>Ga0209181_10000008_pt1 | contig 355329 bp, 328 predicted proteins | sample MAT05_FD_187208 | JGI IMG/M metagenome (GOLD analysis project Ga0209181, IMG submission 187208) | Freshwater microbial communities from Lake Fryxell liftoff mats and glacier meltwater in Antarctica - MAT-05 (SPAdes) (version 2) | ecosystem: Environmental > Aquatic > Freshwater > Ice > Liftoff...
TTGAATGAAAGACTTTTTGTAAGTGGGCATTTAAAAGAATATGAGCTTGCTTTAAAAAAGAAAAATAAGGAAAGAGTTGTTGAAATTTTGAGAGAAGTTCGCATTGATGAAAAGTCAATCTCTGTTATTCTTTATAAACATGGAATGGTATGAGCAAGCAAAAATCATTTAAAAAATGAACATTTCTATCCGTAGTATTCACTACGGATCTTTTTGGTCTGAAATTATCCCGACGCTCCGGTCGGGACAGGCGCCGCAATATTATTTCAGCATAAAATATATCTTATCGTTTTAAAAATGAATTAACAGATTTTGTTGAAGTCTTTATCATATTCCTAATGTTAAAACGGAACACTACCTGTATCCGCCAAAGGCGGATACAGGTAAATTGTAGGCGAATTGCAGTCGCCATTTATTTGTTGAAATGGTTATTGAATTTCCTAATTCACCATAATCTGTTCAGATTTTGGTGCAAAGGAATACTTTTCCATTCCTGTTACAAGGAATTTCCGGCATAAACACAACCCATTTCTGAAGCCCTTCCTTTATTCCGTTCCTCCTTGTTTCCAGTTCTGAAAAAGCACACAGGGCACCATAATCAAAACAGAATATTATGGATAATCTTTCTAACATGCCATCAAAAGTCCGAGAAATCAAACTTTCATACTCTTATGCCATTAAACCTTCACAATTGCCTAAGGTAAACTCATCTTCCGACGCTTATAAAGTTCTTTTACAAACTTGGAACACTGATAAAATAGAATATATAGAAGAATTCAAGATTCTATTACTTAATCGCGGTAATGGGGTACTTGGTTGTTGCAGTATTTCAGTTGGAGGTCAAACGGGAACAGTGGTAGATCCTAAAGTAATATTTGGTTGTGCCTTGAAAGGAAACGCAGTGGGGATTATTCTTGCACATAATCATCCGTCAGGAAACCTAAATCCAAGTGAAGCAGATAAGCAGCTTACTGAAAAATTGAAGCAAGGCGCAAAATTACTGGATCTTCATATACTGGATCATTTAATAATAACTCCTGAAGGGTATTATTCTTTTGCCGATGAGGGCTTTATATAGGGTCTATCAAACTATAAAAACAAAAAAGAGGCAAGTTTTAACACCTGCCTCTTTCAATTCATCTGTGACTTTCACTTGTTTCAAAAATCTGCTGCATTTCTGCTGCATTTTTCATGAACTACCTCATTTTACTGAGGTTTTTGTGATCCCGCTGGGATTCGAACCCAGGACCCCTACATTAAAAGTGTAATGCTCTACCAGCTGAGCTACGGAATCTAGAGTTTATTCACTCAAAGCATTCCTGGAATCATTAAGATTCCTTACAGGAGTTATGTGATGAACGTCCCTTAAAAAAGGAGTGCAAATGTAATTTTTTAAAACTTAATCCCAAACTTTTTTTTAGAATGGTTTATAACTATTAATAACCCTACTTTGCCAGAATTAGCCTACCAAGCACATTGGTACCAGCCAAAAAGATGGTTGTTCCGCTCCGTGACTCGTCAATAGTTAAGAAACCTTGAGTTGAAACTACTTCCCAATTGTAGCCACCATCGTAGGAAATATCGATCCCATTTTTGCCCACAGCTATAAAGGTGGTTTTAGTAATAAAATCGACACAACTTCTATATCCGCTAGGGTGTTTATGTTTATCAGGAATATGCCAGGTGGCTCCTCCATCAGTGGTAACTGAGTAGTTTTTATCGGTTATATCCGGTGCAGTAAAATCACCTCCCACAGCCACACCAATATTATCGTCAACAAACACAATGCTATTTATACCCTTACTACTCATTCCATGAGTTATATGTGTTTCATGGTGCTTCCATGTTTGACCGTAATCATGGGAAACAAAAATATGAGAAGCGTTGCCCCCAGTCCCAAACCATACCTTTCCTTTTTTACCAACACAGATACCAGTTCCGCTAGAGGCAAAACCGGCTTCATCTTTTGTTGCTTTTGGGGAGTGTTCTTTAACGAGTTGTTGCCATGTTTCCCCTCCGTCAGTGGTAGTTAGGATTTCAAAATGTCCATCAATTGGGTCACCATAGGCTATTCCCTGGTTTTTATCCCAAAAGGCAAAACCATTTAAAAAGGTTTCAAATTTTGTAGCAGTATAAACTTCCTTCCAGGTTTTTCCCCCATCACTGGTCTTAAGAATTTGAGCAGGATCCTTTACACTTAATATAATCGCATTGTCTTCATCCCAAGCTTCAATATCACGAATTTCTGATTTTGTGGAGTCCAATACTTTTTGCATGGTCCAGGTTGAGCCACCATTAGTTGTTTTGCCTACTGTACCCAAACTTCCGCAAACCCATGCCACTTTATTGTTAACGGCACATAACCCCCTAAAACCACAATTGTATCCTGTGCTATCAACAACAACCTGATATTTTTGAGCCACAAGTAAACCTCCGCCCAGCCCTATTATAAGTAAAAGTATTCTCCTCATCTATTCAATGTCCGTGTATTTCTACAAATGTATATTCTTGAAAGGTTCTACCAAAAAAAATATTTTTAAAACAATATTAAGATTCAGCTTATCCAGCTAAAATAGGAGTTGTGGGAGGATGAAATAATCTTAGGGTACGCCTCTGTTTGTGCAGCTTTATTCCATACCTTTAATCTATTAATTCAATTAAGTATGAAAAAGCCTTCTTTAATATTAGTAGTATTGGTTCTTGTGTTGGTTGCATGTGGTGGAAAAAAATCTGCTGACAATAATGTTGACAATAAAAAAGTAACATTGGCACCAGCTGACATATTTAACAAAGATGCAGTAAGTGATTTTATTAAAAAAGTAGACAAGCAATCACAGCAGGAAGCAAAAAGAATATTTTTAACAGGAGTTGATCAGTACAGAAATAGAAAACAATTGGACAGTGCAATTGTAAGTTTCAAAAGTTCAATATGTGTTTTTCCGTTTGCAAAAACCTATTATGAGTTAGGGAATGTTTGTATGGATAAAAATGATTTGAAAACTTCAATTGATGCATATAAGATGGCTGAAACTTTAGAATACGAACCAATCTCTCTTGTATTATATAATTTATCGTGTGCCTATTCAAAAAGTGAGAACTCGGAGCAATCATTAAAATATTTGCAGTTGTCTATCGAAAATGGGTATACAAATCTTGAACACATCATGAGTGATTCTGATCTGGTTTTTGTTCGCAAGGATGTTGCGTTTAACGAAACTGTTAAAACATCAATGGCAGGTAACAGTTCTTCAGAAGAAGTATTGTTTTCCATGTATAAATCACACTTCACACAATTACCAATGCCGTATAAGTTAGATGAGGTAACGAGTCAAACTATTGATTTTAATAAAACGATCTCTTATGATTATGATGCTTTTGTTCCGGGCATGGTGAACGCCGAATTTAGCCGTGATGTAGGTGATGAGTATTTCTATGTTGGATTAGTACATCAAAGTGAAAAATATGTAGCTCTGCTGTTTTCTCAAGCAGGTATGTGGGCCGAAAAGCCTCCGGTTCATACTTATCTTGCCACTTACCAAACAGATAAAGGAAAGTTAATCGATTTCGAAAAAATCGCAGGAATGGAATATTATTCCGATTCTTTAAGAACTGTAGTTATTACTGCCGACTTAAGTATAGAAGTAAAGTATTTTATTCAGGAGTGGGAAAAAAATCCGGATGATTATGGATACGATAAGGATAACAATAAAACAGGATCAAATCAGGTTGCAGTTAAGAATTTTATAATAGATACCAATGGCGATATTCGGGAGACGAAGAAAATGTTGGGTGTCTTAAAAAAGTAGGCAGTTGGCAACTATCAGGGAGTACCTCGGAGATTAATGGGTGTTACTTACCCTTATTAGCTTTTATCCAATCCATAATCAGATCGCTTTCATAGCCTTTACCAACCAGATATCGAAATAAAGAAGCTTGTCTTTCTCTATCAGCTTTTCTATAAAGAGTAGCCCACTTTCTATCGGCAAGATGATTCAGATTCTCAATATATCTTTCATCATCAACATCTAAAAATGTTTTTTGAATAAAGGTTTTATCAAGTTTTTTCATAGACAATTCAGCCTGAATCTTTTTCTTTCCCCATTTCTTGATATATATTTTTGTGTGGATGTATGCTTTTATAAATCTTTCATCATCTAAATATTTTTCTTCGACAAGCTGTTTTATGAAATTTCCTTGATCTTTTTCTCCCACCTTTAACTCATACATTTTTTGTTTTATCTCGTATGTGCATCGTTCACGATACAGGCAATACCTTGTAAGTTTATCGTAGGATGCATCCATAAAATTATTTTATAGGTGAATTATCCTCTTTGGCTAAAATGTTATAGACTTTTTTATCCATCCACTTAGGGAAAAATTTATTCATGAAGTTGGTTAGTTTACCCTGGCGAGTTAGTAACAACGTTTTTTTTCTTTTTTCAATGGCTTTTATCAATGCTTCCGCTACCTCTTCAGGTTGCATCATCTTAGCTTCATCTCTTGGAGATTCCCCTTGTGATGAACCATCTTTTGAAAGTGCCGTATTTCTAATGTTACTTGCTGTAAACCCTGGGCAACAAATGAGAACATTTATTCCGGTTTTTAAATTTTCAATTCTCAAAGCTTCCAAAAAACCATTCATGGCAAATTTTGAAGCTGAATAACCCGAACGAGCTGGTAATCCTTTAATCCCTGCTATTGAAGATATTCCAACTATGGTACCCTTACTTTTCAAAAGAGGTTTCATTGCATATTTGCTGCAATAAACAGTTCCCCAGAAATTTGTATCCATTAGTTTTCGGAAAACATCAAGGTCCAATTCACTAAACAGAGCTCGCATTGAAATTCCTGCATTATTGATGAGAATATCAATTCCCCCAAATCTGTTTAAAGTTTCATTGATTAAACGAACGCAGTCATTTTCATTACCTACATCTGCTTTTACCGTATGAATGTCGCTGGTGATTTTTTTTAACTCTTCTGCTGTTGAACGAAGAGTGTCTTCATTACGTCCGGAAATAACAATTCTAGCCCCACGCTTTGCAAACGCAATGGCAATTGCTTTTCCAATTCCGCTTGTCCCACCCGTAATGATGACTATCTTATCTTTCATTTAAATACAAAAATGCTAATAATATTGGTAACATTTATTCTATAATCATAATTCTCTCGAGGGGTTGCATTTGGGCTATAATTAAGCCTTTCTAGACGGAAGACGGAAGTTCAGGGTAGCTAATCTTTTAACTTAGGTCTTCGGTCTCCCGTCTTTTTACTAAATTTGTGTACATTTCACACTATATGCAGATAACTGAAGTAAAGGAGAAAGCTGAGATAACCGCATTTCACAAAGTTCCCTTTCTGATTTATAAGGATTTCAAAAACTGGATACCTCATCTAAAACAGGATATAGAAAAGGTTTTTGATCCATCGAAGAACAAAGCATTTCGTGGTGGTGAGGCAAAACGCTGGATATTGAAGGATGAAAAGGGAAATTTAATTGGTCGTATTGCAGCCTTTATCGATCCTAAATATTATAAGTCGTTTAAACAACCTACCGGTGGTATTGGTTTTTTTGAATGTGTAAATAACAGAGATGCTGCTTTTCTTTTAATGGGAACTGCCAAAAGATATTTGCTTACGAAAGGAATGAAAGCTATTGACGGTCCGATTAACTTCGGCGAAAAAAATGAATACTGGGGATTACTCGTTGAAAATTTCGAATATCCCCCTACTTACCAGGTAAATTTTAATCCTCCCTATTATCAGCAGTTTTTTGAGGAGTATGGATTTAAAGTGTATTACGAGCAATATTTATTCTGGCGTGATTTAAAACGTGATGCTGATGAAGTTTTTCAGCGTAAGGCAAATATTTTATGGAAAGATCCTAAGTTTAAGGTAACCAATGTAAAAGGTTATTCGGATAAGCAATTGGCAGAATATTTTCTTGCTGTTTACAATGATGCCTGGGGGAAGCATGAAGGATTTAGGGCGATGAAATATGAACAAGCGATAAAAATTATGAAGGCAATGAAACCGGTAAAGGATGTAAGAATTACCTTATTCGCCTTTTATGAAGGTAAACCGATTGCTTTTTATATCAATTTACCAGAGTTGAATCAAATTTTTAAACATGTAAATGGAAATTTAAATCTCTGGGGCAAACTAAAATTTTTGTATTATAAAAAATTTGTAGGGAGCACTACTATGTACGGAGTTGTATTTGGTGTGATCCCGGAATTCCAAGGTCAGGGAGTGGAAGGAGCGATGTTGAAGTTCGGTGGAAAAAATATAATCGGTCATACACCTTATAGTGATACTATAATTACCTGGATTGGAGATTTCAATGTGAAAATGTTGAAGATATGTAAGAATCTGAACGCTTCTTTATTGAGGAAATTACATACATACAGGTTGATTTTGGATGAGAATATTCCATTTGAAAGAGCCCCTTTTATTAGCGGATCTAAAAAGGATGTGGATGAAATCATTAGCAGCTTAATGCCTCTTGATGAGAACATGAGCAAGTATGGCAAATAGTTTTCGTTATTATGAAAAAAATATTGTTTATCACACCTTATCCTTTCGATTCAGCTCCGAGTCAGCGGTTTAGGTTTGAACAATATTTTGAGATTCTTAAACAATCAGGATTCGAGATTACCCAAAAACCATTTTGGGATTCAGGAACCTGGGATATTCTTTACAAAAAAGGAAAGCTATTTAAAAAGTTTATTGGATTACTCTCGGCTATCTTTAGGAGATACCTGATTTTATTTTCTGTTTCTAAATATGATTTCATTTTTATTCATAGAGAGTACAGTCCGATTGGTTATCCTTTTATGGTATGGATCATTTCACGAGTTATAGGAAAAAAAATTATTTTCGATTTTGATGATGCTATCTGGATTCCAAACGTTAGCGAAAGCAATAGATTGTTCAATCGATTCAAGGTCTATTCAAACACCCAAAGAATAGTTAAACTTAGCCATAAGGTTTCATGTGGGAATGAATATTTAAGATTGTTTGCAGAGGAGTTTAACGAAAAAGCATTTTATAATCCTACCACGATTGATACCAATAATTATCATAACAAGGTTAGAAAGATCAACAAGGATAAATTCGTAATAGGTTGGACCGGTTCTCATTCTACTATAAAATATTTGGATGAGATTATTCCTGTAATAGAAAAATTGGAGAAGAGTTTAAGTTTTGAATTTCACGTAATCTCGAATCATATTCCTGCTTGGAATTTAAAGAGTCTTAAGTTTATATTCTGGAAGAAAGAAACTGAAGTCGAGAATATGCTTCAATTCTCTATTGGTCTTATGCCTCTATCGCATGATCAATGGTGTGAAGGGAAGTGCGGATTTAAGGCATTGCAATATATGGCTCTTTCAATTCCGGCATTGGTTTCTCCTATAGGTGTAAATACCGAAATCGTGGATCATGGAAACAATGGATTCTACTGCAGAAATCTTGACGAATGGGAATCAACCATTACCCAATTGATAAATGATCATCATTTATTGAATGAATTAAGTTCAAAAACGGCTCAAAAAGTAATTGATCAATATTCTGTTGCCTCCAATAAACAAAATTTCCTACAACTATTCTCGTAAACTATTTGGAAATTCTGTTGTAGACATTCAAATATTTTTCAATGGCTGAATCCAATGAATATATTTCTTTGCATGAATTCCTGATTGCATTTGGATCTAGCTTTAAAAGCCGTGAAATATTTTCAGTAGCTCGTTCGTAGTTCTCCTTATCGAAGCCTGAAATGATATAACCTGATTTTGATACTTCAACAATATGGTCCACATCACCAACACCAGCACTCGCAATTAGTGGTAAACCTAAGCTCATCATTTCTCCATGCTTGGTAGGAGAGGAGGCAAGTTTAGAGAAACAGGCTTTAATAAAAAACAATCCCACATGAGTGATAGCCATGTAATATGACATTTCATTGCGTTCTGCTGATCTGATAATTATTTGATTATCCTGAATGTTATTCTTTTTTGCAAAACGAATATGTTCATCTTCCCATTTATCTTTTGTTACGATCAGCAATTTTGCTTTTGGATACTTTGCTAGAATAAAAGAAAACTGTTCCAGCATTTCATTTAGCATATACCATGTTCCTAATGAACCATAGTATCCAATTGTCATATCAGAATCAATTCCTTTTTTTAATTCATTTAGTTTTAACGGATCCAGTTTGGACCTATCAAACAAATTCATGTCAACACTACATGGAATAACTATAATTTTTTGAGAGTGTTGCATCGTAGGCCAACTCAGCATTATTTGTTTGCCGGCTTCAGTTAATGAAATAACGGCATCAGAAAACTGCACGTATGCAGCTTCTTTTGATTTTAAGAAATTATAAACCAGGTTATAAATTGGATTTGATCTGTTCCACAGACCTCCATCTACTCTTTCATCAGCAAAAAATCCACGCATATCGAAAATGAATGGGATTCCGAATTTTCTCTTTAGTTCAAGTCCCACTAAAGAGGAAATGTGGCTTCTACAATGAACAATGGAGAAGTCTTTTTTACGATGGAGTTGAAACGCTAGTTTTCTAATGCTTCTGGCGTCTCTGATGGTTGAGAAAATAGGTGGCTTTTTATGATATTCCAAGGGCCTCCAATCGATATTATTTTCTTTGCAAATGGCATCGATAATTGGCCGCCCCAGTGCAATTTTATCAGCCTTTTCGCAGCTAATAAGGGTAAATTGGTAGCCCTCTTTGCTTAAACCTACAACATAAGGCAGGATCTGAGACTGGCCGAGAGGATCGGTAAGCCCATCATAGCTGATATATAAAACCTGTTTCAAAACGTTGGGTCTAAAATAGAACTTTATGCTAAATACACCCTGCAAAATATGAATATACTTCTATATTTGTCTTTTAAACACTGTTTTGATGAAGAATACAGCATTAACGGATAAGCACATTGAACTTGGTGCAAAAATGGTTGAATTTGCAGGTTATAACATGCCAATTCAATATTCTAATTTGCTTCTGGAGCATGAAAATGTGAGAACAAAAATGGGAATGTTTGATGTATCCCACATGGGCGAATTTTTGGTGGAAGGAAAGGGAGCATTGGAACTTTTGCAATTTGTTACTTCAAACGATGTGGCCAAACTTGAATCAGGAAAAGTTCAGTATTCATGTTTCCCAAACGAGCAAGGTGGAATTGTTGATGACTTACTTGTATACATGATGGACACTGATAAATATATGTTGGTGGTGAATGCATCGAATATTGAAAAGGATTGGAACTGGGTAAGCAAATGGAACGAAAAATTCGGTGCAGAATTAAAAAATGCATCTGAGTTCATGTCGTTATTAGCAGTTCAGGGACCAATGGCTCCTAAGGCATTACAGAAACTTACAAGTGTAGATTTAAGTACAATCCCATACTATAATTTTGCGATAGGAAATTTTGCCGGAGTTGATGGTGTTATCATTTCAAATACGGGTTACACCGGGGCAGGAGGATTTGAAGTCTACATGAAAAATGAAGATGCGGTTAAAATCTGGAATGCAATTATGGATGCCGGTAAAGAGTTTGATATAATGCCAATTGGTCTTGGGGCAAGGGATACTCTTCGTTTAGAAATGGCTTTCTGTTTATATGGAAATGATATCAACGACAGTACTTCTCCAATTGCTGCGGGTTTAGGATGGATCACAAAATTCAATAAAGACTTTATAAATAAAGCCGAACTTCTAAAAGATAAAGAACAAGGAACCAAAAGAAAACTAACTGGTTTTGAAATGGTAGATAAGGGAATTCCTCGTCACGATTATTTAATAAAAGATTCATCAGGTAATGAAATTGGAATCGTAACTTCGGGTACTCAATCTCCTTCACTTAGTAAGGCGATTGGAATGGGTTATGTAAATACCGAAGTAATCAAGCAGAGCGGACCAATATTTATTGAGGTTCGCGGGAAATTACTTGAGGCGAAATTAGTAAAGACTCCTTTTTTCAATAACAATTAATTTAAAAGATCTTGGGCAGAAAACCGGTAGTTAGAGTTTGCATTTCTCCTGCGTTATACGAATTGTATCGTCAGGCAGAGGGGGTTACGGTGGTGGTGGATATATTTAGAGCAAGTTCTGCTATTTGTACTGCTATACACAATGGTGTTCTGGAAGTAATTCCGGTAGCGTCCATTCACGATGCTAAAAGATATGCCGATGATGATGTTATCATTGCTGCTGAAAGAGGGGGAGAAGTGGTGGATGGATTTAAGTATGGAAATTCACCCCTGTCTTATATAAACAACCCCGAGGTAAACGGCAAAACTCTGGTTCTTACAACTACAAATGGAACCCAGGCAATTGACGCCGCAAAGAATGATGGAGATCTTGTAATCGGGTCTTTCTGTAATTTAAAAGTTTTAACCGAATGGTTAATCAAAGAAAACCAGGATGTAATGATCTTATGTGCTGGTTGGAAGAATAGATTGAATCTTGAGGATAGTTTGTTTGCAGGTGCTGTTGTTGACGGCTTAATTGAAAACGGTTTTGATTATGATATTGATAGCGACGCTGCCATCATTGCAAGGTTATTATATACAAGTGCTAAAGACGATTTAGGCAAATTTCTTGAAAATTCATCTCATCGCAACCGTTTAAAAAATCTGAATCTTGAAAAAGATATTGATTATTGTTTAAGTTTAAATACCTGTCCTGTTGTGCCAAAATTGGTGGGAGGTTCACTCAAGAATGCCATCAAGCAAACAGCTCATTAAGTGAAAAAAAAGGTTTGAAATCATTGATCTCAAACCCTCCTATTAAATCTATCACTACTAATTCAATTATTTTCCCTGAACATATTTGGTAAGATCATCCTTGCTACTTGAAAATGAGAATACATCATTTACCTGATAATAATTTGATTTGTCGATACAATAGTCATAAGCATATTTGGCTACGTCAAGTTTAGAACTTTCGAATGAATATAACCCAAGGATCTCTTTAATCTGAGCAACCGTAAAGCATTTCTTAGCAGCCAATGCTTGTTTTCCAACAGTGACCTTGGTATTATCGAATGATGAGGTGTTGATGGAGCTTTTAATATCATTCATATCATTTGCAGTAACTGTACAAAGAGTATTGTTGTTCGTTGTAGTTGTTGTAGTTGTTGTATTATTTCCTTTAATGAAATTATTAAAGTCTATTTTATAAGTAGAACTTGGTAATAATTGATCGGCATATCCAAAATTTCCACGATCATATACTCTTAAATAAACAGCTTTTAAAACATCAAGTCTGTAACTTTCCATTGATAAAGTACTGGTAAGTTTCATTATTTGAGCAGTACTTAAACAATTGTTATTGATAAAATCCTTAATCCCACTTGCTTTTAAATTCTCCACCATTTTACTCAATTTATAACTACTATAGGTGTTATAAAAGGTGTTTTCGTCCATTGCATAAGTACATCCTGTAACACCAAAATATGCAGTGTAATCAGGATATATATAGGTTGGATAATCGGCAACAACGATTGTGGTGGTAACAGTATTGGTATATGTATTTTGACTTCTTTGCAAAACAACGTAGTCGTGAAGTCTGAATACTGTTGAGAAAGAAGCAAAGGCATCATAAACGTCGTAGAAATTTTCTTTGTCAACAGTGTTTTTATAGGCAGCTTTTGCAAATTCAAGCTTATCCTGTTCAGAAAAAAACAACAGAGCTATTTGTTTAACTTGTGCTGAGCTAACGCAATTCGTGTTAACCATGTTGATCGCATAATTTAATCTGGTGGTTGAATTGGTAGTTGAATTGATTGTTCCATATTCTCTTTGAAAGAAAGTTGTGCTTACCGGGGTAGTACAGGTCATCTGCCCGAAAGTTAAAAGGGAAAGTGACACAAAACTGAGGAGTAAAATTAAACGCTTCATAACCTATGTATTATTTGGTTTATATGTTTTTTAATATTTCAATTTACATGCCAAAGGTATTTATTAAATAGTGCATGGACCTTTAAAATCAATCAATTAGCTAAATTTTAAGAACATGTAGAGATGATGTAGAGAAGACGGAAGACGGAAAATTCGGAAGAATTGTTTCTTGTTTTTCTTTTCCGTCTTCTAGCTCAGGTCTTCGGTCTTCTTTTCTTTCCATGTTTTAAATCCTATATCCTGAATCTTTCTATTAGCTGGAATTTCTCTCAATGGTTCGCAAGGTTTTAATGTTGCATAACAATCCGCCGGCAACTGCTGATATATCCTTGTTCCTTCTGATTTCCATTTGATCATTTCATCGCTTACATCTTTTACCACCTTGGCCGGATTACCAACCACCACCTTTCTATCTTCAATTACCATGTCTGCTGGTATAAAGCAAAGCGCCCCAACTACACATTCTTTGCCAAGCTTTACATTATCCATTACTACAGAATTCATTCCTACCAAACAGTTTTCACCTATATCAGCTCCATGGATAATGGCTCCATGCCCTATATGCGCTGCTTTTCTTAAATATACCGTGGTCCCTGGAAACATGTGGATGGTGCAATTCTCCTGAACATTGCATCCATCTTCAATAATTATCTGTCCCCAATCACCTCTAATGGCTGCGCCCGGACCAATATATACATCCTTCCCTATAATTACATTTCCTGTAACAGCGGCTTGCGGGTGAACAAATGCAGTAGGATGAACCACCGGGATATAACCTTCAAACTCGTAAATCATGGTATTTTCAATTGTATTTAATATTCAAAAATAACAGAAAGAAGTAAATCCGCATAAAAAGCATTGAATTTTACCTTACCCTATTTTTATATCTTTATCCCATGAGGAATTTTATAAAAAAATATCCTTTACTGGTTTTAATTATCTCACTGGCTTTTGTTATTCGTCTTATTGCCGGGGGCATTCAATCTTTTTCGAACGATGAGTTGAGTGCCATATATCGATTGCAGTTCACTAAATTTTCAGATCTCTTCCATTGGGGAATAAAAGTTGACGGCCATCCTGCCTTTGTACAGCTATTTCTGTATTATTATTCATTGATTGTCCCGAAAGGTGAATTCTTTTTGCGATTACCATTTGTAGTAGCCAGTTCCCTTTCGTTGTTGTTTATTTTCTTCTCATTAAATAAACTAAGTGGGGAATTTACAGCTACAATAGTTGTTATTATTCTTGCATTTTCAGGGTTTAGTATTCAGCTGGGTTACTTTGCCAGACCTTATGCATTTGGAATCTTATTTACTTCTGCCGCCATGTATTATTGGATCAGGATTTTTATTGACGCCAGTCGTCAGCGAAAATACATGGTTGCTTTTATCTTGTTTTCTATTCTTGCCGCCTATACACACTATTTTGCCTTATTACAGATTACCGTTTTGGGATTGGCTACTTTCTTTTTTATCCCAAGAAATCTCTGGTGGAAAATATTTGTATCAGGTGCAATTATTCTACTTGCATTTCTGCCACATTATCCCATTACGGCTTTTCAAATGTCAGTTGGAGGAATAGGAGGATGGCTTGGTAAACCCAAAGATTATTTCATTGTCAATTTAATTTTTGAATATTTCGATAGGTCAGCATGGTTGGTGGCTGCAGTAGTCATAGTGCCTATGCTGTTAATCATTCGTCAAATGGCAAGACCTAGAATTACTATCACATTTTTGTTTTTGTTTCTATCGATTGTTCCATTTTGCATTTTATATTTTTATTCCATCAAGGTTAATTCGGTTCTGCAGTTTTCCGCATGTTTCTTTTTAATGCCTTTTTTATTGGTCGCATTTTTTTCATTGTTCAAAACGGGGGAGGAGCAATCCACATTTGCCCATATGATACAAATATCAATAATGGTCATTTTCCTATTGAGTGCCCTTTTCTTCAATAATGTTTTTGCACCTACTCATTTTGCCGAGTTCAAAAGAATAGCGGAATATATTGAGGAACATGAGTCCGATTCTGTAACTACTGTAGTTGCAGTTAATAATCCATTTTATATTGACTATTATTTAAAGGATAAAAAACCCGATCTATATATCACCGATATGGGTGATAATTTGAGTTTTCTAAAAAGATTTGTTGATTCTTGCGATACCAAAGAATTTATCTATGCATTTGCGAATCAAAGAAGTAATATAGAAATACCCGTTTTAGTTAATAATAAATTTCATGTTTTATTTGATAGTAAATCCTTTATGAATAGCGAACTATTTCACTTTACAGATTACAGAGGCAATAAGGATCCGCAAAATTTTTGGTTTGGAGCAAGAAGATTTGTTTACGATTATGAACAGAAAGGGTTTGAAGATATGAAGGAGGCAAAAGGAAATGAACCCTTTTCAGAATTTAATCTTGATGAGAAAGACGAATATAGTCCCACATTGAATGTGAAATTATCTAACTACTCTTTAAGAGAGTATGATCGGATTATTGCTCATGCTAAGGTACAAACCAATAATTTTTGTGATGTTGAAATAGTTATATCTGTTGAGAACAAGGAAGGATCTGTTTTTTGGCGTTCCAGAAAATTGTCTCAGCAATTTTATAATATAGAACCTATTGAAATTGATTCCACTATTACTCTTGTTCCCAATGAATTTAAATATTCCTATTTTTTGTCAATTGGTGAATCACTTGAAGATAGTAATGTTGATCTGATGGAGAATTATTTAAAGGTTTATATAGCAAATCCTAATCATTGCAAGTGTAGAATCGAGGACTTTACCATCTGGATGATGGATGGCAACAAATTGATGACCGGATATTCACAATAAAATGTATTTTTGAGAGTTATTTTGTGGTTATGAAGAACCTTATTTTATTACTGGCCGGGCTAGGCATTTTTACCGGATTATCAGCCCAGGTGAGCATTGGCCACTGGGAGACATTTCAAACTTATTCAAATGGAACCTATGTTTCCGTAGCTGGAACCACCGTTTTTTGCGGCACCACTCAAGGACTTTACTCTTACGATTATTCAACCAGTGAATTGGCTGAATACACTAAACCGATGGGATATGCGGGTTTAGGAGTAACAGCTACCGGATATTCCTCGAAAAATAATTCAACCATTGTGGCATATACTGATGCTAATTTGGATATTATCAGACCCAATGAAATTGTTAATCTGCCACAGATTAAAAATTATAGTTTAACAGGTGATAAAAATATTTACAACATAACCATTATAGGTGATAGCGCCATTTTGAGTTGTGGTTTTGGGGTGGTTATTGTGGATATGCGTCAGGAAATTATTAAAACTGATGTTAAGTTTAGTGATGATATTTCTTTTGCAGGTGCTGTGTGTTACGATGCTGCCTTTATGAGCGGTAACTATTATTTTGCAACTTCTCAAGGTGTTTATAAAGTTCCATACAATGTAAATATCAAAAATCTTTCTTATTGGCAATTGATTCCTGGAATATCTTCAGGGATCTATAACAATGTTGCTGCCTATAACGATACTGTTTATTTCAGTTTCTCAAATTATTTAACGAATGCATTGGATAATTCTGATATTATTTATGCCTATGATGGAACAACTGCTGTGATAACTCAACCAGGTTGGGCAGCAAGAATAGTTGACATTACAGCTAATCAGGGAAATCTTGGTTTTTTAAGTTATACTGATACTTATGGAGATGTGAAGGTGAGTAGTGACGGTGTAAGTTTTCAAACTATTTCGGGCTGTTTTGATCGTCCATCAAAACTAGATTTTGATGTGAATGATGGTCTTTGGGTTTCATGCAATGGTTTGGGTTTAAAGAGTTATATAGGGACATCATGTGATAACCATTATCTGGATGGACCATTCAGCAAAAATGTTTGGGACATGGATATTGTAAACGGAGATATTTGGGTTGCTGCGGGTGGAGTAAATATAAATTGGGGAAATTTATATTTAGGGGATAAAATTTATTATAGAAAAAGCGGTGATTGGAAATGGTTTAATATCCCTCCTTTTGGTCATTACGAAGAACATAAGGATATTCATACCATTGTTGTTGATCCATCAAACTCCGGACACATGTACGCAGGTTCATGGGGAACAGGATTGTATGAAGGAATTAATTTTACCCCAACAAATCAATATTTATTACCTAATGTAGATTCCGCAACGGCACTTTCAAATTATAAATATCGTGTTGGTGGAGTTGACTATGATAAAAACGGAAATCTTTGGTTCAGTAATTCCGGAACTGATACTCAATTGAAGGTAAAAAGAGCAAACAATACCTGGGGTGCATTTACATTATCCGGCACTTCGAGTTCATCTACAATTGGAAAAGTGATTGTTGATGATCGAGATCAGGTTTGGGTGGCGGTGCATGGAAAAGGAATTGTTGTTTGTAAACAAAGTTCTAATGGCTTTATTGGTTCACAAAAAACATTAACCAGTACTTACAATTTGGGAGATCTTCCTCAATTAACTGTACGTGCTATGGCTTGTGATCAGGATGGACAAATGTGGGTTGGTACGCATGATGGAATAAGGGTATTCTCTACTTCTCAAATTTTTACTGCAACAAATATTAATGGACAAAAAATTGTCATAAAAGATGATGCAGGAATCAATGAATTGTTATTGAAAGAGACGGTCATCAACGATATTGAAGTGGATGGAGCAAATAGAAAATGGATCGCTACGATGGGAACCGGAGTACGTTTGGTTTCATCTGATGGTCGTGAAATTATTCAATCTTTTACTGCTGAAAATAGTCCTTTGTTATCTAACAATGTCTATTGTATTGCGATCGATGATAAATCAGGTGAAGTTTGTTTCGGAACCGATCAAGGAATTTGTTGTTTTAGAAGTGATGCAACTGCGGGAACGGAAACTTTTGGAAATGTTTATGCATTCCCGAATCCGGTAAAGCCAACTTATGATGGTCCGATAGCAATTACAGGAATGGCAAACAATTCTACAGTAAAGATTACGGATATTGCAGGAAATCTTGTTTACGAAACAACTTCTCAAGGTGGTCAGGCCATTTGGGATGGAAAAAAATATGATGGCAAACGACCATCAACAGGTGTCTATCTTGTTTTTTGTGTGAATGAGGATGCATCACAGACTGTAGTTACCAAAATTCTATTTATCAATTAAGAATGCTTCAGAAAACGGAAGGCATCGTTATTCATACCATCCCGTATTCAGATACTTCAATTATTACCAAAGTTTTTACTTCTGAATACGGATTGCTTTCATTTATGGTTCGTGGGGCCCGAGGAAATAAAACTTCCAATAAAGCAGTTTTATTTCAACCTTTAACTGTTTTGGCGCTTGATATTTATTACCAGGATAACAAAAACCTACAAACCGTTAAGGAGACAAAACTTGCGTTCAATCCTGTTGGGATACATGGAAATGTCCATAAAACTTCGGTCGTTTTGTTTATTGCTGAGGTATTGCAAAAATTATTGAAGGAAAATTACAACAATGTTGCACTTTTCAAATTATTGAAAATTAGGATAAAGCAATTGAATGATGAATCTTTTCATCCTGATTTTCATTTGAATCTTTTATTAGCTGTTTCGGAGGAACTGGGATTTATCCCTTTCAACAACTATTCAGTATCGGAACCCATATTTTCTATTCAGGAAGGGAAGTACATTTCAAATGTAAAGGAGCATACAGGAGCTTATTATTTAAACATGATTGATAGTGAGCATTTGCATCATCTTTTGGCAGGAAATGAACTTGTAATGCAAAGAGAGGAAAGAAGAAGTTTGTTGACGGAAATCCTTAAATATTTCCAGTATCATAATCCCGGGATGAATGCAATAAGATCGGTTGCTGTTTTGCAGGAGGTGCTTTAAATCAAAAGGCAATTAGCAAACAATGCCTCGCGTTGCAAACTTGCCAATTGCGCCATGGAATGGCGTTTGCTAATTACCTTTTGCACCTTGCTTTTTGCCTCTTTCCTGCGTGGTGACAAAACTTTGAACAATGGGCTAAACATTCCCCGATAGCATAGATATCCCACTTGTTTTTATATTTTTGTAAACCGATGATCTTATACCTCCGACATAGATACCGCCGAATATTGCTTATGTTTTTGCCAGCTCGTTCTTATGTATTGGAATGTCAGATTCCACAAGAGGAGGTGATTGAACGTTTGCAATCTCTTATCAATCCTGATAAATTGTATTTTATATTCCCTACTAAAACCGACAAAAGATATTCAGGCAGCTTTGGAACCAATAAGTTTGTAGCGATTAAATCCAGTAAAAAAACGTTTCAAAGACAAATTAAGGTAAGAGGTAATTTTTATTTGATGAATAATAAAATATTCGTCAGACTTATTTTATCGAATCCTTTTTCGATGATCAATTTTATTGTACTTGGTGCTTTATATTTTTCTTTATTACTATTTAGAGTTTGGATCTTTGATTGGTGGCTTTGGAACTTACTTCTTTTAACCGTTCCTGTTATTATCACTTATCTGTTGACCAATTTTTCTTTTCAGGCAGTTTATAGAAAAGAAAAACAAAGATTTTTCAAATTATTCAATTCACGCAGACTCTCTGATAGAGAGCTTGAAAAATTGGGCGTATAATGAAAATAGGACTGGATGCAAAAAGAGCTTTCCTGAACTATACAGGTCTGGGTAATTATAGCCGAAACGTAATTTTAAGTTTACTCGAGAATTATCCTGATAACGAATATTATTTATTTACTCCCGATCCCGGATTTCATCCTTTTCTTGATGAAATTAGAAAACACAAGAATGTGTTTGTAATTATGCCCAAGAGCAAATCATTTAGTTCACGTTGGAGAAGTTATGGAATTACACATTTGGTAAATAAACTCAATCTGGATGTTTATCATGGATTGAGCAATGAACTTCCTTTTAATATCAAAAAGACTAAGGTAAAAAAAATCGTGACTATTCATGATTTAATTCCCTTTAAAGACGATACATTCAGAAATGTTTTCGATGATTTTTTTGCAAGAAGGAAAATGAGAGCAGCTTGTAAGAATGCCGACATAATTACAGCTATTAGCGAGGAAACAAAGAAGGATATAATAGGGCTATTTGGAACAAGTGAAACTAAAATCAAAGTAGTTTATCAACCAGTAGGATTTAAGGTTAATGAATCAACTGATGACGTTAGAAAGAAATACAGTCTTCCGGATAAATTCATTTTACAGGTGGGGACTGTTGAGTACAGAAAAAATATTCAAATCATCCTAAAAGCATTGATAAAATTAAAACTTCCAGATTTACATCTTGTAATCGTTGGCAAGAAGGCTAGCTTTTTTAAGGCTTTACATTCCTACAGTAGTAACCATGGGTTGGGAAATCTGGTTCATTTTATTGATCCGGTTTCAAATGAAGATTTGAGTGGAATTTATAAGGAGTCGTTTGCAGTTATGTATCCATCGTTATACGAAGGCTTTGGTTTACCCATTATTGAAGCTATTTCGTATAATAAACCTGTTTTGACCACCAAAGGTGGTTGTTTTGAGGAAGCAGGAGGACCAGGAGCGTTTTATTGCGATACTGAATCTGTGGACGAGGTGGCTGATACTCTTGTGAAAATTCTTGAAACGGACTCCTCATCTCATCTTGCTGCCGGTAAACAATATATTACACGTTTTACAGCAAAAGCTACGGCTGACGGTCTTATGAACCTCTATCATAAATAGGGTATTTGTATTATTTTTGTATAAATTATTGAAGTGGACAAACCTACTCACATAAAGTTAAATGATGAGATATTCAAGCTAATTGGAAAAAAGGCCGATGAGTTGAATGTGGATGCCTACGTAATAGGTGGATATGTTCGAGATATTTTTTTAAAAAGAAATTCCAAGGACATTGACATTATGTCAGTAGGGAGAGGAATTGATCTTGCCGAAGCTGTTGCAAGTGAATTAAAAATGTTGGACAAATTGGTGGTGTACAAAAATTTTGGAACAGCATTGATTAATTACAATGATTACATCATAGAATTTGTTGGGGCTCGTAAAGAGTCTTATAGATCTGATTCAAGAAAACCAGTTGTTGAGGATGGAACCTTGATGGATGACATTAGCAGAAGAGATTTTACGATTAACGCAATGGCCATTTCTATCAATGAAAAAACCTTCGGGGAATTAATTGATAAGTATGATGGATATGCGGATATGGAGAGAGGATTATTAAGAACTCCACTTGAACCTGACATTACTTATACCGATGATCCTTTACGAATGCTGAGAGCAATCAGATTTTCTTCTCAGTTGGATTTTTATGTTGATGATCCTTCATTTAACTCTATTGGAAAAAACGCAGATAGAGTAAAAATTTTATCAAAGGAGAGAGTAATCGATGAGATAAATAAAATCATTTTGAGTCCAATCCCATCGAAAGGATTTAAATTACTTTTTAAAACGGGAATACTTCATCATGTGTTTCCTGAAATGGTTGCGTTGGAAGGGGTGGAGAAACAAAATGGAAAATCTCACAAAGATAATTTCTATCATACCTTACAGGTACTTGATAATTTATCGGAGAACACCGACAATCTTTGGTTGCGTTGGGCAGCTATTTTACATGATATTGCTAAGCCACCAACGAAAAGATTTGAAGAAGGAGCAGGCTGGACCTTTCATGGTCATGAAGATTTGGGTGCAAGAATGGTACCCGGGATATTCAAACGTTTATCGTTGCCATTGAACGAGAAAATGAAGTATGTGCAAAAACTCGTTCAACTACATTTGCGTCCAATAGCATTAACCAAAGAGCATATTTCGGATTCTGCCATTAGACGATTGATATTTGATGCAGGAGATGACTTAGAAGATTTAATGTTGTTGTGTAATGCAGATATTACTTCGAAGAACGAAGAAAAGGTAAAACGATATCTCAAGAATTTTGAGTTAGTAAAAGAAAAGATCATACTTGTAGAGGAAAAAGACAGGATTAGAAATTTCCAACCTCCTGTATCCGGAGAATTGATTATGAAAACTTTTGGGATTGGTCCTTCTAAACATATAGGTGAAATAAAAACAGCGGTGAAAGATGCAATACTCGATGGGATTATCGAAAATAATCCGGAGCAAGCTTTTGAATTTATGGTTGAGATTGGAAAAAAATTAGGACTTACACCCCAATAAAATGAAAACGCTTATTATAATTGCAGGTCCAACCGCTTCAGGAAAAACACAACTGTCAATTGATTTGGCAAAAAAATTGAATACTGAAATTGTTTCCTGCGATTCACGTCAATTCTTTAAAGAAATCTCCATTGGAACTGCTAAACCAACAGAATCTCAACTGGAAGAAGTGAAACACCATTTTATTGGAAACATTTCTATTCAGGATAAATATAGCGCCGGTCAATATGAAAAAGATGCCATTCAATTATTGGATGAATTGTTTTTAAAAAATGAATCTGTTGTTTTAACAGGAGGTTCAGGATTATATATGGATGCTGTTATGTATGGACTTGATGGTATTCCAAAAGTAGAAAACGCTGCACGAAATGAGTTGAATGCTTTATTTAACACGGAAGGGATAGTTGTTCTGCAAAACATGTTGGAAAAACTTGATCCGGAATATTATAAAACAGTAGATTTAAATAATCCACATCGTTTGATTAGAGCTCTTGAAATTATACTAAGCACAGGTATTCCATTTTCTGAGCAGCGTTTGGGTGAAAAGAAGGAAAGAGATTTCAAAACAATATTAATTGGGTTGGATGTTGAAAGAGAACAGTTATATAACCGCATAAACCATAGAGTTGATGAGATGATGGAGGATGGCTTGCTTGATGAAGTAAAATCAATATTGGATTTTAAGTTTTTGAATGCATTGCAAACAGTAGGTTATAAGGAACTGTTTGACTATCTCGATAAAAAAATGGATATGGAAACAGCAGTAGATCTTATTAAACAAAATACTCGTCGTTTTGCCAAACGCCAAATGACCTGGTTAAGGAGATATAATGATATCCTTTGGGATAAACCTGAAAACGTTTTAGATAGATTTAAATAAAAAATCCCCAAATCTAAATAACAATAAATACTATTTGGATTTCGAGATTTTCGGTCTGGAGGTTACAATTTTTAAGCTTCTTCTCCTCCGCCCATATTCATAGCTGTCGGTTTTTTCTTGGCTACATGTTTTCCAATTTCATTATCGATAAGATATAAACCGTTACCAGTTATTCCAATCAATTTAATCTTATCCTGTAAGCTTCTGGCAAGTGTTTCTTCCTCATGCTGCTCAGTAACATACCACTGTAAAAAGTTAAGTGTTGTATAATCTTGTTCCTGATTAGCCAGATAAACTAATTTGTTTACCGAAGCGCTTACGCTTTTTTCACTTTCATGAAAATACTTGATCAGGTCAATAATGTTTTTAAAATCGCCCTTTGGCTTTTTATTTACAGGAACCAATGCATGACCGCCTGACTCATTCAAATATTTAAACAGCTTAAGCATGTGAACTCTTTCTTCATCACTTTGATTATAAAAAAATGCCGCCGCACCTTCCATACCATTTACTTCACACCATGAAGCGGCAGCTAAATATCCGTAGGATGAGTTGCTTTCAACCTCAATTTGTTCTTGTAATAGTTTCTCTATCTTTTTGGGTAACATAACCTATGATTTATACTACAAATATAGCTAAAAATAGGGCTTATTTGTCTGCTATTTATTGTTAAGAATGATTCTAAATCAAGAGGCTCCTAGATCTCGATAATCATTCCTTCAGTGGAGCAGACGGTATTTTCAAAGACTGATTTGGCTTCATTGAGCAGCACATCTAGGTCTTCATACCTAACCGAATAATGGCCCAAAACCAGTTTTTTAACTCCCGCCTTTTTAGCTATTTGGCCCGCTTGTAATGCAGTAGAATGCATAGTGGCTTTGGCTCGTCCAAGAAGTTCTTCGCCAAAGGTGGACTCATGGTACAGTACATCCACACCTTCTATATGTTCAATTATTTTTTCAGAATAAAGAGTATCCGTAACAAAAGCATAGGACTTTGATGGAGGAGGAGGAGTTGTTAGTTCTTCAAATGGAGCACCCGATTTTAGATCAATGGATTCTCCATTTTTTAAATGTTGAATTTGTTCGATGGATAAACTGTATTTTTCGATGGCTTCTTTTTTTACATTGAATTTTTTTTTGGTTTCCTTAAATAAAAAAGCATTGCAGGGGATCCTGTGTTTTACAGGAAAAGTTTTTATTTGAATGTGATCATTCTCGAATATTGTTTCCGTTTTCTTTTTATCGAGATAATGCATTTGAATTGGAAAGTTAAATTGGGTAAAGGTGGCCTCAATATACCCATTCATAAATATTTCCAGTTCTTTAAATGCATGAATATGAATTCCTTTTGTTCTTCCAAGTAAATCCATAGTAGATAGAAGTCCGGGCAGGCCTAAAAAGTGATCGGCATGTAAATGGGAAATAAAAATCCTGTCTATTCTTTGAAAGCTGATTTTGTTCTTGCGCAATTGTATTTGCGTACCCTCCCCACAATCAAGCAAATAATATCTTCCATAAGAATTTACCACTTGCGATGTTGGAAAACGATCACGTGTTGGAATTGCGGAGCTCGTACCTAAAATTGTTACGGAGAAATCCTTTGACATCTAACTTTGAACTTTGAGTTTTGGAATTTTGCCCCTTTTTTCTTTTTAAAGCACAGCTTAAAAAGAAAAAAGGGGCAAGTTACTCATATCGCACCGCTACAACCTCCTGCCCTTGCTTCGTTCCCGACCTGGGGGAGTTAAGAGGGAGCTGGTCGTACAAGACTTACCCCAGCGCAAAAGTATAAATTGTTTTATAGTACACAATAGATATAGTGTCAATTCATTAGTTTTGCACCTCTTATATGTATAAAACCTCGTTAAATATTGGCACAATGGCCGGAATGGTTGCATTTGCGCTCTTTCTGCTTATGTATGCTATTGGCCTTTCTCCCTTTGGTATTGGTAAATTTTTTGGCTTTTGGGTGCCGATTGCTGGAGTGTTTTTGGCCACAACAAAAATTAGAAAGGATACTCTGGCTGGGGTTATGACATTTTCACAAGCTTTTATTTCGGGAATTATAACTGTTCTTGTATGGAGCACATTTAAGGGTTTTTGCATCTATATTTTTATAATGTCTTTCGAAAATCATGTAATTGATCAATATCTCGCTTTTATACGAATGTATTTTGAGATGGCCGAGAAAACTGGCAATGCGGATCTCATTAAGCAGTTTGACATGAATGAAATCATTACTGCTGCTACTCCCTGGAATTTAATGATGGGAGATATCTCAAATAATATTCTTTTTGGAGGAGTAGTAGCTCTCATTTCTGCCTTTATTCTAAAAAAGACCCCAAAGCAGCAAGGTAATTTATAGTTACCTATATATCGGTATTGTCTTAAATACCTTCTACCTATAACTTTACCAAAGAATTTTACTCTGAAAATGATGAATTGGAAAATAATTGCCACCTGCTGTTTATTGGCTGCTATATTATTCTCTTGCGGTAATAAGGACGGATCGTTAAAAGAATATATTAAGAATGCGGATAGTGCCTCCATTGCTTTTTACGTAGGCGATAGTACTACTCAAATTGTTATAAAGGATAAATCAGCAATTGAAAAACTGGGAAGTTATATTGATGGAAAAAGAATTGAACCGCTAAAATGCTCCGATTCAGGGAGCATTTGGTTCTATGAAGGTGGGAAGAAAAAAATGCAGGTTGATTTTAGCATTAATCCGGAATGCAGCTTCTTTTCCTATATGATGAATGATAAAATATTCGCCAAGGTAATGTCGGAAGATGCTACCTTATACCTCAACAGTGTAAAAGATATAGCTACGGGAATATTATAATATTTCGCAATGCACTTTCCTAAACCGAAAATAAAGTCCGCCATAAGGCGGACTTTTGTGTTTTACAAGATCTCAATAATAGTTACCATGATCTATAGTTTAAAGGTGAATGAAAATTTATTTTTGCTTTGCACACAGTTACCGGCTTGTTTTTTAGGAGTCCATTGCGGCATATTATATAGAGCATCTATAATGATTTCTTCGCAGCCACCACCAATTTCATCCAGGATCTCCGCATGATTCACATAACCATTTGCATCAACAGTGAAGAGAACAATTACTGTTCCTTCAATTTTTTGTTCCAAAGCAATAGAAGGATATTGAACGGTGTTTATGAAATATAATTTCATTGCATCATCGCCTCCCGGAAACATGGCTTCTTCTTCCATAATGTGGAAACCGATATTTGTAATGAGAGTTGTATCCGAATTAGAGGTGTCTTCAGGCATTAACGGCGAAAAATTTGCCGGAAATGAGGTTAGCCTAGTAGAACTGCCAGCGTGGGAGGACGAAATCGTAGTGCCAATTAGAATCAGAATTAAAATTGAAATGACCATCTTGTTTTTCATGTTTTTGTTTTTGATTTTTTATACCACAAAACTATGGCGACACAATAACATGAATAACAAATACAGTTTAAAGAATCCTTAAGTTGATGATTACTTGTAACCGGGCATTAACTCAATAATAAATGTGAGCTTCTTAGCACTTTTTAATGAGAAAAGAAATTTATTAACGCAGGGTTATTCTACAGAATTTCTATAATAGTTATCATTTGCTACAATTTTTAATGATCTTGCCCAGAACAATACTTAAAGTATCCAATTCCTCTTCTGTGCACCCAATCAATGCATTTTTTCTATAGCCCTTAATGGTGGGCATAATTTGTTCAACAATCTGATTACCCGCTTTGGTAATCGTGAGCTTCACTCTTCGTCTGTTTTCGGAAGAAGGTTCTCTTTTAAGATAGCCCTTCGTTATTAAAAGATCTATAATACGGGTAACAGATGCTTTGTCTTTAAAAATATATTCAGCAATTTCATTCTGACTTATATCATCATGATCTAAGATAGTTTTTAGTACCAGCCATTGATCAATGGTAATAGAATGTCCTTTTTCATTTAACTTTTTCTGACCGTACTGGCGGTAGGATTTGATTGCTCTATCAAGTTGAAAAAAAATGGTGCTGCTGAGTTTTTCCATGTAGCTTTAAATTAAAGCTGAAAGTTAAAAGAAAATATCTTTTGAGTCTTTACATTTTTTCCTTCTTGTTTTGTTGGCTTCCAGGTTGGCATTTCTGAAATAACTCTAACCGCCTCTTCTTCACAACCCCCACCAATTCCTTGTAACACTTCAATATCAGTAATAATGCCGTTTTCATTGATTACTACTGCAACCATTACTCTCCCTTCAATCCCTTGTTCTTTAGCAATGCGAGGATACTTTACATTTTTTTGGACGAATCTGTCCAATTCAATTTCTCCACCAGGGAACTGAGCCAAGTCTTCCGAATTGGGTATAGGTGTGGCACTTGAAGCCGTATCGTTAGTATTTGTATTGTTTCCATTCAAATTGTTGGAAGCATTTAATTGTGTTCCTGTAAGCATTAACACTGCCCAAAGAACTGTAATAACTGTTTTTTTAGTAACCATAATTTTTGTTTTAAAGGGGATTTTACTTGTTTATCTGAATCACGATACAAATATACGTTGGAATGTAAATAGTTGATATATCAACAGTATTAAAAACCCTTAAAACTAAATAGTTAGATTGTGAAAAAGATTTAAAGCAGGAATTATGATGGATTTTTTATTTCCTACGTTGTTGACTTTGCAACAAGTTTAGTCACTAACAAATGAATTTGAGATGATTGCAAGATAGGGTTCGATTAATTTTTTCTTTGAAGGTGGATATTCAATGTACAAATCACTTAGAAAGTTTTCGCCAAGACTCCGTTTCCAATAATAAATATTCTTTTTATCGTCAATACCACTTAATATAAAGAATGTTTCCTTTTTAACCTTGTAGGTGATCTTATTCTTGGAGGCTTTTAAAGCAGCATCATAAAATTCATCAATAGTAGAATGATTTGTTCTGTATTTATTGATCGATGAAAATTGAATTATCAACCCTTTTTCAAGGCTTATTGAATAGTGGCAGACATCAAGATTATCATTTTCTGCTTCATCATTCTTAAGCTCAAAATGAGCCGGGAAGGCTTACCTCGAAGGAGCACGCATGATGGCTGACAATGCTGTCCTGTGCAAGGAGTAGGTTATTAGGAATACTGGTCCAGATTAAAATGATCAAAAGTTTTTTCATATTCCAATGTTACGTTAAAACTATATAATCAATTTGTTTTTTGGGTGAATCAAGCCATTTTTTGAGGCATTGGCCTATTTATTCATCTCAATTTTACCGTTGGGAAGCAACAAGCCTTTTTTTCCTGTCGAATCAGTTAGATAGGCCTTCAAGCCATCTTTTGTGACTTCAAAACAGCTGATATCGGTGTACATAAAGGATGTTTTTGCCACCATTTTTTTTGCGGACGGATCATATGCAAAAATTGCCATGTATTTACCGTTATCCACTTCATAAGCGTACATAGTTGGATCCATTCCATCAAAACAAATCTCCAATACGTTATCATAAATAGGTTCTATTAGGATCTCTCCATCGAAATTGGTTAACCCTTTTTTGCCATTTACTTCTACAAGTGCGAAATCAACCTCTGGTACTTCTACAATATTATCATATTTACATTCTATCCGGAATTTCCCATTTGCACCTATTGCTCCCATCTTGTCATCAATGTTTTGTATCATATTAAATGGTTGTAGCATGTCATCCATTTCTGTGTGGCTAAGGATTGTACCTGTTTCAATATTGATGAAACTAATTTCTCCATTACGTTCAATTCCTTTTGTATGTGAACCCCAGGCATGGTAAACGGAATACAAATTATCCACTACAACATCTTTAAATATTGGTTTGTTATGAGCATCCACAAAAGAATATTTTCCATTACTACCAACAAGGAATATATAATGTGATTGTTTTTTCGGGTCTTCCGGTTTAACTAATATATCTTGTACAAAAGGATAAATAAAATCAAAGATGAGTTTCCCCTGCATATTATAAACTGCCATTTTACCATCATGCGTTACCTGGAAGTCGTTTTCCTTTTTTGCGAATGATAAATGATCGTCAATATGAAATGTATTTATTTCACCAGCCTGCAATTCGTAAAAAGGAACGATTATTTTGCCTTTTAAATTGATGATTCCATACTTTTCGCCTTGCTTTACCAATAATTCGTTGGGCATTTCGGTAAATTCCCACATGTGATCATAGATAAGTTCAATGATCCAATTTCCATATCTATCGCAAACGCCGTATTTACCATCTTTCACCAGAATAAACTCAAATGAGTTAATGTATTGTCCAAAATCATAGATCTGGGGAACACGAATGGTATCTGCATAGCAAACACCGTACTTTTTAGTTTTGGGATCCATACATATATCATGCGCTTGTGCCTGTAACTGTAAAGCTGAAAAAGATACGCCAAGGCCAAGAATAACCGTTCTTATTATTTTCATGTTTGGGGATTAATGAAATTATATAACCAAAGATGTTGATTTACCTTGAGTTTTGCAATCTTTTATTTAATAAAACTGATCTCGCTTAATGAAATACTATATTCCATCCGTTGGTTATTGTTAATGTCCCAGATCTCCATAGTTATTGTTGGGTTTTCCTTTCCCCAATCAATGGTGAGCAATCCGAAATGATTTTCCATAACAGGACCTTCAATTCTATTTTTATTAGGAGTAGCAAAATGCCAGGTTGATGATAACCCGCTTGAGGTAACATCATAAATAGGATATAGATCGGACACAACTAATTTGGAAATTTCGGCATAATGCACATCGCCAGATAAAAAAAGAACCCCGTTTGCTTTTGTAGACTTTATTAGATCCAGAAATCTTTTTTGTTCATGAGGAAAGTTAGCCCAGGCCTCATATCCATTGAATTCGATTCCAAATTGTGAACCAGAGCCTATTAGACGAACATCGGCTGGTTGTTTTAATTCATTTTCTAACCATTTCCATTGGGTTTCTCCCAAAAATGTGGAATCCGTTTCATCGGCGGTATAAGGATCATAATCCAATTCGTAGAAATATCTTTTATCGGCTTTAAATTCATTTTTATAATTTTTCACATCATCCCTAAAGGTTCTGTTATCCAATAAAATGATTTGTAACTTTTTTCCCTTGTATTCATACGTATACGAAGTATAAATGCCTTCATGTGTTCTTCTTGGGGAATCTTTTGGTTCTTCCCAAAAATCAAGAAAGATCTCTTTTGATTTTTCTTTGTACTTGTAATGACGACCCATATCGTTCCAGCCATAGTCATGATCGTCCCATGTGGCAATAATCTTTGTGCTTTTTTTAAGATTTTGGAAACTGGGTTTGTTGTTTAGTCTATTGTATTTGGCTTTTAAGGTGTCCATGTTTTTGGTATCACCATAAATATTATCACCTAAAAAAACAAATAGGTCGGGTTGATGCTTCACGACCACATTAAATATTTCTAATGGATTATCCTGATGGCCGCAAGAACCAAATGCGATTGTTGTTTTTTGAGCATAAACGTTCAGTAATCCGAACGTGAAACATATGATTCCCCATTTTTTTATTTGACTCAAGTCGCTTTTCATCATAATGCTAAGATAGTAGTTTGTGGGTTGACTCTTTTTAACGAATTGTTATTTTGTGAAAGTTCTTTGTCTGCATTTTTTTCACGCCGAATAGCAGAACCTAGTCGCTGCTTTCCTTTGTCGCGGATGTGAATCCACAGAAGGGCGTCTTCGACGCCCAATCTGCGAATTGGTGTCAGTTGAAGGTCTTAACAGCATGGGATTCAAGAGCAGACACATCCGCTATTCGGCGAATTCGGCGTAAAAAAATTTAAAATTCCAGTCGAACGCGGCCCTTGACGAAATACTTCGTATTTGTAAGGATCATATTGCTTGCACAAGCGGCCCCGATAGAAGTGGCAGCCTTTTTTGTTATGCCTTGATCTTGCATCAGGTACGTTCCTAGAGGCGGGCAATTGCCCGTCTTTGCTGACATTTGATGAAAAATCATATTAACAAGCCAAAAAAGCTATAGCGTATAGCCGGAAAAGCTGCCCCAATAAAAGACATTAAAAAGAGTCCTTTTAACCCGAAAAATCTTACTTTTGTATCAGATTTGGTCAATAGAAATTCATGAAAAAATCACACATCATTATCCTTATTGTTATTGCGGTTAGTATTGGAATCGTTTTCTTTTCATTAAACAGCTCTGAAACTTACGCTTCATTTACCGAATCTAATAACCATAGAAACAAAGTTTACCACGTTGTTGGAAAACTTAATAGAGAAAAAGAAATTGTTTACGACCCACAAAGTGATGCCAATATTTTTACTTTTTATTTGATAGACAAAGAAGGAGTGGAAAGAAAGGTGTATTTGCATAAGGCTAAACCGCAAGATTTTGATAAATCAGAACAAATTGTGGTAATTGGAAAAATGCAGGAGGATGGTTTTCATGCAAAAGATATTTTAACCAAATGTCCTTCTAAATACAGCGATGCGCAGACAACTGAAGTGAAGTAATGGAGCAAAAAGTCGTATATCTTGGTGAAGAACTTATTTGGGGTGCAATTGGTGACCTGGCAATCGCCACCGCATTTGCATCTACTTTTATGGCCATGTTGTTCTACACTTTTTCAGTAAAAAATAAATTTAAAGGTATTGTTGATTGGAAATGGATGGGACGAATTTCGTTCATTATTCATGCCGTTTCTGTCTTCACAATTATTGGTGTTTTACTTTATATAATGATTACTCAACGATTCGAGTATCAATATGTATGGCAGCATACAAGTAAAACCTTACCGTTCAAATATATTTTTGCCGCATTCTGGGAAGGACAGGAAGGAAGCTTTTTATTATGGACCTTCTGGCTTGTCATCATTTCCATGGTCTTGATGTTTACTGCGAAAGAGTGGGAGGGAAGAGTAATGACCATTTTTGCTGTTGTGCAAATGTTCATTATTTCAATGATTCTAGGAACTGTTATTGATGTTCCATTCTTTGGGGAGTATAAATTAGGAAGTAACCCATTTACACTATTTCGTGAAAACCCTCAATGGGCAAATATTCCACTCTTAAAACAAAAGACTCTTGAAAACGGGATTTATGTAAATCATTATTTGGATAAGCTCATGAATTCACCTATGATGGCTCCCCGTGGATTGAATCCGGCTTTACAAAATTATTGGATGACCATACATCCGCCTACTTTATTTTTAGGTTTTGCGCTTACATTGGTTCCTTATCTTTTTGCAGTTGCAGGTTTATGGTCAGGTAAATTAAGTGAGTGGACTCGTCCTGCACTCCCTTGGGCATTTACCGGAGTTGGCATTTTGGGTGGTGGGGTTTTAATGGGAGGTGCCTGGGCTTATGAAGCTTTAAACTTTGGTGGATTCTGGGCATGGGACCCTGTAGAAAATTCTTCTTTGGTACCGTGGTTAACTTTGGTATCTGCAGGTCACTTAATGTTGGTTCCCCAAAATAAAGGCATTAATTTAAGAGCTGGAATATTTTTAGCAACCATTAGTTTCCTATTGGTACTCTATTCAACATTCCTTACGAGAAGCGGAATATTAGGTGATGCTTCGGTTCACTCATTTACCGATTTGGGAATGACAGGTCAGCTTTTGGTGTACCTTTTCTTTTTTATGTTACTTCCGGTATTTTTTAGCTTTAAAAGATTAAGAGATAAACAATTTTTTATTGTAGGTATGGTGGCGACCATGGTTTTGGCCTACCTGCTTGGAGAAGGAAAAGATATTGCTATTTCACTGGTTGCTTACATTATTGTTTCTCTTATTTCGTCAGCATTCGTCAATAAATCAGATGAAGTTTATTATCCGAGGAAGCAAGACGATTCTATCTATAGTCGTGAATTCTGGATGTTTGTTGGGTCCCTTGTGATTGCTGCATCTGCAGTGCATTTAACCGCGGTTACTTCAATTCCGGTGATTAATAAATTATTCGGGAGCAAATATGCTCCAATGGGAATTGATGATTACAATATGGTACAAGCTGTATTCGCTCTTTTCATCACTCTTTTAATGGCAGCGATTCAGTACCTGAGATACAAACAGGAAAAACCTGAGAAATTCTGGATGAATATTATGAGGTCATTGATTGCATCTATTCTTTTGGTGATTATTGGGCTGATTGCATTCGATGAGTTTAGAAAACCTATGTACATCGTTATTGTGTTAACCAGTTTGTTCGCAATACTGGGGAACGTAGATTACATTATTAAGTTCGTTAAGAAACATTTGAAACTTGCCGGACCTTCCATTGCGCATATAGGTTTTGGAATGGTAATATTAGGTGCGGTTATTTCTGCCGGGCATAAAAAAATTATTTCAGAAAATAACAATGGCATTCGACTGGAAATGTTGAATGAGGAATTCAAGAACAATGAAAACATCATGCTGCATCAGCATGATACTGTTGAAATGGGTCCGTACCATCTAACTTTTGTAAATGATACTTTAGTTGGTCATATTGCTTATTACCAGATTGACTACCTAAAAAAGAATAAAGATGGGAGCTTTAAAAGAGAATTTACTCTATGGCCAAAGTTGATTACCAACGATAGAATGGGAAATGTTCCTGAGCCATCAACCAAGCATTATTTGCTGAAAGATGTATTTACCCATGTTACTTATGTTGATCTTGCTAAAGTAAAACGTAAAGCAAACCCCGAGGAAGCCCAAATACAGGAGCAAAAAGAAAAACAACATTTTACACTTGAAAAAGGAGATACTATTTTCGGAACAAGCTTTTATATTGTATTTGAAGGTTTCGAGGCTCTTACAGATATTAATCATGTTGAAGAATCAGGACCTCTTTCTGTAACTCTACGAGGAAGCTTTATCGTTAGAAACTTTAAAGGGGAATCGGATACTATCAAGCCAATCTATGAAGTGAAAAATAATATTCTTCGTACTGAAAAAGATTTTTCAAAAGCCTTCGGAATCGAAATGGAAGTTGAAAAAATATTGGATGACAAGCAAATTGAGGTAGCAATGCGTGAAGTAAAAGCTGATGATGATAATTTTATTATTATGCAGGCCATTATATTCCCCGGCATAAATATTCTCTGGTGTGGTTGCTTCTTAATGGTATTTGGGTCTTTCTTTGCAGTTGTACGACGCATAGGACAAAGAAGAAATGGAGCACAATAAAATAGAATCGGTTTCTATTATTGGAGCAGGTAATGTGGCATCGCATCTTGCCTTAGAGTTATTTTCCCTTGGTGTAAAGATTTCTGAGATTTGGAGCTGGCATTTAACCAATGCTGAAGAGCTTGCAAGGAAAACGAATGCTTCAACTTGTATTACTTTACCTGAGTTAAAAACTGATGTTGATCTTGTAATTATAGCCATAAAGGATGATTCCGTTTCGGCTATGATTAATCAATTACCAAAAGGGGTTAAAGCAATTGTACATACATCAGGTGGATTGAACATGGATATTTTATCAGGAGCTTCTTCAAATATTGGAGTTTTCTATCCGCTTCAATCATTTAAAAAAGATGAAGAGATCGATTGGTTAACTGTTCCAATATGTATTGAAGCAAACAATGATGAGTTTTCCAAACAATTAAGATTTTTGGCAGGGGAGCTTAGTAAGACAGTTCAATTTGTTAGCTCTAAACAAAGAAAAAAAATACATATAGCAGCAGTGATCGCTAATAACTTTACCAACTATTTATATTCAGTGGCTCACGATATTGCAGTTGAAGCCGACGTTCCGTTTAACTTATTGCTTCCTCTTATAAAACAGTCAACAAGTAAACTTAACGGTGATGATCCTTTTATTTTCCAGACTGGCCCGGCAAAAAGAAATGATTTAAAGCTCATTAATGATCATCTTGAAATATTGAAAGGTCATGAGGAAACAGCTGAGCTTTATAAATATCTTTCGGATATGATTATAAAAAAAACAGGCAACTAAAAGTCACCGGTTTTTCTCATTTATTTTGTCACCATGTCCCAGACTCAATCTGAGATTATCGAAGGGTTATTTTGCAATCTCCAACTTTTCAGTTTTGCTATTCTTTCCATCGCTGATTTGAACAAAATAGAAACCTGTATTAATGCTTTCAGGGATATTTATAGAAAGTGTATTTGCATTTGAAGTAGTAATTCTTTCTGCCAATACATATTTACCTGTTAGATCCATAATTGTAATGGTGGTTTTCTCAAGATCCCAGATGTTATTTCCAAGGTTGATATACAATACATCATCTACGGGATTAGGATACATAACGATTGGATTTTCTTCTTCATTTTCAACATCTGCCGTTAATCCTACCTTAATGTATGAAGCTTTCGTTTTAAACGCATAACCTGCAGTGTTTGCAGCATACATAACCACTGTATAATTTCCGTTTGCAGAGAAACTCATTTGTGGGTTTTGAGAATATGCATTTGTACCACCTGAATAAGTTACAGTTCCAGGACCGGTAATTACATATTGCCAGTAGAATGGTGAATTGGATGTAATATCTGTTAGTGTAATTACTTGTGCAATTGCAGGGTATTGGTTACTTGCGGTACAATCAACAACAGGAAGAGTTCCTGCAGCACATGATGAGTTTTCAACACCAACTAAAGTTGTAGCTACGGTTCCGCTTCTGTCTAACCATGGCTCCATTTTTAATTGAGGAGTGGTTCCACAAGAATTCCAACTATAAGAGAATTTACCATATAAGTCAGGAGAACTTGTTGCTGTACAATATGAACTTCCTCCACTTAAATCGCCAACGATTAAACCACTGCTATTAAAAATCGGAGAACCCGAAGAACCGCCTTCTGTAACTCCATGTCCATTTGCTGTTGCAACCCATGTAACCCTCCAGTGACTGTTAGGAGTTCCTCCCCATGCGGCACTTATTAATGTTCCAGAATATGTAGATATTTTTTTAATATCTCCTGCAGGATGATGGATTGAAGTTCCACCTGTAGAAGCTGTATTGTTTCGGTTCCATCCATTATAATAAGCATTGGCACCTGTAACAGGTCTCCCTTTCAAGATAAGTAAAAGGAAATCAGATTTTTCAACATTTGAAATAGTACCCGATGCAGAAACTCTTACAGAACCTGTAATATTACTTGTCGTTGGCTCTGATCCCGGATCAGAACAACCAACACCTTCGTAGTTGAAGTAAAATATCCATTGACGAAAGTCTGAAGCAGAAGCCGCCGATCCACAGTGTTGAGCCAATAAGAAATAGGGTGTACAATCGTTAGCTGTATTATTCACTAAAGAACCTGAACAATATCCATAACTACCTCCTTCTTTTACCTGAACACGGGCAACACCTCTTTTTTTATCTTGCCAACTAGATCCTTCAGAACAATTTATATTTACTTCGCAAGGGTCTGAATCTCCCACGGCACGAGTATCATTTTCATCAGTTGCTGAAAAATCTAATGCACGATAAAAATAACCTACATTGGTAATATGTAATTTTAATTCCCCTTGCGATTCTTCAGGAATTACAACTTCAAGAATTGCATAATCACCTTTAACAGTAGAAAGGGTCATGAATCCATCTTCCGAACTATGTTCAGAGGTATATGGACCAACAATCATTTTTGTATCAGGATTATAAAGCCTTAATTCTGCTTTCTCAGGTAATTTAAATTCAGTGAAGGAAACGTTAATTCCGTTTGCAGCAGCAGACGAAATTTTAATTTGATAAACCAGGTTTCCGTTTCCATCGTTCCACCAAGCTCCCTGTTCGTAAATATTCAAATCAACAGGAACATCAACCCCAATTCTATAAAACATACCTTGTTTTTCTCTTTCCTGATCCTCAATCAGAAGAATGGCATAATCTGGTGCCGCAACTTCAAAATTAGAAATCTGAGAATTTAACTGCGCCCTTGAAACTCCAGTCAACAGTAGCCCTGTGAAACAAAGTGGAAGTAATAATCTTTTCATTATAGAGTGAGATTTATATTTATATAACGAATGTAGGTTTTTTTAACGTTAAATAAAATACCCAATATAAGGTATACTATTTTAGGCTTGTCTAAAAATAATTTATATATTTGTAGCACACATTAAGCTAATTCTCCGTATGGATGCGATCATTAATTTTTTCTCTACTATAGGCCCCGTATGGGCCGCGTTGTTGGCTACTACCTTTACATGGTTAGTAACAGCGGCGGGAGCTTCATTGGTTTTCTTGTTTAAAACACTAAGAAGAAGTGTTTTGGATGTTATGCTAGGATTTACCGGTGGAGTGATGGTTGCAGCCAGTTTTTGGTCATTGCTGAACCCTTCAATTGCAATGAGTGAAACCATGTATCCTTCCATGCCATGGATGCCCGCAGCAGTTGGATTCGCAGCCGGAGCATTGTTCCTGTTTACGTTAGATAAATTTCTGCCCCATTTGCACATCAACGCAAATATGAATGAAACTGAAGGGGTAAAAACTCAGTGGCATAGAACGACTTTATTGGTTTTAGCGATTACACTTCATAATATTCCGGAAGGGTTGGCGGTTGGAGTTCTTTTTGGTGCCGCTGCTTTAGGAATTGATGGTGCTACTATACCTGCCGCAGTTGCATTGGCAATTGGAATTGGATTACAAAATTTTCCGGAAGGGTTTGCAGTATCCATGCCACTTCGGCGAGTTGGTGTTAGCAGATTTAAAGCTTTTTGGTACGGACAGCTTTCAGCAATTGTTGAACCTATTGCAGGGGTTGTAGGTGCTATCGCTGTTATTTATATGCAACCATTGTTACCATTTGCATTGGCATTCGCTGCTGGTGCAATGATCTACGTTGTAGTAGAGGAAGTAATTCCCGAAACGCAAAGAGATAAATATAAGGACCTGGCTGTTCTAGGTTTCATTGGTGGTTTTTTAGTGATGATGATATTGGATGTATCGTTGGGGTAAATAATTGGCGGGTAATTATTTAAAATTCCGTTTGAATCGTCATTTACTTTTCGTTTACAGATGCTGAACCAAGTTCAGCATCTGTAAACGAAAAGTAAATTAATATTAATGCCCTGTTAATTCGCCTTCATCCAAATAAAAAGGACTCGTTTCTCTATACTCAGTTCCCAGAGTCTTTGTACTAACCATAAAATCAATCATTGTATTACTCCATTGCTCTTCATTTTTTGGAATATAGATATCATGCCCTGTTTCAGAAAACGTTTTTAAAAATTTCTCCCCTTTTAAATTTGCATATATATCATCAATTTCTTTTTTACTTACAGCATGGTCCTTTTCTCCGAGCAGCACAAGGGTAGGACAGTGAATATTATTGGCATAATCCACAGGATTATGAGAATATGTACTATAACCTGTATGATAACTTCCCCATAACATCAACAGATCCGCCATAGGAAATGTGGGTACTCCAAAATTCTTGAAACGATTTTTTACTGTAGTTTTAAAATACCCAAACGGACACTCAACGATTAATCCTTTTATGTTGGGTTGATAATCATTGACACATTTCATACTGGCAACTGCGCCCATGGAAATCCCAAACAAATAAATATTTTGCTCTCCTTGTTGTATCAATTCATCAATGCAAACTTTCACCTGATCCGCTTCATAGTATCCTATGCTAACGGTATTACCATCAGATCCACCGCTCCCTAAAAAGTCAACCAGCATTACGTTATAACCTAAACTGATAAATTCTTTTGATCTTGAAATTAAGGATGATTTTCTGTTTGCATAACCATGGAACATTATTATCGTGCCTCTGCTTATTTTAAACTTCGATTGCCATACTTCCAAATTACCCTTCGGAGTAGAAATGTATTTTGTATCATACTTAAAGGAAGGTGTGATATGGTTTTTGGGTCTTGGAACTTCAACCCCTTTTAAAATATAACCCAATTTTTTTTTCCATGAGATGCTTGATGTATCTGTAACCTTCAACTTGTTCTCTTTAACATCAGCATAATGCGTAAAATTATATGAATGGTTATAGGCAATGTAATTGAGCAACGAAAAAAACAGAAGAAATAGAATTAGGATGGTATAAAGAATTTTCTTCCGCATTATGGATAATAACTCAATTTAGTGTAAAAATATTGCACCGAGACGCTCCGCAACGGCTTCACTCTGTGGGGTTTTTAACTAGTATTTGTTCACGATATTTTTTATGGATTGGATATAAGCACCCATAAATAAATTTACATGGATAAGAAGAGGATAAAGATTGCAAATTTGAACTCTTTGTTCCCAATGTTGCTCCAATGGAAAAACTTCATTGTAAGAGTCATAAAACTCAACCTCAAATCCACCAAATAATTTCGACATGGCTATATCCATTTCTCTATGACCATAATAAACAGCAGGATCGAAAATGACAGGATCACCATCAACATTGCTCATAATATTTCCGCTCCAAAGATCACCGTGCAATAAAGATGCGGGTTCTGGCGGAAATATGTCATGAAGCTTTTTGTAGAGATTTTCAAATTTTTCAACCAGAAAACTATCCGCCTTACCACTATCCACAGCCATTTTCAACATTGGATTAAGTCGATTGTTTACGAAAAAATCCACCCAGTTATTAGTCTTATTATTTTTCTGTGGAAGCGATCCAACGAAATTATCGTAATCCAATCCAAAATAATCTGCTTGATTTTTATGCAGGTGAGCCAAACCGAAACCCAGATCAGGCCAAAACTCATAGTGCGGTGATCCTGAAGCAACATGTTCTAAAACTAAAAAATCAAGATCTTCATAAGTGAAGTATGAAATTGTGTTTGGAATTTTTGCTGTTCTGGTATTGCGAAGAACCTCAAGATTTTTAGCCTCAAGTTCAAACATTCCTTTGTATTTCTCATGGCTATTATATTTAGCAAAATATGACCCATGAGAAGTTTTGAGTTGTATGGCAGTATTTATGGAGCCCCCTGTGATAGGAACGACCTCCTTTATCACGATTGTTTCACCGATAGCTTTGCCAATTTCTGTGGCTAACACGTCATTCATTGATGGATGGTATATTTCCATAAGGGGGGATTTTACCCCAAAGTTGAATATTTTTTTTACATTTGCCACCCTACGGTGGAATATTGTTTTTTGATAAGGGGGATTAGCTCAGCTGGCTAGAGCGCTTGCATGGCATGCAAGAGGTCACCGGTTCGACTCCGGTATTCTCCACTAAGCCTTACATTAGTAAGGCTTTTTTATTTGGCACCAACATTGCTTTCCTATCTTAATAATTAATACATTTGGTTTGACTCCAATTTATAAATCACTTTACCATGAAAAAACTACTTATAATTTTATCTATCGCAGTGATACCTGCATCATTTTCTTCTTGCGATATATTGCAGGGCTCTTCAGGACCAAGTCAGGATGAGATTATCTCAGGGTTAAAAGAAGCATTAGCCATAAGTACCGATACTTCTGTTTTTAAATTGAATAAAGCGAATGGTTATTTTGGGGATGCAGCTCTTAAAATTTTATTGCCACCCGAAGCTCAGAAAATTGAATCTACCTTACGTTCAGTTCCCGGAATTGGTAATACTTTAATGGATGAACTTATTCTTAAAATGAATAAGGCCGCTGAACAAGCTGCTGTTAAGGCCGGTCCTATTTTTAAGGATGCAATCATGAAAATTACATTTGCTGATGTAATGAATATTTTAAATGGTGCAGATGATGCAGCCACAAAATATTTAAAAGATAATACCTATACTCAACTCCAGGCTGCTTTTCAACCTCCTATTGAAGATGCTTTGAAAAGCGTTGGTGCACAACAAGCGTGGAATACTGTAATGGGTACATATAATAACTATAACAACTTTATTCCAGGTACTACGGATATTCCTGATAACCTTGCTTCACATTGCACTCAAAAAGCATTGGATGGATTATTTATTGTTGTTGCTCAGGAAGAAGCAAAGATTCGTAAGAATATTGGTCATCAGGTAACCGATCTTTTGAAAAAAGTATTCGGACCTAAGCAAGATGGTGGCGGACTAAAATTACCGTTCAACTAAAATTTTAAGTTCATTAAATAAAAAATCCCCTGAAATTTCTTTCAAGGGATTTTTTTACTGTCAAACATACTTTTACTTTTTGATAAACTCTTTTACTGTAGTTTTTTGTGTATCAATATTGGTCATTTTCAACAGATAGAAACCTGCAGGAAGTGATGATACATCGAATGTATTTGTTCCGTTATTGATTGATAGGAATATTTTACCTGACATGTCTGTAATTTGATATGCATACTGATCAGTAATTTCAGTTGAGCTTACATTGATGATATCAGTACATGGATTTGGATAAACTTTGATGTTGGATGAATTTTGCTCATCAACTATCAACTCTGAATTATCATCAGCAACGGCAAACGGACTTAATGTAGTTAAATTGGTACGTGTAATTTCGTAAGTTCCGAATGATCCGCTTGTAGTAGAAGTAGCTGCACTCATATCCCATGAAGTTATGTAGTGGCTAATATGAGAATTGGTTCTATCGAATCCATTTACTTCATCTAATGCCAACCATCCTAATTTAAGATTTATATTTATAGTTACAGCAGATGATTCAACTAACCAAGTTCTGTCAACCACACTTCCAGTTGATGCGCTGTTATACCCAGCATACAAACCTCCGCCAACATAAACACCTTCGAAAGTACATACCTTAAACATTCCTGAGCTAGCTCCTGTTTGCTGTTGAATATGTGCAGGCGAATAAGAATCTTGAGTTCCAACTGGGAAAGTTAAGAATGGATCATTAGCAGTAACGTACATTTCAAGTTTTCCGATAAATCCGGCACCCACTTGAATATATCTTGTATTACTATAACCTGTTATATCGGCGTTTTGCTCAATCGTAAGGATGTTATTTCTAATGATTAAACTTCCATTTGTCATAACCAACTCATCGTGAATATGAAGGTCATCGTATAATAAAATGTCTCCACCGGTTACATTCAAAGTAAATTGAGAAATATTTTGATTTGTAGCATCGAAATAAATTGTATCGACTCCAGTTGTTGTGATATTCAAAGTAAGATCTGAATTCATATTTCCAACGAAGTTGTTTACACCATCCTGGCGTAAAGTTCCATTTAAAACAAGATTACTTCCACTAAGATCAAGTTTACCTTGTCTTAAATATAATTCACCGGCAACTGTTGCGTCATCCGACATGGTAACATTACCTGTCACTAAATTTACCTCAACATCATTCAATCCGGTTCCGGTCAATTCTTTGCCTGAAGCGGTAGTTGCACTTCCTAAGTATTCAACATCATAAGAAGCTGCGCCATTAAATGAACCTCCGTTTACTTCTAATTCTCCATTCATAACCTGAATAGTACTTCCTGCATTTACCGTAAGTGTAGAACCATTTTCAATGCTTAAAGTACCGTTTTCCAGTTGCAACAATGTCGCAATCGCAAGATTACTTTCTAACTCAACATTTCCAGTTCCTGTATAATCAATATTCATTTCATCAAGTGCAGAACCAACAGCAAATGTTAAACCTGTTGTTAAAGTTGTTGCGGTTTGAATACTTAATGATGATGCCGCTGTTGAAGAAATCATTGTTCCAGTGGTCATACTTACATTACCCATCAATTCAAGATTGTTGGATCCGAGGGCAAGAATACCAGAATTCATTTGTAAAATACCGTGAACTTCAAGATTGTTTCCCAAAGTTAATGTAGTGGCAGTATCGTTAAGATTAACATATACATTTTGAATTGTACTTGAATTGCTTTCAATTCCAGCTGTTTTATTTGCACCAATATATCTTAAGTTATATGCTGTAGTAGAATTGAAAATTCCACCAGTTGTAATCAATGATCCTCCATCTCTAACAATAGTAGAGTTTGTACTAACAATTAAATTCGCACCTGTGGCAAGTGATAGGGTTCCCGCAGCCAGACTCAATGAATCAGCGACAGTTATTTCCCCAGCAACATTCAAGCCAACACCATTATTTACAAAAGTACTAACGTTAAGGTCTCCAGTTAAACCATAAGTAATAAGTAAACCTTGAAATTCGATTCTTTCAATTGTTACATTACCTGATCCTCCAAATCCACCTGCCTGAATAACAAGTTTTCCATTTGCATCAGTAGTTAATGTTCCGTCAACTGTAAAGTTGTTTAAAAGGCCATTGAATGTAACATCTATATCCATGTTTACATCAATTCCGCTTGGAATGATGATGTCTTGTGCACTAACATTGCCTGTTGGTGCTATACCGCCCCATGTTGCAGGGTTAGTCCAATCACCATCCTGTACGGCAGTAAAAGCCTGTAAATTAATTGTTGTACCTATAATGGCTACAACAAATAACATTCCTAGTTTAGATAAGTATCTATTCATGTTGTTTAAATTTTAATTGTTTTGAATTATATTATTTGATTGTTACAAATTTCCATATCAAACGTCAATAAATGGTTGCATCCATTTTAGAAAAAATTACATGAAGCACATATGCCTATCTCCCTTATATACAATGGGATCCTATAGGTTTGGAGGCTCTTAATTTAACGGTTCTTAAATATTCAATGAAGAATGTGTGTGAAATAATCCTTCTAAATACTCACCTTTATTTACTATTATTGTAATACATACAATGAAAAGAATATTAGTTACAGGTGCAAATGGTTTACTGGGCCAAAAGCTGGTTTATCGGATGAAATGGATGAACAATGTTCAATGCATTGCAACGGCCAAAGGAGAAAACAGATTATTAGATCATGCAGGATATGAATATTACGATGGTGATATTACAGATCATTCAAGGATGCGTGAAATTATTATTCAATCGAAACCAGATGTAATTATTCATGGAGCTGCAATGACCAATGTGGATGCATGCGAAACTGAAACAGAGGTATGTAAAATGATTAATGTGGCTGCCGTTGAAAATCTGGCTAACATTTGCGACGAAAAAAATATTCATTTGGTTCATGTGAGTACCGATTTTATTATGGATGGAAAAAACGGTCCATACGATGAGAATGCAGAACCAAATCCTTTAAGTTATTATGGATGGAGTAAATTGGAAGCAGAGAAAATCGTTCAAAAAATGAAATCTCCTTGGGCAATTCTACGAACCGTGTTGGTTTATGGAATTGTAGATAATATGAGCAGAAGCAATATTGTTTTATGGGTGAAAGGTTCATTAGAAAAGAAACAAACCATTAATGTAGTAAATGATCAGTGGAGAACTCCAACACTTGCAGAGGATCTTGCAGAAGGATGTTTACTAGCTGCAATTAAGGAAGCAACGGGAATTTATAATATATCGGGGAATGAGTTAATGAGTATTTACGAAATAGCTTGTAAGGTTGCAGATCATTATGGGTTTGATAAATCTCTCATCAATCCAATTGATAGCAGCACTTTAAATCAATCAGCTAAACGTCCACCCCGTACTGGTTTTATTATTGATAAAGCTAAAAGGGAGTTAGGGTACGAACCTTCTTCATTTGAAGAGAGTTTGAATATTCTCGATAAGCAGATAGGGAGTTACGGAAGACGGAAGACAGAAGATGAAAAGTAGAATTAAATCTTTCGGTCTTTGGTCTTCAGTCTCCTGTCTTTTTTTACCTTTATAATATGAAATTTATTTGCATCGGTAGAAATTATGCAGAACATGCTAAGGAGCTAAACAATGCAGTTCCAACAGAACCAGTAATTTTTTTTAAACCCGAAACGGCATTATTAATTGGTAAGCAGCCTTTCTTTTATCCTGAATTTAGCAAAGACATTCATTACGAATGTGAAATTGTTGTTAGGGTAAACAGATTGGGAAAAAATATTCAAAAACAGTTTGCCAATAGATATTATGATGAAGTTGGATTGGGAATTGATTTTACTGCCCGTGATCTTCAAAACCATTTAAAAGAAAAAGGATTGCCTTGGGAAAAAGCCAAAGGCTTCGACGGTAGCGCCGTATTGGGAAAGTTTGTGAAGGTTGATTCGTTAAAGAATAAGGAAAATATTGAATTTCAATTATTAAAAAATGGATCTATTGTTCAATCAGGATTCTCCAAGGATATGATTTTTGATATTGATGCGATTATTGAGCACGTATCGCAGTTTGTAACCTTAAAAATTGGCGATGTCATTTTTACCGGCACACCTGCAGGTGTTGGTCCAATTGCCGTGGGAGATAAGTTAGAAGGTTTGCTGGAAGGATCACCAAATTTTAGCCTAATGATCAAGTAGCTGTATCTTTATATTGAATTGAGGCATTATATATGTAAATTCTCAATAAAATATGGACAACCGATCAAACCCCTTAAAAAGCAGTATATTTACACCTCCAATGAAGTTTTTAGAAAAAAATTACTTTTACTTACAGACCCTCTTTTTTATTATGGGGATTATCGGGTGGATTCTCAATTTCGATAAAACTATCCCGATTACCTATGCCATTTTATGTTATGTAGCAAGTTTTGGAATGATGTTTATCAATTTCTTGAAATTAAGATGGATTAAACAAAAAAAAATGAAATGGGGGTTGAATGTGGGCATCCCACAACTTACGTTTTACGGATTATTGATATTTCTTATTTATTTTCGATTTTTTGGAACTGTTCACACGGGAATTTCAGTAAGACTTTTTGCAATCATTTTAACAGCGAGTCTTGTCCTTGACACGTTTACTAAAGAGGTAAAATACGGAGAATAATCATTTTTTTTAGTATCTTTATTTTAATGACAAGATTCTGGAGACAACTCATCGTTCAAACTGTTCTGCGTTATAGGAATAGAACAGCAGAGAATCGTGATTATTCTAAAACACAATTGGCGAAAGGATTTCGGGTACTCAAAATTGAAGTAATCCGTTTACTCAAGGATATTTTTCTTATAAGTTTAGGAATTGCATCAGCGGCATTTGGGTTAGAGAGTTTTTTACTTCCAAATAATTTTATTGATGGTGGTGCCACAGGTATAGCACTTCTGGTATCGGAGATTTCAGGGGTTTCTCTGTCCTTATTGTTAGTACTCATTAACCTTCCCTTTTTATTTTTGGGGTATAAAGTGATTGGGAAACGTTTCGCTGTTAAAACTACCATTGGAGTTATTGGATTAGCAATAGTGGTAGCTACTGTTCATTTCCCAACGGTAACAACCGATAAATTATTGGTCGCTATTTTCGGTGGATTTTTTCTTGGTGGTGGAATTGGAATGGCAGTAAGAGGAGGAGGGGTAATTGATGGTACAGAGGTTTTGGCCATTTATCTCAGTAAAAAGTTTGGAATGACCATGGGGGATATTGTTCTCGGATTTAATATTCTCATCTTTTCTGTGGCTGCTTATTTATTGTCTGTTGAAACTGCTTTGTATTCCATTGTAACTTATTTGGCCGCATCGAAAACTGTAGATTTTATTATTGAAGGTATTGAGGAATATATAGGCGTTACTATTATCTCCGGCAAAAGCGAAGCTATTCGTACTATGATCATTGAAAAAATGGGTAGGGGAGTAACCGTTTATCGTGGTAAACGTGGTTTCGGATCTCATGGAGATACAGAAGATACCGATATTATTTACACGGTAATTACACGTTTAGAATTGAATAAACTCAATACTGAAATTCAAAAAATAGATACCACTGCATTTGTTGTAATGAATAGCGTAAAGGATACCAGAGGGGGAATGATTAAGAAACGTCCGTTGAAAGACTAATCTTCAATCTTCAAAATACAAATCTCAACTTTTGGAATTTGTTTTTTTTGGAATTTGGAATTTTAAGATCCACTTACTAAAAACATAGTAAACACCAAGGGCAAGAATAATTCCCAGTAACGATCCACAGATCACATCTGTTGGGAAATGTACGCCTAAATAAACCCTGGAAAAACCATTTAGAAAAGCATACGACAATAAAATAATCACAAACAACGAAGCCATCTTCCCTTTTATTCTTTTCGTAAACACTTGAATGCAATACATCGCCAATCCCATCGTATTTGCAGCATGAGTAGACACAAACCCATAAGCACCACCACAATGGCCTTTAGGCAGCCAAAGATCCGTTCCTAAAGGAGAATGACATGGTCGTGGACGTGCAATCCAAGGTTTAATGATTTTTACACTAATCATCTCCGTTAAAAAGTAACAAGCAACAGCTCCCAGAATCACCAACATTCCATTTTTAAAACCCAGTTTCCAAATGAAAACGGTAAATAGAAGAAGGTATAAAGGAATCCAGGTTAGTTTATTTGAAATAGTAAGATTAAACGAATCCCAAAACGGAGAATGGCTTCCATTAATGAAATAGATAATAAGCCAATCTAGATTTTCAATGGATCTCAAATGTCTTTGCTGTGTTGGTTAATGGCCTTCCACATCTGATCCTTGAGTGATTGAATGTTATATCCTGTTTGTGCAGAAATAAAAGTGAATTCCAAATCAGAATATTCCGAACGAATTGCATCCATTAATTCTTGATCAAGCATATCGGATTTTGTAATGGCGATCAATCTGTCTTTATGGATCAATTCAGGATTGAACTGTTCCAACTCATTGCAGAGAATATTATATTCCATTCGATAATCTTTTGTATCCGCAGGAATCATAAATAATAAAACAGAATTTCGTTCAATGTGGCGAAGGAATCTTAAACCAATTCCTTTTCCCGTATGAGCACCTTCAATAATACCAGGAATATCGGCAACAATAAATGTTTTATAATCGTAGTATTTTACAATTCCTAAGTTAGGAACGATAGTAGTAAAAGGATAATCTGCAATTTCAGGTTTTGCTGCACTAATTACAGAAAGTAAAGTTGATTTACCTGCATTTGGAAAACCAACTAATCCAACATCAGCAAGAACTTTTAATTCGAGCACTTTCCATTCTTCTCTTCCTGCTTCACCCGGTTGAGCATGATGTGGAGTTTGATTAACCGGACTTTTAAAATGATCATTACCCAAGCCCCCTCTTCCACCAGGAGATAAAACTCTTTCCTCTCCTTCCTTGGTAATTTCAAAATGGATTTCACCAGTTTCCGCATCCTTGGCAACAGTTCCTAAGGGGACATCAAGAATAATATCTTTTCCGTTTTTTCCGTGTTGTAAAGCCCCTCTGCCATTTTCACCAGCATCAGCAATTACATGTTTACGATATTTTAAATGTAAAAGGGTCCAAAGCTGTTTATTGCCTCTTAAAATAATATGTCCACCGCGACCACCATCACCTCCATCAGGACCGCCCATTGAGGTAAGTTTATCCCTGTGAAAATGCAGACATCCTGCCCCACCTGCGCCTGATCGGCAACAAATCTTTACGTAATCGACAAAATTCGAGTCTGCCATTCGGCAAAAGTAATCAATAAAAGGGACTTATTTGCTTTTGAAGCCTACTGAGGCGTAGTCTTCAAGGTATCGGAAGGCGTGGTATTATTAGGGACAACCTCATCAGTAATTCCCATTTTTTCTTTAAATCCCGGGAGACAAGTAGCGAATCTTACTTTGATATCATAATCAGTTGCGTAAGCATAAAATGAATTGTCATTGTGGCAATATTCCAAAAATGGGGTCACCTGATCCTCTGGTAACTTAGTAATATCCATTACATATTGATTCGTAATTCTTCGTGAATATTCCATATCAGAATTAGAACCGTCTCTTAATTCCTGAAGTTTATTCTGTTCCTTTGCTTTTTTACCAAGCTTATTGTATAGCCAGGAAATTGGACCGTTTAATGAAAGATGTGGAGTTGCATTTACCGGAGTTTTATCATTCAATTTATTATCAAGAACAACATAAACCTTTTCCTCTTCCACAGGAATCGCTTTAAAAGCAACAATAAATTTATCCCATGTAATGGCATATATTGTATGTGGATCGAGTGTAGTAACCTCATCCTTTAAATAAATATTTTTATGGTAGCTGGTTCCTACATAGTTTATGGGCAAACTAAAACGTAAGTTTTTATAACCCACCATTGAGATTTCCGTAGTGTCTCCAGGTGCCATTAAAATGGTATAGAATCCATCAATCGAGCTTTGATAACCAGAATGTGTTCGTTTATTGATAATGCTTGCATAGGGCAATGTTGAAGATGAATCACCTCGTTGATAAACAAAACCTGAAACCTGAACTAGTTGTGCCGATAATTGCAACGCAAAAAATGCAATAAACAATATGACGATGATTCGTTTCATTATTTATTTTGCGGATCAGTATTAGTATTTAAACTATCTACAGGTTGTGGTTGTTTTATTCCCAAATCTTCGTCTGATAAGCCTTTGTCTTTTTTATATGCATCCAAGCATCTTTGTAACGCAAGAATTAAGTCATAGTTAGAATAATTCGCTAATGCGGATTCGGAGATATCACAGTAACCCGCCAGATCCATTGTTTTATCCTCAGGCAAACCTGTTGCTAAAGAAATAAATCCAGGAGTAAGCCTTTGGTTGGCAGTGTAATTTTCAAGTTGATTTGTTTTCAAGTCAGCCAGTTTTTCCATTTCCTTGGCCTTTTTACTAAACTTATTGTATAACCATGTAAACGGACCATTAAGAGTAACTCCGAAATTGGTTTTTGCCGGTGTTCTGCTGGTGATTTGACCCTTATCGACCGTTATGTATCTTTTTTCCTCGGGAACATCCATAGCAGTAAACTCACGGGTAAAGATCTCCATATCGATATAGTACTTGGTAAATGTTGGCAGGTTATAGGTTAGATGCTTCAAAGGAACATCATAGTGGAAGGTATTTCCAACAAATCCCTTAGGTAGGCATACAACCGATCTCTTATAACCTATTGCAGTTATTTCGACAGAATCGCCAAGAGCAACCAAAATGGTATAAAAGCCTGTTGAAGTAGCCTGTGTCCCTGTTTTTGTTTTTTTGTTCTGAATGTTAGCAAAAGGCACTACACCCGATGAGTCACTATTAAATACAAACCCTGAAATCTGCACTAACTGGGCCCTTAACTGGAATGAGGTTCCTAGAAATAAAATGAATATTATCAGCTTCTTAGCCATCGTTTAACAAAAGTCGGAATTATAACTGTATTTAAATAGTTACAGTATGCTTTTTAATACGTTTTTATAAATAAATAGTTCATGACGATTTGGATTGCAACGGCAGGGAACAGCCAAATACTTGAAAAGAGGCCCTTAATCCTGATTTTTGTAAAAGTTATAATCACCCACTACTACTTGAAGAAAATCAAGTTGCGATAGGTTGGTGGTTACCTCTAAAGTCCCTGCAACCTTATGCGCAAGGTTATTAAGGACCTTGTAGTTTTGATATTTACGATAGAATACAATTCCTTCTTTAATCACTTCAACATCACGTTGAGAAAGATTGGTCACCTGAGGAAATGTAGGTTGGTAATTATCTGGTAAATCCAAGGCAGTGGTTTCTTCCAAGGTCATTTCTTTATTTATTTTTATCACCGTGGTTCCTGCAAAAATATCGCCCAAGCGTTGTCCTTTATTATTCCAGAAGTAAATGATAAGTCCGAGTCCCGCGAAAAAATTGAATTCGAATAAACCAAACACCCATCGCATGAGGTAATTGCTTAAGCCGGGTTGAGTACCATCAATTTTCATAACCCTTGTTTTGCAAATGGCTTTACCTACAGATTGTCCATTGAGAAAAAGTTCGCACAGAAGATTATAAAATGCAATGGGGATAATGGCAAGACATAGAACCGCTGCCCACTTATTGCCCCCTAATGAGTTTTTAAAAATTTCGAAAATGAGCAATACCCAAGCCATTTTTACCAGAAAATCAATAAACCACGACATGGCCCTTTCACCCGCCGAAGCCAGTTGAAATGTAATACCTACATTCTGTGTTGTATCGATTTTAAATGAGTGATCCTCCGTGGCCATTGATTTATCAACAAGTTTTAACGAGATAAAAATATGAATTGAAATGATTTGAACAATATTTTTCTTAAACTTGTTGCACACAACTACCTGTCACAACAGTCCGGCTGGTACAACCGAACATGAAAGAGACCATCTTTATTAAGAAATATAAAGAAAAGTGGAAAGATCTTGAAACGTATCTTCAGAAAAGAGGAAGTACGGACCCTGATTACCTATCTTCTTTGTATGTTCAGCTAACAGATGATCTTTCTTACGCCAAGACTCATTATCCGGATAGTAAGGTTACTATTTATCTAAATCAACTTTCTTCAAAGATACATGTTGAAATTTATAAGAACAAAAAGGAAAAAACCAATCGCTTTATCACATTTTGGACCCAGGAGCTTCCTTTAACCTTACATCGTCAGCGTTATGCAGTATTGATAAGTTTATTGGCGTTGGTTCTTTCTTTTTCCATTGGTTGGGTATCGAGTGCAAATGATGATGGTTTTGTAAGGTTGATTTTGGGAGATAACTATGTAGATAAAACGGAACAGCTTATTGAAGATGGAGATCCTTTGGGGATTTATGGGCAGGACAATGAAGTGAATATGTTTTTTAGAATTACTGCGAACAACATTTTTGTTTGTATAGTTTTCTTTTTGTTGGGAATCTTTGTAGGAATCGGATCACTCTACAAAATTGTACAAACAGGAATCATGCTTGGGGCATTTATTTATATGTTCTATAGCAAGGATCTCACAGGAACTGCATTAATGGCAATATGGATGCATGGCGTAATAGAAATAACAATTTGTGTTTATAGTGGTGCTGCAGGAATGGTGCTGGGGACCAGTTTTTTATTTACAGGTACATATACCCGGGCCGAAAGTCTAAAACGGGGTGCAAAGGAAGGATTGAAAATAATTTTTGGGGTAGTACCTCTTTTGGTGATTGCAGGATTTATTGAAAGTTTTGTTACAAGACACTACAGTAATTCAGGGTTGAGTTTAACAACCATTCTTTTGTCAATGGCATTTGTGATCTCGTACTTTGTTATCTATCCTGTTTTGGTGAGTCGAAAAAATAAAAAAATGATGCTGGAAGGGTTCCAATATGGATATCAATATCCGGAATATAGATTTAAATTGGTGGTTGGATCATTATGGTTGGTAGGAGGAGTCTTAGCAAGTGCTTTAACTTTCGGTAGTGGGCATGGTATCGGAATTTTATTTTTCGGAGCCATTGTTACAGGAATCATTAAAATTATACAAGGAATAAATGAATGGTCTAATTCCAGGAAAAAACAAACCGCATGAACGGCCTGATAGAATTTAGCAAGGAACGCACCATTGGACGAACTATTAGTTTTGCCTTCACTATCTATCGGAGAAACAGTAAGAATTTCTGGAAAGGATTAGCGTTAGCAGTGCTACCCTGGATAGTTGGAGCGGGAATTTTTCTCACCCCTTTTATTGTAAGTTATAGCAATGGAAATTCTATTAACTGGGATTCATTCATTTTTTTATTCCTTTTATCAATGGTGCTATACGCTTTTGGATTTTTGGTTTTGAATACTTATGTGAATGAGTACATCATTGCCATGAAGAATGACACTATCAATCAGAAACCTCATTTTAAGGCAATTGTAAAAGCAACTTACAAAGCGGTGCCAATGAACATTGTCAACTTCTTTTTGCTTACAATACTTTGGTTTCTCATGTACATGGTTTTAATGGGAGTTATTTATTTGTTCTCTTTGGTAATGATAGCCGGAATTGCAGCCGGTTCAGTCATATTAATGGGGATCGGCTATATTCTTTATATGATAGGATTTTTTGCAGCATTTTCTTATTTGAGTATTTGTACAGGTCCTATAATCTTCATTGCTCAATATGAAAAGGTGCATTTCTTTAAAGCACTTGAGATCAATTTTAGTTATGTACATGCACGAAAAGGGTTTTGGGCAGGAATCCTCGTTTCTTTTTTCGGATTCTTACTCATGTATATTATTTCTATCAATATTTCGCAGCCCATCTGGATCGTGGTGGGTGTTATAGAATATAATTCAGGAACTTTTTCTGGTGGAGGTTCTCAGCGAATCGTTGGAATAATCGCATTGGTTTATTTAACCGTTGCTGTTACATGGCCGCTTTCTTCATTTATTATGATGATGATCTTTGGAGCAAATTATTTTAATCAAAAGGAGAGGGCAGCGGGGGCAGGTTTAAATGAAAGAATCAATAAAATCGGGAATCAGAAGGATTATGATTCTTCAAAACTGGAAGCTGATTTTTAATGAGAAAGTATATTCTATATATATTCTTCGCTGTTTTTACCATACAGTTTTCTTATGCAGGAGTTTTGCATGATGATACAAGCAAAGTAGAAGTAAGAACTTTTGATCCGGATAAAATTTCAGAATTTCAAAAGAATCCTAAATACGATTATAAAACCAAGGAAAGTTGGTTAAAGTCTTTATGGAAACGATTTTGGGATTTTCTGGAAGATATTCTTGGAAAAAAAGTAAAGGATGCTGCACAAAGTTCGGGTGGAAGCGAGATATTCAATGCTGTATTAATCATTTTGGCCGTTGCTGCCGCCATTTTTGGTTTAAGTAAAGTGAAATTCCGAACTTGGATCAGTAGAAAGGGAGCAACGGTGACTCAGGAATATGAAGTAGAAGAAGAAAATATTCATGCGATAGATTTCGATAAGGATATTAAGGATGCGGAAAGAGACGGACATTATCGACGAGCTGTCCGATTATTGTTCCTTCGTGTTTTAAAGAATTTATCGGATGCCGAGCATATTTATTGGGATCCAAATAAAACCAACCATCAGTACATGTATGAATTAAAAGGAACGAATATTTACTCTCCTTTTATGAAATGTGTAAACGTATTTGATCGTGTTTGGTATGGAGAATGGAAAATTGATCAAGGATATTATCTCCAACACAAACCTGAGTTTGAAGAACTCATGAAAAGCTCATTAAAAATTAAAACAGCCGTGTTTAATGGGTAAGCGATACTACATAATTATTGGCGTACTGCTTTTCATATTTATTTTGGTAAATGCTTCAACTCCTAATACCGTTAGCTGGAAAATTACCTATAAAAAGAAAGATAAGAATCCTTATGGTGCAGAAGTAGCCTACGCCTTCCTTGAAGATATTTTTGGAAAAGGAAACGTTGACTTCAATAATACCTCTCCTTATGACTATTTGCATGAGAATATGAACAACTTCAATGTGATTTATGTTGCAGGAAGCGTTCAGACTTACGAAACAGATAGAGATGCCATAATGGAATTTGTGTCAAGAGGAAACAATGTTTTTATCGCTGCTAACTATTTCAACGGATCTCTGGCTGATACTTTGGGTTTAACGGAAACCTATCCGCATGACAATCCTTATGGGTTTGCCGATTCTGTTTCTCTTTCTTTTACGAATACTCAGTTGGAAAGAACTGAATATAAATTCCAGCACAATCATATTGCCAATTATATAATGCCGGATACCTCATCGGAAAGGGATTTTATCATACTTTCAGAATCCAGCGACTATCAATCACATTTTGTTCAGGTGCCTTTGGGTAATGGAAATGTTTTTTTCCATTCTAACCCAATGCTATTTACAAATTTCAATATGCTGCATGAATCTAATCAGCAGAAGTATATGAGCAATTGTCTTTCATATTTGCCCAAAACAAAAACTATCTGGAGTGAATATTTTAGTACTGGGGGAAGTCAGGAAAACGACACCGAACTTCGTTTCATTTTAAGCAATGCACAATTAAGATGGGGTTACTTTATATTACTAGCCTTGATTGGAGTATTTCTTATTTTTCAAAGCAAAAGAAGGCAACGTGCCATTCCTGTTATAGAACCTCCGAGGAACAGTACATTAGAGTTTGTGGAAACAACAGGGAGATTATATTTCCAGCAGAGAAATCATGCCAACCTTGCACATAAAAAAATACTTTTCTTTTTAGAGAAGGTGAGAAATAGATTTTATATCAACACCTCGGTTCTTGATGAAAATTTTATAGAATCATTAGCTAGTAAATCAGGCGTGCCACAGGAGGAAATAAGAGGATTGGTAAAACAATTCGAAAACATTAAAAAAAGTATTTCAATTACAGAAACACAATTATTGGAACTTAATAAGAAAATAGAATCATTTTATACTAAAGCAAATTTATAAGAATCAAACTTGAGAACATTGAAAACAAAGAATTTCAAGGCGGGCAAAACCGAAAAAGCGGAGTTTACCTTTGTAAATGAGTATTTTTCGGATGAAGCCTAACGAAGAAATTCAAAGTTTTTAATGTTCTCCTAAAGCATCACTATAATGGAAACACCCGAATTAAACAATGACATTCCTTTCGTTCAACCAACCACAATGGTGAACAGAGTTGATCTTAGTGCTTTAAAATTAGCAACTGATAAAGTAAGAGATGAAATCTCAAAGATCATTGTGGGTCAGCACCAATTGATTGATATGCTCCTTGTGGGTTTATTGTCTGATGGACATATCCTTTTGGAAGGATTACCCGGAGTAGCGAAAACAATGACGGCAAAACTTTTGTCTAAGTCGCTTGCTATTAAATTTAGCAGGGTCCAGTTTACTCCCGACTTAATGCCATCCGATGTAATTGGAACATCTATATTTAATTTAAAAGATTCGGAGTTTCAGTTTAAACCCGGACCCATTTTCGCAAATGTGGTTTTGATTGATGAGATCAATCGGGCTCCTGCTAAAACACAGGCGGCATTGTTCGAGTGTATGCAGGAACGTCAGGTTACTATTGATGGTGTTACTCATAAACTTCCCCCACCATTTATTGTTTTGGCAACTCAAAATCCTATTGAGCAGGAAGGAACTTATCGTTTGCCTGAGGCTCAGCTAGATCGTTTTCTTTTTAAAATCAATATTGGATATCCTTCATTACAGGATGAAACAAGTTTATTGAAAAAGTATCATTTGGCAGGAGGAAATTTTGATCCTGAAACAGTAAATGCAGTAATGACAGGAGAGGAACTTGCTCAATATAGAGCACAGGTGCAAAAAATCCATGTTGAAGATAAACTTATTGATTATATCGCAAAAATTGTACATCAAACTCGAAACAATAAATCGCTGTATCTTGGGGCATCTCCAAGAGCAACCTTATACACATTAACCGCAGCTAAAGCTTTTGCCGCAATTAGTGCAAGAGATTTTATTACTCCCGACGATATTAAATTCGTTGCTCCTTATGTTTTGCATCATAGAGTAATTCTTACTCCTGAAAAAGAAATGGAAGGAATATCACCTATTGAGATTGTTAGACAAGTTATAGAGACTGTTGAAGTTCCACGATAGAAAATGAGATTATTAGGTAGCATATACTTTTCTGCTTCGTTTCAAGTGGACCGAAGACCGAAGACGAAAGACCGAAGTCGTCATGGAAAAATGCTTTTTTATTTTTTCTTCCGTCTTTCGTCTTCTGTCTTCCGTCTTTTTAAAAACAATGTTCAATTTAACCTCCGAAAAATATTTTGAGACGTTTATTACGCTTCATACGATCTATTTACATCACCTGGCAGGTTTACGTTGTTGCGGTAATTATAGCTGCGGTTTTTGTAGTGAGTTTCTTTTTACCCGAATTGGTCTTGATCGCCAAAGTGATGTTTTATTGTTTTATGGGGTTGTTGGCAACTGAGTTCTTACTCCTATATGTTCCCGGGAGAAAAATTGATGCTTATCGATCATTACCCGAAAAATTAAGCAATGGCGACGAAAATGATATTTATATAACAATTACCAATAGATATTTTAATATTATTTCTATTGAGGTGGTGGATGAAATTCCGGCACAGTTTCAGGTGCGAAATATCAATTTTAAATTATGGCTTAAGTCAGGTCAATCACAAAGAATCCATTATCAGATAAGACCTACAAAACGAGGTGAGTACACATTTAATGATGTGAATGTATATGCTTCTGTAGTTACCAAATTACTTCAACGCAGATATACCATTCCTGCTGAAAGAACGTTAGCGGTTTATCCTTCATTTATTCAAATGCGCAAATATGAATTATTGGCCATTTCGAATAAACTTACAATGACCGGGATAAAAAAAATAAGAAGGATTGGGCATAATTTTGAATTTGATCAGATAAAAAATTATACGGTAGGGGATGATTTTAGAACGGTAAACTGGAAAGCCACAGCACGGAGAAATGATTTGATGGTGAACCAGTACCAGGATGAAAGAGCCCAAAATGTTTACTCTATTATCGATATGGGCCGATTAATGAAAATGCCTTTCAATGGAATGACATTGTTGGATTATTCGATCAATGCTACTTTGGTAATCTCAAATATTGCCATGCGTAAACAGGATAAAGCCGGAGTGATTAGTTTTTCTCATCGCATTGAATCTGTTTTGGCGGCTGATAGAAAAACAACGCATATCAATAATATTCTTGAACTTTTATACCATCAAAAAACAAATTTCTTGGATAGCAATTTCGAATTGTTGTATCAGTTAGTTCGTCGCAAGATTAACCAGAGAAGTTTATTATTGTTATACACTAATTTCGAATCAGGTTCTTCAATGCAGAGACAGTTGCCATATTTCAGAAATCTCGCAAAGTCACATTTATTGGTTGTTGTTTTCTTCCAGAATACCGAGTTGAAACATGTTTTTGAAAGAGAGGCAAAAGGAACTGAAGAAATTTATATCAAGACTATCGCTGAAAAGTTTGATTACGAAAAAAGATTAATCACCAAGGAGCTTGAGGCAAACGGAATTCATTCTATTTTAACGGCACCCGAGAATTTAACCGTCAATACCATCAATAAGTATCTGGAATTAAAGGCTAGGGGATTGATTTAGGATTTTATGGCGCCTTATCCTCGCCTTCCGGGTATCGTTGCTGCGTTACACTTCGCAACCCCTGCGGGCCTCCAGTCTCGGGGCGCTTGCAAAATAATTATATATTTATCCTATGAAAAGATTCTTGCTTTTACTAATACTATCACCTGTAATTCTCTGTGCTCAAATTTCGGTTAAGAAACCCGAAGCAGTTTTTGATCAGTTATTGGGGACCTGGCAGTTTGGGGCAAATCCTGAATTTGAGTCATGGACAAAATCCAAACATGTTTACTATGGAAAAATTTATAGTGTTGCAAATGGTGATACTACCACAAGCGAAGAATGTAGAATCTATAAATCAAAAGGCAAATATTATTTTGAACAAAAGGTGGTAATTAGTAATATCTCAAACGCTTCTACGTATCAATTAATCGCTTTGGACCAAAAATTCATGGAGTTTGAGAATAAAAATTTAACCTTCCCTCAAAAGATAGGTTACGAATGGATTCCAAATAATTTATTGGTTGTAGTTCAAGAAGGATTGGTACAAGGGAAAATTGAGTTCCTGGAATTTTCTTACAATCAGATCAAATAAAAAAGCCGTCCGAGAAAACCCGAACGACTTTTTTTGCCAGTATAAATAAAATTACCTTACTAATTATTCAATGTAAAAATAATGGGTAGTTGGTAGGAAACACTCACAGGGTGACCTGCTTGTTTTCCCGGTTTCCAACGCGGCATCATTTTTACTACGCGATAAGCCTCCTCATCTAATCCTCCACCTATTTCCCTTGGAACTTGCACGTTTGTAACTGTACCAAATTCATTGATTACGAAGGTTACGTAAACTTTACCTTCGATACCAACTTCCTTGGCATGTTGTGGATAGACCAAATTGTCGCCGAGAAATTTCCACATCGCTTCTTCTCCTCCAACAAATTCCGGTTTTTGTTCGAGTGCATAATAGGGAATTACCTTTTTAGGCTCATCGATTACTTTTCCTACATCATCAGGACAATCAGGACAAGGTATTCCCCAACCTCCGGGATCTCCATCCGAATTAAACACTCCGGGATTTTTCAGATCTTTTGCCGTAGGCATTGTGTCTGTAGTGAAATCCACGACAAGGGGAATAGCCCAAGCCTGAGATGGGCCAGCCGGTTCTTGTTTTTTTTGCATAACGTCCGGTGGGATGATTTTCTCATCCTCGATTTCAGTCATATCCACGGTTGTTATTACCGGAGGAGTGTAAGTAGACACTGTCTCTTTTTTAAAGAGTTCTGCTAGATAAGGTATCGCCAGAATACTGGCAATTAAGGCGACACCAATGAGGAGTGATTTCATTACTTGTCGCGGATATTCACGACGAAGTACATAGGCCCCGTAGGCCTGATTTCGATGATCAAAAACTAGAGCATCGAAATCTCTTGTGTTTGTTTGTGATAAATGTATCATAGTTTACATGATTTAATCACATAACTCTTTTTATTCTTAAACCTTTTGATTTCTGTTTCCCGTTAACAATCGGGGTGATTGAAACGAGTGTCTTTTTGTCATTAGGTAAGCTTCAATAAACCAGATAGATACAGGGATATTAAAAGCAAATAGAATCAACCTTTTGCTGATAACAGGATATTATTGTCTTATAATTTCTTAACTAATCAAAAAATATTTGGAACAATAATTACGTTTTAATGAACCATAGAATGATAAGTAAGGCGTAAGCGCTAATAAAAATGCGAAATCCTGAATTAAAACTTATAAGCTGCCGAAATTTTTAGGAAGAATGGAGTCCCAGGTGTAAAGTGAATTTCTGAAACAGAACTACTTTCATTTTTTAGTTTTGATTCTGTATCAAACTGAGCTTCGTTCCAACCGGTATTTAAAAGATTTTGCGCCTGTATTCCAAATTCATATTTAGGACGTGTAAAACTAACTACAGCATCCATTAATCCATATCCCTTTGCAACCACGCTGTTATCTTCATTTGCAGAACGATCACCCATGTATCTAAATCGAACTGATGCAGAAAAACCTGTTTTATGAATAAAGCTCAATCCTCCAATGGCAGTAATTGGTGGAGCTAATGGAATAAAATTATTACCATCCGGCTCATCTCTTAATCTTGCGTACGTATAATTAAAATCCCCATCCAAATACAACCACGAAAGAATTTCATATCTCACCGAAAAATCTATTCCCATTCTTCTTGATCTTCCCGCCTGTTCAATGATAGCCTCATCACCAACGTAAACAAATTCCTGATCAAGATCCAATAACCAAACAGAAGCGGTAATTAAAAGTTTTCTGAAAGGTTTTACAACAGTTCCTAAATCATACGAAGTAGCTAAGGGTAAAATGTTCGCTCCACTTTGTCTAACAATTACTCTCGTGTCGTTCGTATGAAACCCAACTCCGAAATTAAAAAACACCCTTGACTTGTCAGAAAAATTATAATAGATTCCAGCTTTAGGACTAAATGCATATTTAGTTACCGACTTTTTATTAAATACAGTATCCAATTTATCCTCATAGTCATGGATGAAATAATCGAAACGTACTCCGGCACTCAAAACCAATCTGGGAGTTAGAAATAAGGTTTGATTAGCATAGCCATAAATATTCGTTTCGTTAATGTTTCCAAGAGCCAATTGTTTTGTGGTAATCAACCTTGCCTTAGTTCGGCTGAGCTCATTGTCCATACTGTTGTCGTATCTAAATCCTGCTCCCAATTCGGTTTTGGCTTGCATTTTACCTAATGTATAGTTCATAGTATAAGATGCATTGTATCCTCCCAATACTCTTTTTTCTTTTTGACGAATCTGATCGCCGTTGATTGAATCATTTAAAAAATATGTAAAATTTGAATACAACTCGAAATCGTAATAGGTTATGAAAACATTTGTTTTAAAAATATTCCGATTGTTATCGGAAGATTGCGAAAATTGTAAATTTAAATTATATCTGCTGGTAATTCCACCTTCCGTACTATCTAACGCTCCAAAACGCCCAATAGAACCATTGGCAACTGCTCTATTGGGAATTTGACCTGAGGCGGTCCAGTTACTTCGAAATGCAGAAGCTGATACACTTAACATACTATGATTTGAAAGGAAGTTTGTGTACTTACCAAAAACGTTAAAGCGGTTAAAGTTTTGAGATGCATCAAAATAACCTCGGTTATAGTTATACTCTCCCGCCATGTAAGCACTTTGCTTTCCATTGTTACTGGCATTTTCCCCTAACAGATTAAAGGCTACCAATGTTCTGAAGTTTCCATATAGACCACCTTCCATTTTAATGATACTCTTGTCAAGAAACTTTTTAGTGTTAAAATCAACCCAGCCAGCTGTTGCAAGATTTCCATGTTCTATATTATAGGGGCCCTTGCCAAAATTTACTTTTTCTACAAGCTCCGGAATTAAAAAATGAAGATCAGCATAACCTTGTCCATGAGCATGAGAAACCATATTTACAGGCATACCATCTACTTTTATAGATATATCTGTTCCGTGATCGATATCAAATCCACGAAGAAATATCTGTTCTGCTTTTCCTCCACCGGCGTGCTGTGCAATAAATAAACCGGGAACTAATTTCAAAAGATCCTGAGACGAATTTGTGGGACGTAAGTTTAAATCGATTCCACTTACTGTGCTAAAGGTTAAATCTTTTTGAGGAAGTATAACAACATCTTTCAAATTAATTGGAATCTGCTGCATACTTTTTTTAATCTCTACCGTCATATTTTCAACAATAACTATTTGGGTATCTATTGTTTCGTATCCAATATAACTAATAGAAAGATTATAGGTGCCAGGTTTTAATTCCGGAAAGAAAAACGTTCCAAATACATCCGTAACTGCACCTTTATTTAGATCCTTTATGAAAATATTCGCTCCTTCAAGTGGTTTTTGATTCGCATTATCATAGATCCCTCCTTTTAAACTGCCAGAATGAGCATTTGCTTTTGTAACAAAAGCTAAGCAAGAAATTAAAATAACTACAGCGAATAGAGCTTTTTTCATAATCAGCAATTAAATTTATTTTTCTAATGTTAGTTAGTTAGTCAAGCTTGCTTTCCCCGTTGCCGTTGCTTTTTTTATACGATCTGATATTGCCACTAACTCAGGGTTTTTACAACCTGTTCTATTTGCAATTTGAATATGCTCATTTGCTTTAACAAAATCGTTCTTAAGAAGATAGATTTCTGCCATGTTACGATTCACGTCAATATTATTCGGACGCATTTCGTACTCTTTTATTCCATAAGTAAATGCAGAATCTATCATATTAGATTTGATATATATTTTTGAAAGGTCTAAATAAACGATGTGGCCCGATGCAGCATCCTCTTTCAACATTACAATAACTTCTTTGTATTTTGCAAAGGATTTTTCCTGATCTCCCTGAAGCAAATAAATATCAGCCATTTCTTCGTGAAAAGAAAATTCCGGCATGATGGCTGCTGCTTCGTCAAGATATTTTAAAGCTTGGTCATAATTCTTTTTCGACTTTTCTATACGAGCTAACCCTTCCAAAGCAAATGCATAACTCGGACGTTCAGCAAGAATTGCCAAATATTCTTTTTCAGCACGTTTAAGATCTCCGGTTTGCTCATATAAATAACCTAAAGTTTTTTTACTCCAGCAATAAGGTTCCGATCCCGGTAAACCCGCTTGAACAGCAAGAACCATGGCTTCAATTGAACCCGGATAATCTCCATAAATTTCTCTTAGATATGAAGCTCTTGAATAAGACTCCAACGAAGGTTTTAAACCCTGCATAATATCCGACATCTTTACTGCTTCTTCATAATATCCCAATTCTACATTTGCATCTACCAATACACCATAGATATATGCGTTGTTTGGATTGATGTTTTTTGCTTGTTCTGCAACTTGCAATGCGTCTTTAAATCTATGTTGAGACATTAGCACTGAAGCTTTAAAAGTGAGGGCTTCAAAATTTTGGTAATCAAGTGAAAGAACTCCTTCCAAAATTTGTAATACAGCAGGATAATAATAAGGATGCTCTCCGGTTATTCTAGCTTCTGCCATATAAATAGTAGCTATTTTTAATCTTGATGTAAGATCATTTGACTTTTTAGTGATCTTTGCTAAAAGTTCATTCACCTTTTCTTTTGTTTTTGTCCATTCATCAGTTTTGGCAAGTTCACCCGTACGTTCTTTTAATGGAGGAATCTCCAGAGAAACGGTTTTTGGTTGGATGTTTGTCTTGTTGTTTTCCGCTTTTACTTTTGAATTACATCCAACCAGTAGGAGAGATGAAATACCTAAAAACAGAAAAGATGACAATAAAATAATTTTTGAGTTGGTAGTTGTTAGAGTTTTCATTGTTTTACTTTTTAAATTGTTTCCTCAGTTTAAAAAAGGACCCCGCTTTTTACAGCGGAGTCCAGTAAATTTAAATACGATCTTTTCTCTTATTCGGATTTGATCATTTTAACCGTTTGTATTTGTTTGCCGTTTACGATTAATTTGGCGAAGTAATTACCAGAGCTTAAGTTGCCTGAACTCCAGTTAACTGTATATTCTCCAGATGGTTTAACACCTTCATTCATAACGGTCATTAATTTTCCATTAAGATCATAGATCTCTATAGAAACTTTGCTTTGCGACTTTATTTTGTAACGGAAACTTGCGTTACTCATAAATGGATTTGGAAATCCTATCATCACAGCTTCTGGAGCTTCAATACCCAATTCATTTACACCAACAGTTACTGGTGTACCCGAATAGCTTGAACCTCTAAATCCTCTCCAAGGATTTTGAAGATATGGGAAACATGCTTTGAATGTGGTATCATTTGCAGTTACTCCTGCATTGAATGTTAATACATCAAGCAAGTCTGTAGTTACCGGATTCGGACCACCTGCGATATAATCATCATACCATAATCCAATAGCCGCTAATACAACTCCACCAACAGCTTGTAGTTCGATGGTAGTTACATCATCTTCCAATCTTCTTCCGTTAGGGAAACCATCCATATTTGGAATCCACTGCAAAGCAGATGATCCATTGTACGAAGGATTTGTTAATCCTAACACCGCTGCTTCAATTAATCCAAGTGAGCTAAAGTTTGGATGATTTCTTGGAGTAGCAGGAACGGCCATATTCAATCTTAACATATCTCCGAATGTTGGAAGAAAGTTATTGATGAATGGTTTTCCATTTGCTAATGGATTTCCTCCCAATTTACCTGTCCACAAATGATAAGGTGCCAAATTTGGAACACCAGTGTAGAATATAGGAAGTAAATCTACCGAACGAGGTTTCCCTTGACGAAGTAAATAGTTACCAAATAAATTGGTATCCAATGCAGTTCCTACTCCACCATTCGTTGCACGAATTGGCCAAAGACCATCATTGCTATTTCCAAAGTCAAAAGTTTGCAAAGAACTTCTTTGAATTCTTAATGCAGCAAGTCCCGGGACAGCTCCTCCAAACAATGAAGCATCCATATACAATCCTAACTCAGGATTACAGAAGTAATCTTCCATTACTGGATCTTCTGTATAAGGAGTTAATGAATTCCATCTGTCTTTCATTCCAATTGGAATAATTGCTTCATTTGTTAGAGGCATTCCTAAACGTGATACCTGAACCCATGGTCCTGATGGTGTTGCTGGAGTTCCATCTATATTCAACGTAGAAATTTGTTGGCGGCTGGCAGATGCCCAAACACCGATTACAAAATTTCCATCAAGAATACTTGATGCAGAAGAAACAGATAGTCCACTTGCTTGTAAAGAAGAAATCGGTATTTCAAGTGCAATTGAATGACAGTTGAATTTTGCTAATCCATCTTTTCCTGGACTTCTAAATCCACCAACATCAAATGCTCCACCAAGGTCAACGAAGAAAGGATCATCTGCAGGTCCGCAAAATACCTTCTCTCCACCACCACCGGTTGCATTTGTAATGGCTGCCGTTACAAGTGCATCGTAATTGGTTGCACCTAATCCTACCGTACTGTTTTCTATTGAACGAGGCCCAATATTCGGAGGAGGAACTGTTCCGCTTGATACAATTGTTGTAAAGGCACCACCATTAATACTTTTTTCACAGATATAAGTTGTTTTTATATTCTGTTGTCCTAAACGGATATTGAAAAAAGTAGTTGGATCTTGATTTACATGAGAGAATGTAAATCGATAGGTAATATCATCACCCGAAACTCCATCATTTTCAATATGGATTTCGTATCTGATATTTTCTCCAAATGTTGTCCAGTTGGGTCCACCAGCAGGATGTTCAAAAGGGATATAGTTTGCGATCACAATGATCTTATTCGTATCGCATGGACTTCTGAAAGCATACAAGTCTGTATTATCAGCCAATGGATCGTTCGAAATAAGAGGAGCTTCTCTATGAGAAGATGCAATCACGTTACTAAGTGGCATTAAGATTACTAAAAGTGCCACAGCTATTTTTTGGATATTTTTCATATTCATTTTTTTGTGGTTTTTAGAATCTTGCCTGTGATGTATAGTTATAACCGTTCCATGGATTTTGTACGTATGGGAAACTGGTCTTGAAAGTTGTATCGTTTGAGGTTACACCTGCATTAAATCCAAGTACACTTTGTAACATTGGAGTAACCGGGTTTGGATCACCTACAGTGTAATCATCATACCATAATCCAATAGCTGCTAAAACAACTCCGCTTACAGCTTGCAACTCAATTGTTGTTACATCATCTTCTAATCTTCTTCCATTTGGAAATCCATCCATGTTTGGAATAAATTGTAAGGATGCTGAACCATTGTATGCAGGATCAGTAAGTCCAAGAACTGCAGCATAAATTAATCCCAATGAATTAAACTTAGGATCATTTCTTTGCGTTACAGGTGTTGACATATTTAATCTTAACATGTCACCGAAAATTGGCATGAAATTATTAATGAATGGTTTTCCATTCGCCAATGGATTTCCTGCTTTACCTGTAGCAAGATGATACGGTGCTAAGTTTGGAACACCAGTATGGAATATTGGTAAAATATCTACCGAACGTGGTTTATTATCACGTAATAAATAGTTACCAAACAATGCAGCATCTAAAGCTGTGCCTGTAACAGCAGCGCTTCCTGCCAATGAAAATAATCCATCTTGAGTATTTCCAAAATCATAACCTTGTAAAGAATTGTGTTGGATACGAAGAGCGTTTAGTGATGGAACTGCACCACCAAATTGTGCATCATCCATATACAATGCTAATTCAGGATTACAGAAATAATCTTCCATTGCAGGATCTTCTGTATATGGAGTTAATTGATTCCATTTATCCTTCATTCCAATTGGAATAACAGCTTCATTTGTTAAAGGCATTCCAATTCTTGAAACCTGAACAAATGATCCGGAATAAGTAGTAGTACCATCCAAATTAAGTGTTTTAATTTGTTTACGACTAGCAGATGCCCAAACTCCAATAATGAAGTTTCCATCAAGAATACTTGTTGCCGATGAAACTGGTAAACCAGATTGTTGAAGAGTGCTAATTGGAATTTTCAATGCAATAGAATGAACATTGAATCTTGCCAATCCATCTTTGGGTGCATTTACCGGGTTTCCGTCAGGGCGGAAATTTCCAGCATCAAATGCTCCGGCTAGATCCACAAAAAACGGATCATCAGCAGGACCACAATAAATGGATTCTCCACCGCCACCTGTTGCAGGTGCAATTGATGACGCAACTAATGCATCATAACTTGCTGCACCTAAACCAACAGTTGGATCATTAATAGATCGCGGACCAATGTTTGGTGGAGGCACAATACCTGTTGCAACAATTGTGGTAAATGGACCACCGTTGATGCTTTTTTCACAAACATAAGTTGTTTTCAGATTTTGTTGACCCAACCTAATGTTGAAGAATGTTGTTGGATCTTCATTAATCTGCGAAAAGGTGAAACGATAGGTGATGTCGTCACCAGTACTTCCATCGTTTTCGATGTGAATTTCATACCTGATATCGGTCCCGAACGTAGCAAAGTTGGGTCCTCCTTCAGGTAATTGAAACGGAATGTAATTGGCGATGATAGTTACGAAGTTTGTATCATCAGGACACCTGAATGCGTACAAATCCGTGTTATCAGCCAATGGATCATTCGAGATCAGGGGAGCTTCTCTGTGACTGGAAGCAAAACCCGTGACCGTAATTGCAGAAAAGCCAAGAGCCACAACTAGTGTTCTTAGGCCATTCCTCAATGTAGGATGTTTTCTCATTTAAAATGGATTTTAGTTAATAATTAGAATATATCGTGTTTACATACGAGATAGAGTTATGGGTAGATTTTGTTTCTTATGGATATGATCATAATGGCTGTTGTTAATCGATTTAGGTAGGATGTTAAAAGGTTTTTTTTTGGCGGCTACCCTACGTTCAGGGTCCTGAGGAAGCGAAGCTTGCCAGGGCAGGGATTGAAACATCCGGCTCGCTGTTGTTCTAGCCCCTCAATAGAGCATACAAATAGTGACAAAGTTATATGGAGAACCATTTTCTGAAAACAAAACTTCTGTAACCATTGCCGACATTTGTAAAGGAATAGAACAAAACTGTAATGAAGTATGTGGCAAATTGAAATGAAAACTACGCCTAAAGTCTGTTCTGCCCCATTGCCTTCATTACGTTTTATTTAAGCTAATTAAGCCACATTAACACTTTTTTTTGTTCATTTATTTGTAAATAAACAATGGTTCGATACATTTGTTGACTAAATCAACTATTGATATGATCAACAATAATGATTCATTAGGTAAAGCTTTAGGTTTTACACTTAGGATGTATAGTAAAAAGCTGCAGGAAATGATGGAAGTTGAAAAAATTCCTTTAAGTGTAGACCAGTTTATACTGCTCAACATAGCACATAATCATGAAAATGATATTACTCAGGTTGACCTTGCCAATTTTGTTGGTAAAGATAAATCAGCAGTACTTAGACATATTGATTACCTAGAGCAAATAAAGCTTTTAGGCCGCAGAGAGGATGTGAATGATAGACGAAAGAAAATCCTTACGTTAACATATAAAGGAGAAGAAATGATAAAAAAAGGTCGTGTTATTGAACAAAAGCTAACACGAGCTGTTATGAAAGGAATGACAAAACCCGAAGTGGAACATTTTATGAAAACAATGAACCTTATTTTAAATAATATTTACGTCTTGAAAAATAGTTGATTACATCAATCATTTAAACGTTCAACAATGATAGCAGAACTCAATAATGCCAACAAAATATACAAAACCCCCGCTGGGAATTTTACAGCTTTACAACCTACGTCATTACAACTAAATGAAGGAGAGTTACTATTGATTATCGGCCCATCAGGTAGCGGAAAAACCACCTTACTTTCTTTAATAGGTTGCTTAATAGACCCAACTGAAGGCAGTTTGATGATTGATGGATTGCAAGTAGAGAACCTGAGTGCAAAAAAAATGGCAAAAATCAGATTAAACACAATTGGGTTTGTGTTTCAGCAATTTAATTTATTGGCTCCATTAACTGCTGAAGACAATGTGGCCTTTCCATTGAAGATGCAAAAAAGACCCTCTTCGGAAATTAAAAGAAGAACCATGGAAGCCTTGAAAAAGGTGGAAATGTATGACCATCGAAAAAAGTTACCAAAACAACTATCGGGTGGTCAACAGCAACGGATTGCCATTGCACGAGCATTGGTTACCGACCCTAAAATTGTTTTATGTGATGAACCTACAGCATCACTTGACAAGGATAGTATGGAAATTGTGATGAAAGAGCTTAAACAATTGGCAAAAAATGGCAAATCAGTAGCTGTTGTAACTCACGATCCCAGGCTAACACAATATGCCGATAGAGCGGTAGAAGTAAAAAACGGGAAAGTATACCCCATTGAATTAACAGATAAAAATATTGATATCCATTAGTATATGAAATTAAGAAATAAAATTATCCTTGGAATGCTATTTACTGCGATAATCGGTTGTGGCAAGAAGATGGAAACAAAACAAGAACCACCCATTGATTCAAAAAATTCAAAAATTATTGGTGTAGCTAAAATTGAACCTGAAATAGGTCTATTAAATATTAGCTCCGGAGCAAATGGAAAAGTATCTGAAATTTTAGTGAATGAAAACGATGAGGTAAAAAAAGGAGATGTAATTGCCATTTTAGAGCTGGATATTGAAAAAGCACAATTGAATCAATCTCAATCCAAATTAGGAACTCAACAAAATGTGATCAAATCATCAGAATCAAATGTAAATGCCATTAAAATTAATCTTGACAAGGCTAAACAGGATTATGAAAGAGACCAAAGTCTATATAGTGCCAAAGCCATTAGTGATAAAGAACTAACTACCAGCAAGGCCAATTATTTTAAACTGGAACAGGATTATCAAAAAGCCCAGTCGGATTATCTACAAGCAAAAAGCAGATTAAATGAAATGCAGGCTGATATTCGCTATTACCAAACTAATATTAATGAAAAAAGAATTGTAGCCCCTTACGATGGAGAGGTCCTTTCTATTGACATTAAAGTAGGTGACTACATTCTTGCATCAACAAGTATTGGTCAATTTGCTCCGGCAGGTGCATTGATAGCTCAGACAGAAATTGACGAACTATATGCCAATGATGTAAAATTGGGAATGAAGGCTGAAATTCTGTCACAAGCAACTGGAAAAGTAATTGCGAAAGGAACCATTAGTTATCTGGCTGATTATTTAAAAAAGAAATCGCTGTTCGACGATGAGAAAACCGTTGAAGACAGACGTGTAAGAAAGGCGGAAATAAAATTGGAAGCTAATAGCAAAGTATTGATAGGAAGTAGGGTTGATTGCATTATTTATTTACAATAATAAAACATAGCTAACATGATAAAAATAGCTTGGCAATTTATGAAATACGACCTCAGTAAAACAACTGGGATTCTATTCGGTATAATCATCTCCGTATTTTTAGTTGGTCAAAACTTGGGCATCTTTATGGCATTGCTTAATAATATGAAAGGCATAGCTCGTGAAAATGAAAATTTTATATGGGTGGTAAGTGACAAAACACAGGCAGCTACGCAACTACGAAACATAGATATAAGAATTGGAAGAGAATTAAGTTCATTGGAGGGCGTAAAAAAAGTTCACCCATTGGTAGTTGCTGGTGGCACAGGAAAGTATGGCGATGGTACCCAATTAGGAGTGCTAATGATAGGCCTTCAAGGCCCTGATTACGCCGGTGGTCCTATTCGATTTAAGCCAGGATCGAGTATGGATGGAATTGCTAACGAGGGTGCTTTGGTAGTTGATAACAGCGGTGTAGCAGCTATGGGAAATATTAAGATTGGTGATTATTTTCAAATTAACAATCAACGGGTTTATGTTAGTGGAATATGCAAAGGCAAAGCAGGATTTGGAACATATAGTGTTTTTACAACTTTGGAAAGAGCAAGAGCCTTGGGGAATTTTCCGTTAACTGATGTAAGTGCCTATTTAGTGGAAGCCGAACTATCTAAATATACCAAACAACAGGTGATAGATCACATCAATAAGACCATTCCAGGAGTAAGGGCAGTTGATGGATACAAATTTGCGGATGAATCCGTTGGCGTTATTTTAAAAACCAGTAACATTGCTATTAGCTTTGGAACCATCATTATATTCGCTGTAATCAGCGGATTTGCGATTGTAGGCCTTACCCTTTTTTCAATGGTAAAAGACCGTATTAAAGATTATGGAACTATTAAAGCTATTGGAGGTAGCAATTCATTTATTCGAAGACTCATCATAAGTCAAGCCTTGCTATATGCTGCGGTAGGTTTCACAATTGCCTTCGGACTTCTGCAACTCTTTAAAATGGGAATTTCTGGAAAAAACATAGAAATTATTTTCTCTGCTCAAGTTATAAGTTTATTAGTAGCGATTACCCTGGTAATATCATTAATAGGGAGTTTATTTGGCTTAAGAAAAATTATCAAACTCGAGCCGGTTCAAATATTTAGAATGTAAGTTTATGAAAAGAATATTTTTTATTTTTTGTATTGGGGTCGCAGCACAATTATCAGCACAAACAGATGCTACAAAACTATCGTTGGAAGATGCCGTGCAATACGGTTTAAAAAATCGATATGATATGCAATCAAATGATGTACAACTGAACATAACAAAAAACGAATGGAATAAAAATAAATACCAATGGCTACCTACTCTAAATGGAACTGGAAACATTCGGTACAATACCCAGCTTCCAACTACGGTTTTACCAGCAGGAGCTTTTGGAAGCCCAAATGCTTCGACTGTTCAATTTGGAACACGAAATAATACTACCCTGGCGTTGGATTTTGAACAAACCATTATTAAGCCTACTATTTTCAGTGATACCAAGTTGGGCAAAAATCAATATACGCAGCAAATAGTGAGATCAGAGCAAAAAGAAAAAGATATTCGCAAATCAGTTTCATTGGCATATTATGATGCCTTGCTCAAGAAAAAACAATTAGAACTTTCTGAAGACAATGCTAAAAAAAGTAGGGAATTGATGGGGATATTTCAGAAAAAATATGAATTGGGAGGAATAAAGGAAAATGATTATCTCAAACAAAAACTGGATTACCAAAATGCAGAATTAAAAAGGACCAAAGCATTACAAGATTATGAATTATCAATGAATCAATTAAAAAAAGAGATTAATTATTCTGTAATCGGTGATATTGAACTTATTGAGAAAATAGAGACCAAACCTACTACCAATACATCAGTTGATACTTCTTTTTCGTTTAATACGGATATTAAGATTTTTAAACTCCAAAATGAGTCATATAGACTAAATAAAAGAAGAGGGATTATGAATTCCTTACCAAGTATTAATTTTTATGCCAACTATACCTTACAATTTCAAAACAGTAGTTTCGATTATACCCAAAGTTGGTATCCATTTAATTTTATTGGTATTCGTTTAAATGTGCCCATCTTCAATCAATGGAAAAATCAAGCTACGATGAAGGAATATAAATTAAAGATGAAGCAAAATAATTTTGATGCCAATTATAAAAAACAAACTTTGTTGTACGAATATCAAAAGACATCAACCGAGTTAGAAAATGCAGGAAATAATATTGTATTTGCACAGGAAAATTATGATCTGTCAAAAACTATTTATGAAAAAGATTTGCAACAATATAATTTAGGAAATATTAGTTATTCCGATTTACTGGTTTCATCAAGGGCACAAAACGATGCGGAACAAAATTTGATGCAAAGCTGGTACACTTATCATGCGGCAAGAATCAACTATGAGAATGTTGTAAAATAAGGAGAGTTAATAAAACCTCCAGGCCTCATTTGAAAATATCCAACTTAAACAGCTTCTTCCAGGAGAAGTTGTGCCAACAGTTCCTGTAGCATTTTTATCTCCGATAGTATGGATGCCACCCTCATATGGCATAATAGTTAAAAAACTTCTATAATATTAGTGATTTCGTAACATGCAATTTGAAACGTTCGGGTTAAATTTCCAGCTCCTCCAGGATAATAGGGTATATTAGTCCAATTCACAACTCCTATTTGCCCATATTCCGTTCAACGCATCTTAAAACCCACCTAAATCCAGATCATCGGTTTCAATCCTTAATGGAAATTTACCCATCTTTTTTTGAATCACCTTGAAATGATGTTCTTCATCAGGACTTACCAAAGCTATAGCTTCTCCAGGAGATTCGGCACGACCTGTTCTTCCTATTCTATGAATATAATCCTTAGGAGAACGTGGAAGTTCGTAATTGATAACGTATGGAAGAAATTTAATATCAATTCCTCTGCTCATTAAATCGGTAGCAACAAGAACTCTTAGTTTTCCATGTTTAAATTTTGTAAAAGCATCTGTTCTTGCACCCTGACTTTTTTTACTATGCATAGCCATTGCATCAATTTCGTGTAATTTTAGTTTTACTACAATCGCATCGGCTTTATGAACTGAAGATGTAAAAATTATAACCTGTTGCATATTATAATGCTTGATCAAATATCGAAGTAATGGTCCTTTTCTCTCCTCTGTTACGTGATAAGCGGTTTGAGAGATTAAATCAACAATATTTTCATCTTCACCTTCGATTTTAATAACCTGAGGATGATTTAATAACCTTTCGTGAATGCCAGTAACCTCTGGACTTAAAGTGGCAGAGAATAATAAATTTTGACGCATGGCAGGAAGCAGTGAAAAGATTTTATCCATTTCTTCTTTGAATCCCATGTTCAACATTTTATCGGCTTCATCTAAAACCAATACTTTTATTTGAGAGATGTGTACCGCTTTTGAATCAATCAACTCCAATAAACGACCTGGTGTAGCTACTAATATTTCTACTCCGGCAAGATTGATCATTTGAGGATTGATAGATACGCCTCCAAAAACAGCCATCGTTTTTATTTTGTTGGGAAGAAGAGATCCCATATTTTGGAAAACTTCATTTACCTGAGAAGCTAATTCTCTTGTAGGAACTAAAACTAAGGTATGTATTTGTCTATTTACTGAAGTTGTTTTACCCGTAAGCATTTCTAAAATGGGCAGAACATATCCTGCAGTTTTTCCTGAGCCTGTTGGTGCAATTCCTAAAATATCTTTTCCTTTTAGAATAGCAGGAATTGTTTCTAATTGAATGGGGTAGGGTTGCGTATATCCCTGTTTGGAGATTGCATCTAGTAAATATGAGGAAAGTCCTAAAGAAGAAAATGACATGTGTTTAAGTTTTATACAAGTGTTGTTTTCGGGATGTAAAGATAGTTATTTACCTTATGTGGCCCAGGGTGTAGAAGTATCCTTTTTTGGTATTTAATGAGGATTCTGCCAATTTTTTATTCACGGTTACAGATCCTGAAACGAGTTCAGGATGACAATTAGACCGGATGGTGATGCGAACTTTGTTCGCATCACCATCCTACTTTTATTCAGTCATCCCGAATTTATTTCGGGATCTGTAAACGCAAACTACCTTCTGTCCGATTGGTATTAAAGAGACACGAAATTTGTGCCAAAAAAGATTTAGCGTAACACTGGATGGCACATGCTGACTGAAGCGTTAGTATGAGCCGACATGAAATTCCAAATCTCAAATGGTAATTTGAATTTTGTTTTTTGGAATTTGCAACTAGTTGCCTTTGTTAGGTTTTGCAAAAGTAGTTACGTCTTCACCCGTAATTTTTTGATCGCATAAAATGATCAATCTCTCAACAACATTACGTAATTCACGAATGTTACCTGTCCAATTTATTTTTTGCAACTCAGCAATGGCTTCTTTCGTAAATGATTTTGCCGGCATTCCCTGTTCTTCTACTATCTGCTCCATGAAATGTTCGATAAGAATTGGAATGTCTTCTTTTCTATCATTTAAATCAGGAACATGCATTGGAATTACACTCAAACGATGGTATAAATCTTCTCTAAAATTACCTTTTGCAATTTCATCGGTAAGATTTTTGTTGGTTGCTGCAATAATACGAACATCAACAGTAATGTCTTTATCTCCACCTACTCTTAAAATTTTATGTTCCTGCAAAGCTCTTAGTACTTTTGCCTGGGCAGATAAACTCATGTCGCCAATCTCATCTAAAAACAAAGTACCGCCATGCGCCAATTCAAATTTCCCTTGACGTTGCTTAATAGCTGATGTAAAAGCTCCTTTTTCATGACCGAACAATTCACTCTCAATTAATTCAGATGGTATTGCAGCACAGTTAACTTCAATCAGCGGACCATTTGCTCTATTCGACAATTCATGAATCCAGCGAGCTACCAATTCTTTTCCCGTTCCATTATTTCCGGTTATTAAAACACGGGCATCGGTAGGAGCAACTTTATCAATTAACTCTTTTATTTTTTTTATTGGAGCAGATTCTCCAATAATCTCTCTTGTTTTATTCTTGCTTACTTTTTTCTTTAATTGTTTGGTTTCAACTACCAGATTCTTTTTCTCCAGGGCATTTCGAACCGTAACCAACAATCTATTAAGATCTACCGGCTTTGGAATATAATCGTATGCACCTTTTTTAATGGCATCAACGGCAGTTTCAATATTTCCATGACCAGAAATCATGATAATAGGAACATCAGGATTTCCGGAAGCCATTACTTTTTCTAAAAATTCAATTCCATCCAGCTTTGGCATTTTAATATCAGATAGGATTAAATCGTAAGCTTCTTTATTGAACATTTCAAACCCTTTTTGCCCATCTTCAGCCTCATCTACCTCAAAACTTTCATATTCGAGGATTTCTCTCAATGTTTTTCTAATGCTTTGCTGATCATCTATCACTAATATTTTTGCCATCTTCCTTAATTTGACCCGAATATACTATTTTTACCTAAAACGAGGAAGATCGAATCTTATATTCCATATACAAAGCTCGCAGAGAGGCTACAGATAAAGGATACTGACAATGTTTATCTGGTTTCTGATATTTCCAAACTGATGATGAATGCCATTAAGGAAGAGGGGAGTTTTAAACCTTCTGAATTTATTGCCTCCTTTACCAATGTTTTAAAAAATGGAAATCTATTCATTCCTGGTTTCGTGAATACCCTTAAAAACGGAGATTCGGTGAATATGCAAACACTGAAGCCCGAAACAGGTGGTTTATCAAAAGAATCTTTTGCAGAGTTTAAAAAAGGAAAGTGCATAAGAACCAACGATCCGTTTCATTCTTTTTTTATTTATGGAAAAAACTCACATGAAATATTAGAAAAAACTTTTGGCAATAAGGATACCTTCGGAGCTGAATCTTCGTTTGGATATCTACATAAAAACAATGGCGTACTTTTTATTATGGATCTGGAGTTATACTACGGGTTTACATTTGCACATTATGTAGAACAACAAACAAAAGTGGATTATAGAACAAACATGCATTATACATTTCATATTACAGATGTTAGAGGAAATACCACCGATTCGGTATTCAATATTTATGCGAAAAAGAAGGGATATATTCCTGTTTTGAATAGTTTAATTAATCCATTAAAGGAGGAAGGGGCCTTAGAAATTATTGAGGTAAATGAGGTTCAGATCTACAGAATAGATTTGCAAAAAGCGTTTACCGTCCTTCAGAATGATATTTTGAACAACAAAGCACGAAATTTGATTGATTTTAGTTTATCTTTATATTTGAAACAGACCGCAAAAAAAATTACCAGTTAAGTGATCATTATCTATAGCGAACATACCAGCCCAAGGCTTCAATACGCTGCACAGGTAATTTTTAATCATATCTTAAAAGTGGTTATTCCGGTAAACTTTACCGACAATGCAGCCTATTTTCTTTCTGTGTCCGGGGCAAAAATCAATTATAGCAATCAACAACTTGATCATGGAGTTCATATTGTTCCTTCAGGATTTTTATTCCAGAACAAGATCAAAGGTGAATTTCCAGGAATTACTGATGGACAATACAGCAAAGCAATTTTTCCTACTGAAGGGAGTAAGGATTTTAATTATGACCCTTTAGCAGCAGTTTTTTACATGGTAAGTAGATATGAGGAATATTTACCCCATGATACAGACCAATACGATCGTTTTTCTCCTGAAAAGGTTTTTTCATTTCAGCATAATTTCTATTTGAAACCCATGTGTCATTATTGGGCGGAGGAAATCAAGGATAAATTAATCGCAAAATTTCCTGACTTCGAATTTCCAGAAAAGAGTTTTAGGACTCTGGCTACAATTGATGTTGACAACGGGTATGCATATAGAGGTAAAGGTGCTATAAGAACCTTTGGTGCTTTTGCTAAAGACATTTTGCGATTCAAGTTTAAATCGGTTGTAGAAAGAACTCATGTACTTACAGGTCATAAAAAAGATCCATTTAATTATTACAAATTTCAAAAGAAAGTGTGCAATAATCATGGAATTCCATTGAGGTATTTTGCATTATGTGGTAATAGCAGTGAGCATGATCATTCACTCGATCCTCAATCGATGCCTTATAAAAAGCTCATCAAGAAACTTCGTTTTTGTGGGAAAGTAGGAATTCATCCTTCTTATTTATCAAACAGCAAGTCGGGGGTTCTCAATTTGGAGATTAGACAATTGAGTAAAATATTAAGAAAACGTGTGGTTCATAGTAGGCAGCATTTTATCATGCTAAAGTTTCCGGAGACCTACCGAAACTTATTAAACGTTGGGATCAAAAAGGATTATAGTATGGGATATCCAAACTATCCGGGCTTTAGAGCATGTATTGCCGAACCCTATCCATTTTACGATCTCGAATCAGAAGAAATTACCTCTTTAACCATTATTCCATTTCAAACAATGGATTCTCATTATTACGATTATAAAAAGATGAATGCCAAATCAGCCATGGCCGACATGCTTGAAATGATGGAAGAGGTGAAAAAAGTTTCAGGAATGTATGTTTTTATTTGGCACGACAGATCTTTTGCACCGTGGCCTGAATATGAAGGATGGAAAAGTGCTTTTGAAACTATTGTTAAGGCAGCTGCAGAATGATCGAGGTTATTCCTTTTAAGGAAATCAATAAAGAAAAATGGGATCGATGTATCAAGGAATCATCCAATGGAAATATATATGGATTGTATGACTCAATATCACAAGCATGCGATCATTGGATAGGAATCGTTTATCTTGATTACCGAGCTGTTATGGCTTTACCACTCAAGAAAAAATTGGGACTTACGTATTCATGGCATCCTCAATTTATGGGGCCTCTTGGAATATTTTCCTCAAAACAGAATTCTGAAGTGGAAAAGGAAATGTTTGCCAGAGCAATTAAAAATTCATGGTGGATAAAAATGCATTATTGGCAAAATTCTCCACTCGCTGAGTTTAAAGAAACAGAATTGGTTTTTCAAATATTGGAAGTAAAGAACAAAACAATTGATCTTTTACGATCTGACTACAATGACAATACTAAGCGAAATATAAAAAAGGCAATAAAAAATAACCTTGTAATTTCCAAAACCAATTCGATAGATGAGGTTATTTTAGCCTTTAAAGAAAACAAGGGAGACAAGATTGAAAACATCAATGATGAATCTTATGTTCTTCTGAAAAAATTAATGAACCATTGGATCAAAACAAAAAATGGTCATATCTCAACCATTTATCATGAAGATGAATTGCTTGCAATAGGTTATTTTCTATCATGGAATGGGATTGCTATTTACTATAAGGGGGTTGTTACTGAAAAAGGAAAACTCGCAGGAGCCATGCATTATTTAATGGACCATGAGATTGGAAATAGTATTTCAAATGGTAATTATTTTGATTTTGGAGGTTCTAATTCAGAGTCAGTAGCAAGGTTTTACAGGGGTTTCGGAGGTATCGATAAAAAATACTACCTCCAGGAATTTAAGAAATTTAAAATATAATAAAACCGTATTCCTCTCTTTAGCAAATCATTTTTTAAGTACCTTTATGGTGTTTAAAAACCCCTGCATGATTCACCTGTTTTCAACGGAAAATAATATCATCAATAATTACATTGCTGAACTTCGCGATGTTGATGTGCAAAAAGATAGTTTAAGATTTAGAAATAATCTCATCAGATTAGGTTCAATGATGGGTTATGAAATCAGTAAAAAACTGAACTACGAAGAAAAAGAGGTGCAAACTCCTTTAGGAATTGCAACCGTAAATGTTTGTAGTGATAAAGTTGTTCTTGGAACTATTTTACGTGCAGGACTTCCTTTGCATGATGGTTTATTGCAAACATTTGATACTGCTGAAAATGCTATTATCTCAGCATACAGGAAGCATGAATCCGAATTAAAATTTAGTATAGAAGTTGAATATATGTCCTCCCCATCACTGGAAGATAAAATTTTGATATTATGTGATCCAATGCTTGCAACAGGAATGAGTATGGTGAGCTGTTGGAAAATATTAACTGAAAGAAGAGGTTTACCAAAGGAAACACATATAGTTTCGGTAATTGCCAGTGAAGACGGATTTAATTATACCAAAAGACATTTGCCTTCGGACGTAAATTATTGGATAGGTGCTGTTGATCCTGAATTAAACGCGAAGTCTTATATTATTCCCGGGTTGGGAGATGCTGGTGATTTGGCGTATGGAATAAAGCTATAATGAAAACAGACTGGTTAGAAACAATTATAGCGGCGCTATTAGCTTCCTTTAAATTTGCAATTACGGTTCCATTTTTTGTAATTAAGCAGGAATATACTTTCTCTGAATCGATGATATTTGGAGTTTCATCAGGGACTTTTGGAATTATTGCTTTTATGTTCTTGAGTTCCGGACTTCTTCAGGCATGGAACTGGTTCAAAAGAAAAACGGGATTATTTAAAAGGAAAAAACCTAGAAAAGTATTTTCAAAGAAAAGCAGACGATGGGTAAAAGTAAAAACCAAATTCGGATTATTCGGAATTGCAGCTCTTACACCTATTCTTTTATCTATTCCTATTGGATGTTTCATCGCAATGAGATACTATAAGAATAAAAAGAAAGTTTTTTTATATTTATTTCTCGCAGTAGTTGCCTGGTCTCTCATTTTCGCAACTTTTGGTTCTGCAATGTTAGGGATCTTTGATTCGATGAAAATTGATTAACAAAGAATCTATACAACATGTCTTTTTTGATCTTGATCATACCTTATGGGATTTAGAGACCAATTCGAAAACGGCAATTACCGAAATGTATGCCGAGTTCAAACTGGATTCCTTAGGATTTACATTAGAAGATTTTATCCCCGTTTATTTACGTTGCAACGAATATTGTTGGGATATGTACCGCAGAAACCTCATGAACAAAGATCTTTTACGTCATCAGAGGTTTTACCTGGCACTTAAAGATTTTGGAAATCCTGATAGACAACTGGCAAAAAAATTGGGAAAAAGATATGTAGATATTAGTCCTTCTAAAACAGCCTTGATGCCCGGCACTTTTGAAATTCTAGATTATCTATCTCCTAATTATCCATTGCATATTATAACAAATGGGTTTCAGGAGGTTCAGCATATAAAAATGAAGAATACCGGTATAGATAAATATTTTACTAAAATCATTACCAGCGAAAGGGTGGGGAAGAGGAAGCCCGAACCTCGTATTTTTGAATATGCTTTAAAATCGGTGGAATGTAAACCCGAGAATGCAATTATGATTGGAGATGATTTGCAAACCGATGTAAAAGGAGCTATTGATTTTGGAATTTCTGCGATTTGGTACAATCACAAGCAAAAAGAGATCTCCGATCCAAAACATCCGGTTATTCATCACTTGATGGATTTGAAAGAATATTTGTAATCTAAGTTATTTCAGGATTTCAGGAAGATTCTCAATAGATTTTTCACCAGCAGCCATTTTCATTTGAACCACACATTTATTTTCTTCAAATGTTTTTTTGTTCACTTTTGCTAAAGTTTTCATAACAAGATCATATTCCCCAAAAATCTGAGTGCTTAATCCGTTTACTTCAACTTTTATCTCTGCGGTTTTTTTGATTTCCTGAATGTAATCGATCACCACTTGTTCGAAATTTTCGGTAAGTGGATATAGGCTAACTTCAACGGTTACTTGCATAGTAATTAATTATCGTCAAATACTTTATAATATTTATTTCGAAGCATTTCATAGGTTTCGGTTTGAGACCTATGGGAAGCGCCTGTTCTTGGTAGATGATTGTTTCTTAAATGATCATCGAGAATTCTTGCTTTTGTATTATCGTTTAACTGAAGCTGAATAATATCTATAATTTCTTTTTTAAGACCAGGATCGTTAATGGGGAATCCAAGTTCTATTCGATGAAATAGATTTCTGTTCATCCAATCGGCTGATGAAAGATAGACTTTTTTTTCTCCTCCATTATGAAATATACAAATACGTGCATGTTCTAAGTATTGATCTACTATTCTTCTGATTTGAATGTTTTGTGAGAATTTCTTATTTGGAATTACACAACAAATACTTCTTATAATGATATCTACAACTACCCCTTCTTTTGAAGCTTCGTATAATTTATCTATCATAGTCTCTTCCTCAAGATTGTTGAGTTTTATTATGATGTGGGCTTTTTTTCCTGCTCTGGCATTTTCAATTTCATCATCGATCATCTTATTTAAGCAAGAGACCATATTGTACTGAGCAACCAATAGGTGATGGAAGGAAACATCATCGGTTTTAGCTCTAAGTTGTTGGAAGAATGTGGTTAACTCATCACAAATATCGTAGGAGGAAGTAAAGAACCCATGATCTGCATAGGTTTTTGCAGTTTTCTCATTAAAATTTCCGGTGCTTAAAAAAGCATATTGTCGAACACCTCTTCTGTTTCCTGATTCTCTGGAAACTAAAATGGCTTTTGCATGAACTTTTAATCCGGGTAAGCTATAAATAATATTTACACCTGCCGCAGCCATTTGTTGAGCGAATCTCAAATTACTTTCTTCATCAAATCTTGCTTTCACCTCAACGAAAACCGTTACTTTTTTTCCATTTCTAGCTGCATTAATCAAGGCAGCTACAATTCCTGATTCTGGTGCTACTCTATATTGAGTTGCTTTTATCTCAACAACTTTAGGATCGAAAGAGGCCTGATTTAAAAAACGTAAAACATAATCATAATCATGGTACGGAAAATGTAAAAGCCAATCACGAGTTTTGATTGCCTCAAACATTGAAGGAAAACTATCAAATTCAGGAATTCTTAAAGGCAAACTTGGAAATATTTCAAGTGCAGGTGAAAGAGGATTTGGGAACTTAAAGAAATCGTAGAAATTATGATAACGTCCTCCCGAAATCATTTCATTTTTTTTCATTTTGAAAATGCTTTTCAAAAAATTTACGGCTTCTTTTGGGAGTTTTTCATCATAAAGAAATCTGCTTGGGTCACCAATTCTTCTTTTACTTAAACTCTTTTTTACCTTTTCAACAAGATTTCCGTGAAATTCATCTTCAATATGAAGATCGGCATCTCTCGACATTTTTATGCTATGAGCAAATTCAATATTATAACCTTTAAAAATTTCAGGAAGATTATATTTAATTACATCATCTAAAAATGTAATGCAATACTTTTCGTTGGCCGATGGAAGTTCTACAAATCTCTTTACAGCATCACTTGGAATTTTCAAAATTGCATACTTCAATCTTTTTGGGAGAGGAGTAGTGGGTGCTTTAGCTGATTTCTTTCTCTTTGAAGTAAGAGCAACAAATAAATAGATTGCTCCGTTTTGTAGAAATGGAACAACTTTGTTTTTTACCAATAACAAAGGCTGAACGTGAAAAATAAGTTCCTCCTGATAATATTGTTTTAAAAACTGTTGTTGTTTTTTTGTGAAATTCTCATCCATGATCAACTGGATACCGTTTTTTTCCAATTCGGGTAGAATTGAACCTCTAAATACTTGCCCGAATTCTTTTTGTTGGGTGTCAACTATTCCGTTGATCTGACTCAATAATGTTTCCGCTTCTTCCTTTTCTTTTGAGATAGTGAGTGAATGTCGAATAACGCCAACCCTAACTCTAAAAAATTCATCAAGATTGTTACTAAATATGGCCAGAAATTTAATTCTCTCGTATAATGGAAGCGAAGGGTCCATTGCTTCTTGCAAAACCCTGTAATTAAACGAAAGCCAGCTAATGTCCCTATTAAAGTATTTTGATCCTTCCATTTTGCGTAAATCTAACAGAATATTCCGTCAAAGTTTGAATTTTTTTTGTAATTTCATTGTTCTAATCGCGATTTTATCATGAAGAATATTTTTTTAATTGTAATCTTTAGTTTAAGCCTGTCAGGCTTGGTTTATTCACAAACCGGAGAGGTAAAGAATGACACGATTTATATTTTGAATGATGTAAATAAGCCGGTGGAATTTTCAAAAGCAATTGGCAAATACCTTTATGTAAAGGAGGTTATTCCAGCGGATATTCCTGAAAAATCCCGAAAATTAATTCTTATATCTTCAAATAGTGTGGAGATAGATTCAAAGCTGATACAAATAGTAGATAACCGCCACATAATAGTGCCATTAGAACTTTTTGTTGAAAAATATTATACCCTCTATGTCAAAAAAGGTGGAACCACAATAATCACTAAGAAGTTAATTGTTCGTTAGTCTCTTTCTGAGAATTCTCCGTTTTTTCTAAATTATATGCAACCCTACCTGTTACCATTACGTCTTCCTTCTAAACTAACATACAGATTATCAATATTATGCCGTATGCTATAGTGCTGATAGCCAGTCATTTGTCAATTTATAGTTTGCATGAATTCTAAATTAAGCTATAGCAAGGACATTATTTTTTATATTTACAAAGCATATTTCGAAAAAAATGACAAAAATTAAAAAACTCAACTTCTTTAAAATCGCCTTTTTCTTGCTATTCTTGGGAGGTTCAGTTAACCATGTTGGCGCTACCCATATTATTGGAGGAGAGCTTATTTACGATTGTCTTGGAGCTAATACATATCGTTTAACTCTTAAAATATATAGAGATTGCTCTCCTGGCACAACCGGCTATGACAATCCAGCTTACATCTCAATTTGGGATGGAACCGGAGCCCCTGTTTTAATTGATACAGTCGCTATTCCGTTTCCTGGAGCTGTGCAATTGAATTTTGTTACCAATGACCCATGTTTTGTACCTCCAACTGGGATTTGTGTAGAAGAGGCTATTTATACTACCGTTGTAACCTTGCCTAATTCACCTAGCGGTTATGTATTTGCATATCAAAGATGCTGCAGAAATAATTCTATTATTAATATTCTTGACCCTGGGAATAATGGGACTACTTACACTGAAACGGTTCCAGCTTCGGATTCCTGCAATAACAGTCCAAGATTTACCAATTTTCCACCTATAGCGTTGTGTATTGACAGACCTTTAGTTTTCGATCATTCGGCCACTGATCCTGATGGAGATTCATTGGTATATTATATATGTTCCCCATACAATGGTGCTGAGTTTGGGATTGCTCAACCACAAGTTACTTCAGCTCCACCATTTAATCTTATTACTTTTATTGCTCCTTACACTGCTTTGGATCCAATTGCGGCTCTACCGCCATTAGCAATTGATCCTGTTACAGGAATTCTTACGGTTACACCAAATCAGCTTGGGCAATATGTTGTGGGTATTTGTTGTGATGAATACCGCGGAGGTGTTAGAATTGGAACTCATTCCCGCGATTTCCAGTTCAACGTTGTAGATTGTCAACAAATTACTCCAGTAAATATTTCAAGTGGCTCAATTCAAAACGGTGTTTTAACTACAGATAGCTTATTTACAGAAGGCTGTGAACAAGGATTATTTGTAGTTACTAGAGATAGCGTTAATACTACTGATACACTTATTGTAAATAAAGGAGGTAATGCCATTGAAGGAGTTGATTATGATTCTATTCCCAGCATTATAGTTATTCCTATTGGTTCAACTGGTGATACAATTTTTGTAACAGCCAATGCAGATGGAATAACAGAAGGTATTGACACACTTACGTTATCGCTAACTTATATTGGTCTTTGTGGAACAACAACAGCCACCAATCAAATCTATATTCAGGATTATATTCCAATGGTTGCGACGCTGACTGGTGATACGGTGTTATGTCCGGGAGGTGGTCTGCCACCAGTGTTGGAGCCCTTAGTTACGGGGGGATTTGGAAATTATCATTACCAATGGTATCCAACACAAGATACCACAGATACAGTTCAGGTCTTTCTTGCTGAAACAACTGTTTATTATGTAAATATTGAAGATGATTGTGGTAAGATTATTTCAAGCCCACCGGTTACAATTGTGAAACAATGTCCAGTTGTTATTCCCAATATTATTACCGCCAACAACGATGGTACCAATGATATATTTTACATACAAAATATTGAAGATTATCCGGAAAACGAAGTTTGGTTTTATAACAGATGGGGTACTTTGCTCCACTATCAAAAGTATTATGCAAACGATTGGGAACCTAAAGTTACCGATGGGGTTTACTATTACATTGTTGATACCAAAGTTGACAAGTTCAAAGGATTCTTTACGGTATTCAGTAATCCATAAAAATTCTATTCTGAATAATAATAATATAGAGGCGGATCAATTTGATCCGCTTTTTTTATTAACGTTTATATTATTTATTGACGTAATGCGGTAGGGATAGAATAGCCCGACCATGATTAGTGTAGCTTGGGATGCGCCTTAGCAGCGCAGATTTAGCTACACTAATCATGGGGCTGCCACAAAAAAACAAGATTTTAAAGAGAAAACCTAGATGTTTTTCTCCATTACCATATAGGTCTTGTAGATCTCACCACCTATATTCATTAAAGGTTTAAACATAGGCATGTTGTCTTCAACAATGTACGAAGCTTCGGCCCATACCATTCCTTTTGCCATGCCTCTTTCCAGAATTTCGTAATACATAATGGCATCTAAACCTTTTTTCTGATATTCGGGTAATACACCAAGGATAACAATTCGCAGGCATGTAATCGTTTTCTTCTTGGTGAACATATCAATAAAGTTAAAAGGAAAAAGTTTCCCCTTCCAGCTTTTGAATATTTCATTATAATCAGGTAAGCATATCACCCCGCCAACAACTTTACCATCTACCCTTGCTAACATTACCAGATCAGGATCGGTAATTTGTTTAAGATCTGCTGTAATTACATCAAACTCTTCATCGGTTAAGGGCACCCAGCCATGGTTATTTACCGTGCTCCATGCCTCATTAAACAAACCTTTGAATGTGGTTACCGCCTCCTTAAATTTTTTCATATCAAGACTCTCGAACGTTATTCCTGTTCGTGCAACTACTGTTTGTCGCAGCCTAGCAAGTCTTTCACCACTTTTATCCTTAATGGCTTGACCAGGGAATTTAATTGCATATAATTTTTTTATTCCGGTAAGACCAGCCTTTTGATATAGATCATAATAATAGCGAGCATTATAGGTGGATAAAAGCACATGCGGATCAGTAAAATTATCAATCAACACTCCGTATTCTTCGTTGCTGGATGGACTTGCTGGCCCTCTCATCTCAGTAAATCCCCAAATTTTTAGTTGCTCTTGTGCTTTTGCAAGCAATGCATTCGCAACTTCCTGGTCGTTGAATGATTCAAAATATCCAAAGAAACCCACTCCATCTTTCCAGGTTTCAGTATGTAGATCATTTTTTATAGCAGCAATTCTTCCAACAATTTCCCCATTTTTTTCCGCAATATAAAACTCCGCTTCACCATGACGATAGAAGGGATTATGCTTTTTGTCGAATAATTTTTTGTACTGAGAAATGATGGGTGCTACCCAAACATTATCATCTTTATATACTTTCCAAGGAAACATGATAAACTTCTTCATTTCTGGAGAATCAGTCACCTTTTTTACAACAATATCAGCCATTGGTCGAGTATATTTAACGCAAAATGAATAAAAATTTTGAAAAAAGGAAATACCTTTGTTGATGGCCATGCCATTTGAGTTCAAACAATTTAGCCTCCATCAGAGTGAATCTGCATTTAAACTGGGAACAGACAGCGTTGTGCTTGGTTCCTGGCTTCCCGTAATAAATTTTCAAAGAGTTTTAGACATAGGAGCCGGAACTGGAATTTTAGCTCTAATGATGGCTCAGAAATTAAAAGAACCAAATATTGTTGCTGTTGAAATGGATGAGGGCTCTGCGGCTGATTGTTCTAAAAACTTTGAACGATCAAAATGGAATAATTGTCTTTCTGTTGCGAATGCAAATATACTTGATTGGAGTGCAAATAATCGTGTTGAGAAATTTGATCTTGTAATTTGCAATCCTCCCTACTTTGTAGATAGTTTAAAAAATCCGGATTCAAGAAAATCGGCGGCACGTCATACAGATTCTTTGGGATTAAAGAATCTCACTGAATTAGCTTTGTTGCATCTGAATCAAAAAGGATCGTTTGCATTTATTCTGCCGGTTTTTCAATTTAATCAATTAGAGAAATTATTGCTTGATAGAAATCTATATCCTCAGAATATTTGTTCGGTATCCAGTTATCAAAATACTCTTCCTATAAGGAAAATGGGATTATTCTCATTTAATAAAGGAACCATTGTTGAGGAAAATGAATTTCTGTATAATGAAGATAAAACGAGAAGTAATTGGTATAAATCTATTTCGGCTGACTTCTACATTAAGTAAGAGCAGGAACTTTCTTTTTTTGAACAAGACTACTGAGCATTAAAAGAATAAATGTGAGAATTCCGTTAATCAAAATTAATTCAGGGCCTATTTTGTATCCTGAGAACCATAGCATACTGTTTTTATCTAGAAAATAACAAAACACAGGTGTAAGACAACAAATTACCGGAACTAAGAAATCGTTCAGTTTTATTTTTGTAAACAATCCGAATGCAAACAAACCAAGAAGTGGTCCGTAAGTAAATCCGGCCAGATATAGAATTGTATCGATGATTGCCTTATTGTTACCCAGCTTAAAAACAACGATTACAAAAAATAAAAGAACAGCTGAGCTTAGATGAACAATTTTTCTAAGCGTAGTTCTTTTTGCTTCTGTGTATTTTCCTTCTTTTTCAAATCCTAAAAAGTCTATACAGAAAGAGGTTGCTAATGTTGCTAAAACACTGTCGGCACTGCTAAATGTTGCAGCAGTTAACCCAACAATAAATGCCAGACCCGCAATGGTACCGAGATGCCCCAAGGCTAAACTTGGAAAAACTTTGTCGGTAAATATTTTTCCATCAGGTTTTAATTCCAGAGCAATATTAAGCTTAGAAGCATATACAAACAGTAATGCTCCCAAAGAAATAAATAAAACATTTACTATAACCATAACAAAACTAAAGGTCATAATGTTTTTTTGTGCATCTTTTAAATTAGGACAGCTTAGATTTTTTTGCATCATGTTCTGATCAAGACCTGTCATTGAAATAGCTATAAATGCTCCTCCCAGAAACTGTTTCCAGAAATATGTTTTTTCGTTGAAGTCCCAGAAAAATATTTTTGAATGTGGTGAATTACTTACTTCTTGCACCATTCCACTAAAACCAAGGTTTAACTGAGTCCCGATAGCTATAATAGAAAATATTAAGCCACCCAACAACAATATACTTTGAAAGCTATCAGTCCAAACCAGCGTTTTAATACCACCTTTATATGTATAAGCAATCATTAACAGAATCATTACAGCAACCGTAATGATAAAGTTTCTGTTCGCTTCCAAAGCACCTGCAGGTGTCCCGAAAATGCGATCGAAAACAAAAAACTGAATGGTTAGAACTGCCAAATACAATCTGCCTCCTGCACCTAAAAGTCTGGATAAAATAAAAAAGAATGATCCGGTTTTTTGTGAGTAGACTCCAAATCTTCCAAGTAAATATGAATAAATAGAAGTAAGCTTCAATTTATAATAAACGGGTAATAAAACATAACTAATTATCCAGTAGCCAACCAAATAACCAAATACCAACTGTAAATATGAAAACTGATCATAAACAACTTTACCTGGCACGGAAATAAATGTAACCCCTGAAAGAGAATCTCCAATTAAACCAAGGGCAATTAAAAACCAATGCGACTTTCTGTTTCCAATAAAGAAACTATTGTTATCGGCATTCTTACTTGTGAAAAATGAAATAGAAATGAGAATAAGAAAATAGATGGCTATAAAGCCCAGGATTAAATATGGGCTCATTTAGATATTGATTTTTATTTCGGCTCCCAAATGTTTGGGCTGTGTTTTTAAAATATATAGATCAAGTACTGCTTTTGATCTGGCTAAAAATTCTCTTATTGAAGTGGTCTTGTTATATTTAACACCTACATCTTTAGAACAATACCCAATTGCATCGATTTTATAATGATCGGCTATAAAAATGGCTCTCTGTAAATGAAATTTTTGTGAGATAATGGTGGCTTTATTGGTCATGAATATTTTTTTAAGCCTTACCATTGAGTCCAATGTTCTTAGTCCTGCATAGTCACAAGTGATTTTTTCGACTGGAACACCCAATTTCACCAGCGACTGTTTCATTTGTTCCGGCTCATTATAGCCATTTACATGGTTGTCGCCACTAACGATTATATGTTTGATTTTTCCATTAAAGTAAAGTTCTGCGGCGGCCTCTATTCGGTATTTATAATATAGATTGATGCCACCGATTGTATATTTACTTGTTCCCAAAACAAGCCCAATATCGTTTACGGGTAGCTGTGCCATGTTCGTATAAATCTTTGACTTGGTAGATTTAACTACAGCATAATTACATAAAAACATAAATAAAACGGGAAGGGCAAGGAGAATGGCAGAAATAATTAAAAACCGTTTTGTTTTGCGCATTGTAGCTCGTGTGATGCCACTAAGGTAATGCTTTTTTAAGGAACCCCCAATTGGCTATAATTATTCTTTTCAAACAAAAAATGTTTATTTTTATGGTAACCGTCCTAGCTAATGATTACTTATTCCAAATATCCCTTTCTAAGGCTTTTATTTGCGTTTGTTTTAGGAGTTGTGGCCTTCGAGTTTATTTCGTTTAGGTTCTCTATCCTCATTTTAATTTTAGTAGCTTCTCTTTTTATTTGTTTGGGAATGTTGGCCCCCAAACGCATCCAACTTCATCACAAGAGATCGATCTTACTAGGAATTTCATTGCAGGTCTTTTTCATACTCTTTGGATATGGCTCTGCTCAAATTCATAATCAACCTCATGTTATCATTGATCTGGAAAATTCTTCAGGGGTAGTTTGTCGGATCACTCAAACTCCGGTTGCTAAAACAAAGTCATATAAATCGGAAGCACTTATCGAAAAAGCATTGATGGATGGTGAATGGATTCCAATCAATAAAAAAATGATCATTTATTGTCCGTTGGATTCTTCTCCTCCCTTTGAATATGACGATGTGGTTTTTATTAATGCGAAGGTTAACAGACCTAAACTTCCTGCCAATCCTCATCAGTTCAATTATAAAAAATACCTCGAGAAGAAAAACGTTTTTTATCAATCTTACGTAAAAGATGAAAATGTTCGCATACTTGATAAGGACTATCATTTTACCATAGATGATTTTGAAGAAGCCAGCGTTCAATATACACGCAAGGTTTTTTATACTTTGGTTCCGGATAGTGGATTAAGTTCTATTGCCACTGCCTTATTGGTTGGTTTCCAGGAAGAACTCGATCCGGAAACGAAAACCAGTTTTTCGAGGGTAGGAGCAATGCATATCCTTGCTGTTTCCGGATTGCATGTTGGAATTATATTTATCCTTCTTTCAAAAGCTTTGTTCTTTCTGGATAGGAATATGTACACTAAAATTCTGCAGGCAATTATTCTTGTTGCTTTTCTATGGGGCTATGCCGTGATTGCGGGTTTTTCGCCCTCTATAGTTAGAGCTTCACTTATGTTTACCTTCTTAATTCCTATGCGTAGTTTCAATGTTTCGGGTAACGCATATAACAATATTGCCAGTTCGGCATTTATTTTATTGTTATTCAATTCAAATTATTTGTTTGATGTTGGCTTTCAACTATCTTATGTAGCCGTGTTTGGAATTATTTATTTATATCCTCTCATAAAAAACTGGATTGAATCAAAATATTGGTTGGTGAACCAGATTTGGCAATTAACAGCAGTTTCGATTGCTGCAACGATCTTCACTTGTCCAATTGTATTCTATAATTTTGGACAATTTCCTTCATCTTTTCTTATTTCCAATCTCATTGCGGTTCCGGTTTCTACTCTTATCATTTATGTTGGTCTAGCGGCAGTCATTTTTTTCAAGGTCCCCATTTTATCAATGATACTTGGAAAAATTCTATATGCATCATTATGGTTTTTAAAATGGAGTATAGGGTGGATAGAATCACTTCCATACTCTTATCTTGAGCATTTACTCATCAATCGGTTTCAAGCGTTTATTCTGTATTTATTGATTTTTTCAATTATTCTTTACTTTCAATATAGAAAGGTTAACTATTTTAAGTTTGCCTTATGTATGCTTTGTTTGTTTGCAGCAACTCTCATCCAGAGACAGTATGAGGTTCAACTTCACAAGGAGGTTTATATCTATAATCTCAATAAAACCTCATACGTTGAATATATTGAAGGTCATACAGCTGTTAATGTTCTTGATCAAACACTAACCGATTTGGATTTTGGGTTATTTGTTAGAACGAATCATCAGCACGCTGGTGTTTTTAGAAAAACAACTGAGAATTTTGACATAAAATTATTTCTTCCCGGATTTCAAATAAGAGATACCCGTTTTTTTCTGATTGAAAAGAATATTTCTGTTTCAGATCAGGTTTTAGAAACTGATTATCTAATTCTTTCTCATATAAAATATTTGGATGCAGATTTACTGAAAAACCAATTCCGATTTAAACAATTGATACTTCTTAATAACCACTCTATTAAAAAGCAGAATAAGCTGGAGGAGGTTTTACTAAACGCCCAGATACCCTTTTATTCGCTAGCCGATGATGGTTGTTTTAGGCTGAAGTTCTGATTTGGCAAGGGTTTTATCTTAAATAAAATAATGTTAACATTCAATTAATACATATTTAATTTAGCTACATTTGTACGCCTAAAAATTCGATAAATGACATTAGTAGACCAGGAGTGGGTTGTTATCTTAAATCCATTTGCAGGAAAGAAAAAAGCCACTAAACACAAAGCACAGATATTTGGTTTGTTGGATAAATACAAAGTATCCTATACGGCTTATGAAACTGAACATGTGGGTCATGCTATAGAGTTAACCAAAACTCTTATCGAAAAAGGTCAGCGTAAATTTATTGGAATTGGTGGTGATGGAACGATGAACGAAATCGTTAATGGGATCTTCAAACAAAAATATGTAGATACAAAAGATGTTGTTTTTGCATTTATTCCTGTAGGGAGTGGTAACGATTGGGTAAGAACAGTTGGAATTCCGCACGACTATGAAGGTGCTATTAAAACTATTAAAACAGGATCTTTCTTTTTACATGATGTGGGTAAGGTAACTTATCAGGATGGTAACGACAGAAAAAGTAGATTTTTTGCTAATATTGCTGGTATAGCTTATGACGCATTTGTGGTTCAACGTGTCAACAAAAAAAGATCGGGTAATTATAAAATGACGGTGCTTTCTTCTTTAATGAAATACAAGCCTCAGGTTATGAAATTGATTCTTGACGATAAGGAAGTATTAAACGAGGTAGTTTTCTCAGGAGCTATAGGTCACGGACGATTTAATGGCAAAGGAATGATGCAATTGCCGGATGCGATGCCGGATGATGGAATATTTGATTTGACAGTTTATCGTGCTTGTACAAAAATGCAGGTGGTAAAAAATACCAATAAATTGTACGATGGTAGTTTTGTAAAGCTTCCATTTATATCTCAGTTCACCGCGGTGAAAGTTAGAATTGAAGCCGAGACTCCTGTTTATGTTGAAACCGATGGCGAGGAATTAGGTCATTCTCCAATTGAAATTGAAATATTAACCCGGAGTTTGAAAATTATTTCCGGAATTAAAAACAGAGTGGTTTAGTTTTTATTGGTTTTTCTATTTTCTTCATCTACCACCCATTGCGCATCCAGAAATAACATGGAATCCGCAGGGATCTTTTTTATCAATGCTTTTTCCTGAATTTTGTTCATCCAGATTTCATCTTGCCTTATATTTTCCATTGTTTGATCGATCTTTTTAGAATATGAAGGATCAATCAGAACCCTTGGTATTGTTCCATTATAATATCCGAACAAGGTTTCAATAAAATTCCAGCCGAATTTTCCTAAATGAACATCGGTTGACATAACGATAATTACATTGTGTTTATCTATCTCGTCAATAATGTCAACCTCTTCAATCATTTTTGTTTTTTTATATCTTGGGCTATGAGCCGATTTAAAATAATACCAGAAATCAGATCGGTCAAAAATGTTTGAGATACCCGCGGCAAATATTTGCCAATAAAAGCTATCTCCTACAACAAGAACGGAAGGCTTTGTTTGTCCCTGCTTAACCTCTGTTGAGAATTTTACTTCAGGATACGCCATTTGCTCGGGCTTTAGTCTGTATAGTAAGTTCATTCCGTTTTCAATATCGATGTCGGTGTCTTTTGATTTCTCCAAACGGATTTTACTCCAATCCATTTCAGGAATATCAATATTTCTATCTCGTTCAATTGTTTTTAAAATGGAATCCCATGCTAATGCAGAACCATACATACTCCAATGTATTCCATATTTTGACATTAATGGATACTGTGATTTGTTTTTATTCTGATTGAACCATGAATGAAAATCAATATGTGGAATTTTCATTTCATTTGCCAGTTGAGTGTAAACCTCAATATTAGTTATTCCCTTGATTGCTTTTTTGTTATGAGGGATATATTCAGGGAAATAAGATGCCTTTCCAGGTGCAAAAACAACCAAAAATGTTTTGTTCATTTTCTCTAGAGTATCGGCCAGATACCTTATCATGAACATTTTCTTTTTAATGAAATCTACGCCCATAAAATCACTTCCATTATAAGCATCAATATATTTTTGCTCGTATAGATAATTGTTTTTTCCAATTACAACACCATTTGCTTTTGCTTTTTTGAAAAGATAAAAGCCAATCTGATTGTGTAATCTGATATAAGTATTGTGATATCCGAAATTATCATGAACGAATTTTTCTTTCTTATCCTGAAATTCTTTATTTAACCAGGTCTTTTGAGTAATTGTTACGTCTGGAGCAGGAACAAAATCACCCATTAGTGGACGAACTTTAGATAAGTTTAGGAATTCCTGTGCCAATGGAAGAAATAATGCGACCATTATGGTAATGAGCAATATATATTTTATTCCTTTACCCATTAGAATCTAAAATATATAAAAGGGTTAAATCCATTGGCAGCAATAAAGCTTATGCTAATCATAAATAAAGACAAAGCGATGATGGTTGCAAAAATATGTTTCATTGTTCCGTACTCCTTTACAAATATGCTATCCTGTATTTTTTGTCCCCATTTAAATGTAGCAAAGAATGAGAAAAATATAGCAAGAAATAGGTAGAAATAAAATTCATGATCCCATCTGAATGTACCTGTAAACTTAAATTTGAACATTGCCTTTAAATAAAGGATGGTCTTACTCATACTTTCCAGTTTAAAAGGAACCCATCCAATCATTACAATTAAGAAAGTAATAAGCATGGATGGAATTTTTCCTATTTTTTTATAGACCTTCAATAAAAACAATCTTTCAAGCACGAGGAAGATACCGTGATATGCGCCCCATATAACAAAGCTCCACATGGCCCCGTGCCAGAAACCTGAAACAAGAAATACGATGCAGAGATTTATAAATAAGAATGCTCGATGCTTTACCTTGTTTCCCCCCAACGGAATGTATAGATAGTTTTTCATCCAACTGCCAAGCGTCATGTGCCATCGTCTCCAGAAGTCAGTAATAGAGGTTGCTGTATAAGGGTTATTGAAGTTTTCCGGAAATTTGAATCCCATCATTCTTCCAAGTCCAATAGCCATATCACTGTAACCGGAGAAATCAAAATAGATTTGGAATGTATAACATAGGATTCCCATCCATGCACCAGCTGAATCAAGATCCTGATAGCCCCAGTTAAAAATATGTTGTGCCTGATCACCTAAAAAATTGGCAAGGATCACTTTTTTGGCGAGACCAATTACAAATCTGTAAAACCCATGAAGTTTATCATCTATTTTATCAGGACGATCAGTAATTTGATCTGCCAAATCGTGGTATCGAACAATGGGCCCTGCAATAAGTTTTGGAAAAAGAATAATATAGAGCTGGTAATCCCAGAATTTCTTCAATGGTTTATGAACCTTTCTATAAACATCAACTACATAAGTAATCGTTTCGAAGGTATAGAATGAAATACCGATAGGCATGATCACACTTAGCAATGGAATTTCTCCTGCACCAACTGAGTGTAACCCTCGATTGATATTCCCGATAAAGAAATTACAATATTTAAAATAAAAAAGTAAGCCTAGGTTTATGGAAACAGAAATGGCAAGCAATATTTTTCGATGCGATGGTTTTTCAAGGCTATCCATCCATTTTACCAGATGAAAATCTAAAAAAGTCGTAAGAAGTATTACAAATATAAAGTTAGGGGCACCCCATGCGTAAAAAATAATACTGCCTACCAGTATTAGACCATTCTTGTATTTTTTATCAATGATAAAATACAACAATAAAAATAAGGGCAGAAAGTAAGCAAGAAATGTAATGCTGCTAAATACCATATTTGTTAGTTGTTGATGCCTTGCACCAAAATGCAACCCAAATATAGTTGTTTATCTATAAATATAAGCCGAGTTATAGTAAGAGGGACTAGTAAAGGGATTACCGTTGATTTCAATATTTTTTTCCTGACAGGTGCCCCATATCAATAAATTTCCTTTTATATCCTTTTGAACAGTTATAAAATCCGATTTCACCCCAGTAAAAGTGGTTACAATTCCAAAATTTCCTTGTTGGTCTAGAGTAGTGTAAAATGCATCACCATATCCCGCATTTAGAGAGTGTGCAGTATATTCTTTTGAGTTGATTTTCATATCATAACTATAGTATCCACCAAGAGCAATTCCGTTTGTGGTAAGGGTAATATCCGTGGCCCTAACGGTTGATTTACCTTTGATCAACTGAATCCACCGAATATTCCACGACGAATCTACTTTTGCCACAAATCCATCCTCATCGGGCTCCATTGTACTTTCTGCCTCTGTATATTCAAATGATTTACCAAAGAACTTAACTCCTATATATGGTCTTGCATCTGCCTGTTTTTTTGCAAACGAATCATTGCCTTTAAAATAACCTGCAAAATAAATATTTCCGTTGGCATCAATTTTCATATCCTCCACTGTTAATGCATTTTCTCCAAGGATTACACTTTTAACAGGCTTTCCCTGTTTGTTTAATTTTAGCAGGAATACCTTATTATAGTACAATGGAATTTTCTCTTTAAACATAATGTCAGTAGTGTATTGGTTGATTCCAACATTCGCTTGTGAACCGAAGGAACAAACAATATATAGGTCCCAGGTATCTTCATGTGTAACATGCACCCTTAAATCGGTAAAACCATCTGTACCTCCCTCCATTGAATAATCCCAGATATGGTTTCCTGTTAGATCGATACGGCTAAAAATATATTGATTGTACATTTTATTGATTATGTTCTTTCCATCCAAAACAGCAGTAGATGTTTTTTCATCCAGAGTTGCCCATGTGAGAATTTGATTTCCAATAAATTTTCCATCCACAAAAACATCATAGCTAGTTCCTTTAATACTTGTGAGTAGTTTTTTATTGAGAAATGTTCCTTTTAAATCATAGCTTACTAACGATAATGAATATGATTCGGTAGGATCTCCTTTTACCCTTTCTTGAATAAGTAAATACAAAGTCTCATTAATAACGGTTATATCTCTAGGATTGGATTCCAATTCAACCACCCATTTAAAGTTGTTCTTTTCATCTAGTTTCCCCAATACTCGGGTGTTTTTTGTATAGTCTTTATATTGACCGTTTATGTAAATTCTTCCGTTTACAAATCCATGCATGTAGAGATTGTTGGAATTATCTGTGGTAATCGCATTAATCGAAGACGAGGTGGAAGCGTTGATAAAGTTTGGAGTTTGGGCATACATGATTCCGCCAATTGACAGAAACATAGCTATTATGATTTTTTTCATGGTGATAGAATTGAGCTATTTTACGAAGGAATCTATTAAAATGGTGGACTATTTTGGCTAACGGGCCGGTTTTTTGAGTGAACATGCCCAAATCCAAGGTTTGAATTCCAAAACACAAATTCCAAATAGCAAGATGGGGTCTTTTGGAATTTAAGTTTTGAGACTTGTTATTTGCTTCTTTAAGCAGTTGTTCAACCAAATAAATAATTACATTTATTCTGTCAACTAAATAAATTTAGGGTATATGGATTTGAATGATGCTATAGTATCTATGATAGAACTTCTTCATGATGTGAAAAAGCAGCTTATAACAAGCAAGCCCTCTATTTTGGCAAATCGAGATCCTGATGAACTGATAGAAGAAATTGATCTTATCATTCCGGAATTAAAAGAAAAGAAATTCTGGAGATTATTAGAGGTGAAAATTAATTTTCTACCTACATCTTGTTATCAAGAAATTTCAATGCACAATAGTTGGGATGATGAATTCATTGAACTTGGTGATCGGTTTGATCGGATTTATTCTCATTTTCCAGAACCAACACCGGGAAAAAGAAGTGCAACCTAGAATTGTTTAGATTAATTATATCTTCGCTGTCCCTAAAAATGAAATACTCTAAATGCCCACCTCCGCCGGAATATTAGTCTATAAAAAACTCAACTCTCAGTTGTACTTTTTGCTGGCACATCCGGGTGGACCTTTCTATAAAAATAAAGACACCGGTGCCTGGGGAATTCCAAAGGGTTTAGTTGAAAATGAAGAAGAACCTTTTGAAACGGCCCAGAGAGAATTCCTTGAAGAAACGAACTTAATATTACCTGAATATGAATTAGTAGGATTACCCATAGTAAAATATAAAAATGGAAAGATTTTACATAGTTGGGCAATAGAGGTTGATGACCTGGATCTGAAAAATTTCAAAAGCAACACATTTGACATGAAATGGTCAACGAAATCCACTGAATTAAAAACCTTTGATGAAATTGACCAATTATTTTTCTTTGAATTAACAATTGCGAAAGAAAAGATTCATCCTGTTCAGTTACCTTTGATAGAGCAAATATGCAATATGAATGAAAAAAAATAGGATCTACATATTTTTAATTGTTCTATTCATTTCTTCTTGCACTTCTACAAGAAAACAACTTGATATAGCAGCATCTTTCAATGAAATTCAGAACATTGAGGATGATTCAAAGATTAATAAGATCATTCAGCCATATAAAGCAGCGGTTGATATTGAAATGAACAAGGTAATTGGGTTTAGTGAAGTCGAAATGCCAAAACTAAAAGATCAACCAGAAACCGTATTAGGAAATTTTGTAGCAGACATAGTTTTTGAATTTTCAAAAACCATTGACAAAGAAACTGACTTTGCAGTTCTCAATAACGGTGGTTTAAGATCATCCATGCCGGCAGGAAATATTGCAGTTAGAAATGTTTTTGAATTAATGCCTTTTGATAATAAGATCGTAATTGTAAGTATGAATGGAAAATATGTAAATAAATTGCTGAGCTACATTTCCGAAAGGGGAGGAGTACCTGTTTCAGGTCTCACCATGAAACTGGAGAGGATGAATGGAACCATAGTTACGAATGAGGCAAAAATAAACGGAAAGGTTTTTTCATCGGATAGTACATATAGTATAGCAACATCTGATTATTTATCAAGTGGAGGCGACAATATGAATTTCTGGAGCTCGGGATCGATTAAAGTCACAGGAAAAAAGATCAGAGATTCTATTATTGACTATATCCGTTTGAAAACGACTGAGAACAAAAAGCTAAAACCGATTTTGGATAAACGTATCATTATTGTAAATTAATGAAGCGGAGAAAATTCATAGGATCAATATTATTGGCAGGAGGAGCTACGGTTATATCTCCTAAACTGGTTTTAGGTGCGAATAACAATAGGAAATTTAAAAATCTGGTGATTCTTCATACCAACGATATGCACAGCCATGTTGAACCATTTGCTGATAATGATCCCAAATATCCCGGAAAAGGAGGTATTGCAAAACGTGCAAAACTGATTCAGCAGATAAGAGATGAAGGCAATGAAGTACTCTTATTCGATTGTGGAGACATTTTCCAAGGCACTCCTTATTTCAATTATTACTTAGGTGAATTGGAGATCAAACTCATGAATGAAATGAAGTATGATGCTGCTACCATTGGGAATCATGACTTTGATGGTGGGTTAGACAACCTGGTAGAGAAAATGGGTCAAGCTAGTTTCACCTTTATTAATTGTAATTATGATTTTACAGGCTCGGGTTTAAAAGATAAAGTAATCCCTTATAAGATCTTCAAAAAGGCGGGATTGACCATTGGGGTTTTGGGCGTTGGAATTAAGCTGGAGGGGTTAGTAGATAAGAAATTATTCGGCCCGATTGTTTACCTGGATCCCGTGGAACATGCGAATAAAGTGGCGTCAGAATTGAAGAAAGAAAAGAAATGCGATTTGGTAATTTGCCTGTCACATTTGGGGTATGAGTATAAGGGTGAGCAGGTAAGCGATCTTTTGTTGGCCAAACAAAGCTCGGATATAGATATTATTTTGGGAGGACATACACATACTTTTTTGAATGAAGGAACAAAAATTGACAACATAATCGGCAAAAAAGTTATTGTTTCACAAGCAGGTTGGGCAGGGTTAATTTTAGGTAGAATAAATGTAACGTACAACTCCGAAACCCTTGAAGTATCAGCATTTTCGGGCACAAACGAAATTTCTTAAAAAACAATAGCTTAAAAGTTTTTTTTTCCTCTTTTTTATCCTAATATTTGCTGTGAGCAATTGGATATGCGATGAATAAAGGAACATAGCGTTCCTTTTTTTTTCTAACAACTTGCAAAATAAATGTTTCAGATTTAAAAAAAGGAGGTGAAATTATGGCCAAAAACCACAATGATTTATGGGAGAACTGTCTGAACATTATCAGGGATAACGTAAGCCCTCAAAGCTACAAAACCTGGTTTGAGCCAATACAACCACTCAAGCTTATTGATAATGTGATGACGATTCAAGTTCCTTCCCAGTTTTTTTATGAATGGCTAGAAGAGCATTACATTACTCTTCTAAAAAAGGTTGTGAAAAAAGAATTGGGGCCAGAGGGCAGATTGGAGTATAGCATCATTATGGACAACCATTCAAATGCTAAACAATCTTTTTCAATGAAATTACCGACGACAGACAAAAAAGCATTAGTAAACCCTACAGTAAACATGCCGATTGATTTGGGTGGAAACAAATCAATTAAGAATCCATTTATTATTCCCGGGCTAAAGAAAGTAAATATTGATTCAAACCTTAATCCTAACTATACCTTTGAAAATTTTGTAGAAGGAGATTGTAACCGTTTAGCAAGATCAGCAGGTTATGCTGTAGCTAAAAATCCAGGTGGAACTTCTTTTAACCCTTTAATGGTTTATGGTAGCACTGGTCTTGGTAAAACACACCTGCTCCATGGAATTGGAATTGAAATTAAGAAAAATTTCCCTAACAAAACGGTGCTATATGTACCATCAGAAAAATTTATCAATCAGTTTATTGATGCTGTAAAGAGCGGAAGTAATAATGACTTCGTAAATTTCTATCAGTTAGTGGATGTTTTGATTATTGATGACGTACAATACTTAGCTGGAAAAGAGAAAACACAAGATGTGTTCTTCCATATTTTTAATCACCTGCACCAAAATGGTAAACAACTTATTTTAAGTTCCGACAAACCACCGGTAGAATTGCAGGGAATGGAACAACGCCTTCTTTCTCGTTTTAAATGGGGATTGTCTGCTGATTTGCAAATTCCTGAATTGGAAACAAGAATTTCTATCCTTGAGAAGAAAATATACAATGATGGAATTGAATTGCCTAAAGATGTAATTGAATATCTAGCTTATAGTATTACAACTAATATTCGTGAGCTGGAAGGTGCTTTGATCTCATTGATCGCTCAATCATCACTTAACAAGAAGGAGGTTACTCTTGATCTTGCTAAAAAAATGATCGACAAATTTGTGAAGAACAATGCACGTGAAGTATCAATCGACTATATTCAAAAAGTAGTTTGTGATTACTTCGAATTACCTATAGAGTTAATGAAGTCAAAAACGCGTAAGCGTGAAGTAGTTCAGGCGAGGCAAATTGCTATGTACTTTGCCAAAAATTACACAAAATCCTCTTTGGCTACCATTGGAGCACATTGCGGTGGAAAAGATCATGCCACTGTATTGCATGCTTGTAAAACGGTAAACAATCTAATGGAAACTGATAAGCGTTTCAGAGCTTATGTTGATGAATTAGAAAAGAAGATTAATATCTAACTAGTTTTTTTAATCAGTGCCGGATTAATAAATAGAAAACTGCTCCTTCCATGGAGCAGTTTTTGTTTTTCTATTATTGAATAATAGTAACGGATTTTAAATCCTGACATTGCGTAGCAATCGTCAGGGTTAATAAATAGAAAACTGCTCCTTCCCTGGAGCAGTTTTTGTTTTTGGAACTGTTATTCGATGGAAAATGTCAACCGCATTAAATCTTAATAGTGATAAATTAATAAAGGTTTCTTCGAGTATAGGGTAAGTTCGCTGGTAACACTTTTATGAAACAACTCGGTTACGAAATTCCTCTTCGTCGTAAACAATACGATCAAATCAGAATCGGATTCTACAACAAAATCCTCTAGCCCCTCAGCAATGCTTTCATGTTTTCGATGGATAATATGATCTACTCTATCAGGATACATTTTTTGCAGTGCCGTTAATATCTCTTCGTCATCAATCATGGCAATTTGAAAAGCATCGTCGATTTTTACCAATACAGTTTCAATTCCAGTTTCATCAGAAAAATCAAAAAGATCCTTTGCTGCGTTCAGTTGATCGGTCTCTAAATCCATACCAATCACTGCTCGATCAAACTTTCTGGGTTTATAGTCGTGAGGAAGAATGAAAATAGGAACTCTTATCTTTTTCAAAACGAATAAAGTGTTCGTGCCAAAAAGATCTTCATGCAGATTGTTGGAACCTTTTGTTAGCATGATTACAAATGCAGGATTTATCTCATCTATCAACGAGGTTAGTTTTTGCTGAAATAAACCAGGTGATGATGTTGTTTCCACCAAATATCCATTGGCAATTAATTCATCATTCAGGTTTTGAAGGATTTTCTTTTCTTCGGGGTCCTCCTGATTTAACTCATCCATAGAATTTGTCTCAACTGCATCCTGGTAGTCTTTCACTGAAACAGAAGTAAGTACATGGATTAGATGCAATTTATAAATAGATTTATTCGCCATTAAAAGAATAAAATCTTTTAGATTCTCCAATGGAGTATCCTTGGATACGGGAATTAATATGGTTTTCATAGGCTGAAATGTTTATTGGTAATCATTTAAATTCAAATCCATCATGCTAATAATGATAGATCAATAATGGAGTCTTCGAATGTAAAACCAAATCCTTTGTTACACTTTTATGAAATAGCTTCTCGATAAAGGTCTTTTTAGTTGTAAAAAGTACTGTTAAGTCAGCGTGTAATTCACTGGCATATTCCTGGAGTCCTTTTGCCAAACTTTCAGCATTTCGATGTACTATGTAATTTACTCTTCCAGGATATGATTTTTGTAATCGTGTTAATACACCTGAATCATCAACAATATCGATCTGATAATCACTATCGATCTTGATAAAACTCAATTCAAGTTGCATTTCGTCAGACAACGCAAAAAGGTCTTTCATGATCTCGAAATTTTTATCGTCATCTAAATGAATACCAACAGCTACCTTTTTTATTTGTTGAACATCATGATCTTCGGGAATGACTAATATTGGACATTTAATCTTTTCAAATACATGTGAAGTTTTTGTGCCAAACAGGTCTTCCACCATACTATGAGAACCATGAGTAAACATCAATAAGAAATCAGGATTTAATTCGTTGGATTTGTTAATCACCTCGGTATCAAAAAATCCGGGTGAAATAGTTTGGTCAATGGTATATCCAAAACTGGTAAGTTCGGCGGCCAATTGTTCAAGGTCTTTATTATCATCCAAAACTGAAGTTTCATATAATGGACCGAAACTAATTCCCAACGGATCGATAATTGAAATCGCATCAGCGGAAGTGGTTACTTTTAGTATATGAATCTTATCTTTTCCGGGAGTTACAAAGAATGAAGCATATTTTTTTACTACGGCAACTGGTATATATGAGGAAATAGGAATCAAAAGAGTTTTCATAACCTTATGTATTAATTAGTTAATGTTTAAATTTACGGATTATAATTCTCTGTGTGTGTTAAACAATCTTTAAAAATGAATAATTGGGGTTGAAAATATTAATGGTTTGTTTGGGTAATATTTGTCGATCGCCCATGGCAGAAGGGATTCTACGGCATCAGCTGACCAATATGGATATCGATGCTACCATTGATTCTGCAGGAACCGGAGGGTGGCATGCCGGAGAAAACCCCGATAAAAGAGCTGTGAAAAATATGAAGGAACATGGGATTGATATATCAAAACTGGTTGCTCGTCAATTTAGAAAAACAGATTTTAATGAATTTGATTTGATTCTAGCTATGGATGAATCAAATTATCAGGATATTTTGAAATTAGCCGAGAATCAACAAGAAAAGAACAAAGTTAGGTTGATTTTAAGTTATCTGGATAAACCAAAGGGTCTTTCTGTTCCAGACCCCTGGTATGGAGATAAGGATGGTTTCGAAACGGTATTTCAATTATTAGAGAATGCATGTAATGCTGTTATAAAAAAACATTTCTCATGAAGACAGGAAACCTATACCTAATACCCAACTTTATTGGAGATACAGACGGATCTCATCAGTTTCCGTTGTTTAATTCGGAAATCATTCAACAATTGAAATACTATTTTGTTGAGAATCCCAAACCGGCAAGAGCCCTTATCAAACAACTTAATAAGGATGTGAACTTTGATGAAATCGAATTGTTTCATTTTGATAAACATGCAAAAGACAATTCTGAAGTTTATCATTCATTGATTGATCTTTTGAAAAAGGGAAACGATGTGGGTGTTTTATCGGATGCAGGTTGTCCGGGCATTGCAGACCCCGGATCGGAGCTTATTAAACTGGCACATGAGAAAAATATTGAGGTAATTCCATTAGTTGGTCCTTCTTCCATATTTCTTACATTAATGACTAGCGGATTAAATGGACAAAATTTTAGTTTCATTGGATATTTACCAAAGGATTCAAAAGAAAGGGTGGAGGCCATCAAAAAAATCTCAAGTCAGGCAAAAAATACCACTATATTATTTATCGAGACACCTTATAAAGCCGAGCAGACTTTTAAAGACTTGGTTCAGTTTTTGAATGGAAATAATCAGTTATGCCTGGGAGTCGATCTTTTTTCGAAAACTCAGCAGGTAATCACACTTTCTGTAAATGCCTGGAAAGCTAAGTCTGGCGGGCCTAACCTAAAAGATAGGCAGGTTGTATTTGCAGTAGGGTAGATTTGCGATTTAAGAGGAATTCATTAATTTTATACATATAGATTACCAAAAAACCGAATACTATGAACAAAAAATGGATGTTATTTGCTTTTGTGATGATGCTCTCATCAATTGGAATATTTTCTCAATCAACGGATGAAAACAACGATCAGGAAAGTTGTTATAGAAAATGGTATAAGATTTTTCAATTACGTGGAGCTGATGATGTAACCGATGGTGATTATGATAATGTGGTGGTAAGTATGCGTCAAGGCGTACATGGTAGCTGCTACTATGGAAAAGTAACCGTTAAAAAAGGAATTCTTACTAGCATTGAGATTCGTATTATAGATGGTAAATTTGAGAAGGTAAGTTTTGATGTGAAAGAAGATTATGCAGTTGAAAATGGAATTTCAGAGACAGTAGTTGCTAAGCTTCGGGGTAATCGATACGAATTAAATGTTGTATTCAAAGAGAAATTGCGTCCAAAAGGAAATTCATTTGATCAGGCTCCTGATCCCGATATAGAAGAGTTTAAATAAAATATATTTTCAAGATATAAATACAGAGGAACACATAAAACATGTTCCTTTTTTTATTTAAACATGTTTTCTAATATGGTTGATGATTTTCAGAACCTCTATAAAAACCAAAAGGGAAACTTTCGCCTCCCTCTTGGTTAACCAACCTACTATGAAAAAAACTAGCTTTAAAACGTAGTTTTGTATTTCTATTGTATATTCAAATGTAAAATATTTTTATATCCGAATTAGGTTTGTAAGGGATTTAAATTGTAAAAGATATGTTAACCTGATTTTGAAAGTTCATAATCGCCTAGTAAACAAAAGATTTCGCCTGGAGGCCTTGTCCAATGCAGAGCTCCAATTAAGGTTTTTTATCAATTGCAGGTTGATAATTATTTTTTGTTTGGCGATTCTGAACATGTTCGAAATTTATCTTTAACACTTATTTGCCAAATATGAAGTATCATTTTATTGCAATAGGTGGATCAGTGATGCATAATCTTGCATTGGATATTCATCAACAAGGAAACAATGTAACAGGTTCTGATGATGAAATTTTTGAACCATCCAAGTCAAGATTAGAAAAAGTTGGATTACTTCCTTCTGAAATGGGTTGGTTTCCTGAAAAAATCACTAGTGATCTGGATGCAGTAATCTTAGGAATGCATGCTCATAAGGACAATCCTGAATTGTTAAAAGCGCTTGAGATGGGAATCACGGTTTATTCCTATCCTGAATTCATGTATGAGCAATCCTTAAACAAAAAAAGAATTGTTGTTGGAGGAAGTCATGGGAAAACAACTATTACGTCCATGATCATGCATGTATTAAGGTTACAGCAAAAGAATTTCGATTATTTGGTAGGAGCTCAATTGGATGGATTTGAAACGATGGTGAAGATTGATCCGAAATCGGAGTTGGTAGTTTTTGAAGGTGATGAGTATTTGGCATCTACATTGAATCTAATTCCCAAATTTCATTTATACTATCCACATGTTGCAATTATAAGCGGAATTGCCTGGGATCACATGAATGTATTCCCAACTTTTGATAATTATTGTGATCAGTTTACAAAGTTCATTCACAAGATTGAAAAGGGAGGAAAATTGATTTACTGCGAAAAGGATGAAGTGTTGGTTTCAATAGTTAATGCAAACAAAAGAAACGATATTGAATATATTCCATACAGCACTCCCGATTTTAAAATTATCAATGAAGAAACCGTAATCAGCTATAACGGCAAATCGTATGAGATGAAAGTTTTTGGGGAACATAATTTAATGAATATGGAAGCTGCGCATTATGCATGTGAATCAGTTGGAGTGAAGTATGAAAATTTTTTGTTGGCAATGAAATCTTTTACAGGAGCCGCAAAAAGATTGGAGTTGATGCATAAAACGAAAAATAGTATCGTCTATAAGGATTTTGCCCATTCTCCGTCAAAGCTTGTTGCAACTATTCAGGCGGTAAGAACTCAATATCCAAATAGAAGAATCTATGCATTTGTTGAACTTCATACCTATAGCAGTTTAAATAAAGCCTTTTTAGAGCAGTATAAGGAGACAATGGATAATGCAGATATGTCAACTGTGTTTTACAGTCCGCATGCGCTTGAATTGAAAAAACTACCGCCCATTTCCATAGCTGATATTAAAACAGCGTTTTCAAAACAAGATCTCAATGTAGCCAATACCAATGATGATCTAACTAATCTCATTGAAAATACAGAAACTAATGATTCAGTTTATCTCATGATGAGTTCAGGAAACTGGAATGGACTAAATGTATTCGATCTTTTAAAAAAGAAGATCGGAAATTAGTCTATTGATTCTGAATCGGAATATAACTGTAAACCGGTGAACCGTAGAACTGTTCTTTTGCCCAATTGATAAGTTGCTTTATTTCGTCAGGCAATAATATTTTGAGTGCTTTTTCTAATTCCTTTTTAAATAGAATTTCATCGAAGCTAACTTTTTGCAAGATGAATTTCGAATACTCAAGCATGGATTGAATCATACTAATTTGATTTATGTGTAAGGGTTGATGAAACTAAATTAGGAAACGGGTATATCATATTCAAATTATATTGAATATACTTTTTAACAATGGTATGTGATTTAATTATTCTTTAACGCTATAGTATGCTGCATGCAGCACAGTTGATTCCATCAATGGCAGCAGAAATGATTCCACCGGCATAACCTGCGCCTTCTGCACATGGCATTAATCCTGATACTTGAGGATGCTGTAAGGATTTAGGATCTCTCGGTATTTTAACCGGAGAAGATGTACGTGATTCGGGAGCAACAAGTATCGCTTCGTTGGTAAAATAGGCCGGCATTTTTTTTCCAAAACTTTTGAAGCCGGTTTTTAATCTTTTTGATACAAAATCTGGCAAAACAGTTTTTAGGTCTGTGGAAACAACTCCAGGAGTATAGGAGCAATCTGGTAAACTGGAACTTGTTTTGCCTTCAGTGAAGTCAACAAGACGCTGTGCTGGAGCTGTTTGGGTTCCTCCGGCTACATTGCAAGCAGTTTGTTCAACCATTTGTTGAAATTGCATGGCCATTAACGGACCTGGTTTTACCCCAAACTTAATAAGGTCTTCCATTCTTATTTCAACAACGATTCCGGAATTGGCGTAAGGATTATTTCTTTTTGATGGGGACCATCCGTTGGTTACAATTTCTCCGGGTGAAGTTGCACATGGCGCAATAATTCCTCCAGGGCACATACAAAATGAATATACACCTCTTTCTAATTCCTGACTTACGAAACTGTAATAAGCGGCGGGTAAATATTCAGGACGAGTCTTACAGTGATATTGAGCAGCATCAATTAATGATTGTGGATGTTCTGCTCTTACACCCAATGCAAACGGTTTTGCTTCAAGAAGAATGTTTTTTCGTTCAAGCATTTCGAAAATCATACGTGATGAATGTCCGGTTGCCAGAATCATTTTTTTTGTATTGATCTTTTCACTTCCATTTAATGTGATGGATTGAATGGCATCAAATTGAACGTCGAAGTCATCTAATCTTTTTTCAAAATGAACTTCACCACCAAAAGATAAAATACATTCTCTTATTTTTTGAATGATCTCTGGAAGTTTATTTGTGCCAATATGTGGTTTTGCATCAATTCCAATATCAGGTGAGGCACCGAAATAAATGAATAGATCGAGTATTTTTTTTACATCACCTCTTTTGTCTGATCTTGTGTATAATTTCCCATCAGAATAGGTTCCTGCGCCACCTTCTCCAAAACAATAATTACTTTCTGTATTTACACTATGTTCTTTTGTAATCGCAGCTAGATCTCTTCTTCTTGCTCTTACATCTTTTCCTCTTTCAATAATGATGGGTTTTTTCCCAAGCTCCAATAATTTTAATGCAGCAAAGTAACCTGCAGGTCCTGCGCCAATGATATAAACTTCTTCTTCGTTTTTTACATTTTTAAACTCAGGAATAAAATCAGATTCAGGTTCAAATATTTCATCGATCCATGCATCTAAACTGACGACCATTTTTACCACTCTTCCGCGGGCATCAACACTTTTTTTTCTAACAATGATCTTGTTGATCCGTTTTAGATCAATACCTTGTGATGATGCTAAAAATGATTTGATGTAATCTTCATCCTGGTAATGTTCAGCCGGAATATTGATTTGAAATTGAGTAGGCATTATTCAAACAATACGGTAAGAAATATTCCACGGGCATATAATCCTTCGATGCTGCGGTTATAAATATTGTTTTCGGGATAATGAAGATTCACAAATCCCCAAGAACCTTTTACTTGTGCGGAGAATTTAAAATAGGGTAAATAAAAATCCATTCCAAAGCCCATTTCGGCTTGCACATCGTGTCCACGAAACTTTATGGGATAATCAGAAGCATCATCTGCTGCAATCTTGTTTGAAATATCGTAAACATATTTTGCACCACCCAACACATAAGCTCTAAAGTTGTTGATTCGATTCGTTTTGAATTTTATATGTACCGGGAATTCAACCATGGTTGCTTCCGTTTCAAAACGATCCACTCTTCCATTCGGTCTTTCAAACAGCAAAGTTCGGGATGTAAGGGTTAGCTGAGGTGTAAATCTTAAATCTAAATTTTCGTTAATACGCATGTTAGTTTCAATTCCCATGGTAAATCCAGGATTCCAGATTGGGGTAACTGAATAAATGGTATCAGGTAATAAAGCTCTTAAATCGGGAATGGTTCTTACTGCAACACCTGTTAATTGTGTTCCGATGTTGATTCCAAAGTGAAACCTACGCCGGTCGTACTTAGGCATGTTTACGCCTATGTGTTTCTTCTGTTTTTTGTAACCAAATTGAGCAAAACCAGATATGGGGGCAATAATTCCTAAAAACAGAATTAAGAAAAGAGATCTTTTTATGAAACTTTTGTTCAACATTATTTGCCCTTACTAACGGAGTAAAACGAAATTTATTTCTCTCCTATATACAGTGATGCAATACCAAAAGTAAGCTTTTTTGCCGAATTATTTTTAAAACCGGCATTGGCCATAAGATACAGAAAGGCCTGTCCATGAGGGAAAGCCTTGATAGAGTCGGGTAAATAGGTATATGCGGCCTTATCCTTGGAAATGAGTCGTCCCAAAAATGGCATAACAAATTTGGAGTAAAAATGATATAATTGTTTAGCTGGGAAGACCTGGGGCTGTGAAAACTCTAATACAAATATCTTACCTCCGGTTCTTAAAACACGATGAACATCTTTTAGTCCCTGAAGTGGGTTTTCGAAATTTCTAACCCCAAACGATATTGTTGTTGCATCGAAGCTGTTATCATCAAAAGGAAGTCTTTCTGAATCACCTAATTTAAAGCTGATGAGATTACTTAGGCCTTTTTTTGCCACTTTTTTCTTTCCGATTTCCATCATCCCTTCAGAAATATCGCAACCAACAATTGAGGTAGCAGTTGTTTCGCTTAAGGCGATGGCCAAATCAGCAGTTCCGGTTGCAACATCAAGGATTCGTTTTGGCATTAGTTCAGAAACGGCCCTTACGGTTTTTTTTCTCCATCCAATATCAATTCCCATTGATAAAAAACGATTCAAAAAATCGTAACTCGGAGAAATGTTATTGAACATTTCCGCTACTTCTTCTTTCTTGCTTTTATCGGTGCTATAAGGTTTTACGCTTGACAAAATGTTATCATTTATTCGATGGCAAATGTAACATCAAATAAGGTATTACGTAACGTTTTAACATGATTTATTCTTAAAACCGCTAGCGCCCTGGATAGTAGCGGCAGCCCGCGAAGCGGCTATAGCGAATAGCCGGTAAAGGCGCCAAAATTAATTTACGATTTACGATTTCAGTATTACGATTAATACAGCTATTTCAAGTTCAAAAGGGCAATCTTGATTCTCTCAATTGCCTTAGCAATGAGATCCTCCGAAGTAGCATAAGACAAGCGAATGTAGTTTTCAGCACCAAAGGCAGAGCCTGGAACCGTTGAAACATTTGCTTCATGAATCAAATACATACTCAGGTCATCAGAATTTTTGATATGATATGAACTAAAGGATTTACCCATGTATTTGGAAACCTCAGGAAAAAAATAAAATGCTCCCTGTGGGTTATTTACAATAATATTAGGAATATCACAAAGAAGACGGTGAGCTAATTCTTTTCTTTTTTTGAAAGCCTCTACCATACTGGCTACTTTTTCAGGCCCGTTGGTTAATGCTACTATTGCTGCTCTTTGTGCAATAGAACAAGTGGCAGAGGTAAATTGCCCTTGCATTTTAATACATGCCTTGGCGATTTCTTCAGGGGCAGCCAGATAACCAAGTCTCCAACCAGTCATTGCAAAAGCCTTTGACAAACCGTTGATGGTTACCGTTCTGTTTTTAATTGCTTCGAAAGTTCCAATACTAACGTGACCACCAACAAAGTTGATGAGTTCGTAGATCTCGTCACTTACCACAATAATATCAGGATATTTAGCTAATACGTTCACGATAGACTCCAATTCGGCATAACTGTAAACAGATCCGGTAGGATTACATGGTGAACTAAACATAAACATTTTAGTTTTTGAGGTAATGGCTTTCTCTACCTGATCGGCAGTTACTTTAAAATCTTTATCAATTCCTGCCAATACTTCAACTGGTGTTCCACCTGCCATTTTAATAATCTCACGATAACTAACCCAGTATGGAGCAGGAACAATTACTTCATCTTCATCATCAACACAAGCCATTACCAAATTGGCAATACATTGTTTGGCCCCTGTAGAAACCATGATATTCGATCTTTTGAAATCAAGGTTGTTATCTCTTTTTAATTTTAGACAAATGGCATCAAGAAGTTCATCATAACCAGCAACGGGTGTATAATGAGAGAAATTTTGATCAATTGCTTCTTTTGCGGCTTGTTTAATGTAATCGGGAGTATCGAAATCAGGTTCTCCTAAACTAAGATTGATGATGTCTTTCCCTTGCGCCTTTAGTTCCCTGCTTAATCGCGCCATTGCAAGGGTTTCAGATTCGGCCATATTAATTAGCCGTCTTGAAAAATGAGCCATGTAGATAATTTTGCTACACAATGGTAGCTAAAATTTCTCAGCGACCAAATTAATAAGACCTGTATCTTTTTTATAAAAATCGAATTATACAAGAAAACCCTTAATTTAGCCACTAATTCACTCTATATATGGACGCTTTTTTAGATATTCTGAAGTATATTTTACCTTCAACAATTGTTTTTCTGGCCGTTTATTTCGTGCTTAAAAAGCACATGGAAGTACAGCTTAAATCGCAGGTAGTAAAAGGTAGACAGGAACAGCAGAACACAGTTTTACCTATTCGTTTGCAAGCTTATGAAAGAATGATCCTACTTCTTGAAAGAATCACTCCTCAAAGTCTTGTTATGAGAGTTAACAATCCGGCAGCAACTGCAGGCCAGATGCATCAAGAACTTTTAGCTGCTATTAGAGCAGAGTACGAACATAATTTAGCACAGCAGATTTATATTTCAAAAGGAGCCTGGGAAGCTGTTAGAAGGGCTAAAGAGGAAACCATTAAGCTCATCAATATTGCTGCCACTAAGGTGAATGGCACTGCTAACGGCGTAGAGCTTAGCAAAGTGGTGCTTGAAATGAGCATGCAGTTAGATAAATTGCCTACACAAATCTCCATTGACTTCATAAAAGAAGAAGCAAGATCGATGTTTTAAAAAAAAGACTGAAGCTGGAAGACAGAAGACCGAAGAAGATCAATTAAACTTCCATCTTAGGTCTCCCATATCCCGTCTTTTTTCGTATATTCGTTTATTATTCTACGTAATGGATAAAAGATTTTTAAAAATCGTTTTGGTACTAATCTCGCTGGTATTGTTCAGCTGCGAACCGGAACCAACGACAACACCCTATAATTTTCAAGTTCCTGTTGGGTTTATTCAACCAACCATTCCTGCAGATAATCCTATGACGGTTGAAGGTGTTGATTTGGGAAGAAGACTTTTTTACGATCCTTTACTTTCAAAAAATGATGTTCAGGCCTGTGCTGATTGTCATGCACAGAATTATGGATTTACTGACGATGCATTACAGTATAGTATTGGGGTTGATGGAAATGCTGGAAATAGAAATACGATGGCAATCATCAATCTTGCATGGGGATCATCTTTCTTTTGGGATGGAAGAGCTGTTGATCTTGAACATCAAATTTTCGGTCCGGTTACAAACCCTTTAGAAATGAATACTACCTGGGTTGAGGTGGAAAACGAATTGAATGCAAGTTCAAGCTATAAAGAATTATTCAAAAAAGCATTTGATGTCGATCATATTGATTCGGTTCATGTTTCAAAAGCAATTGCCCAATTTCTTCGTTCAATTGTAAGTGGAAATAGTCGTTTTGATCAATTTGTACGAGAAGAAATTAGTTTAACTGCATCAGAAATGAATGGACTTACCATTTACAATACCGAACGCGGAGATTGTTTTCATTGCCATTCACTTGGAAATGGATTGATGACGGATAATAGCTTTAAAAATAATGGTTTGGATGATGATGCATCTATGCTTGATTTTGGGAGAATGGATGTAACAGGATTTGCCACGGATAAAGGGAAATTTAAAGTATCTACACTTAGAAATATTGAATTGACTGCACCTTATATGCACGATGGTCGTTTTGCCACTTTAGAAGAGGCTGTTGATCATTATGATTTGGGAGGTGTTGAAAGCAGCACGGTTGATCCATTAATGAAGCATACGGCAAATAGCGCAAGTCCTGGATTAAATTTAACGGCACAGGAGAAAATAGATCTCATTGCTTTCTTAAGAACATTTACTGATCAGGATTTTGTAAATAATACCAATTATTCACATCCTTAAAAATTTCCGGTTGAGAACACTAGAACACGGATGACACTGATAAAACGGATTTACACTGTTTGCTAATCTGTTTTGATCAGTAGCATCCGTGTTATCTATGTTCCATTTGTAATCATCATCATTTTAAACCTTATTCTGCCTTATTTGTTCAATTTCCACTATCTCGGCTATTTCTCTGAAAACAGACAAATTCATTCCAAAAGGATCTTTCATAAATGATCTTCCTTCTCCATTAAATTGCACAGTAAGATAACCAGCAAAATCCCATCTTCTTATTGCATCAATAAACGTAATTTCATTAAACGCCAAATCAAAACTTCCTTCATTGCTTAATGCTTCTAATTCCAGACCTTTAGTTAAAGATTTCCCAAGGATAAGGGGACCTAATAATGCTCCACCTAAAAGATTAGCACCAAGGATAGCTCCGAGTTTACTTCCTCCGCTGGAAAGAAAAACGAATCTTTGATTGGTAACAACAATTCTTCCGAGATAAGTATTGAATTTTGTGAATCCCGGTTTACGGGAATTCCAACAACGCATGTTATCGGAGATGAATAAGACGGTTTCTTCCATATTTTCTTTTTGTATTTAAAAACTAAAATCCAACCTAGCATTAAAACTTCTTGGAACATTCATTACTCCTGGACGGGCCATATATTCCAAATTCGTAAGATTTTTAATGAGGAAACTTATTTTCATGTTCCATTTTTTAAATAAATAAGATGCACGAAGATCCATCGTGAAATCACCTCTATAAGTTTTATGTGTTTCTATCCATGGAGTAATAAAATCGGCAATAGCAAATTCTATAAATACAAAATTTGGATCTATGTTTTCATAAGTGCTCATATAGTAGAAAGTAGAACCTACACACATGTTTTTCCAGGTGAATTCAACATCAGCACGCAAAGTATGTCGGTTACGAAATGGTAAAATCATTTTATTTAATCCTGTGCTATCTAGTAAATGGTTACCATAATATTTGAACATGGTATCTAAATAATTCCCAACATCCTTTAATCCCGGGAATGCAGATAGATCAGCTGGTAAACAATAATTATATCCTCCATAAGCATTTACCTGCACAGGACCAATATATCCTTTTCCACCCACTGTAAATTCTACTCCCATTATTCTGGCATTACTAATGTTGAATGCTTTGAATCCAACTCCATCGGGTGGATAATTTCCAATATTGTATTGAATCATATCGGTATATTCCATCCAATACAATGCAAGATCAGCGTAACCAGTCCATTTTTTTGTGATGTTAAACCCCTGTCGGATTCCAATTTCAGCATTCCAACCTTTTTCGGGTTTTAAACCATAGTTGGGTAAGACGTAAAAACCCGCAACGAGTTCGGCTCGAATAAATCGTTCTCCCAAGGAAGGGATTCTGTAAGACTGACCAAACGATCCACGAAGAAAAGTTTGTTTTGCGGCTCTAAAGTTAATTCCTCCACGGAAAACAGGAATGGAACCTTCCACTAAGAAATCAGAACCATTTAATTCATAACGAACTCCTGCAACTACACTCCATCTTCGGTAATTAAATTCAAGTTGACCAAAAGCTGCAGCGGCATAAGTCTGGAAAAAATGATTGGCCTTTCCATTTGAGTCTAGTTGTAAACTATCAGGAAATAAATTCGATTGGATCCATCCATAGTTGAAATATGCACCTGCTGTTACAGTAAACATATTTTTATAAAACTTTCTTTGGTACTGATAATCCACCAATAGATTATTTGCAACTGCATCGATATCACCATCAAATCCATATCTGAATTTTCGATAATATCTCATGGTAACACTGTGTTTATTTCCTTTTTTATCGAAATATTTTAAATGTGGATCAAGAATGAGAAAGTAATATTTATCGTCGGAAGCAAATGTTGGGAGATACATTCCTTCATTGGCATTTTGCCAGAGAACAAACCTCCCGGCTCTTTCATACATGAATTGTCCGTTCAATCCAAAACTTAATCCTGGGATTTTTTTAGGACGGTATTGAAATTTAAAATTTATTCTCCCTCTCGTTTGACTATTTCCTTGTAGTGGACTTTTATCAATATGAAAGTTTCCTCCAACAACAAGATCCATGTTCCCATTAATCCTTCTTGAATGATTAAAAAATAAACCATTTGCCATAGGGAAATCGGTAGACGACCACCATTTGGCTTCTTTCCTATATGGATCTCCGTAAAGGATTGAATAAACACTAATATTTGTGGTTGGTTTTTCTCCGGGCCATGCAGTAACAACGTTAATCAAACCATTTAATGAGCCACTTCCGTAGAATACAGACGAAGCACCTTTCATAATTTCAACCTGCGCAATATTTTCTATGGGAACTAAATTCCATTCAACATTTCCTAAATCTCCGGCGATAAGTGGAACACCATCTAATAAAAAGTTAACACGTGTACCAACTCCATAAGAATATCCTGCTCCTCCTCTAATGGAGGCTTGGCCATCTATAATTTGTACTCCCGGAATACGATTCACCACTTCGGCAAGGTCAATTGAATTTGTGTTTTTGATCAACTGAATATTGATCACCTCCATCGAAACGGTTTCTTTGTTGATGTCTTTGTCGTATCTACTTCCTGTAACAACATAAGTTCCCATTTCTTTGGGAGCTTCTTTCATCAAAATCTTCACTTCTTTTTTTTCTCCGGGAGCCAAAATGAAGTCCTGTTCAAATTCGGCATATCCCATTTGTTTAAATAAAATTTTGTAAGTATCAGGTTCCAGTTCGATTAAAAACTTTCCTCCAATATCTGTACTGGTAAAAGCTTTTCCGTTGATATTGAGAACAACACCAATTAGTTTTTCTCCGTTGGTTGTATCGGTAATAACACCAGACAGGGTAGCTTTCTGCGAAAAGTTATAGGCAGAAATAAGGAGATATGTAAAAAGGAAAAGGGTAAACTTTCTTCCCATATCTACAAATTTAGGAAAAAAAGGGACAGAACACAGAAGTGGGAAGACCGAAGAATGCCCTGCAAATGAGGTTCTTCCAGCTTCTGTCTTCCGTCTTCCGTCTTTTTCTTATTTTTGCACCCATTATGAGTAGAGAAGTTAGAGTAAGATTTGCACCGAGTCCAACAGGGCCTTTACATTTAGGAGGTGTTAGAACAGCATTATATAATTATTTGTTTGCCCGCAAACATGGTGGCAAATGCATATTGAGAATTGAAGATACCGATCAGGGAAGATTTGTACCAGGTGCTGAAGACTATATTGTGAATTCCCTCACCTGGGTAGGGATTAGTTTTGATGAAGGAATTCATGTTGGTGGACCTGATGAACCTTATCGTCAAAGCGAAAGAAAAGAAATGTATCGTCAATATGCCGAAATGTTGATTGAAAAAGAATATGCATATTATGCTTTTGATTCTTCGGAAGAATTGGATTCAATTCGTGAAAAAATGAAAGCTTCAGGTAATTCAACCTGGCAGTATAATAATATTACAAGGGTGAATATGAAAAATTCACTCACTTTACCTGCTGACGAAGTAAAAAGAAAACTAGATGCAGGTGATCCTTATGTAATCCGAATGAAAATTCCAAGAAATGAGGAAATAAGATTAACTGATATTATTCGTGGAGTTGTTGTCGTGAATTCGAATAACATTGATGATAAAGTTCTTTTTAAATCTGATGGAATGCCAACTTATCATTTAGCAAATGTGGTGGATGATTATTTGATGAGAATCTCTCATGTAATTCGTGGTGAAGAATGGTTACCGTCTGCGCCATTGCATGTTTTATTGTATAGATATTTGGGTTGGGAGGATGTAATGCCTGAATTTGCACATCTACCCTTAATCTTAAAACCTGATGGAAATGGAAAACTAAGTAAACGTGATGGAGATCGTTTGGGATTTCCGGTGTTTCCATTAGAGTGGAAAGATCCGGAGACAGGGGAGATGTCTTCCGGTTATCGTGAAGGTGGATGGTTCCCAGAGGCTGTTGTTAATTTAGTTGCTTTGTTAGGATGGCATCCTGCTGATAACAAGGAAGTGTTTACTATGGATGAATTGATTGAAGGATTTTCTCTTGATCGTGTTTCTAAATCAGGAGCAAAATTCGATGTAGAAAAAGCAAAATGGTTCAATCAACATTATTTGAGATTACAATCGGATGCTTCGTTGGCAGCATTGATAAAACCATTGGTAGAAGCTGATGGAATAAAAGTAAGTGATGAATTATTAGAAAAAGTGGTAGCTGCACAAAAGGATAGAGCTGTTTATACCAGTGATATTTACAATGAAGGCAAATTCTTCTTCACGGCTCCGGCTGGTTTTGATTCTGAGTTGATTCAGAAAAAATGGAAAGATGGTTCGTCGGATCTTGTTCAACAATTGATTCCGGTTTTAGAATCTGTTTCTGATTTTGAATCTGCATCTGTCGAATCCTCTATTAAAAAATTCCTCGAAGAGAATAAAATTGGAATCGGAGCTGTAATGCCTTTGATAAGAATTCTTTTAACTGGTGGACTTACAGGTCCTGCGGTATTTGATATTGCTGCAATTCTTGGTAAGGAAGAAACTATCAAAAGAATTAAAGATGGTGTTGGGATCATTGGTAAAAATTAATTCTTAGTTGTATGATCAACAAGATTGAACTAAAAGGACTCAAATTTTTCGCCTATCATGGTTTATACGACTATGAGAAAAAAAATGGAGGTTGGTTCAATATTGATGTTAGTTTTCATTGTGATGCATCAAATGCAATCGAAAATGATTCTATAGAAGGTACTGTTAATTACGAAGAAATCTATAAAATAGTCAAGGAGGAAATGGGAGTTCCATCCAGTTTGATCGAACATGTTGCTGGTAGGATTTATAAAAAAATTACCACAAATGTAATTGGAGTATCCCAATTATCGGTTACTGTTTATAAACCAGAGGCTCCATTGGGTGGACCTTTGGACCATGTAAGCATTACTATTCAATAATGTTATCAAAGAAAACATGTCCACGTTGTAATAAAACATTTATTTGTTCTATAGGGAAGACTTGTTGGTGCAACAAGGCTGAGTTAAATGAAAAGCAACGGAATTTATTGAGAGAAAAATATTTCGATTGTTTATGCAATACTTGTCTGATCGAAATTTACAAGACATAAAAAAACGCCTTAGTTTCCTAAAGCGTTCTCAATATTTTTTTATAGAATTAATTATCGTTTGGCAACCACATGCCCATGATTGTCTTTTTTAAGAGCATGAAGCATATGATTGTGGTTAAAACTTATTTCGAAGGTTGTATTGTCCGTTTCATTTTTAATCAACCATTTTCCTGTTTTTTCTCCATTTTTATAATGAGCAACTGAAGTAAGTTTTCCAGTTTCATCCCAAGTCTTCCAAACGCCATGTTTTACTCCATCCTTAAATATTCCGGTTTCAGATTTTACACCATTGGAATAATAATGTTTAAAGGTATAATTCTCTGAATCAGCGCCTGTAAATGAGGATGTTGGTTTGCCATCAACATTATAGTTGAATTTATTGATGCCTTGACCATAAGCCATAACTGGTATCAAAATGGCCAGTTGAATAAGGATTTTTTTCATTTTGGTAATGTTTAGTTAATAATAACTTTACAAGTATAACGATTTAGTTACATTTAAGTTACGTTGACTTAATATTAACTTAACATTGAAATATTAATAACTGGCAAAATGTTGATTATCTGCAGTTTAAAATTCGTTCAGTAACCTCTTTCAATGTTATCTTTTTTGGCCGGCGGGTAAAATCGTTTCGGATGTAACTAATTAAATCAGCAATCTCATCGTTCTCGATTTTATCGTTGCTGGTCATTCTACTGTTGTAATTTTTTCCATTTACCTCGATCTCGCCGTCCATTCCGTTTTTAATAATACAAACAATAGAATCATTGTTTATCCATTTCGGGTCTGTTAAGGGTGGGATCAATAATTGTAATCCCTCACCATTCATTCCATGACAATTGGAACAATGTTCTTTGTAGCTTTTTTTGCCACGGGTGAGGTAATCCCCTTTTTTTGATTGGGAAACGTACAATACTCCAACAATCACCAAAGCGAAAAGAAGAATAACGATGATGTACGATTTATTTTTGTTCACTTAAAAGGATTGGTATGTCTTTTATTAATTGATCCACTTCTTCAGGACGGGTTCCATCATACAAACCACGAATATGTTTTTGCGTATCCACCAAAACCAATGCACCGCTATGAATAAATCCACCCGGTTCATTCGGGGCTTCTTCTGCACTGCATAAATAATATTCGGCGATATCGTAAATGGAATCTTTATCGCCTGTTACGAAATTCCATCTATCACTTGAAACCTGCAGACGGGATGCATATTCATGCAATACTTCTACCGTATCATATTCTGGATCGATAGTATGACTTAAAATTTTCACTCTGGATTCATTCTTAAAAGCTTCATAAACCCTTAATAGTTCTGCTTTCATTTTTGGACAAATGGTTGGGCATGTTGTAAAGAAGAAATCAGAAACGTAAATACATCCATCGTAAGTTTTATTGGTAACTTCTTTTCCATCCTGGTTCGTGAATGAAAATTCAGGAATGGTTGGATAAATAGTATCGGGAATTAATTTCCCATTTTCTTCATGCGATGTGATGGCAGGCTCTCCATAATATGGAAGCTTGTGGGATTTTACATTTTTGTCTAGTGCTTTTTTACCGCAACTTAAAATAAAAATGAAACCAATACTTAGTGCTAAGATTCTTTGCATTCTTCGGTTATAGGGTATTTTGCAATTATTTGATCTGCTTTATCCATGGTTTTGGTCATGAATGTTTCCACATGCTCAATGAGCTTTTTTTGTTCTTTATAATAAGTCTCTTTTTCTTCGAACGGTAAAAAATCAGCCGGTGCAGAATAGGTATGCATCCAATCCATCATATCCTTATCAGCTTTTTCAATATCATAAAGGTTACTACTTATTTCATTTTTAGCAATACTATCTGTATCATAACATGTTTGAATGGAAAGGAGTTTCTTTTTTAATCCGAATAGTTTTCCATGATCCGGCATACTTCTGTCATGAACATCCATAACACTCTGAGCTAATTCCTCCAGTTGTTTCTTTTGCTTTTTTTCTTTTTGCTCTTTCGATTCTCCACCGCAGGATATAATCGTTAAAGGGATTATCAATACAAGAGCATAGCGAACTGTTCTATACATATCTTCAAATTTCAATTCGCCACGAAAGTCCGAAAATTTCTTTAGAAACGGATAGGTTTATTTAAACTGATTCCTGATGTTTCAATCAGGACAAGAGCGGCCGGAGACTGAAGGCCGCGATAGCGGGTGCCGAATCGTTGCGGAGGTGCGGGATGCTTACGTTCCAGCAAGCATCCTGATAATCTTCGATTCGTCTGGGCCTGTAAGGCGAGGAGAAGCTGCCCTAAAAAACATTAAAATCAAATTGAACCAAGTAGAGAGAGCCGTGTATCATTTGTCAGTCCACACTTATTGAATAATCTTATTCGTTCTTAGTGTCGGCTCAGCCGACACGATATCATTCGGGTTCGACAAACAAAAAGAGACCCTGGCAATAGTCAGGGTTTTTTTTATTTAATGGGAATCCTGAAATTTAGAGATCGATCTCTTTTCTAAGAATTTTGCCCAAAATAAAATAATCAAATTCAATGTTTTTCTAATTTAAAAGATTCAATTGCCCCATCTGAACAGTAAAGAATGTAAGAATATATTATGATAGTGTAATATTTTATGGGTTATATAACTAGATCTTTGTATAGGGATTATTTCATATAATTTAAAAACAATAAAATGAAAAAATTAATAGCAATATTGTGTATGATATTTGGAGTATCTTCTTTTGCACAAACACAAATTTCTGTAATTGAGGAAAACAGGCCGATGAGTAAAGGAACCCATCCCTCGTTTCAGATAGATGTTCCCGAAGCAAATTTAAAACAAGTTAAAAAGGATTGGTTAAAATATATAGGACATGGTACCAATGAAAGAGATACTGAGATTGAGGGTGAAATAATTCAGATGGCAGCGGTTAAATCAAATATATCACCTAACCCTTTTAATATTTATAGCAAGCTTGTAGAAACAACGGAGTTTGTTAGACTTACTGTTTGGTTTACAGAAGATAATAAAACTTTCTTATCGACAGTATTAAATAACGATCAAAGTTTAGCTGTTAGAAAATATCTATACGATTTTGGAATTCAGGAATATAAAGATGTTGTTGGCAAACAACTTAAACTTGAACAGGATAAGGCAACTGATTTAGACAAGGAAATGGCTGGTTTAGTAAAATCGGAAGAAAAATCTTGGGCTAATATAGAAGATTACAAACGATCTATTATAACGGCCAATGATAATATTAAAATCAATAATTCGGATATAAAAGCCATTTCTATAAAAATTACAGATCAAAAAGCTATGGTGGACAAAACAGCTTCAGATCCTAATGCTAATAAAGGAGCAAAGAAGACTCTTAAAGATCTTGAAAGCCAAAAAGAGGATTTTTTTAAGAGCAATGAAAAGAATGGGGAAAATATTGATGATTGGAACAAAAAAATCAGGGAAGAGGAAAGAAATATGGCGGCATCGGTAGATCTGGAATCAATAAAACTTACGGAAATATCAGTTCAGAAGGATAAAGTGTTGCAACTGCAAAATAAGATGGACTTAATCCAATAATAACTATTCTAATACATCCCAATAAGTAAAAAGGCCCCTGACGATAATGTCGGGGACCTTTTTTAATTCACCAAAACAAGATTTTTAAATGAGCCTCTAACTTGGGGAAAGCGGCTCATTTAAATATAAGACGCCGGTTAATTACTTTCGGTTGCCTGTAGAAACTGAAAAATTATGTTAAAATCGGCTATTTTATATCTGCGAGTAGTGTTTTAGAGGCTTTTACAAGATTGATAAACTCTGCCCTATAGCCATCTGCATCGAATTTTTTACAATTTACAGATTGTTCAATGATTGCGTCTAATGTGCTTGATCCCATATACTCTGAATTCCTAAGGATCATTCCAAATTGAGCAACGGTGGCAGCAAATCTTAAATTTTCGGAAGCTGATTCGAAACTATTATTTGTCTTGGTAATTGTTCTTTCAATGAGAATGCTGGTACTATCCTGTGGTGGTTTATATCTGAATTTAACTGTAAGCATTTCATTATCAAAACCGGTATTCACTTGTTTTGATTGATATTTTAAATCATCAGATTTCGTAGAAGTATTTTCTACATACTCAATTTCGTAAATGGCGGTAACACTATGTCCGGCTCCAATTTCTCCTGCATCTCTTTTATCATCGTTAAATTCCCAATCCTCTAATACCCTGTTTTCGTAGCCAATCAGTCGGTACGATTTTACAACAGTAGGATTAAATTCAATCTGAATCTTAACGTCTTTCGCAATGGTAAAAAGTGTTCCGCTCATTTCCTTTACTAAAACTTTATCGGCTTCCATTTGGGTATCTATATAGGAATAATTGCCGTTTCCCTTATCAGCCAGAATTTCCATTTTATTGTCTTTATAATTACCCATACCATAACCAAGCACAGTTAAATAAATCCCTTTATCCCTTTCAGAAACGATCAGGTCTTCCAATTCTGCGTTTGAACTTAAACCTACATTAAAGTCACCATCAGAACAAAGAATGATTCTGTTGTTACCATCTTTGATCATGTTTTTTTCTGCAATGTCGTAAGCTAATTTTACCCCGGCTCCACCTGCGGTGCTTCCACCTGCCTTTAAATTTTCAAGAGCATTTAGAATATCTGTTTTGTTGTTTCCTGAGGTCGGGGCTAAAACCATCCCGGCCGCTCCGGCATAAACCACAATTGAAACTTTGTCGATGGATCTTAATTGTTTTACCAAAGCAGTTAATGATGATTTTACCAAGGGAAGTTTATTGTAATTGTCCATTGATCCGGAAACATCAATAAGAAAAACCAGATTATTTGCAGGAATTTGTTGTGGATCTACTTTTACACCCTGGATTCCAATTGAAACAATTTGATGCTTTGTTTCCCACGGACATGAAGCAGATTCAAGATTAATAGAGAATGGGTGTGCATCTGTTGGTTGCGGGTAGTCGTAACTAAAATAATTGATCATTTCTTCCAATCGAATGGAATTTTTATCGGGTGTCGTTCCTCCATTAATCATTCTGCGAATATTTGAGTAGGAGGCTTTGTCTACATCAATAGAAAAAGTAGAAAGCGGATTGGTAAACGGACTGGCAAATTTGTTTTCTACGATTTTAGAATACTCTTCATCCAGGAATGGGTCGTCATCTTCTTCTCCTCGAATTTTTACACCATCAACAAATACTACAGCATCCTGTCTTGATCCTGAAAAATTTCCAACATTTCCGTTTTGGCTATAAACTCCGTTGCTATTTACCACACCTAAAGTAGTTGTTGATGGATAGCTATAAATATCTTTTCGTGAATAAGAGGTATTTCCCGGATCTATTTTAATTTTTGTAGTCGTCATTGTGTCGCATTTTAATTCAACTGCTGCATTCATCTTGACAAATTGGGTGGTTATCAAATTTGCTTTGATCTCTAATCCGAGAGCAACTGCTGTTGCTAATCCTGCACTTGAAACTTTTAAATCATAGACTCCTTCCGGAATATTTTTTAACCAGAAATTTCCATCTATGTCGGCTGCTTGTCCGGTAATTATTTTACCATTTTGTTCAAGCATTATATTTGCAAAAGGAATAGGCGTTTTTCCATCATTTTCGGTAACTGTTCCTTTCAATTCACCGAAGTTTTGTGACCATGAAATGGACACAAAGAGGATGACTGTAACAAGACTGATAATCTTTCTCATGGCTGCTGCATTTAATAGTTAATGTTTATATCTACAACCAATTTACGTTTGGGTTCACCAGATGAAAAGAACAAGATTGGCCTTTTGTCATCTAAATTTATATGTTAATATTTGTAAAGAAGGAACTTTAGATATGGATTGTAAATATCTGATATATTGACATATAAGCAAAAAATCATGAATTTATTTTTCTAACAATTTGTGAAATTGGGGTGTTAAACTCATGTACCCTTAAAAATATATTATACATTAGTTCTATTGTTTTTGGTGAATTAATAAAAAGCCCTGTTTCTAGCTAAACAGGGCTTTTTTGTTGCCACGGAAAATTAATCACCAACATTAGGTGATTATTCTACTTTTGCAGAAATAACAGAAATTTCATTTTATGGGAATAATTAAGGAGTTTAAAGAGTTTGCATTAAAGGGTAATGTAATAGATCTTGCCATTGGAGTTGTAATTGGAGCAGCTTTTAATAAGATAGTTGGATCTCTGGTTGATGATATAATTACTCCAGCTGTTTTAACCCCTGCTTTAAAAGCAGCACATTTAACAAATTTGAGTGACTTGGTTGTGCAAGGCACAGCCATTAAATACGGAAACTTTATTTCCACAGTAATCTCATTTGCAATTACTGCCTTTGCCTTATTCCTCTTTATTAAAGCAATTAATAAAATGAAGAAGAAAAAAGAAGAAGCTCCGGCTCCTCCGGCTGAACCAACTAAAGAACAAGTTTTGCTTACTGAGATAAGAGACCTGCTGAAAAAGAATTAGGATTCACCCCTGATTTAATTCCGTTCACTCATATTCACCCTTCACTGGCCATAACAAAAGGGCCATTGGTGGATTGTTTCGTAAAATAGATGTATAAAATCATACCTATGCGAAAACTAATCCATTTCTTGTTATGCATAATTGTAGTTACTACTATGCAAGCACAAACTTTCGACACTATTTATCACGAAAGAATTTACATTGGAACAGGTGAATACAATCCTTTTCCTAACTGGCACGGAATTCTTCGTTTTGAAGATGCCATGAATTATAACAGTGGTCCTGATTGTGATTCGACGTATATGCCTGATGCTACCATTCCGGTAAAACAATGTTCAACAGGAACCATGTTTATGAATTTTGAACATGGATTTTATTTGGATGAAATGAATGATAGAATGTATGTATCCACTTTATTTACAAATCCCGGAAATGTTTTAACCACAAATCCGGATACTGCTAAAGGTTCTATTGCCATTTTTGATAACATTAGCTCCCTAAATGGAGGTAATCCTCCAACCCGACATATTTTCGGAGATCTTACAGGTCTGCGTCAACCGCATGGTTGTTGGTTAGATGAAAGTCGGGATATGTTGTATGTCGCCAATTCGTTTGGTTGTAACATCCTTGTATTTCATAATGCTTCTACTCGTGATGGAAATACTGCACCAGATAGAATTATTTCATGGTCAACCTTAGCAACACCAGTTTATATATTCATTGATGATTCTGCCGATAGAATGTTTGTTGCATGCAGTGGAATTGGTTGTAGCAGTCAACCCAAAGTATGTGTTTATAATGATGCATCTACTATAACCGGAGTGGTTCAGCCTGATATTACCATTGCAGGAAATAATACTAGATTACTGCATGGAAATCCAACAGTTCACAATGTTTGGTATAATAAGAAAAACGGATTGCTTGCAGTTGGTCATCATACTTTTGAGTTATTGTTTTTTGATTTGAATCCAATCAATTTAAGTCCATCATCTCCGGCAACGCATAATTTAACTCCGAGAGTTATTCAGATTAATGATGATCCTTTGTTAACGGATACCTCAAACCATAATCTTTATGGGTTTTTCTGGGATGAGCAAAGAGATATTATTTTCTTATCAGATGGAATTTCGAATGGTGGACCTACACCCGGATCTCCACCAAATGTTTTGAAGGTTTATCATGATGTAAGTGATACTGCCACGCATGGCTTAGTTCCTCCAGCCCGTACAATTTGTTGGAGCAATGGTGATGTATATTTTCCACCGCAACCAATTTGGGTGCAAAAAACAGTGGAGATCGTTGGCCTTGAAGATATTTATTTGCCTAACTTTAAAATATTCCCTAATCCAGCAAGTGACTATTCTATAATCGAATTTCCGAAAAATGTAGAGAACAAGCGATTGAATGTGTTAAACAGTTTAGGGCAGATCACACAATCTAATCTGATAAATGGGACCCAGTTTAAACTTGAAACCCAAACATGGGCTAAGGGTGTTTACATCATTCAGATTGAAGAATTTGGGAATAGCAGATTGATTAAACAATAGGACTTTGGGCTATTCCAGGATATATGATCAGTGTTGTTTATGAACTTAAGAAGCCTGTTAATGAATTTAAAGGAGCATTTTAAGCCAGGCTTGGTTATATTTGAATTAAAGTAATAGCAATAGCAAATGAGAAGAATATTTATTTTAATAATGGTGTTGGGTTTTACAGGAATTATTTCCGCCCAGGCTTATGTAAAGGATTATTCTACTAGTAAAAAGTTATGGACTTATGATGATGGATACTTGAAGGATTATTCTACTTCAAAAAAGATCTTGCAGCTGGATGGACAATACATAAAGGAGTATTCAACGAGCAAAAAACTTTATCAAAAGGATGGTGAATATTTGAAAGACTATTCTACAAGCAAAAAGGTATTGCAGTTTGATGGGAATTATATCAAGGATTATTCAACCAGTAAGAAGCTTTATCAAATAGATGGAAATTATATTAAGGACTACTCTACAAGTAAAAAATTGTATCAGATAGAGGGTATTATACCTATAGAAATAATAATGGCTGCGATTCTTCGCGGCTTTTAAGGCACCAATCTAAACCAGCCTGAAACGTGATTTGCATTTAAAATATGTGGATCACGTTTTTTTTTAATAGTTTTCCTATAAACTATTCGTATCTCAATGATTCAACAGGATCTAATTTAGAAGCACGAAGTGCTGGGTAAAATCCAGAAATAACTCCCACTACAAAACAAACTATTACAGCAGTTATGATCCAGTTCCATGGAATAATGAATGAACCTCCGAAAAGAAGCGTTAGTAGATTCCCAATAGCGATTCCCATAACAACTCCTAAAGCTCCTCCAAGTTGACAAATAAGAATTGCTTCAATTAAAAACTGAAGAGCAATACTTCTTCTGGTTGCACCAATTGCTTTTCGAACTCCTATTTCCCTTGTCCGTTCTGTTACACTCACTAACATAATATTCAATAAACCTATTAAAGCTCCAAACAAAGTAATTACTGCAATTACTACTGATCCAATTGAGATATATGCTGTCATTCCTAGCAATTCGTTAATGATGCTGTCGCTTTTTACAACTTCAAATGATGATTCACGTCCAGGAAGGTCACTTCTACAAATTCTAAAAATTCCGGTTGCTTCTTCAATTCCGGGATCCACTAATTCGGCTTGACCTACTTTTACCGTTATAGCGAATGATGTTTTATCGTTCTTGTAATTCTGGCGTAAATTATTTAATGAGATTAAGACTGATCTGTCGTTACTTATTCCTATTCCCGCACCTTTACCCACTAAAACTCCAATAATGGTATATCTTTTTGGTCCAATGGAAATTTCCTGATCAACACAATCGTTATTTCCAAAGAGATTCTTTTTTATTTCAGCTCCAATAACGGTTACGTTTCTTCCTGTCTGAACTTCTTCAGGTGTAAAATTTCTTCCTTCCTGAATTTCAAATCCACTGGCATCTAAATAATTTTCATCACAACCGGTAATAATAATATTTGGGTTTGTTTTTTTACTGGCATGTTTAATTACACCTGCACGTGTAGCAATCGCCGAAACCGAAACCGCACTAGGAAACAGATAATCGTTTTTGAATTGCATCGCCTGTTCGTAGGTAATTACCGAATGTTTTTTAGGACGTTGGCCATTATTGCTGAACTGAACTTTGAATCCTTTGTTACGGATCGTAAAAGTATTGGCCCCTAAAAATGCAAAATTATCATTGATGGTTTGCTTTAATACATCGATTGCGGTTAACATACCAACCAGCGACATAATACCTAAGGCGATGATAAATATAGTAAGTACAGTACGAAGTAATTGGCCCTTAATAGACCTCCAGGCGATGACGATGTTTTCTCTTAATTGCCTTAACTTCATGGAGTAAAAGTGCTCATTTTTTTAATTGCTTCCTTCTAAAACCCTTGTTTTAACTATAATTAGTAAGGGTGGCTGACATTTTGTCACAATTTTAGTACTTTTGTAATTCCATAGATCACAGCATGCTAGAGATAGAAAAAAAGGTAATTGAAGAGTCGAAACAGGGTCAGCCAATTTTGTTGAATACCGAGATTCCGGCAAACGCCAAAAGATTGTATCTCGAAAGTTATGGATGTCAGATGAATTTCAGCGATAGTGAGATCGTAGCCTCGATTATGCAGGAGAATGGTTATTACACAACCAATAATTTGTATGAAAGCGATGTGATTATGTTGAACACTTGCGCTATTCGAGAAAAAGCGGAACAAACAGTTAGAAAACGTTTGACCGAATTCCGTAAACTAAAAAAATCGAAACCCTCTTTGATCATTGGTGTTTTGGGCTGCATGGCTGAAAGATTGAAAGAGAAATTTTTGGAGGAAGAAAAATTGGTTGATATAGTTGTTGGGCCTGATGCTTATCGTTCGTTACCCGAATTGGTTGCAGAAGTAAATGGCGGACAAAGAGCAATGAATGTTCTTCTTTCGTTGGAGGAAACCTATGCTGATATCAGTCCTGTTAGGTTAGGAGGCAATGGAATTACTGCTTTCATAAGCATTATGCGTGGTTGCGACAATATGTGTTCGTTCTGCGTAGTTCCATTTACAAGAGGAAGAGAACGCAGCAGAAATCCTGAATCTATTTTAAAAGAAGCAAAAGAATTATTTGAAGACGGTTATAGAGAAGTAACATTGTTGGGTCAGAATGTAGATTCATATTTATGGTATGGTGGTGGTCCAAAAAAGGAATTCAAAAATTTTACGGAAGAAGAAAAATATACAGCAGTTAACTTTGCTCACCTGCTTGATATGGTTGCTTTGGTAAATCCTGATTTGAGAATAAGATATACTACATCAAATCCTCGTGATATGACAGATGAGGTGTTACAAGTAATGGCGAAGCATGAAAATATCTGTGAATATATTCACTTGCCGGTTCAATCTGGAAATACGGCTGTGCTTGAAAGAATGAATCGTGGTTATAGCAGAGAAGAATATTTTGATAGAATTGCCGCTATAAAAAAATATATGCCTGATTGTGGTTTATCAACGGATATTATTTGTGGATTTTGTGGAGAAACGGATGAAGAACATGAGGATACAAAGAGTTTAATGCTGGAAGTAGGGTTTGATTATGCCTATATGTTTAATTATAGTGAACGCCCTAAAACATTGGCCGAAAGAAAATATTCGGATGATGTTCTGGAAGAAGTAAAAACTAAAAGATTAGCAGAAGTTATTGTGATTCAAAGAAAACTTTCGTTGGAAAGTAATCAAAGGGATGTTGGAAAAACATTCAAAGTTTTGATAGAAGGCACAAGTAAGAAAAGTGAAGATGACGTGTTCGGACGTAATAGTCAGAATAAAGTAGTTGTTTTTCCAAAGGGAAATTTCAAAAAAGGAGATTACGCCGTGGTGAAGGTTTACGAATGTAATTCGGCGACCTTGCTAGGTACGGTAGTAAATTAAAGTAAAACCAAGATTCAAACGTCAACATTACATGACTGTTCAGGAAATAAAAAATAGATTCAGCATCATTGGAACCTCGTCTTCCCTAGATAGAGCTATTGATGTAGCACAACAAGTAGCACCTACCAATCTTTCGGTTTTAATTACCGGAGAGAGTGGAGTAGGGAAGGAAGTCTTCTCAAAAATTATTCATCAGTTATCTACACGTAAACATGGACCTTTTATTGCGGTAAACTGTGGAGCTATACCTGAAGGAACTATAGATTCGGAATTATTTGGTCATGAAAAAGGATCGTTTACAGGTGCAACAGATGCACGTAAAGGATATTTTGAAGTAGCTGATGGAGGAACTATCTTTTTAGATGAGGTGGCTGATTTACCTTTACAAACTCAAGTACGATTACTTCGTGTATTGGAAACTGGAGAGTTTATAAAAGTTGGATCAAGCAAGGTTCAAAAAACGGATGTGAGAATAGTTGGTGCAACGAATGTAAACTTCATGGATGCTATTCAAAGAGGGAAATTTAGAGAGGATTTGTTCTACCGTTTGAATTCGGTTCCGATTATTATTCCACCATTGCGTGAAAGACCTAATGATATTGAATTGATCTTTAGAAAATTTGCAGTCGACTTTGCAGAGAAATATAGAATGCCTGCGGTGAAATTATCTGAAGATGCAAAAATATTTCTTGAATCATATTCATGGCCGGGTAATATTCGTCAACTAAGAAACATTACAGAACAAATTTCTATTCTTGAAAAAGAAAGAGAAATCACCATTGATACTTTAAAAAAATATATTCCTAAAGAAGGATTTTCAACCCAACCAGTTTTGTTCAAAGCAGAGGGTGGTCCCGAGAATATTACTGATAGAGAGATTATCTATAAATTTCTTTATGATATGAAGAAAGATATCGTAGATCTAAAAAAGGTGATGCTTTCTCTGATGCAAAAGAATGGTCAGGGAGCCTCATTCAACGATAATGATACACAACTCATTAAAAGATTATACGAAGATTATAATGAACCTGTGCAGAATGGGGATCATGATGAGGATAATATCATCATCCACAGTGGGAATAATTCAAATAATCCAATCAAACCAACGGTTATTCATCATGAGGTGGAGGAGTCTTTGTCGTTAGATGACCGTGAGATGGAATTGATCACCAAAGCGCTACAAAAGCACCGTGGTAAAAGGAAAAGTGCTGCCCGGGAGTTAGGTATCTCAGAACGTACTTTGTATAGAAAGATTAAGGAGTACAATATAAAGGAGTAAGATTCAACTCGAAGTACAAAAATATACGAACGTACGAAGTACGAACTCATACGAATTTTTGCGAACGACCCTAAAAAGAAATAACTTTTAAAAATGAAACCACCCATTCATAAAGATGATCTTATTTATCCCGAACTTAGTTATGATATTGTTGGATGTGCCTACAATGTCTTTGATGAGCTGGGGCTAGGGCATTTAGAAAAGGTTTATCACAAGGCTATGGGAATAGCTTTTTGAGAAAAAGGGTTGTCTTTTGTAGAACAAATTCAATATCCGGTTAAATTTAGAAGTGAATTAGTTGGAAAAGGTATTTTAGACTTTTTCGTGGAAGAAAAAATAGTTGTAGAATTTAAAAAGGATGTTTTTTTTCCAAAATCTCATATTCAACAGGTACTAAATTATCTGAAACTCTCTGATTACAAACTAGCTCTACTTATTAATTTCCCTAGCCGAGGACTACAATTTAAGCGAATCGTGAACATCTATGATGTTTCGTAGGTTCGTACAAGTTCGTAGTTCGAGTGGTTTAATTATATTTGAGGCTCAATAAAGTATTGAATAGTACGTTATAGAATCGAATTCGAAGTTGTGAGAAGAATTAAATCTACATTTTTAAAAGTAACCGGGGTGATTGCCATCCTTACTTCTGTTTTTCTTACTTCGTGCCAGGAAGATGTTTCTAATTTGCCTAAGATCACCGTTTCAAAAGACACTGTCATTTTCGATACAGTATTTACGAATTTGGGTTCTATGACCAAAATATTTCTGATCAGAAATAATTCCAACGAAACGGTTAATCTAGATAAGGTTTATATCCCGGGAGGTAATGCCTCTGATTATCGTTTCAATGTAAATGGTTTTGAAGGCCCTTCGGTTGAAGATCTTGAATTGGAAGCTCATGATAGCATGTATGTTTTTGTTGAGGTTACGTTGGATCCGAATGGTGGAACAAATCCATTGATCGTTGAAGATTCAATTGTAGTTGAGTATAACAATAATGCCAGTTATGCCCGAGCAATTTTAGTTGCTTTCGGACAAGATGCTATTTACTATTATCCAACGGATACTACTTCATACGGACTAGCATATTCAACTCTGCCATGTGGAAATGTAGTTTGGGGGCCGGGTAAACCAATAGTTGTTGTTGGATATTTACAGGATACTTGCGGAACACTTACTGTCTTGCCAGGAACTAGGATTCACTTCTATGGTAACAGTGCCCTCTTTATGGATGATGGATCTACGTTACAAGTTTTAGGTGAGGCACATAACCCTGTTATATTTCAGGGAACAAAATTGGAATACGCCTATAAAGATGTTCCAGGTCAATGGGATAGAATTTATCTTTTCGAAGGAAGTACGAACCACATTATTAGAAATGCCACCATTAAAAATGCATTTATAGGATTGCAATTGGATGATGCCATGGCAATGACACCGCCTTCTTACAATACATCTTCTTCTAAAAAAGTGATTTTAGAAAATGTAAAAATCCAGAACATGAGTGCTGTAGGTATATTGTCCCGCCAATACAACATTGACGGTTATAATGTTCTAATCACCAATTGTGGTCAGTATTGCGCTGCTATTACCTATGGTGGAAATGTGAAATTTTATCACAGTACATTTGCAAATTATTGGAGTGGAGGTATTCGTAATTTTCCAGCGTTGTTTTTCAATAATTACTATGTTAATCCAAACAATGGCGATGTAGCAGTTGCTCCTCTAAATTTTGAATTCAACAATGGAATTGTTTATGGAAATACATTGGCAGAAGTTGATTTTGATAGTACCGGTGGTGTCGCATTCAATTATATGTTCCGCAATTCCTTATTAAGATTGGATGACGAATTAAACACAACTCCGTTGCATTTTAATGCAGCTTGCAAGATTAATCAGGAGCCGAAATTTACCGACGATTTTAACCAAATCTATACTTTAAAAAGCAATTCACCAGCTCTTAATATGGGTGATCCTGCTATCGTTAATTCATTTTCGGATAAATTGTTATTTGATCTCGCTGGCAATAATCGGTTGAGTGTAGGTATGCCTGATGCAGGTGTTTTTGAGAAGTAATTTTGAGAAGCTATTCCTGATTCCCTCTAAACCCTGTTTTATTTTTATTGGTTCTGTAATCATCACTAGTGTGGAGTTTCACTTAAAATATCAGGTAAAAATTTGGCTTTTTTGAAAAACTACCTATATTTGCAGCCCGTTAAAAGGGAAACGTTCATTCGGGAGCTTAGCTCAGCTGGTTCAGAGCACCTGCCTTACAAGCAGGGGGTCGCTGGTTCGAACCCAGCAGTTCCCACTACATTTAAGCCTTTTCGATTAATCGGAAAGGCTTTTTTTTGTGTAATAATATTCCTCTTATTTTCGTTCTATACCCAACAAGTCAACTCCCAATGATATGAAAAGTATTCTCGTTATCCCGGTCATTTTATGTATTCTAAGTTGTCAGCAAACTGGATCACATAGAAAATTTGTGACTTCCTTCGAGTCAACCACCGTCTTTCAAGACTTTTACTTCACACCACAAGGCTATTTAGGAACCACCTATCATGGCCAACAGGACTCAATTGTTCATTCCGGCACCTATGCCCATATTGCTTGGATTACAGGAGCTAATACACCTCCAGCCACACCTTTTGAAAACCATAACCATAGAGGGTATCCAACTATTCAATTGCAAAAAACTCCTGATGGAGTATTTCAAACACCATGTTATGTAACCTTTTGGATCTATTTAGATATGCCCTTATATCCAAATACCCCGGAAAATGAATGGTTCAGTACAGCTACATTTACTTCCGACCCAAGCGATTATTGGGCAAGAACTGTTCTTATTAATGTGGATGTAGATAGTAATTTACAATTGGTGCATGTTCCTAATCAAGGAGAGCAACAATATATATACCAGAATACGACTATCAAATTTCCGCAAAAGCAGTGGGTTGAGATCAGGGCTTATTTAGACTTTGATCAAACGAATGGTTATGCCAAGGTATGGCAAGATGGTGTACTTGTTTCACATGCCAAAGTAAACGGGTGTAATGGAACACTGGCTCAAGCTCATTTTGGAATGTATTCATCATGGCATTGTGAAAGTGGATTTGTGCTGAACGATGATCTGGTGATTGAAGAGGTGGATCATGAATAAAAAAAGCCCCGATTTTGTCGGGGCTTTTTTTATTGGAAGATTGTTATAAACTGTTGTCGTGTAATTTCATTCTGCTGACAATCGAAGAATCTTAGAATCACGAAATATGTTCCCGGGGCTGCAGTGGTATTTTCACTTGAAGTTCCCTTCCATACATTGGTTGCGTCCTCAGTGGTAAACAATAAAGTTCCCCAACGATTAAAGAAATCCATTCTGAAAGAGCTGGCCTGCGAAAGAAGCGGTATATCATACACATCATTGAGCCCATCACCGTTTGGTGTAAGTATGTTAGGAAGAACAACAGCATTAAGATCCGGCAAGAATTTTACTTCAGCTGTATCAACTGTTATTCCACAATGATTTGAAATAGCTATACTGTAAAGACCAGGAGTAAATGTAAAGATCATAGTATCTGTTTCAAGGGTACTCCAAAGGAAAGTATCTCCCTCATAAGATGGAACCCAAAGGACTGCCGAATCTCCCTGACAAACCGTTACGTCTTGCAATGTAAAATGTGGAAGAGAGTCAACCACTAGGTTAATAGAATCAGTATCCATGCAACCAACCGGCGATGTAATCAATACTCCAAAGGTTCCAGGATTAGCAACCAATATTGTTTGTGTAGCTGCACCAATACTCCATAAATAAGTATATCCTGGGTTACCTGCATCCAATAGCAATGTTCCGCTTTCGCATACGATGGTATCCGGACCTAAATCAACAACAGGAGTTGGATGAAGTGTAATGATCAGTGAGTCTTCATAACAAGATACGCCACCTGAATCTACCATAAGGTTATAAGTAAATGTTTGATTACCTGGTCCAGGGTTTGTTCCAGTAAACGTTGGGTTTACCACATTAGTTCCTGATAGATTTAAAGGAGGCGACCATTGATAATTAAATCCAGTTAATGTGCCTGCAGGCCCAATGGGTTCTCCAACCAGTGAACATGCATCCTGATCGGGTATTGGGATATTGGGAACTGGGAACACCTGAACTCTTATTGAGTCATAATAAGTTGTAGCTATACAGAAATCATGCAGCGCATAAACATAATATCCATCCTGTGTAATACTGACGACACTGGAATCTGCGATCAATCCACCGGAAGGGCTGTTCCATTGACTTATTGTATATAATCCTATACCTCCGCTAGGGAATGCATCTAGTAAAATAGGTGATCCAGCGCAGAGGAAAGTATCGGCGGGGAGAATTGCATCTAAGCTATCTGTATCGAAAATATAATAGTTGAAAACCGCAGTTGGGTTTCCACATATTTCGGTGTTAATAGTTAAAATAATGGTTTCTACACCTTCAGTTAAAAAGTCCTGGAAAGGATCAACAATAAGAACTACTGTATCTTCTCCCGGAGGGAAGATAATATAAGTTGGTAGATTTGAGAAATCCACACCTTCTATGGCTGTTCCTGCCACGTTGAACGTAATAGTATCTGCACCGGTGGTATCGGTTCTTGTAAATGTAATAATACCAAGGTTACAATCTTCCACAAGTAAGCTATCATTGGGCCCAAAGTTTACATTTCCTTGAAGACCTGCCTGATTACTTGCAAAACTAGCTTCTTTCAACATTACAAAAGAGTTAAGGGCACCGTCTGAAACATCTGCAATACCCATTTTAATAGTGTATGTGCTGCAAGCATATACTGGTGCAATTACTTGTAGGTTGGTTGTATATCCTCCCGTTACAGGGCTGTTTGTAGCTGGTGCACAATTGTCGATGTAAAAAGAACAATATTCGCATGGACCTGCCCCACATCCTCCTGATTGACCATTGTTCAAATTGTTGATGGTTACGGGTAATGAAGTTCCTGGGATAAGAGCCACGTTTTGGTTTACATAACTTCCTCCCATTGGATTTGGGCCAGTTAAATAAAATGCAAATACGTCGTTGAATGATGAGTTTACATAGAAGTTATACTCTGTTGAACCAAATATATAATCGAACTTGATTGTATCACCTGTTGGAACGAAGTCAAACTGGATCCACGCAGCATTGTAGGTTGGTAAACCTGCTGTTGCAGTTAAATCAGCATCCCCCCCCCCACCTGCACCAAAATATCCAGTTCCTCCTTGTTGCATGCAATCAGGAGCTGTTTGTCCAAAAGTGGAGATAACCACACCACTTAAAAAGTCAAGGGGTGTGCCCGGTAAAGCAGTAAAAGACGAAAACTGATCGGGGTTTCCTTGAGAAGTAAATGCACTGGCACTTACCCCCGGACCCAATAGCACGTTTTGAACTAAATTAGGTGGCGTGTCGTTAGTTACTGTAATTTGGGAATGTAGTATATTAGCCGAAATAAATGCCAATAGGAAAAGTCCTTTTTTCATAAACCTTGGATTGTTCATGAACAAATTTAGCAAAAATTTTAAAAACAACATTGTATATTCCACCAATAAGGACTTTGTTTCCCAAGAGATAGAGGATGAGGGGGTTGATAAGGTCCCCGCTTCAGGTCAAATGTTAAAAGTATGGTTAGAGAAAAATTCAAGAGGGGGTAAGACGGTTTGTGTTATTAAGGGTTTTCGGGGCCCGGAAGAGGAATTGGAGAAATTGGGCAAAGTGCTCAAATCAAAATGCGGAGTTGGGGGATCAGTTAAAGATGGAGAAATCATTATTCAGGGGGATCATAGGGATAAGATCATTAAAATATTATCGGAAGTAGGATATGCAGCAAAAAAAGCAGGAGGTTAATTTTGGCAAAATCTTTGAGTGTAAATAAAATAGAAATACCGGTTCAATGAAGAGATCATTTTATTTACTAGTATTCTCGTTGTTTCTTTTCTCCTGTCATGGAGTAAAATATTACATAAAAGAAGCTCAGAAATACGAGAAGGAAAAAGACTACGACAATTCGGTTGCAAATTATGCAGAGGCTTATCAGCAAGATCCGAGCAACAAAGATGCGAAGAAGGGCTTTAAGAAAACTGGACAAAAACTATTGGATCAGCTACTTGATCAAATGCAGGAATCTTTCGACGAAGGCAGATATAAAGACGCCGTGGATCAATATAAAAAAACTGATAAGTATTACAACAATGTAAAGAGTCGTGGAATAGAACTTGAATTTCCCGAAGAGAAAAGAACCCTATATCAAACATCTTTGGATCTTTATTTACAGAGACTTTTTCAGAATGCAATGGCTAATATTAATAGTGAAAACTATTCGAAAGCCGGAGAAAATATTGATGAGTTAAAACAAAGTGATCCGAGCTACCCGGGATTATCCGATCTTGAAAAATCTCTTCAGGTTGATCCAATTTATAAAAATGCCCTGAACGCATATAACAAAGGACAGAAATTGATAGCCGTTCAACAATTTAACCAGGTAAATAATATTTATCCCAATTATAGAGAGACTGCCAACTATCTAGCTGAAATGGATAAACTGCCCAAACAAACATTGGCCTTTTTTCCAATAGAAAACAAATCATTGGAACAAAACCTTGACAGAATGGTTTATAAAGGAGTTGAGAAAAAACTTTTGACCATGCAAAGCGCCTTGTTTACCGTTAGTGACGAAACTACCGTGCAAAATGAATTGTTAAAGGCAAACAAAGTTGCACCCCCCCCCTATGATGATAACTCTATCATTCAAATTTCTAAAACATTATTGGCGACTAAGGCAGTGGTGATTACGGTTACTGATTTATCGGAAGACCCGATAGGGAATTCTGAGAATTTTCAGATTGCCTATGCAAGGGAAAAAGTAGTTTATTGGGATCCATACTATGGACAAACTACCAACTACCAATGGAGAGAAACCAAGTATAAGGAAGTAGAAGAAGGTGTAAAGTATGCCATATTCATTAAAGTGAAAATTTACGACCCGGTTACCGGAACAATTGTTTACAACGATGTGGTAACAAAAAGCGTTATTTCTAAAGTGAAATATGCTAAATACGAGAATGATTATAATGATCTTTATCCTACAATGGGATACATTAGTCAAACCGAATTAAATAAATGGCGAGCAAGATTTACTGCGGAGAAGGATAAAAAATCGAAAACTGAATTGATCGATATTCTTGTGAAAGCTGCAAATGACGAGATTTACGATATAATTTTCTCAAAGCTTAACTAGGTATTTATTTACCGATCTCTTCAAGATGTTGTGATTCGTAGATTCTTTTTCCTGAATTTACATCCATAGAAAGTTTAATCATAGCTTTTGCCACCTTAGAGGCTTCTATTCCACGGTATTTTTTTAAACCACCTAACATGATTGGTTCGGTGATCTTCATAAATACAATTCCAATTTTTTCACCTGTACGTTTTTCTTTTCGGTTTCCGAAAAGCATGGAGGGACGTACAATTGTCACGTTCGGAATGTTTGTTGACATAACTCCTTCCTCAGTTTCCCCTTTGGTTTTCAAATAAAAATTGGAAGTCTTCGCATTAGCCCCCAATGAAGAAACCATTAAAAAATGTTTCACTTTATTTTCGGATGCTTTTGCAGAATTTACTACCATGTCGTAATCAACCTGCCTAAATGCTTCCTTGCTTCCAGCTGTTTTAATAGTTGTTCCCAAGCAACAAAACACAACATCCGCATTAAAAAGATCTGCATGTTTTGAAATCTCATTCATGTCAACCTGGTGGAAAAAGATTTTTGAACATGTATGATTCGTGGCGGAGCGTCCGATAACATGAATCTCACTATAAATATTTTCATCCATAAGTTGTTGAATGAGTTCTCCGCCTATAAGGCCGGTTCCCCCTAATACGATTGCTTTCATTTGATTAGTGCTTACATCCATTAATACCGATGTGATAATTGTAATAGACCACTGCTTGGTCTAAACAATTATATCAATCGGCATTAACTATTGCAAATTTATAAAAAGCCTTTAGCCTTTTTTATAAATGCAATTGGTATAATTTGCTTATTTTTGCATGCTTTTTTACAAATTTAGATAACACATTTTATGTCGAAATTTCATTCTTTAGAGGTGGCTTCAGTTAAGCAGGAAACCAGTGATGCAATTAGTATTTCTTTTAAAATTCCTGCTGAATTACAACAGGAATATCAATATAAACAAGGCCAATATTTAACCTTGCAGTCAATTATAGGTGATTTGGACGTAAGACGTGCCTATTCTCTTTGTAGTAGCCCTGTAACAGGCGAAATGCCAGCAGTTACATGTAAAAGAGTGGATGGTGGTAAAATGAGTAATTATCTGGCTAATGAAGTAAAGCCGGGAATGATGATAAACGTAATGCCTCCACAAGGAAGGTTCTTTACAGAGATGGATGCGTCCAATACCAAGCATTATATTCTTGTAGGTGGTGGAAGTGGAATTACACCATTAATCTCTATTATAAAAACGGTAATGCTTAAAGAACCTAATAGCATTTGTACTTTAATTTACGGAAATCGTAACTCAAGTTCCATCATTTTCAAGAATGAATTAGAGCAGTTGGCAGCATCTAATCCAGGTAGATTAAATATCATTCACTCTTTAGATACTGCTGAAGCTGATTGGACAGGAGCTACGGGATTGCTAACCCCTGATAAAATCAGTGAGTTTATTCAACAATCTCATGGAACAATTACCAATAGAGAATATTTTTTATGTGGTCCTGAAGGTTTAATGACTCACGCTAGAACGGCTTTCAATAAATTAAGTCTTCCCTCAAACAATGTTCATATAGAATTCTTTACAGCTCCAGTAGCTGATAAAAAAGTGGAGGAACCTAAAGAAGAGCCGTTGCTTGATTTCGAAGGATCCAAAGTATTTGTTACCCTTGATGGCAAAGAAAGAGAGATCATCATCAAGGATAATAAATTAAGTATTCTTCATGCTGCTATTAAAGCTGGAATGGATGCACCTTTTTCCTGCGAAGCAGGAATTTGCAGCACTTGTATGGCTAAAGTAACAGAGGGCAGCGTTCGTATGGACGAGAACAATATCTTGAGTGACGAAGAAGTGGCAAAAGGTTATGTGCTTACTTGTCAATCACACCCTACTACCAAGATTGTACGGTTAGAGTATTACGATTAATACTTGGGCGCCTTTTCTGGTGTTTCGCTAAATCTTTTAACTACTCTAAGTACGAACAAAACAGTACGAACATACGAACTAACCGCGATTAGGTACTATCGCTGGTTTGTAGGTTCGTAAAAATTCGTACTTCAGAGTAGTAAAAAGGATATCGCTTCACCCCGAGGCGCATCAATCCAAAACAACTGCTTTAACCCCCAAATTCAGTTATTAACCATTTACCAACATCCAATATTTCATCTGGCCTTTCATTTATTTTTGTACCCAGAAATTGGGACATGAATATGAAGAAATATAGTTTTACCGAGCAAAAAGATACCCGAAGTGGTTTTGGGGTTGGTCTTTTAGAAGTAGGGAGAAAAAATAAAAATGTGGTTGGTTTAACTGCGGATCTTACAGGTTCTCTCAAAATGAATGATTTTGAAAAAGAGTTTCCTGAAAGGTTTTTTCAAGTAGGTATTGCCGAAGCAAACATGATGGGAATCGCAGCAGGTTTAACCATCGGTGGAAAAATTCCATTTACAGGAACATTTGCCAATTTTAGTACTGGTCGCGTTTACGATCAGATCCGTCAATCAATTGCATACAGTAACAAGAACGTGAAAATTTGTGCTTCGCATGCAGGTTTAACTTTGGGTGAAGATGGTGCAACTCACCAGATTCTTGAAGATATAGGCATGATGAAAATGTTGCCAAACATGACAGTAATTTGTCCAAGCGATTACAACGAAACCAAAGCTGCTACCATTGCAATTGCAGAATATGTGGGACCAGTTTATTTAAGATTTGGGCGCCCTGCATGGCCGGTATTTAATACCGATGAGCCATTCATTATTGGAAAGGCCAAATTAATGCAGGAGGGAACTGATGTAACAATCATTGCGACAGGTCACCTTGTTTGGAAAGCAATAGAAGCAGCAGAAATTTTACATGAAAAAGGAATCAGTGCAGAGGTGATTAACATGCATACCATAAAACCTTTTGATGCTGATGCGGTAATAAAATCAGTAAAGAAAACAGGTTGTGTAGTTACTGCAGAAGAACATATGCGTAATGGAGGATTGGGTGATAGTGTTGCACAAGTATTGGCAATGCACAATCCTGCTCCTCAAGAATACGTGGCAGTAAACGATACTTTCGGAGAAAGTGGTAAACCATTAGAGCTTTTAAAGAAATATGGTTTGGATACACCCGATATTGTTGCAGCCGTTGAAAAAGTAAGAGCAAGAAAAAAATAGTATCGGGCACTGTAAAATAAAAAAGCCATCCCTATTACGAGATGGCTTTTTGTATAAATATAGATTTCTAATTTAGCTCAAGTGCATATAATACATCAGGTCATTCGTAAGATACTTGTGAATCACAAATGTTACTTTGTAGATATATTTATATCCTCTTTCCGAATAGTTTACCAATCCACCTGCTAAGGTTTGAGAATTAAGCTCTTTGTTGTTAGCACGCATTTTAGAACGAATCTTTCTAAAAGGCAGATACGAGCTTTTAGTGTTCAAAATATTAGAATAGTCCTGGATACAGTCACCTAAAGTTTCGTATTTCTTTAAATAGTATGTGGCATTTGGATTGGAGGTAACCACATATCCACCGCAATCGCGACAGGTAAGTCCGAAATAGTTATTACACTCTCTGGCAGATTTAGAACGGCCCCAGCCACTTTCAATAATACCTTGTGCAATAATCATTTTTTCGGGAATGATATCCACTCTTTCCAACAACCCATCAAAATATTCTAATACTTCTTCTTTGGTAGTGAAGTCTTTAACTTTAAACTCATCATATTTATACCTTGCTGCAATTCCATTAATGGTTTTAATGTCATCGATGGTTAATATGCCAGTTTTGATAAAGTACTTCTTGTTGTTTTCTATTGTTTTACGCTGAAGATAAATACCGTGGTTAACATATTTAACCTGTGGTATAATCATCTGCAAAAACTCCTTGTTCTTTTCTGTAAGCTTCACATCTTTATACTCGGCAGCGAAGGATGCTGTGAGCATGCATAGAAGGAGAGTTATTACGGTAACTAACTTTTTCATTTTGTAAATGATATTAAATTAATTCGACACAAAGGTAGGGCTATAACCCACGTCTATCAAGGATTTGCTTTGTTAATTGTTCATAATGGCGGTTCATAACTATGTTAATTGTCTATTATTGTTATCTTTGGAAGGCTATGTTAATGTTAAGTTAATTTTAATCTGATTTATGTCTAAGGAGCTGGAATTCAACAAGAACGACGATAAAATGAGGCTACTCATTTCGGAGCTTGAACAAAAGTTAAATAGGATCTATTTAGGTGGTGGAAAATTAAAAATTGAAAAGCAACATGAGCAGGGAAAGCTTACTGCCAGGGAGAGAATTGATTTTTTGAAGGATAAAGACGAACCATTTTACGAATTGGGCGCTTTTGTGGCAGATGGAATGTATAAAGAGGAGGGTGGTTGCCCAGCGGGTGGTGTTGTAATGGGTGTTACAAAAGTAAAAGGCAAACAATGTATCATCGTTGCAAATGATGCAACCGTGAAAGCCGGTGCTTGGTTTCCAATTACTGCAAAGAAAAATCTTCGTGCCCAGGAAATTTCGATGGAGAACAGATTACCAATTATTTACTTGGTAGATAGTGCAGGTGTGTTCTTGCCATTACAAGCAGAAGTATTTCCTGATAAAGAACATTTCGGAAGAATATTTAGAAATAATTCCATCATGAGTGGAATGGGCATTACGCAAATTGCTGCGGTAATGGGAAGTTGTGTTGCAGGTGGAGCTTATCTTCCAATTCTTAGCGATGAAGCAATGATTGTTGATAAAACAGGATCTATATTTTTAGCGGGATCATATTTAGTAAAAGCTGCAATTGGAGAAGACATCGATAATGAAACTTTGGGTGGAGCAACCACTCATTGTGAGATAAGTGGTGTTACCGATTATAAATGTAAAGATGATAAAGATTGTTTAACCAGAATAAGAAACATCGTAGATAAAATAGGTGATTTTGATAAAGCAGGTTACAGTCGTATTAAATCGGAAGCGCCAAAAAGAAATGTAAAAGATGTATATGGCATCATGCCCGATGCTCGTGAGAAGCCTTACGAAACAAAAGATATCTTAGAGGCTTTAGTTGACGGATCAGAATTTGAAGAATACAAAGCCACTTTCGGACAAAGTATAATTTGTGCTTATGCACGAATTGATGGTTGGGCTGTTGGAATTGTAGCGAATCAACGTAAAGTGGTAAAAAGTAAAAAAGGAGAAATGCAATTTGGTGGAGTAATCTATTCAGATTCTGCTGATAAGGCTGCACGTTTTATAATGAATTGCAACCAGAAAAAAATCCCGTTGGTCTTTTTACAGGATGTAACTGGATTTATGGTGGGAAGTAGAAGTGAGCAAGGAGGAATTATTAAGGATGGTGCCAAAATGGTAAATGCCGTGGCAAATTCAGTGGTGCCAAAAATTACTATTGTAATGGGTAATTCTTATGGAGCAGGAAACTATGCCATGTGTGGAAAAGCTTACGATCCAAGATTTATTTATGCCTGGCCAACAGCACAAATTGCAGTAATGGGTGGGTCGCAAGCAGCAAAAACTCTGTTACAAATTCAGGTAGCAAGTTTAAAAGCCAAAGGAGAAGAGATTACGAAGGAAGTAGAAGAAGCCCATTTGAAAAAAATTACTGAAAGCTATACGGCCCAAACCTCACCATATTATGCTGCCAGCAGATTATGGGTAGATGAGATTATTGATCCCGCAAGAACCAGAGAATATATTTCTATGGGTTTAGAGTCAGCCAATCAGGCACCAATTACCAAAGAATTTAAAGTAGGAGTTATACAAACCTAATAGAAAGAAAAAAAGGTTTCCCTTTTACAGGAAACCTTCTTTAAGAATTGATCTTGGTTGATTTGATTTATGTTAATCCCAGTGTAATCTTTTATTTTGCTTACAAATATAGAAGGTTAAGGGTAGGAAAATAATGGAATTTAGCGGGGACTAAATCTAAACTATCAGGATAGGCTTTTTAATGAGAATTTAATAATTTTACAAAAAATAAATCAACAATTCTATGGGGTCTAAAAGTTTAGCTTTAAGGTTTTTAGCCGAGCCGTCCGATGTGAACTTCGGAGGAAAGGTACACGGAGGAATGGTTATGAAGTGGATCGATCAGGGAGGATTTGCCTGCGCCGTTAACTGGTGTGGTGGTTATGCCGTAACCATTTATGTGGGTGGAATTCGCTTTTTCAAACCAATCCATATTGGTAATCTGGTGGAGATTCGGGCGAAACTAATTCATACCGGATCCACTTCTATGCATATAGCTGTGGATGTATTTAGTAAAAAGCCTGAAGATGCACATTATGTGCACAACACCCATTGCATCATCATTTTTGTTGCAGTTGATACAGAAAACAATCCTATAAAAGTTCCTGCATTTTTCCCTGAGGGAGAAGAGGAGGAGCGTAATCAAAAATATGCGATTCGATTAATGGAACTTCGCAAAGGCATTGAAGATGAAATGCAATCCTTCCAATCGTAAATTTTATAGCATGAGCATCGAATATGCAATTATAGAATGGTTATGGGAAGAGAGTTCCATCAGAGTTAATTTACCCAATAACGATGAAAAACTTTATCAGGGAAGTTATATGGAGGTAGTTGAGGTGTTAAACCGATTGGGGAAAGATGGTTGGCAAACTGCTACATGCACATCAGGTTCTAATTGGATCTTATGGACCTTAATAAAAACTGATGCTCCACGAACGGCACCTAAATAAAGTTTAGGAATGCAAAAACGCTTAACCCTTCTTTTATTTTTTTTTGGCAAGTCTTTTTTATTTGCTCAGCAACCAGCATACTTTATTTTAGGAGAAGATCAGTTCAAAGGTGTTCAAATTTATGATATCATACAGGATGAGAATTTAAATTATTTCTTTGGCACCAACGAGGGAATATTTTATTACGACTACCATAACTTTAAAAAGATTGAATGTAATGAGGCCAAAAGCAATTCAGTGTTCAATTTTGTAATGGATAATGATGGAATCATTTATTGCCATAACCTCAACAATCAAATATTTGAACTAAAGGGAAGTTCATGTGTTCTTTTCTACGAACTCAAAAAGGAAGAAACAAAAGCTGATATAAGTCTGGCAATTTCCAACGACAATAATCTCATCGTTGGAGCCAAAATAATCCTTGTGATAGGAAAGGATCGGAAACTTATTTCAAGAAAAGAGCTCAATGGCCGTTCTCTCGGACCGGTTTTTACAACTCAAAATCACGAAATTCAATTTCACTTGGTTAATTCGGATTCTATTATTACCTATTTAAATGGAAATTTTAGCTACGAAAAACTAAACTTCAATTCCACAAAATTGACCAAAGAATCTGTGTTTAAGTTTTTTACGGTTGATAATGGTACTTATGCTTTTGATCAAAAAAGTAAATCACTTTTTACGTATTCGGGAAAGGATCTTGAATTACTACCTCTAGCCAAAAATGATTTTGCAAAAATTGATGGTGCCATTCGGATTTACGAAACAGATCACGAAGTCTGGGCTGCCGGCACATTTCCGGGTGTATCCTTATTTGCAAGCAGGTCAGTATCAGGGTTTCAAAATCCCTTTTATGTAAACTATTTTATTTCCAACGTATACAAAGACAAAGAGGGAAATACTTTATTAGGAACTTTTGATAAGGGAGTGATCGTTATACCTGATCTCCATCTTCCTGACGTAATCAATTTCGTACAGGATGATCCCATCATTTCTCTTTATGCTGATTCGGTAAATGGATTGTTCATGGGCAGTTCAAAAGGAATATTTATTTCTTATCATGAAGGTGAGATAGATGTTATTAGCGACGGTGGAAAGCATCCTATTGAAGGAATCTATGGAAATAACAACAGTGAACTGCTGATATTTGATAACGGATATATCCGTGCATATAATAAAAATACAAAACAAATCATAGATCTTTCCGGATCTTCTCTAAAAGATGCCGCCGTTGTTTCCGATGAGGAAATTTATTTAGGGACAAACAATGGTGTTGTAAAGGTAGAACCTAATAGTTTACATTCTTATTTTGTTATTCCTTTTCCTGAACTTGATCAACGGATATACTCGATTGAATACAACCCTGTCAACAAAAATCTCTACACATCCACGGCTGATGGTTTGTTTGTTCTTCTTCCATCAGGAAAAGCGGAAAAAATAAAATACTACGACGATGATATTTTTCCGAATAATCTCTATTATTATGATGGAAAGATTTTCGCCAATACTCGAAAGGCAGGAATTCTAATCATTGGGGATAAAAAAGTAACAGGAAGTATTCAACCAATGGTTAATGAGAAAACGAAAGATCTAAAAAAGATAAGCATATCTCAGAATTCTATTATCGGGAGTTCCACCCACGGACTTTTTCGCTTTGATATGTCCGGTAAGCTCATTAGTTCTTTTCATTCAACTTATCGTTTCAATTCAAAGCGGATCATCGATTTTGCCTTATCTCAAAATGAATTATGGGTGTGTCATTCAGGAGGTGTTCAATTGGAGCCAATTAATTATTCACAAACTAGTATTTCAACTCCAACTATTCGTTTTGATGAAATAAAAGTGAACGATAAATCCATAACCGATTTTAAAGAAGGGGATTTCAAAAACAATGAACGTAAAATTCAATTTATTTTTTCTTCACCCACATTAAAAAACAGGGAATATATTTTTTATCATTATCAGCTAGTAGGATACGATTCTGAGTGGAAGATACAATCTTATGATAAAAATGAAGTAACCTATAATGCCCTTGCACCAGGAACATATAAGCTTCAATTGAAGTCAGAGAATCAAGATAAGTTCAGTCCAACTATTTCATATTCGTTTACAATTGCAAAGCCCGTATATGCGAACTGGTGGTTCATTGGCATCGCGGTTATACTTTTTTTAATCATCGTTTACCTCATCTACCGCTGGCAATTGAACATTCAGAACAAAAAGGCAAAACAATTAAGCGAGCTTAATGCATCCCGACTTACTGCTCTTAAATCGCAGATGAATCCTCACTTTATATTTAATTCATTAAATTCAATTCAGGATCTTGTGCTTAGGCAGGAAACAGAAAAATCATATGATTATATAGTGAAGTTTTCCGATCTGGTTCGTCAAACACTAAATTTTTCAGACAAGGATTTTATTGATTTTGATGATGAACTTAAATTATTAAACGTTTATTTGGAGCTGGAGCAACTTCGGTTTCCCGATAAATTTAAATATAATATTGATAAAATAAATGTAGAAGAAATTGAAGTTCCGCCCATGTTAGTGCAGCCATTTATTGAAAATGCAATTAAGCATGGCCTACTTCATAAAACCGGAGAAAAGCAACTGAGCGTAATATTTGAACAAACCGATGTTCTTATTTGTACTATTATCGATAATGGTGTTGGAAGAGCAAAAGCCAGGGAGATTAAAAAAAGGCAACAAAGATCTCATGAGTCTTTTTCTGTTAAAGCAACAAAAAGTCGTTTTGAAATTATGCAGGATCTTTATAAATCTCACCTTGGAATTGAGTACGAGGATTTATATGAAAATTCAGTTCCTGTTGGAACGAAGGTTGTTATAAGGCTACCTTTTAAGCACAAATACTAGTCATTTCATGAAATAAAAGAGACGTTGGTAAAAATGATTGTAAGGCGTTTAATTTAATTGATAGTTTTGGTACATGGAAGATAAAATTCGGGTAATATTGGTGGATGATGAGCAAAGCGCCCGAAATGTATTGTCGGGTTTGCTTGGTCGTTTGTTCCCGGAGGTAGAGATAGTTGATATTTGTTCTAATGTCCCTGAGGCAGTAGAATCTATTAAAAAACATCAACCGGATGCTTTATTTCTGGATATAGAAATGCCGGAATATGCGGGTTACGAAATTGTTTCTTTTTTTAACGAAGTAAATTTTGAAATTATCTTCGTTACCGCTTATGATTCTTACGCCATCAAGGCTTTTGAGCTTTCAGCTGTAGACTATTTATTGAAGCCGGTTGATATTTCAAGACTAAAGGATTCCGTTTCTCGATTAAAGGAAAGAGTAACGGTAAAAAATCAATTTGAGAGTTATAAAGTTCTTGCCGAAAGCTTACAAACACCAAAGATTAGCAAACTTGTAATTACTCATCAGGGTGCCCGAAAAATTATATCACTTGATGATGTTATAGCAATTGAAGCACAAGAATCCTATTGTTGTATTTATACAATTAATGGAGAAAAATATCTGGTAAGTAGAAATCTAAAGCACTATCAAGGTATGTTGGTGGATTTAAATCATTTCTTCCGAACTCATAAATCATGGCTCATCAACCTTAATCACATGATTAATTTTTCCAAATCCCGTTTTGAAATAAAATTAAAAAATGAGATTGAAGCAAAATTATCGAAACATAAAATTGGTGAATTCGAAGCCACTGTTCGTTCATGAAATAATAGGGCCGTTCCTAAATTGTTTTTTATTGTACAAATGGTAGGTGCTAAGTTTGTTGGATAAAAGTAAGAAAGTCCATTTTACAAACTATAACTGCATATCATGAAAAAACTACTACCAGTAATTTTTACAATTATTATTTCCGCCCAAATGAATGCTCAGATCGTAAACATTCCGGACGCAAATTTTAAAGCATATTTAGTAGGTAATGTATCTATTAATACGAATATGGATACTGAAATTCAACTCAGTGAAGCGACTGCTTTTACAGGACAGATTAATTGTCCAAGTTTAGGTATTTTGGATTTAACAGGAATTGAAGCTTTTACTTCACTTACAGAATTATATTGTTATACCAATCAATTAACAGCTTTGGACGTAAGCAACAATACATTGCTTACTAATTTAGATTGTGGTGATAACGTATTAACCACTTTAGATGTAAGCAGCAATACTGCTCTTACTGATTTGAATTGTAAGTGGAATCAATTAACAACACTGGATGTAAGCAATAATGCATTACTTACTTATTTGGATTGCGGTGGTAACGTATTAACCTCTGTAGATGTAAGCACTGCCTCTATTACTAATTTGCTTTGCCCAAATAATCAATTAACCAGTTTAGATGTTTCCTCTAACACGGCTCTTTCTTATTTAAACTGTCAGACCAATCAATTAACCACTCTAGATTTAAGCAATAATACGGCTCTTATTACTTTGAATTGTATGTTCAATCAATTAACCGCGTTGAATAATATGAGTGGCACGGTTACTATCTTACAGGCTACCTATAACCAGTTAACATCAATAGATGTAAGCAACAATACAGCGCTAACAGTATTAGGTGGTGGTGATAATCTATTAATTTCTTTAAACGTAAAAAACGGCAACAACACCAATATGAGCAACGGTTTTTTTGCTACTAACAACAATCCAGGTCTTACCTGTATTGAAGTTGACAATGCTGCATACAGCACTGTCAACTGGACGTACATTGATGCCAGTGCAAGTTTTAGCGAAGATTGTAATGCAGGAATTGAAAACAACGAACTTGTAGCGGTTTCCATTTATCCAAATCCAACTTCAGATATTTTAAATGTGAATTCATTGGAGAAAGTTGAAAATATTCGTGTGTATAACGAATTGGGTGAAATGATTCTCAATACGAACCAAACTCAATTCTCGGTTTATACATTCTCACCGGGACTTTACATCGTTGAAATTAAAACTGATTCGATGATTACTTATAAAAAATTTATTAAGCAATAGTAGTTTTCATTTCATATATGTGGAAACCCATTCATTTATGAATGGGTTTTTTTATTTGACCTTTTTCGGTTTTGGTTCCCTTTTAGCTTGCTTCAATGACTGATTAAGTATATATTCTATCTGACCGTTTACGCTTCTAAATTCATCCGCTGCCCATTTTTCCAGAGCTTTATAAACCTCCTCGTCAACCCGTAAAACAAAATTCTTTTTCGCAGACATGTTCTTATTTAATTATCTGAATGTTTAAATTCAGGTTTCTAATTGCCTTCACTAATTCTTCAGGATTGCCGGAGGTTAAGTATATCCATTTTTTATCCTTCAGTTTTATTTTAATCCCAATCAAATCAACAGTCATAACAATAGCCTCCTGTCCCTTTGTGAAAATCCGATTTTGTAATCCCGGTCTGGTTGCAGCAAACGGATACTTTTTTAATTCTAATGATGAGACTTGTTCCCAGGGAATAAATTTGTCTTTGGTGGAAGAGAATGGTACATATTTATAGTTCAATCCCTGTTTGGTAACATGCAATTCAAGTTTCATTCGCGTTCTTACTAGGTACATTACTCCACATGGGATTAATGCTCCAATAATGGTTACAATAACAAATGGGGCATTAAATGTTTCTGTAATGGCCGCGATGCCACCAGTAAAATAAAAATACAAAATAGGTATAGCAAACAACAGAGCAACCATTCCTAGTGCAATCATCATAGGATTAATGATCCATTTTTTCACATCTAGTTTCTGCTTTTCAGAATAAACAATTTGATCGGTTTGCATCGGGTTAGTCTTTATATAATTTGAATATTTAACTCTAGCTTTCTTATTGACCTCATAAATTCATCCGGGTCTTTTAAGCTGAAGAATATTTTCTTTCCGTTTTTTAAACCAAATTCAACTCCCTCTTTTAAATTCATTGCATAAACTTCACCATATTTGAATTTAATCTTTTTACCATAACCTGTCGCCGGTGATTTTCGAAGACCAATTAACGTAACCTCATCCCAGCTTAGTAATTTGTTTTTTGCATTCACCGTGTTCATTCTATAATGCAACCCTTTTTTGCTAATAGCCAGATTTAGTTTCATATTTTTAAAAAGAAGAATCATAATTACATCGGTTAAAAGAATTGCACCAACTACAATTCCTATTGAAATCCAATCAGCATTGTCATTGTATAAAAAGGCGATTGCAATAGTCATCATACTTACGCTTGAACCGAGAATAAGAAATAGCATCCATTTGGATTCCATTTTTTGTTCTTCCTCAAAGTATGTTCTTTCTTCTATTTGCATATTTAGGTTATTTGGTTATTTAGTTAATGAGTTATTTGGTTGTCTAAAAACGGATAACCCAATAACCCATTAACTTACTAACTCATTCCCTAGTATAATGAACCGGTATTTACAACTGGTGAAGCACTTTTATCAGAGCAAAGCACCACAAGTAAATTACTTACCATCGACGCTTTTCTCTCATCATCAAGATTTACAATTTCTCTTTTCGATAATTGTTCCAAAGCCATTTCAACCATGCCTACTGCGCCTTCAACAATCGTTTTTCTTGCAGATACAATTGCCATTGCCTGCTGACGTTGTAACATGGCACTTGCAATTTCTGGGGCATAACTTAAGTGAGAAATTTTTGCTTCAACCACTTTTAATCCAGCCAGTGCTAATCTTTCTGAAATTAAATTTTCCAATACTTCATTAATATCATCACCACTTCCTCTTAAAGTTACACTTGCATGTTCATCTTCAAAAGTATCATATGCATACCTGGTAGCCATTTGTCTTAAAGCCGAATCAGCTTGTATTTTTACAAATTGTTCGTAGTTATCTACGTTAAATACTGCTTTATAAGTGTCTTCTACTTTCCAAACCAGAACTGCTGCAATTAGTATGGGATTACCCATTTTGTCATTTACTTTCAGTTGTTCAGTTTCAAAATTTCTTGCTCTCAACGTTATTTTTCTTTTGGTGTAAAAAGGATTTACCCAAAAGAATCCGTTGGTTATTACTGTTCCCGAGTATTTCCCGAAGAAAGTAAGAACACGTGCCTGATTAGGACTTACTACCATAAATCCAAAAAGAAAGAAGAATGAAACAATTCCTAGTAGGATAGTTCCTGGTATTATTTGAAAAGCAGCAGTAACAATAATTCCTGCAAACATGCAGAATAAGATAAAGAGCATTAAAAATCCGCTTACCGGTTTAATTTGTTTAGAGGTTTCCATTTGTCGTTTTTTATTAATTGGTTGTTTTTTATCTGATATCAAAATAATATCAAATATATATCGAATTAATACGTGTTTCCAAATTTTTAGTTGTCTTTTTTTTAAATATCTTTCAGGAGGGGCATTGAATGACGTCAAATAATGCGGAATCCGTTATGCAAAAAGGCAACCATAAAATGATTGCCTTTTTAAAGTTTAGGAGATATATTTTAACGAACAATCAAACGCAATACTTTGTTTTGATTGTTATAGTTTATTTGAACTAAATAAATACCAGCCTTCATTCCTAACGATTGAGAATTGATCAACGTTTTTGCCTGTGATGCATTTGTAGAATACACTTGCTCTCCAACTAAATTAATGATGGTTAGTCTGGTATCATTCACCATTGCATCAGGAATAGAAATGGTAAATACATCCGTAGATGGATTTGGGAAAATTCCAACCTGATCTAAATAAGAATCTTCAATACCTGAACAATCCAAAACAGAAACAACAGTGGTTCCTGTTGCACTGCAGCTTGCACTTGTAGTTGCAGTAACCGTATATACTCCACTCATTGCTGTTGTGGAACTTACAATTGAAGGATTTTGAGTATTATTTTGCACATAACTTACTGGGCCTGTCCAATCATAATCGGCGGAACCGGCAGCAGAACTTAAACTAATTGTTGCACCTGCGCAATAAGGTCCTGTATTGGATGGAGCAGGAATTGGTAATGCATTAATCGTAAACGGACCATAAGTTGTTCCTGTTATAGAAGGAGTAGAACTAATGACTCTTATCATATATCCAACTCCTGTAGTTGCGCCTACAGGTACTGTACAATTAATATTTCCGGCAGAAGTCGTTGTTACACTACCAATAGTAGTCGGTGATGCAAAACCTCCAACTCCGTCAGACAATTGAGCCGTAAAAACATTTCCTACTGTATATGATCCGCTAAGTGTATAGGGTAAAGTAAATGTAGCACCTGCACAATAAGCCGGAGCCGGAGTAGGTGTTCCTGTAGTGATGGTTGAAGAAGCAGGGATAAAAATACTTACATCATCAATACAAAAAGCTGGATCGCTGGCGCTAAAAGTGGTGTTGTTTACAAATTTAAATCCAAATCTTAAAGTAGCTTGGTTATCCCAAAGTGCATTTACATACGTTGCCTGTACCCATGTGTTTTGGTTAAATATATTTCCTGTTTGAAGGCTCCATGATGATCCACCATTCGTGCTATAATAAACCTCACCAAAACTATTACTTCCTCCTGCCAATAAATACCAAAATGACATTGATATTCCGGTTTGTCCGGTGGTTGAAATATCGCTTGTCATTCTTGCAAAATATCCTTCTGAAAATTGACAACTTCCGTCAGCAGCTTGAAAATTACCATTTAAAACTCCTGCGGTTACACCCCAGTCAGAGCAGATATGCAGATAGTTGCTGGATGGAGCACCCGTAATTCCGGCAGGTTCACTTGCTGTTGATCCAATGTTTATTGGGATATCAAATCCAGTACATGTTTCAATTACCGTTCCACCGCTATACGCATTGTTTACCAGCCATTGGTTATTTCCAACAGCTGTTGAACTAACATCAATAGAGTTTAGTGTAAAAGTATGTGAGCCACCATTAAAATTTTCGGTATAAAGTACCTGTGCTTGTGCAGAAATGAATGCAGAGCATACTAGTAAAGTAAAAAGTTTTTTCATCCGTTCTTGAGTTTTAGTTATATAAAATTATGAAAAGGAAGGGAATTACCAAATATTAGCTTTTAGAAGAATCGAATACCTCCGCAAACTCCCGTCCAAATAGCCATATTAAACTCACCTATAGTTGTATAGGCTGTTCTGAAGGTTGGGGCCAACTCGGTGCCATTTGCAATATATGTGCCTCCATGTTCCAAAGTATTGTTATTGGAAAATAACATGTGCAATGTAGGTCCAAGATACAATGCCACTTTTGGGGTAAGTTCAAATCCACACGTTAATCTAATTTGGTTGGTAATGGTTGTTTTGCCAGCACCAAAGCTAAATGGTTCGTTGATGTTAACCAATGAGGTGATATCATCGAAGTCACCATAAAATCTCTTCGAGAATTTTACGTGAATCCCTGGTCCCCATCCAAATGACCAAAAGAGATTTTTATTGAATGGATTCACACCAACAGATATGATTGAATAAACTTGTCGACCACCTGTTTTTACCGCAAGGTTGAAAGAAGTAAGTTCATTGCTCCAGATTTCCATTTTATTGTATCCATGTTTTACGATGTTTACCAAACCAATTGGAACAACTGAACTATCACCTGAATAATTAATCAATCCCACCTGAAAACCTCCCGATTTTTTTGCGATGTTAATAGCTCCTAATTGAAATCCATCAGACTCCCCGGCATAGTTAAATAGGGTGGCGGCTTGAAATCCGTTATGATATTTTGCAGTTACGTTGGCACTCCATGAAAATTGAACACCTCGTGTTTCTCCCATTACTACGTTTGGTCCTAATGCCCACTGAATTCCGTACATGTCTTTTTGTACATAGTTCAACAAGTGACTTCCCATTCCTCCACGAAAATCACCACCATTAATATTTACAAACCATGAAAATTCTAATCCTGTAAATCTTCCTTTTTGATAGGTGAATAATCCCGAAAAATTAGCACCCATTCCTTCGCCTTCTACCCAGTTAACAAGAGGACCTACCTGAAATCCTTTCATGTCGCCTTTGTTAATATTGATCATTCCAAGCTGAACACCATGCATGTTATATTTATTCACATTCAAAATGGTTCCAAGTTCAACACCTTTTATCTGTCCGGTATAACCAGCAAATAAATTTAAACTGAAATTGAATTGTTTTTCTTTGCTTTTTGTCCAGGATGTCCCAAACGGATAAATTAAACTTGCCTGAACATATCCATTTTTAAGTCCTTGCGAATATATATTAGTTATAAGTAAAATTCCAATGATTATGCAAAAAACTTTCTTCATTTTTTTTGAATTGCTTAATAAATATACGAAAATTCTCTCAGGTTGAAAAAAGCGCCAGCGATGTGGAGGGGAAGCCAGACTGAAAGTATGGCCGAAGCGAAGCGCAGCCCGCAACGTAGCGAAGGCGCCCTAAAAAATTACATTCTTATTAATGCTGAGGCCCAGGTAAAGCCACTACCAAATGCAGCTATACAAATAAGATCATTCTCCTTAACCTTTCCTTCGGCCCATGCTTCACTTAAAGCAATTGGGATGCTGGCAGCTGTTGTATTTCCGAATTTCTGAATATTATTAAATACCTTTTCGTCGGGCAATTTAAATTTTCTTGCAATAAAATCTGCTATCCGCAAATTTGCCTGATGTGGAATTAAAAGATCCAAATCATTTACAGTATAATTATTGGTAGAAAGTGCCGTGGAAATACATTCCTCAAATCGGGTAACGGCATGTTTAAAAACCAGATTTCCGTTCATGTGTGCCAGCAAACTTCCATCCGTCAACATTTCTTCGGTAATACGTGTTTTTAATTTTGTACCCGGGTGAGGACAATATAATTCTTCAGCCAGACTTCCATCACTATATAAATGAGTAGATAAAATTCCTTTATTTTTTTCTTCACTTCTTTGCAAAACAACGGCGCCGGCACCATCTCCAAAGATAACTGCGATGTGACGGTGTCTATCACTATATTCAACAAAGTTTGATTGAGTTTCGGCTCCTACAACCAAAACAGTTTTATACATTCCTGACTTTATGAATTGATCGGCAACTGAAATTCCATATATAAATCCCGAGCATTGATTTCTTACATCGAGTGCTCCAATATTTCCTAATCCAAGTTCTTTTTGGAGTAGAACACCACATCCGGGAAAATAATAATCTGGACTTAGTGTGGCAAAAACGATCATATCAATTTCGTTTTTATCTATACCTGCATGTTTAATGGCATTCAAAGCAGCTTTGGAACCCATAATACTGGTGGTATCTTTACCTTCAGTAAAATATCTGCGTTCTTTTATCCCCGTTCTTTCTACTATCCATTCATCGGTAGTATTCATACGTTGCTCCAAATCCTTATTGGTAACAACATTTTCAGGAACGTAGTGTCCTGCCCCGATGATCCTTGATTGATGCATATAACAAACTAAGCTATTTATTTCGTAAAATACAAGAAGACCGAAGCTAGAAGACCGAAGACGGAAGTCAAAAAATAATTCTTCGGTCTTTCGTCTTCGGTCTTCCAGCTTCTTTTGTTATATTTGTATATACAAAACATGTCAGACTCACTGATCCATACATTTCATCACGTTTTAAGATCCGCTTCGGGTAGCATAGAAGATGCTATAAACAGAAACGATACGGTATTGGAAGAGGTGTTGGCAGTTTTGACTGGGAACAAAGGGAAGATAATTGTTTCAGGGATAGGAAAGTCATCTATTATTGCGCAGAAAATGGCTTCTACCTTTTCGAGCACGGGTAGTCCTGCGGTATTTTTGCATGCAGGAGAGGCTTTTCATGGTGATCTGGGGATTTGTAAACCAGAGGATGTAGCCATTATTATTTCAAAAAGTGGGACAACTGCGGAATTAGTAAAACTAGTTCCATATCTAAAAAATATTGGAATTAAGGTTATAGGGATTATTGGAAACGCGGGAAGTCCTCTAACCTATGATTGCGATTTTGTATTAGATGCTTCAGTTCATAAAGAAGCAGATCAACATAATCTTGTTCCTACAACCAGCACAACTCTTGCCATTACCATGGGAGATGCATTGGCTATTTGTTTAATGGAGCAAAAAGGTTTTTCGGCAAGCGATTTTGCGAAATTTCATCCGGCTGGCCAACTTGGGAAAAACTTATTACAGATTGTTGGGAACCACATGGTTCCTTTAAATAATATCCCACTTTCGAAAATTGAGACTCCCTTAAAGGAAGTAATTATTCAAATGACTGAGAAACCCGTTGGAGCTGCATGTGTAGTAAATGAGAAGAATAATCTCATGGGAATCATTACTGATGGTGATATTCGTAGGTTTTTTGTTAATCATGATGATATAAGAAACATTACGGCCGGTGATATCATGACAAAAAATCCTGTGGAAATTTCGTCTTCGGATACTATCATGCATGCAATTGAGTTAATGGAGAACAGAGAGTCAAAAATTTCGGTACTTCCAGTGATTGATCAAAATATTATTTCCGGAATTATTAGAATTCACGACGTGTATTAAAATGGAAAAAATACTTTCATATTCGTTTGATAAAAAAACACCATTGATCATTTCGGGTCCATGTGTGGTTGAAAGTAAAGAACTATGTTTGAAAGTGGCAGAACAAATGAAAAAGATCTGCGATAAACATAAATTACCGTATATTTTCAAAGCTTCTTACGACAAGGCAAATCGTACCAGTGGAGGCTCATTCAGATCGATCGGGATTGAAGAATCACTAAGAATTTTAGAGGAAGTAAAAAAAGAAATAGGTGTTCCCGTTTTATCTGATATTCATGAGTCGGTTCAGGTGGATATGGTGAAGGGTGTAATTGATGTGATTCAGATTCCTGCATTTCTATGTCGCCAAACAGAATTATTGGAGGCTGCAGGTAAATCGGGACTTCCTGTAAATATTAAAAAAGGTCAGTTCATGGCTCCTGGAGACATGAAATATGCAGTTGATAAAGTAAAAAATGCATCAGAAAACACGGTTCTTTTAACCGAACGTGGAAGTTTTTTTGGCTATGGAAATCTTGTTGTTGATTACAGAAGCATTCCTATTATGGAGGAGTTTGCTCCAGTTATTTTTGATGTTACTCATAGCGTTCAATTGCCCGGTGCAGCAGATGGTAAAAGCGGAGGCAACCGAAAAATGGCTCCTGTTTTGGCCAAAGCGGCAGCGGCAATTGGTGTAAGTGGTTTTTTTATTGAAACTCATCCTAACCCTGACAAAGCTTTAAGCGACGGGCCGAACATGATCCCTTTAGCGGAAATGGATGCCTTTATTGCTATGCTGATAAAGCTTTCCAATGCGGCTGAATAGAGCCCGCCACAAACAAATTTTCTTTATCTTCGCTTCTTAATAATTGATCATGGTTTTGAATGAATTAACTGCCATTTCACCCGTTGATGGCAGATACTATAAAACAGCTCACCCGCTTTCATCTTATTTCTCTGAATATGCCTTGATTCAATACAGAATTAAGGTAGAGATTGAATATTATATAGCATTATGTGAATTACCGCTTCCTCAACTAAAGAATTTCCCAAAAAATAGATTTCCAGAACTCCGAGAAATGTATTCGAATTTTAGCGAAGAAGATGCGAAAAGAGTAAAAGAAATTGAGAGAACAACAAATCACGATGTTAAAGCCGTAGAATATCTCATCAAAGAAAAAATGGATGAATTGGGTCTTTCAGCCCACAAAGAATTTATCCATTTCGGATTAACAAGTCAGGATATTAATAATACGGCCATTCCGCTAAGCATTAAAGAATGTAATGAAAATGTTTTGTATCCTGAGATGCAAAAGGTAATCAATAAAATTCGTGTACTTGCTGAAGAGTGGAAAGATATTTCGATGTTGGCGAAGACTCATGGTCAACCTGCTTCACCAACACGTTTAGGAAAAGAATTTTATGTTTTCTTCGAAAGATTAGTAGCTCAAGATAAATTATTGATGAGTGTTCCAAACTCAGCAAAATTTGGAGGAGCAACAGGTAATATGAATGCTCATGTGATTGCATATCCGGATGTAAACTGGGCAGGTTTCGCCAATGATTTTGTAAATAAAAAATTGGATCTTCATAGAAGCACTACCACAACACAAATTGAACATTACGATAATCTAGCAGCATATTGCGATGGTTTAAAGAGAATCGATAATATCCTTATTGATCTTTGTCGTGATATTTGGACCTACGTTTCTATGGAATATTTCAAACAGAAAATTTCTAAGAATGAAGTGGGGTCTTCTGCCATGCCGCATAAAGTAAACCCGATTGATTTTGAAAACGCAGAAGGTAATTTGGGATTTGCAAATGCCATGTTGGAATTTTTTGCAGCTAAATTACCTGTATCGAGATTGCAAAGGGATTTAACCGATTCAACTGTACTAAGAAATATAGGATTACCAATTGCGCATATATTGATAGCTATAAATTCCATTAACAAAGGTTTAGATAAACTAATGTTGAATGAACCAAAAATTAGTAAGGATCTGGAAGATAATTATGCAGTAATTGCTGAAGCTATTCAAACGGTTTTGAGAAGAGAAGGGTATCCTAATCCATACGAAAAGCTGAAAGAGCTTACAAGAGTGCATGGAACTATCAATAAAGCCGCAATGGACGAGTTTATTAATGGGTTGGATGTAACTGATGAATTGAAAAAAGAATTGTTGAGGATAACACCACACAATTATACTGGTATTCATACGTTTTAAAACCCGCAATGAAAGGACTCAGGCGTTTTCTTTTTTATTTTCGACCCTATAAAAAGAATCTCATTGGATTTTCCATTCTTACAGTGTTCTCTATTATTTTTGGAATGTTTAGTCTTGCGCTGGTGATTCCTTTTTTGCAAATTATTTTTGATAAAGCCACTTTACCATCAACTCAACCAGAGTTCAATTACTCAATAAGCTCGGTAATGGATAATCTCTATTATTATATTGGGACTTCGATGGGCGGAGTTAGTAAAATGAAACTACTGATGGTGGTTTGCTTTAGTGTAATCACCTTATTTCTTCTCAAAAATCTTACATCTTATATAGGTCTGCATGTTTTGGCTCCTGTTCGTACAGGCTTTATACATGATCTTAGAAAAAAAATGTTTTATCGGTTAACCGAACTTCCTCTTGGATATTATAATGAACAAAAGAAAGGGGATACACTTACCCGAATGAGTGCTGATGTTGTTGAAATAGAATGGAGCATTATGGGGTCCATTATTTCTCTTATTCGAGACCCATTACAAATATTAGCTACCGTTGGAATCTTGTTTTATTTCAGTCCACAACTTACCCTGTTTGTTTTGATTTTACTTCCTTTAAGTGCACTCATCATTAACAGGCTTGGAAGAAGTTTGAAGCGATCTTCCTTTAAAGGACAAAAATTCTTAAGCGAATTAATGGTGGTAATTGAAGAAACCATTGGAGGCATCAAGATCGTGAAAGCATTTACCGCTGAAAAACATTTACAAAAAAAGTTTGACGAGAAAAACAGGAGCTTTGTTAGACTTGGAAATAAAGTATTTAGAAAAAGAAGTGCTTCATCACCCCTTAGTGAATTTTTGGCAAGTATTGTTATCGCTTTGGTTATTTGGTTTGGTGGGAGGCTGGTATTGAGTGAACAATTACCTGCTGAAATATTTATCACCTATATAGCAATGTTCTCACAAATTATATCACCTGCTAAGTCGTTTTCAAATTCTTTTTACAATCTCCAAACTGGTGTTGTTATGCTGGATAGGATAGAGGAGGTGATTAATCAGCCCAACCCTATCACCGAAAAGGGTGATGCCAAAGAAAAAAATGAGTTTTCTAATGCAATAGAATTTAAAAATGTGAGTTTCAAGTACCAAGTCAAACCCGTTTTGCAACAAATTGATTTAAATATACCCAAGGGCAAAACAATCGCTTTAGTTGGACAAAGCGGTGCCGGTAAGTCAACGTTAGTTGACCTGATTCCACGTTTTTATGATATTGAGAGTGGTGTTATTCAAATTGATGGAATGGATATCCGTGATCTTAAGCTCGATTCTTTACGAAATCTAATTGGCATTGTACCCCAGCAATCTATTCTTTTTAATGATTCAATCCTAAATAACATTGCCTTTGGAGATGAAAATCCTGATAAGGCCAGGGTGGAAACCGCTGCTAAAATGGCCAATGCCCATGATTTTATTGTTACTATGGAAGATGGTTATGATTCTATGGCAGGAGAGCAAGGTGGCAAACTAAGTGGTGGTCAAAAACAAAGAATAGCGATTGCAAGGGCCCTTTATAAGAATGCCCCAATCCTTATTTTGGATGAGGCTACCAGTTCACTGGATAACGAAAGCGAAAAATTGGTTCAATCTGCTTTAAACAACCTCATGAAGGACAGAACCTGTATAGTGGTTGCACATAGACTTTCTACCATCCAAAATGCCGATACAATTGTAGTAATGAATGAAGGGGAAATTGTAGAAACCGGAAAGCATGCCGATTTAATTCAAAAAGGCGGGGTTTACAAAAAATTATATGAGTTGAATGTGTTAGATAATACAGAAAATGTAAATTAGGATCATGAAGTTGGGATTTAAAATATTACTTACTGCAATATTGTTATCATCTGCTAATATATTTGCGCAGATAGGTGGAAATGGAACGTATGCTTTTTTAAAGATCCCTGCAACTGCACGTATAGAAGGTTTGGGAGGAAACATTGTTTCATTATATGATAATGATCTAAGCATCGTTAATTCAAATCCTGCAAATCTTAATTCCGATATGAATAATCAAGTGGTGATGAGCTTCAACAGCTATTTCGCCAATATAGGTCAGGGTTATTTTGCGTATTCTAAAAGTTGGAAAAAAATTGGAAGTTTTTATGCAGGGTTTCAATTTCTAAATTATGGCGATTTTGTAAGAACCGATGAGGTTGGCAACATACAAGGCACTTTTAGTGCTGGCGATTATGCATTTAATGTTGGTTATTCCCGCCCGTTTTTCGATTCATTAATGTATATAGGAGCCACCGTAAAAATGATTGGTTCTCAATATGCCGAATACAATTCCTTTGGTTTAACAACAGATTTAGGAATCTCTTATGTGAGTAGAAATAAATTAACCACTGTTTCTGCAGTTTTTAGAAATCTAGGTGGAACTTTAGATCCTTACGAAAAGGGCCATTATGAAGCAGCGGCACCTGAAATTCATTTAGGTGTTTCCCAAGGATTCAAACATGTTCCATTAAAGCTTTTCCTAACATTCACCAATTTGCAAAGACCCGATCTTAGTTATGTAGATCCTGCTACCAGATTCCAAACTGATGCCTTAACCGGTGATACCATTGATACAAAAATCGGGGCCGGATTGGTATTGCTTCGTCATTTTACAATTGGAGCTGAATTATTTCCATTTAAGAAACATCTCTTTATAAGAGTGGCGTATAATTTTTTACGTTCTGGAGAAATGGCTGTAAGTGCTTTAAATGGAGCTGTTGGGCTAAGTTATGGTATTGGTATCCGCATTTCTCATTTTACTTTTAGCTATAGCCGATCACAGTATTTCGTAAACGAGTCGCCTAATCACTTTACTTTAAATGTTAATCTTGACGGGTTCTTCAAAACAAAAAGAGTAAAAAAGGAGAATGTTCCAACTATCCAGTAAATCTTCATCCTTCTCCTCGTCTTAATCAAACCACAGTCATTTGTACCTGTTTATGACTAATACTGTGATTGAGATTTCCGGTTTTTGACCATCAGGTGTTCAGCTAAATTTTCATTGTTTAACTTTCTTCCTTTTTATAAATCATTATCTTTACCCACCTCTATGCCGAAGATTAACATAGCTATTGATGGGTTTTCATCCTGCGGAAAAAGTACCATTGCCAAGGAATTGGCAGAGTTGCTTCATTATAAATATATTGATACGGGTGCCATGTATAGAGCCCTTGCCTTATATGCTATTCGAAGAGAGCTTACAATGCCTGATGGATCAATTGACATTGAGCTACTGGAAAAAGAGATTACCCATGCCGATGTTGATTTCCATTTAAATAAAGAGACAAAAAAATCGGAAATATTTTTAAATGACGAAGCCGTTGAACCATTTATTCGTACGCTGTCTTTAGGAAACCTGGCATCTACTATTAGTAAATATCGTTTTGTAAGAAATAAACTGCAAAAACTCCAGAAGAAAATTGGTTTTCAAAAAGGAGTAATTATGGACGGTCGTGATATTGGAACGGTGATCATGCCCAATGCAGAATTGAAAATATTTATGATTGCCGATCCGGATGTTCGTGCTGAAAGAAGAATGTTGGAATTAGGAGCTGGAGGATCAAATGTTACCAAAGAAGAAGTATTGGAAATGCAACGAATTAGGGACCATCAGGATCTTACACGCGAAGAAGATCCTTTAAAGCGTGCAGATGATGCCGTTATTCTTGATAATTCATATATGACCAAAGAGCAACAACTAAACTACGTAATTGAGTTAGTTGAACATATCAAGGTAGGTTCTGCACCAAGAACCTAATTTTATTTTTTAGGGCGCCTGCCCTATGTTTCGGGCTCGCTGTTCGCTCGGCCTTACAGGCCAAGCCCTACACAGCGGTGGCGCTACGTTCCAGAACATGCTTTGTTGTTCTCAATTAATGTTCTATCTTTATATACTGTTTTTTAGGAGCTTTTATGAAGAATTTTATTTCCATTTTTACATTACTGTTCATTTCAGTATCGGGTTTTACTCAGGATACGCTTACTGTAATGAGTTATAACATTCTTAATTATCCTGGGACTTCGTCCACAAGATACAATGACCTAAAGGTTATTATTCAACACACCAAACCTGATATTTTTATCTGTAGCGAATTACAAGATGCAGCTGGAGCTGATCTTCTATTAAACAATTCCTTCAACGCTGCACCTATCAACTATTATGCCAGAGCAAATTTTGTTGATGGAGACGACACCGACAATATGTTGTATTACAATACCAATAAAGTAAGTCTTGCTTCACAAAATCAAATAACAACAGCACTGCGTGATATTTCGCATTATCATTTATATACCTGTGAAGGTGCAGATACCGTTTGGTACGATATATTTTCTATGCACTTAAAAGCAAGTTCAGGAAGCACTAACGCAAACGATAGATTGGCTGAATGTGTTCAACTTACAAATTATATTGCAACGCTACCAACCAATACAAATATTATGGTAGGCGGTGATTTTAATTTTTATAGTGTACTTCCCGGTATCGAACCTGCGTGGAATCAACTTACTGTAACTTGCTCTCAAGCCTTAAAAGATCCAATAAATATGGCAGGCGAGTGGCACGCAAATAGCTTTTATAAAAACATTCATACTCAATCAACAAGATCAGCTGTTAATCCGGGATGTTGTGGTGGAAGTACAGGTGGAATGGATGACCGGTTTGATTTTTTATTAATCAATCAAAATTTAAGAGATGGTTTGGCCGGAGCAGAATATATGCCAGGCACATACAAAGCAGTAGGGCAGGATGGGAATCATTATAATATTTCTCTTGTTGAAAGTCCTTCCAACGCATCGGTACCCGCTGCAGTTAATACGGCTTTGTTTAATATGAGTGACCATCTTCCTGTACTCATGAAGATTTACACCTGTGATGTTACCATTGGTTTGGAAGAAAACTCCGAAGAAGGTCATTTAACAGTTGCTTTTGGCAGTGAGAATAATTTATTGGTAACTGCAGATTATTTAAAGGAAGAAAATATCACAGCCGAGATCATTACTTTAAATGGATCAGTGGTCTTAACCCAAAACTTTGAATCTAAAATCGGGCATAACCAATTTACGATTCCACTTCCAATCATGGAAAAAGGAATGTATGTAATCCGCTTATCCTCAAAAACGGGTGTATTAACACAGAAGTTCGTTAAATAGAGAATTATGTATTGGTATGCTTTCGTAATCTTAATTACCCTTTCCGTCATTGTAATTATTTATAAAAGAAGAAGAATCTCAAAATTTAAATCTGACTTTAATGATATCAATGATATTGCCCGAAGAGCCATTATTGATAACGAACAAATTGCTTATTTGGATGAGGATATCATATTCTATTTTGGAAGCATAGTCAACAATCAGGAAGAATATCTCAAATTAAAACAATTGCTTCCTTTAACTGATGTTAAGCTTCAAGATTATTTTAAAAATACTCATTATAGTTCGACAGAAGATTGCCTGAATATTTACAAATTAACTAAATTCTCCAACGGAGACTCATACATAATTGTCATTGATGATCCAGTTGATATGAATCTTAATTTCAGTCTTTTCGAAATTCTTGGACCCTTTAATGTAACTTAAACTAAAGAATAAAATTTAGCAGAAGATACACAAAAGCCGCTGATGTTACCATAAGAATTATAAACCGAAAAGCTATATTTTTAAGAATGTTTTTCACTCTGGTTTAATTAATGTGATCTTATTCAAAAAAGTCAACCCCTTTAAAGCTTTTTCTTTGAATTACTTCAACTGCTTTTAAATAGATTTTATTCTCGGTGTTCCAAACTCTGTAGAATTCTTCACGACCCCAAAGATCCTGAGCATACCCGGCTTTAATTCTCATATAAATAAATGCCTGACTTTTCTTTAATTGCTTTTTATCAAAAACAATTTCTTTGCTTTCCGCAAATTTTACAAAAGCGGTCCATACCAATTTTTCCACATCAAAATTCTTTTCAAAATCTTCAAATGCAGGGTATGTCTTTTTGTATTGATCTCTATTTTTATCTACATCATCTAAACAAAACTCATTAATTACATTTTTTCTGTTTAAGTCTGTCAGTAATTGCGTAATCATGGTTGTATCAATTCCAATAAATAGGTCGGGCATAATTCCGCCGCCACCAAAAACCAATCTTTTATTGTCGGTATAATGTTTCAAAGAATCAGGGAATTTAATTTTGTCGGGATCAGAAAGCTCCCCGTTTTTATATCTTTCTTTCAGGTCTTCGTAGTATTTATCCACTCCGCCTTCATAAGGTTTTTGAATAAATCTTCCGCTTGGTGTATAATATCTGGCTGTAGTTAAACGTACCGCCGATCCATCGCTAAAGCTATATGTGTTTTGAACCAAACCTTTACCATACGATCTTCTTCCAACAATAATTCCACGATCATGATCCTGAATGGCACCACTTACAATTTCACTGGCTGATGCGGAACCTTCATCAATCATTACAACCAGTTTTCCATTTTGGATGGATCCAAAACTCGTAGAAGTGTAATCTTTTCTGGCACTTGTTCTACCTTCAGTATAAACAATCATTTCTCCTGAGTTGAGAAATTCATCAGCTAATTCAACAGCTGCATGTAAATATCCACCTGAATTATCAGTAAGGTCAAGAATAAGATCCTTGGCCCCCATACCGCTTAATTCTCTCCAAGCATCTTTAAATTCCTGCATGGTTGTGCTGGCAAAACGATTTACCTTAATATAACCAACCCCCGGAGCTGCCAAATAAGAAGCATCCACGCTAAAAACAGGAATTTTATCTCGGGTAACAGTAAATTCAATTAGGTTTTTTTCTCCTCGGCGCATCAATTTTAAACTAACCTTGGTACCTTTTTTTCCTCTTAGTTTTTTATATACATCCTGATTTTTTACATTTACACCAGCTACCAACGTATCGTTAATCATTACGATTTTATCACCGCTTTTTATTCCTACTTTTTCTGATGGTCCTCCACTGATTGGACTAACCACCATAATGGTATCATGAAAAATATTGAATTGAATTCCTACACCCTCAAAGTTCCCCTGCAAAGGCTCATTGCTTGCTTTTAGTTCTTCAACTGATAAATAGTAGGAGTGTGGGTCTAGTTCTTTTAAAATTCCTTTCAAAGCATCCTCATAGAGACTATTGGAGTTTACCGTATCTACATAATGGCCTTTAAGAAAACCAACAAGCTCATCAATTTTATCAGAGTTTTCTACTTGAGCAAATGATAACGAAGGAATGAATACAAAAAGGGATAAAAGAAATTTTTTGCGCATAGGGTTTATTTATAGAATAAGATTTATCGAATTCAATTATACAATAATTGAGAGTATTCGTTTCAGCATTTAACTTTTTTTTATCAATTACAACTATTGGTTGTTCTTTTTATAACGTCGGTATTTTAGATAACTATACACTGCAACTGTCAATAGGATCAAAAAAGCACCTATATAAAAGGTAAAAGTAAGCTTTTCGTGCTCATGGAAGATCCAAGCAGCCAGCAAAAAAGTATAGATAGGTTCTAGATTAACGGCCAATACAACTGTAAATGCGGTTAGTTTTGAGAGTACTTTATTGGTTGACCAAAATGCAAAAGCAGTGCAAATGGTTCCCAATATTCCAAGCCAAAGCCAATCCATGTTAGTTAATTGGAAATTGAATGTATCTGGACCGGAAATGGCCAGATATATGCTTAAAAAAAGGAATCCTCCCAGCAACTCGTAAAAACTCATGGTAATCGGATCAAATTGATTGGAGAGTTTTTTATTTAAAACAGTAAAAAGACTGGATAAGAAAGCGGAAATGAGCCCAACAATTATTCCCAACCGGTATTGATATTCTACTTTTATAATGAGAAGAATGGCTAGAATTATTACAATTCCAATGATTACTTCCAGAAGAGAAATCTTGGATTTAAAGAAGATAGGCTCTAAAAAAGAGGCAAATAGGGTGCCCGAGGCCAGGCAAGCCAAAGCGATGGAAACATTATCAGTGATCTTAATGGAGCCAAAAAATGCAATCCAATGCAAGGCGACTACTACCCCAACTCCAAACAATTTTAATATATTTTTAAGGGGTAGGGCGAATGGCTTTTTTGTCACTAACATATAGATAGTCAGTGTAATAATAGCTATTAAAATCCTATACCAAACAAGCTGATCTCCAGGTATACTTATAAGTTTACCTAAGATTCCGGTAAACCCAAAGAGGAAGACCGTGAAATGTAATAATAAATTATATTTCCACAAACCCTGTTTCATTAAGGAAAGAGTTTAATTTTGCACTTTATTTTTTATGAAAATGACTAAGAAGATTAATGTTTTATTTTTTGCCGCTATTGGTATGATGTTCGCTTGCGGCGGATCAAAGGTAAAAAAAGATAGCGATGCTGATTTACGTGTTAAAGATCCACATAGCTACGCAGATCCTGGCCAAGCGGTGGTAACGAATTTGTATCTTGAATTAGATGTTGATTTTGCCAACAGAAAGTTGAATGGTACTGCAACCTGGGATTATATAGCATCAGATTCTGCTCAGTTTATTTATTTCGATACTCATAATTTAAAGATTGAATCTGTTTATAATGAAATGAACGGACCTATCGCTTACGAACTTGGAGCCTATGATCCTATTTTAGGACAAAGTATGAAGGTAGGAATTGGAGGTCATCCAAAACAGATTAATATTAAATATTCTACTACCGATTCATCTTATGCTTTGCAATGGTTAACACCGGAGCAAACGGCTGGTAAAAAAAGTCCGTTTTTATATACTCAGTCTGAGCCTATCCTAGGTCGTTCGTGGATTCCATGTCAGGATAGTCCTGGTGTAAGATTTACCTATAAAGCTAAAGTGAAAACAGGTCCGGGATATTTAGCGGTAATGAGTGCACAAAAAAATCCGGTTGAGAAAACTACGAATGGGGTATATGAATTTGAACAACCTAATGCGATTCCATCTTATTTAATGGCTCTTGCTGTTGGCGATATTGATTTTCAACCAACGGGGGTTAGAACGGGAATCTATGCTGAACCGGTAACCCTTGAGAAAGCTGCCTGGGAATTTGAAGAAACAGAAAGTATGATTGAAGCAGCGGAAAATCTTTACGGGCCATATATTTGGGGACGTTATGATATTCTTGTTTTGCCTCCAAGTTTCCCTTATGGTGGAATGGAAAATCCTAATCTAACATTTGCAACTCCAACAGTAATTGCAGGTGACAGATCTTTAACATCATTAATTGCACACGAATTGGCACATAGCTGGAGTGGTAACCTTGTTACAAATGCTACATGGAACGATTTCTGGTTGAATGAAGGTTTTACCATGTATCTTGAAAGAAGATTAATGGAAGCTATTCATGATACTTCATATTCATCCATGTTGGCAAGTTTAGGTTATGGTGATTTACAATACACTTTAGAGGACCTTAACTCAGCAGGAGATAGTGCCGATACAAAACTTAAATTAAATCTTGAAGGACGTGATCCTGAAATAGGAATGACGGATGTTGCTTATGAAAAAGGATATTTATTCCTGATAAAAATAGAACATGTTGTTGGGCGTAAAAAATTCGATGATTTCTTAAAAGTGTACTTTGAGAAATTTAAATTTAAATCTCTTACCACAGAAAGATTTGTAAAAGAATTGTATGACGACCTTATAGAAAAAGGATCTAAAGAAGATAAAGAAATAAACATTGAAGGATGGGTTTATGGAACAGGTCTACCAGAAGGTTTTGAAGCTCCAAATTCAACTAGATTTGATGTGATCAACAAAATAGCTACAGCGTATTTATCTAAACAAACAAGTGTGGATCAAATTGATGCTTCCAAATGGACCTCTCATGAATTTATGGAGTTCTTAAGAATGATCAAAAAAGATGTAACCCTTGATCAAATGTCGGAATTAGATAAGAAATTTAATTTCACGAATTCTGGTAATAGTGAAGTATTGGCCTTATGGTTAGAGGCTTCGGTTACTCATCAATATGAAGTTGCATATCCTAAATTGAAAAACTTCCTTGAGAATATTGGTCGTAGAAAATTCCTAATAGTACTTTACCATGCAATGGTAGAAAACCCAAACATGTTAACCATGGCTCAGGAGATTTACAAAGCAGATCGTAAAAACTACCACTCTGTTTCTACAAAAACAATTGATGCTTTGATGCTGAAAGCTGAAGAGAAGCAAAAAGAGGATGCTCAAAAGAAAAAATTAGAGGAAGGTTCAGGAACTCATTAAAATTTGAACTCTCAAAAATAAATCCCAAATTTCAGTTACTGGAATTTGGGATTTGTATTTTTTGATCTTTTATGGCGGCTTATCTAGGGTTTAATATGTAAAAGAAAATTAATAGCATCGTAAATTTATTTTAACATTCTGGGGCATTTTTTTAAGAATTCCAATGAGAACTCCACCCAATAAGTTCCTTTTTTACTTGCCAATGCGATTGATACAAAGACAACATCGTTTGAACTAAGTTGAATGTCTGAAAAATGAACACTATAAATGCCTTTTTTAAGTTCGGGAACAGTCGATTGTTTCTCATCCCAACTATCCCAATCTCGTACGGATATTTCTTTTCCATTCTGACGAATAGATATTTCTGCATAGCCGGATTGGGAGATGTCTTCGGGTATTCCATTTACCTCTACCTGCGCAGCTATAGAGTATTTCCCGGTTGACACTTTTTTTACAATGAGTGTAAAATACACTTCCTCATAAATACCTGTTTTTTTTAGAGGCTTTCACTGGCTTGCTCCTGCATTCATCCCGGGTTTGGGAATAAGTAAAACCAACAGTTAAAAGCAGGGTTAAAAAAATTACGCTTCTTTTCATATATGATTATTTGACCCATTTCTCCATAAACTCCTCGTTGGCACTTATACTGCCAATCATCCATGTTTTGCTTGCATTTAATGCTTCGCTATCATCTATCTTTTCTTTGGTTACCCCTTTTGAACTGATATAATTGCTATGTATAAAATAACAATCATTCTTTTCTTTGGTAATGTATCCGGTATGGAAATCTAATCCCACAATAAAAACTGAATTTTCATCGGCTTTCTTCAAATACGATTTGAGATCTTCAAAATCGGCATAGTTTTTAATATTGGTACAGGTAGCTTTTATTAAAACCGATGATGCTACTTGAGCCAATTTTACTCTTTCAATATCGAAACCTAAATCGACCATTGTATTGGTGATAAAATATCCGCATGCAATTTTGCCTTCTCCGGGTTTACGTGTTACTCCATTAAAGTCCCAGGGAGTTCCTTCCCAATAATCCGGAATTTTATCGTTGACAAGGGTGAAGAAATATTTTTTGGCATCAGCCAGTGGTTTGTCTTTAAGCTTTTCTCTTTCTGTTTTTACCTCCACTAAAAAGTCGGCATAACTCATTTTAGGTTTTGAGTTGTTTTCCAATTCCGAAGTTTTTGATGTCCCCCAAAAGCAACTGCTTAATGAAAGTATTAGAATTGATATGGAGGTGATCATCTTCATTTGTTTGGAATATAAACGGGTAAAAAGGGAATTCTAGTATTATCAACATCAATACATCAACTCTATAAAAGTTGTCTTTCTTGTTCCATGCGGCATTTGAACAACTACAAAATAAGTTCCAGTAGGTAGTTGATTTCCGTTCCAGGTGTCATCCCATTCATTTTGATAATTATCGCTATGATAAATTTCATTTCCCCAACGATTAAAGAATGAAACTCTGCTATTTGGAGGTAATGAATCTATTGAAATTCCCAAACTGACTCATAGAGGCTATATGACCATTAGTAGCGGAACCTAAAGAAAATTCATTTAATACACAGCTTGTAGGCACATTCACAGAAGAGGTACAAGGTGGAGTTCCCCAAGTTGAGGGAATGACTGGTACATTTGGTGTTCCGGATAAAGGGAACCAGCAGTGCACTTCATAATTAAGAAGTGATTGATTGGCCATACGAAGCATTAACAGGATTTGGACCAATAGAACTTAAATATATATTCGCATCATCCAGCGGACTGCCATTATTTAAAAGATTACACAGGTGGGCAGGTGGGCATCGATCTTCCACATGCTATGGGCCACCAACTTGGACCTAATAAAGTCTGACAATTCAACAAATTGTTGAAGAAAAGACTGGTTAATAAAAAAACAACAATTGAAACTTTTTGAAAAATTTGGGTAGTTTTCATACCGGATAATTTTTTGATTGGTATAACAATGAGCAAATCATTTTTTAATAACCAAGGATGATTTTTTAGAAAACATAAAAAACATATTTATTGTCCGCCTCTAAGTGCCAGGGACAGAAGCGGCATCCTTTTAATTGCGGTAAATATTGATTTTTTGCCAGCTGTAGGGACGTATTATGATACGTCCATGCTCCAGTCGGCCAAGGTTTAAAGGCAATTTAAAAGATATAGCGGATGGCCCCGCCGAGGAATTTGGGTGAAGGGTTGTGGGGAGGAGGGCACCCAAACCTCTTTTGATATTCGCTTTAAAACAATCATAAACCCCCATTGCTTTTCTCAGAAATATTCTATTATTTTGGTGGAAATCATTGATTCAAAAAAATAGCTCGAATTTGAAACCTACTGACATTAAAGACCCGGAATATTTCCATAAGGTGGTCGATTGCCAACATGCCTGTCCGGCACATACTCCCGTTCCAGAATACATAAGATTAATTGCCGAGGGCAAATACAATGAAGCCTATATGGTAAACTGGGATTCGAATGTTTTCCCCGGTGTATTAGGAAGAACTTGCGATAGACCTTGCGAACCAGCTTGCAGAAGAGGTAGGGTAGAAGAAGAGCCGGTGGCCATTTGTCGTTTGAAGCGTGTTGCTGCCGATAATAAAGATGACGTAAAACATTTAATGCCTCAGGGTCCATTTAAACAAAATGGAAAAAAAATAGCTTTGGTTGGTGCAGGTCCTGCATCGTTAACCGTGGCTCGTGATCTTGCTCCCTTGGGTTATGAAATTCATTTATATGATGAGCAAAAATTAGGTGGTGGTTTTATGAGAAGTCAGATTCCATCGTTCCGTTTGCCTGAAACTGTATTGAATGAAGAGGTAAATTATATTTTGGATTTAGGCATCAATCAACATTTTAATCATTATGTGGATAGCTTAAAAGATATTTTGGCTAAAGACTACGATGCTGTTTTTATTGGATCAGGTGCTCCAAAAGGTCGTGATTTAGATGTTCCAGGCAGACAGGAAGCTGCTGCGAATATTCATATTGGAATTAACTGGTTGGCAAATGTTGCTTTTGAACATACTGCTAAAGTTGGAAAAAATGTAATTGTACTGGGTGGTGGTAACACTGCTATGGATTGTTGCAGAACTGCTCGCCGTTTAGGTGGTGACAATGTAAAAGTGGTAGTTCGTTCTCCTTTTGCTGAAATGAAAGCATCACCTTGGGAAAAAGAAGATGCACAGCATGAGGATATTCCTATTATTGATAACCATGTTCCAAAATCTTTTGTTGTAAAAGATGGAAAGCTAGTGGGTATGACCTTTGAAAAAGTAAAAGCTGAATATGATGAAAACGGAAAAAGAAAATTAGTTCCCGTTGGTGGTGAAGATGTTTTCTTTGAAGCGGATGATGTTTTGGTAGCTATCGGTCAGGAAAATAGTTTCCCTTGGATTGAAAGAGACAATGGAATTGAATTTGACAAATGGGAAATGCCAGTGGTAAATGAAACCACTTTTGTTTCAACCAATCCAAAAGTATTTTTTGGTGGTGATGCTGCCTGGGGTCCTAAAAATGTAATTACTGCTGTAGCTCACGGACATCAAGCTGCCGTTTCTATAGACCTTGCTTGCAAAGGGGAAGATTTATTTAAAAGATTAGACCCTATGGTGAACTTAGTTTCACAAAAAATGGGAATTCATGAGTGGGGGTATGACAGTGCAGTTGTTTCTGACGAAAGATATATAGTTCCTCAAGCAGATAAAAAACTAACCTTAACCAACAGAAAGAAGGAAGTAGAGTTAGGTTTTGATCAAATTGCGGGATTTAAAGAAGCACAACGTTGTTTTAATTGTGATGTGCAAACTGTATTTAGCGAAAGTAAATGTATTGAGTGTGATGCTTGTGTAGATATTTGTCCAACGGCATGTATTACGTTTACCGAAAATGCAGAGAGTGAAACTGACTTAAGAGCCATGCTGAAAATGCCAGCCAATAATAAAACCCAGGATATTTATGTTTCTGATGCATTACCTACTGCAAGGGTAATGGTGAAAGATGAAAATTTCTGTTTGCATTGTGGATTATGCGCTGAGCGTTGCCCAACGGCCGCCTGGGATATGCAAAAATTCTTTTATAACGTAACTAAAGCTGATAATTCATGCTATCATCACCAAAAGTAAATGACTTTGTAGTGAGGTTTGCAAATGTGAATGGAACAGGTTCTGCCAGTGCAAACTTTCTATTTACAAAAGCAATTTTCAGGATGGGAATTCCTGTTACTCCAAAAAATATTTTCCCTTCGAATATTCAAGGCCTACCAACATGGTACGAAGTACGTGTTAGCGATAAAGGTTATTTGGGTAGGAGAGAAGGCATCGATTTGTTGGTGGGTGTAAATCCACAAAGTATGATGAAGGATGTGGAATCAGTTAGACCGGGTGGATATTTTTTATACGACAGTTCTAAAAAACTACATGCCGAATACATAAGAGAAGACATCAATTATATTGGGATCCCTTTAATGCACATGTGTAATGAAGCGTATTCAGATGCACGCCAGCGCCAGTTATTCAAAAACATTATTTATGTGGGTGCTCTTTCTGCTCTTTTAGAAATTGATTTTAAAGAGATAGAAGGGTTATTGGCAGAACAGTTTAAAGGGAAAGAGAAATTAATTCCTATGAACGTTCAAGCTTTACAATTGGGTGTTGATTATGTACACAAGAATTTTAAATACCCATTGGATATTCGTTTAGAAAGAAGAGATTTGATTAAGGATAAAATTTTGATGGAGGGAAATGCTGCTTGTGGTTTAGGAGCTGTATATGCTGGTGCAACAGTTGCAGCCTGGTATCCTATTACTCCTTCTACATCTGTAGTTGAAGCTTTCATGGATTATTCTGAAGATTATCGTTTCGATAAAATAAATGGAAAAAGAAATGTTGCCATTGTGCAAGCCGAAGATGAATTGGCTGCAATAGGAATGGTAATTGGTGCCTCATGGAATGGTGCAAGATCTTTTACCGCAACTTCCGGTCCGGGTGTTTCTTTGATGAATGAATTTTTAGGATTGGCATATTTTGCAGAAATTCCCGCCGTATTAATTGATGTGCAACGTACGGGTCCATCAACAGGAATGCCAACAAGAACTCAACAATCGGATGTTATGGAAGCAGCTTATGCTTCTCATGGGGATACAAAACAGGTTTTATTATTTCCATCTACTCCAAAAGAATGTTTCGAAATGACGGCTGATGCATTTGATTTAGCAGAAGAATTACAAACTCCGGTAATCATGTTAACGGATTTGGATTTAGGAATGAATGACCACGTTTCTGAGCCTTTGGTTTGGGATGACAATAGAAAGTATAAAAGAGGAAAAGTTCTTACCGCAGAGCAATTGGATAAAATTGAAAAATTTGGAAGATATTTAGATGTGGATGGGGATGGAATTCCTTACAGAACCTATCCGGGAACGCATCCAACAAAAGGATCTTTCTTTACAAGAGGAACTTCACGTGATGAGTATGCTACTTATACCGAGGATGGAGCTGCTTATAAAAGAAATGTTGACCGTCTTTCAAAAAAATGGGAAACAGCAAAAACGAAAGTTCCTACTCCACAATTATATCAGAAAGAAAATAAATCGGAAAACGGACTTTTGTTTTTTGGAACATCACAGTATTCTACCGAAGAAGCGATGGATATTATGAAGATTGAAGGTCATGTTTTTGATGCGATAAGAATTAAATCATTTCCATTTACGAAGGAAGTGGAAGAATTTATCGCTTCGCATAAAAGAATTTTTGTAATCGAACAAAACAGAGATGCTCAAATGAAATCATTGTTAATGATTGAATTGAATGCTGATCCAAATAAATTATTCTCTATTTTAAATTATGATGGAATGCCTATTACTGCAGATTTCATTATAAAAAATATTTCGAACGTATTGCAACCAAAAACCGAATTAAACAAGGCATAGATTTATGACATATATAAGACCTACATTTCGAAATCCAGAATTGCCAAAAAATAAATTGGGATATACAATGGCCTATTACGAAGGTGCATTGAGTACCCTTTGCGCAGGTTGTGGACATGATTCTATTAGCGCAGGAATTATTGAAGCCTGTTATGAAATGAATATCGAGCCGCATAAACTGGCAAAACTTTCAGGGATTGGTTGTTCTTCAAAAACACCCGCTTATTTTTTAAGTAATTCTCACGGTTTTAATTCTGTTCATGGTCGTATGCCATCCGTTGCCACAGGTGCTTATTTAGCCAATAAAGATCTTTTGTATTTCGGTGTTTCTGGTGATGGAGATACCGCTTCTATTGGAATGGGACAATTTGTTCATGCTGTACGTCGTAATTTGAAAATGATTTACATTGTAATGAACAATGGCTGTTATGGTCTTACCAAAGGTCAGGATTCTGCTACAGCTGATTATGGATCAAAAAATAAATCAGGAAACGTAAACGTATTTGAGTCTATAGATTTGGCTAGTTTAGCTTTGGAACTAGGAGCTACATTTGTTGCTCAAAGTTTCTCAGGCGATAAATCGCAAATGGTTCCATTAATGAAAGCTGCAATTAAGCATAATGGATTTGCATTCATCAATATTATTTCTCCTTGTGTAACTTTCAATAACAATATGGGTTCTACAAAATCTTATGATTTTGTAAGGGAACACGTAGAAGCGACATCAACAATCGACTTTGTTCCTGAAATGAAAGAGATTAGTATTAAACAGGAAAAAGGGACACGTATGGAAGTGAAAATGCATGACGGATCAATGCTTGCTTTGCGAAAATTATCTGATGCTTGGGATCCTTTAGACCGTCAGTCGGCGATGAATGCAATCATCAACGCAAAAGCTAAAAAGGAAATTCTTACGGGGTTGTTATACATGAATCCAAATTCAGAAAATTTACATTCTGTATTGGAAACAACGGATATCCCTTTGAATTCTTTAAAGGAAGATGTGCTGTGTCCAGGGAATGCTGCCTTAGCCGACATTAATGCAGGGTTGCGCTAAATAAAAAATTACATTCTATCTGGCCCCGATTCGCAAGGGAGGTAAAAGCCGAAAGCTAATTGTATATTCTTTGTATTTACCGTTAGTTGGTAGTATGGACCTTGTGTCCAAATTATTTTATGGTCTTTTTTTTGCTTTCCATTATTGAATTATAGTCAATATACTCAATAGGCGATAAACTTATTGTATAAATCCCTTCTAATAAATCTAAACTAAAGTTGCCTTTTTGATCTGACGAGAAAGTATAGAGGAAGGTATGGCTTGTATCATTTATACCACCTGAATAAATATAGAAGAGTTGATTTGGATAGCTTTCTGGATATTTAGTAGGTGGTGTTCCTAAACAGTAAGACTCACCGTACCATACACTGCCTGCTACTTGAACAAGGGGGCTGGATATGTTATTATTTTGCAAAAATGCCGATTGGCAAATGAACATCATGCATATTGAGAAAAATTGTTTCATACTTGTTATACAGCTGAAACTTACGAAGGTTCATTTGAATGGATTATTTATTTTTATTTCCTTGTTTATTTTCATATACTTGTTCAACAATTATTTATGTTATGAGAAAGCTAGGTTTTTATATTGTTTTGATGTTGTTTGTTAATGGATTATACTCCCAATCTGGATCGCAAGCATTGTATGATTTGTTTCCGGCTTTGCCAACTTCTATGACAAACCAGGAACTAACAAGTATTATAAAACCTGAAAGAAAGATAGAAGAAAAATTCTGCACTAATTTAACTTCAGCGTATACTGTTGGAGGAGGGCAAGAGTATTTTGTAATTGGGAAATATGAGGTGGGTAAAATTATTCACTTAATGTATGGAGTAGTGAGCTATATAGATAAGACCAGTAACGATTACAGTATGAATATAGCATGTTCATCTTTCAATAGCAAGAATGGAGAAATGGTAACGGCAGGCTTACAAAACTATTTGGGTATGGTAGGTAATGATGCTTTAAAAAGAGAATCGAATTATTTAATTTCAGGCGAAGTGATTACTTTTGTAATGATAAGCACCGATAACTCGAATAAAGTTGAAAAGGAAACTACCAAGTATAAGTTTGGGAAATATTTGGAGTTTATCTCCAGAGAGTAAATCTAATTATAGTCTTTATTTTATTACTTATCTTTATAGGGCTTCTTTCTTCCGAAACGGTAAGAAAATCCTACTAATAAATTACTGCTGTTCGTTTGAACGATTGCATTGTTTGGAAATGCGGTGTTGTTGATATTGAATAACCCAATGTTTTGACGAAATTCTACATTTAAATAAAATTTTTGCTTGAATGGAATTTCAATTCCAAAACCAAGAGATAATCCAACATCGAATCTTTTATAAGTACCAATGTTGTTTATTCCTGAAGTTGCTCCGTCAGGTTCCTTGCGTCTTGTATGTTGATTTATCAATACACTAAAGTATGGACCAAGAGTTTCATAGAACTTTACTTTCCCTTCACGACCCATTGAAAAGGTGATTAATACAGGAATGGTTATATAATCCATTTGGATTCTCGTAGTAGCGCTATCCGGAGGTAAACCGGCCTTGATAAGTGAATTTGGAGTAGTAATGGCCCCTTTGCTATCAAAATATACTCCTGATTTTAAACCGAAATGTAAAGTTGATTTTGAGGTACTGTCAGGATGAAGGATTTGATTAAAGCTATATTGAAAATAAATTCCCGCAGTATATCCTAATGTATTGATGTGGGATTTTGCGGTAACGGGATTTCCAAAAAAGGAAACCATGCTAATACCTCCTTCACTGCCGATTCTAAATCTTGATGGCCATTGATCCACAAAATTGAATTGTGCATTCAAAGTCGGGGTTATCAAAAGGATCAATAATATCAGACGAATCTTTTTCATGAAGGATAATGCTGAACGAATATAGCCATTTTCGTTGAATCGGCCGTAACTCTATAGGGGAGAGGTGTATCGGTAATTGGTCTTTAGCTCTTTAAAGATCCCTCCGCTTTGTTGCAGATACTGTGTATTGTAGCCTTCAGCACCTATCTAATCAAAAACCAATTCAACAATCTCCCCTTGTTTAAAAACAGCCAATACTTCAATTCCATCGAGCCAGAACTCACCTCCATCATCCACTCTCCACGTACTTTGTTCGTTGTACAATGCCGGAAAATCGTAATAGGTATAATTCTCATTATAGACTAAAACCAAACTAGCTAAAGCTGAATCTTTTTTTCGGGAGAATTCCATTAGATATATGTTGCCCATATTTTCTAATGAAGCGATTTCTCTTACTGTTTTTATTTTTCTAACCTTATCTGTTTCAATTTTTTTCTTTACTTGCTCAGGTAATCCTTTTTTATCCGTTCTTGTTACTTTTACCATTGTATGTGTGGTAAAAAATTCTTCAGTAAAAAGAATGGCGGTCTGTTCTTCATCAATTACCCCATTAGAACTATAAAGGTGACCGGCTGCATTCTCAAAATTGAAATAAATATCCCTTCCGGTATTTTTTGTTCCTACAGGCTGATAATTTTTATAAGCTATCGATATTTTATTCCCTGCAGTATCCAAGACATAGATTAATAAGGATGGCTTTATAACCAATGAGGTGCTGTCTACAATAATCATATCACCCTTTTCATTGGAGTACCTGAACTGAATTTGATTGAACCACGATGAATCTTTTGTATGTGGTATGGTGTCTTGGTTAACTGTAACCGTTGAATCCGTTTTAGGATACTTGGTATTTTTATTTGCTTTACCAGAACAGCTATATCATATGAGTAAAAATGATAACAAATAATAGAAAGGATATCTTAAGACTCATAATGAGGAGGTGTTATTTTACCTCAAAAATAAAAAAAACCAGTATCCTTTTACAGATACTGGTTGCAGGAGTTCTTACTTTTGGGGAGTAATTCCCTCCTTATATGTTGAATCACGCTGCTGATTTAGAGAGTTGATGATCCTCATCAGTCTCTTTTTCTTCCTGTGACGTTGAATTCCTTGATATTTTAGTAAGAATATTCAATGCAAATTTTTCGAGTTTCAATTTAGGATCGTCGCTGTTACCACCAATATATGACGACAATTTGTTTTGAATAAAGCTTGAGATCCATTCTTTAATTTTGCTGCCTGATTTACCAGGAACTACCTTATTGGTAAGATATCCGGTAGCATAATTCAATGCGATGCTAAATAGGTCACCTTTTATTTCAGGAGATTTCGCTGCCTGATTAAGCGTTCTTTTGATAATATTTACCGGTTGGATATATTCAAATCCTTCTTTAAGTTCTCTTTTTATGATATTAAATTCAGCTTCACGTTTGCTTTCCAAACGGAGTATTTCCAACTCATATAATTTTTTTGCTCTCATGACCGTTGTGTTTCTGATTTACCTGTACTTCTTACTGCAGATATTTTTTGATAGCCAAATTTTTGATCGGATTTTTTATAAGAACCTTATGTTCCACGTACATAATAAACGAAACAAATAGATAGAAGCCAGCAACTATAAAGAAACCGTAATAGAGTTTTCCTAAAAGATCACCAAGCCATATAGCTACACCTATATTTACAATCATCACGAACATAATTAATGTTGCAATAACAATTAAATAGAAAGAATTTCAGAGGCTACCTTTGATCCTTTGTTTACAGCTTTTAATTTGGTTAAATCCAAGCTGGCTTTGGCATATTCCTTAGCTTGCTCTAATACAGATTTAGCTATAGTTGCTTTTCTTCCATCATTCTTGATTTTTTGATGTTAAATGTGATCACCCTTAAGCTACATCACCTTTTTCTTTTTTGCTTTCTAACTTAGCAATACCTTCATCCAGTTTTGCTTTTCCTTTGTCAACCAAGTCCAAAACTTTGTCCTCAGCTTTATGAGCTAAGTCAGCAACCTTTTCTTTTAAGCCAACCACTTTATCTTTGACATCTTTAAAGGCGTTACCACCTTTATCCGCGATATCTTTACGAAGTTCTGCACCCGATCTTGGGGCAAACAACATTCCAATAGCAGCGCCTACCGTGGCACCTGCTAGAATTCCGATTACTAATTTTCCAGTTTGCATAACTTTATATTTTAATTTGTTTATTAATCTGCTAGGTTGGATTCCATTTCTGTGCCAATCAAAATACTGGTTTACTCATAACAGATCCAAATGTCTTTATTTATAGGGGTTTTCACATGTTTTTTGTGAGGAATCAACAACGTGATAATTGTTTTTTATCATTCAAACTGATAAAAAAATGATGGTTTTATTTTCAATTTGAGAAAATATTTTCTTTGGCACGGGTTAATAACTGACTGTTGAATTGTTTTTAATATGATTCAATAATCTGACTTTCAGTCATTTATTTAGTGCTTAAAATTTGAATTATACAATAATTTATGGTTTAGGCACATATTATGTTTTAACCATACCACAATTTAAAATTAAAGAAACTATGGTTATCTACATTAAAAATATGGTTTGCGTAAGATGCAAAATGGTGGTTCAGAATGAACTCATCAATTTAGGATTACATCCAATCAAAATAGAATTAGGGGAGGCATCTATTCAGGAAGATATTACTTCTGAATATTTATCTCTATTAAACTTAGCGCTTCAAAAATCAGGTCTTGAAATTTTAAGAGATAATAAAAATATACTGGCTGAAAAAATAAAAACAGAGATCATTAAACTTGTTTATGAGGATGATGCTAAACTAAAAATGAATCTTTCCGATTATTTAAGTTTGAAATTGAACTACAATTATACTTACTTAAACAATGTATTCTATAAAACTCTGGGAATAAGCATTGAGAAGTTTATGATCGCTCAGAAAATTGAAAGAGTGAAAGAACTCCTTGCTTATAATGAGCTTAATCTTACTGAGATCTCTTATACTATGAATTATAGCAATGTGGCTCACCTTTCAAATCAATTTAAAAAAATTACTGGAATGAATGCTACAGAGTATAAATTGATTAGCTATGCCAATCGTAAATCCATAGACGGGATTATGTAACAACTAATACTTGCTGCTATGAAAAATAGGTTCATGATTTTTTCCTTTTCAGTAACTATGCGTCAGCGATTACTTCAAGCATTATTGCTCGGAATTATCTTCGCAGGGTTTGTCATCAGCAATTTTGCACAGGACATAAATTTGTCGTTCGATAGAAAGGTCGAAATGATAGATTCTGTTACGGATGCTCGTATTGATAAATATTTAGAGAAATGCTTCCCTGCGTATAAAATAAGAGTTTATTATGAAGGTGATTCGGGGAGTCTTTGTTGCATGGAATTAGCTTTATGGTTAGCTGATGAGATCTCTGATGATCAATGGCCAAAACCGGAGAATTTTGTAACCAATGTAGCAAAACGATTACAACTCAAAAGGCCACCGTATCTATTTTGATTATGGATTTATTCCCGAAAGCAAAGGTAATACTTACGATAGAATGTTTAATCGTAGAGTTGTTTATGTTTCGTCTTTGGAAAAACGAACGACTCATTCAAAAGCCAGTGAACTATATTGGTGTATTCAATAAAATAACTAACTCCCACAAATAGATTATCAAAATATAACTAACAATATAAATAGATCAACATATGAAATATTTACTAATAGTATTAATGAGTGGACTAGGCATTCAACTTTCTTATCTGGGGCTTGGAACAGCCAATTCCAGAACCGAAATATTTTTAAAAGAACAATTAGAAGTGCGGATCATGGATATTCAGGAAGGGAAACTAGCCATGGATCGTGCAACTACCGAATCTTTGAGACGTTATGGTGAATTGGTAGTGGAAGATCACACCAAGATGCAACGCGATTTAAAAGATCTGGCGATACAAAAAAATGTGTCTATACCATTTCAGTTGTCTGATAAAAAAGCAAAAGCATTAAGCCTGTTGATGGAAAAACACGGGACTGACTTCGATAAACAATTTATACAAATGATGATCATAAATCATAAACGAGATATTTGCCGTCTAAAGAGTGCTTTGAAGTCGAAAGATCCGGATATAAAAGCTTTCGCCGAGGTCTATTTGCCCGTTGTACAAAATCATTTGGAAGAGGCACAGGGAATTCATCAATGTATGAAACAAGCCAGACCATAATAATTTTCTTCATGGAAGAACCAAAATTTCGTTTCGTTTTCGGAATGTAATTTTTACTTTTTCCAGATGAGAGTGATACAAACCGTGTAATTTAAAGCGCAAATGATTTCCTTTTAATATTTAAAAATTTCAAATACATCATAATGATAACAACTAATTTTACTTCCAATTACTGGAACCAAATAAAACCAAAGCTACGTAGAATGTATCCTTATTTAACTAATCTTGACTTGATTTATAAGCAAGGGGAGTTAAGAGAAATGATGCATCATTTGGAAGTAAAACTTCAAAAAACGGATAATGAGTTAAGGGATATAATAGATGGTTTATAGAAATCTAGCCTTCCAAACTTTCCATATACAAATCTTCCACTTTTTTTCTTGCCCAAGGAGTCTTTCTAAGAAACGTAAGACTTGATTTAATACTGGGATTTACATTAAAGCATTTAATATCTATGCTTCTTCCTAATAAATCCCATCCATAATAATCAACCAAATGGAGTAGAATTGTCTCTAAGGTAACGCCATGTAATGGATTGTTTTTTTGTGGTTCCAATATATGTTTATAAAAAATGGATGGTTAAAGATAGCATTTATATAATTTATTCGAATCATTCTGTAAGATTGTTGAACAAGGAGTGATGTAGATTTGTATCCATCAATATAATCCCATGAAAAAAATTATTCTGTTCTCCATCTTATCATTTTGTTTTTTTGGTCAAATTTCGTCTCAGAATCCCGATTTTAAGAGAAAGGTGGTAATGATTGATTCGTCTTACGATGCAAGGGTCGATAGGTATGTGAAAAGGTGTTTTCCGCAATATGCAGTGAATATTAAATTCTTAAAAGATTCTTTTAGTTTATGTTCGGTTGAAACCGTTTTGATGGTAGCGCCTGATATTAGTGAAGATCAAATACCTGTTTTGGAGCAATTTATGACAAACATGGCGCATTATTATAACTCATTGGACGAGCATGTGCATTTTGATTATGGTTTTGTTCCGGGGAGTATTGATACTAATTTTGATCGGATGTTTTCACGAAGAGAAATTTATGTGAGTTCCATGGTGAAAGTGACCACACATTCAACGGTAAGCCACTTATTGGCTGTGTTTAATAAAATTACCGACGGTTATACTGGTAATCAGGCAGGATCTAAATAAAGGACTTACTCCACTTTTTCAATATTCACATTCGCAACAAGAATTTTATACGTCTGTCCGTCATAAGTAAATTCCAAAACAACATCTACTAAAATATTCGGTCCCCATTTGGGGCCGTTAGCCGATGTACCTGCGTATGTTGAACTATTTATGGTAAGATCATATAGATCGGCAGCCCAAACTTCATTGTCTTTTATAACATATTGTCTCACCAAATGCACGCTGTTCAAAATTTCCGGACCCGAAATTAAATTCAAAGTTACTGTTGAACGCATTCCATCTCCATCATCAGCCGTTGGTGGCATAAAATCACGCCAAACGTATGCATCTAAACTAAAAGTGGAACCATTAATATTTAAAGTAGTAGGGCTTGTTCTTAATTCATCGGAAGATGCGCATGAGAAAAGAAGTAGAGCTATGACGATGAGTAGAGAGATTTTTTTCATTGAATAATTCTTTGAAGTTCAAATGTAGTTATTTTTTGGGCGGCTTATCCTTGCCCTTCGGGCCCTGACGAATCGAAGATTATCAGGATACTTACTGGAACGTAAGTATTTCGTGCTGCATTGCATTCCGCACCGCCTTTCTGGCGCCTCCGGTCTCGGGCCGCTTTTTTCAAGAAACAAGACTTCAATTTATAAATGACGGTCTAACAAGCAAGAACTCTATAATAATTCAGCGTTCAATCAATTGTTTAGCAATACTATAACGCAATTTTATTGCTTATTACCCCGTATGGCACTATTTAGATTAGCTTCTCAGCTGACTTCGAATGCACTAAATTCATTATCCCAAATCAGAAATTGTGAAAAGACTTTCAGTCATAAAAAGTCTGGCTATTGCAGGAATATGTACTATTATTATGGTTAAAATTTTTGTATTTTTGATTAATCAATAATCCACCAAAGAAGTTGTTAATTCCTGTAGATTCTTAAGGGTATTTTACAACTTTAAATAAGTTTATTTTACTCTAAATCAGGGCTTTATACCTTGATAAGGTTAATTCAATAGCAATAGTATGCATGCATACTAAATTTCACTACATTTGGTATTGTGAAAGCAAAAAATACTACTGCATCATTGCCTAAAGAAGATACAGTCGACTTTAATATAAAGTTTGCATGGCATAGCATTAACCGAATGTACAACCAACAAGCCAGTGGTCATGATCTCACTACGTCTATTGGTTTTGTTCTCTTAAACATTGATAGCAAAAACGGAACTCCAGCTACTAAAATAGCCCCGCTATTAGGAATGGAACCACGAAGCCTTAGCAGAATGCTAAAAGCATTGGAAGAACGAGGATTGATCTGTCGTAAAAGCGACCCCGACGATAAACGTTTGGTGAAAATATTTTTAACTGAACTTGGACGTCAGAAAAAAGATATTGCAAAGAAAACTGTTCGTGCATTTAACGAAGCCATCCGAAATCAGATAGATGCCGATAAACTAAAGGTCTTCTTTGAAGTAATCAAGGATATTCAGAAAATTATAGATAAGAATCAATTTTTTAATCAATAGTAAAAAATGGAAACAATGACGCTTGAAAAAAATTCTACGACTGGTACAGTATCAGTGAGTGGAATTGCGCATAGAAAAATTAAAAAAATAGCCGTTTTAGGCAGCGGTGTAATGGGATCTCAAATCGCCATGCACTTCGCCAATATTGGTGTGGAAGTTTTATTAATGGACATCGTTCCGTTCGAACTTACTGCCGAAGAAACTGCAAAAGGACTTACCATGGATAACAAAATGGTTCGTAACCGTATTGTTACTACAGCATTTAATGGTGCACTTAAACTAAGTCCGAATCCATTATACCATAAAAGTTTTGCCAACAGAATTTCTCTTGGAAACTTTGATGATGACATGGCTAAAATTGCCAATGTTGATTGGATCATTGAAGTTGTTGTTGAAAGACTTGATATTAAGCAACAAGTTTTCGAAAAAATTGAAAAATATCGCAAACCGGGAACTTTTATTACCTCGAATACTTCTGGTATTCCAATGGAACTATTAATAAAAGGTAGAAGCGAAGATTTCCAAACATATTTTTGTGGAACCCACTTCTTTAATCCTCCTCGGTACTTAAAATTATTAGAAGTAATTCCTTCCTCTAAAACAAATAAAGAAGTGGTTAACTTCTTTATGAACTATGGAGAAAAATTCTTAGGAAAAACTACCGTACTGTGTAAAGATACTCCTGCATTTATTGCAAATCGTATTGGAGTATTTAGCATTATGGCTCTTTTTCACATGGTAGATGAATTGGGTTTAACCCCTGAGGAAATTGATAAATTAACAGGCCCTGTAATTGGGGGCGCTAAATCTGCAACCTTCCGTACGGCTGATGTAGTTGGTTTAGATACTTTGGTTAATGTTGCCAAAGGCGCCAAAGAAAATTTACCGAATGACGAGCAAAAAGATAAATTCGAATTGCCATCGTTCCTTGTAAAAATGATTGAGAACAAATGGTTGGGTCAAAAAACCAAACAAGGATTCTTTAAAAAAGTAACCAAAGAAGATGGTTCATCAGAAATTCTTTCGTTGAATTTTAAAACGTTGGAATATATTCCTCAAAAGAAAGCGAAGTTCGCTACTTTGGAGGCAACCAAAACCATCGATAAATTAGAGGATCGTTTTCCTGTATTAGTAACAGGTAAAGATGCTGCCGGAAATTTCTACAGAAAATATTTCTATACATTATTCCAATATGTATCAAATCGTATTCCAGAAATCAGCGATGAAGTATATCGTGTTGATGATGCTATGAGTGCTGGTTTTGGATGGGCATTGGGTCCGTTTAAAGTTTGGGATGCAATCGGTTTGGAAAATGCCGTTAAAGGAATGGAAGAGAATGGAACAAAACCTGCTCAATGGATCTATGATATGATTGCTGCAGGAAATAAATCATTTTATAAAGTAGATGGGGGTAAAAAATTATTCTTTGATGTTGCTTCTAAATCCTACAAACCAATTCCGGGTCAGGATAATTTCATCATCCTTCAGAATATTAAAGCCGAGAAAAAAGTTTGGGGTAATTCAGGAACTACTTTAATTGATATTGGTGACGGAGTTCTTAATTTGGAGTTCCATACCAAAATGAATTCGATTGGTTCTGAAATTATTTCAGGAGTTCATAAAGCAATTGAGATTGCAGAGACACAAGGCTATAAAGGGTTGGTAATAGCTAACGAAGGTGAAAACTTCTCTGCAGGTGCAAATATCGCCATGATCTTAATGTTGGCTATTGAGCAGGAATACGATGAGTTGAATTATGCCATTCGTGCATTCCAAAATATGACCATGCGTTTACGTTATTCATCAATACCTGTTGTAGTTGCTCCGCATGGATTAACTCTAGGTGGTGGTTGCGAAATGTGTTTACATGCAGATGCCGTTGTAGCTTCGCCAGAAACTTATATTGGATTGGTGGAAGTGGGTGTAGGAGTGATTCCCGGTGGTGGTGGAACCAAAGAATTCGCCGTACGTCTTTCTGATGAATTACACGATGGAGATATCCGTATCAATTTATTAAGAGATAAATTCCTAACCATCGGTATGGCGAAAGTTGCCACCAGTGCTTACGAAGCATTTGATCTTGGAATTTTCCAAAAAGGAAAAGATAAAGTAATTGTTAGCAGAAATCGTCAGATTGCAGAAGCTAAAAGAAAAGTTCTTGAATTAGCTGATGCTGGATATACACAACCTATTATGCGTAAAGACATTATGGTAATGGGTAAAGAAGGAATGGGGATTGTTTATGCAGGGGCAAACAGTATGAAATCCGGACATTATATTTCTGAACATGATCAATTGATCTCCGAAAAATTGGGATATGTATTATGTGGTGGTGATCTTTCTGAAAGAACAATGGTTAGCGAACAATATTTATTGGATCTTGAAAGAGAAGCATTTTTATCTCTCTTAGGAACCAAAAAGACTTTGGAAAGAATTCAATTTATGTTGAAAAACGGAAAACCTTTAAGAAACTAAATTTCGTTATACGTTATTCGTGTATTAGTTGCACTTATAACGATTAACGAATACAAGAATAACGTAGATACAAAATTATGAAGACAGCATACATAGTAGCGGCATATCGCTCAGCAGTTGGAAAAGCACCTCGTGGAAAACTAAGACTTACACGTCCTGATGTTGTAGGTGCGGATGTAATTAAACATCTTCTTGCACAATTACCACAATTAGACAGAACCAGAATTGATGATGTTATTGTAGGAAATGCAACACCTGAAGCAGAACAAGGATTGAACATGGGTCGTATGATCTCGTTAATGGGATTGGATGTTGAAACTGTTCCCGGAGTTACGGTAAATAGATATTGTGCCTCAGGTTTAGAAACCATTGCGATTGCAAATGCAAAAATCCAAAGTGGAATGGCAGATTGTATCATCGCAGGTGGAGCTGAATTTATGAATTCGATTCCTTTTGGTGGATGGAGAATTGTTCCGGATGCTAAATTGGCAAAGGATCATCCTTCTTATTATTGGGGAATGGGATTAACGGCTGAGGAAGTTGCCCGTCGTTATAAAATTTCTCGTGAGGATCAGGATGCTTTTAGTTTCAATAGTCATAAAAAGGCTGTGGCTGCCATTAAAGAAGGAAAATTTAAAGAGGATATTGTTCCTATCAACATCAAAGAAGTTTACTTAGATGAGAACGGAAAAAGAAAAGAGCGTGAATCTATATTTGATACTGATGAAGGTCCTCGTGCGGATACAACCATTGAAGCATTGGCAAGATTAAAACCGGTATTTGATGCTTACGGAAGTGTAACAGCAGGTAATGCATCTCAAACTTCTGATGGAGCTGCTTTCGTGATCATGATGAGTGAAGAGATGGTAAAAGAATTAAATGTTACACCAATTGCTCGTATGGTAAGTTATGGTGTTGCAGGTTTAGAACCAGCTATTATGGGAGTAGGACCAATCTATGCAATTCCAAAGGCTTTGAAAAAGGCTGGAATGAAACAAGAAGACATTCATGTAATTGAGTTGAATGAAGCATTTGCATCACAATCATTAGCGATCGTAAGAGAACTAGGATTAAATCCTGATATCGTGAATGTAAATGGTGGAGCAATAGCATTGGGTCATCCACTTGGTTGTACCGGAGCAAAATTAACTGTACAGGTATTGAATGAACTTCGCCGTCGAAAACAAAAATATGGTATGGTTACCATGTGTGTTGGAACGGGACAAGGTGCAGCAGGAATATTTGAATTATTAAACTAAACCAATTAACGAATTTATATTTTCAAAAAATGGAGACCATGACCGACAAAAAAACCGCTTTGAAAGGTGGAGAATTCATCATCAAAGAAACCGATTTTAATGATGTATTTATTCCGGAGGAATTTGATGAAGAGCAGCGAATGATTGCTCAAACTTGTGAAGATTTTATCAAAAATGAAATTTGGCCAAATCTTGATAGAATGGATTCAATGACCGAACCTGAATTGGTTCCGTCACTTTTGGATAAGGCTGGAGAATTAGGATTGTTAGGTATTAGCATTGAAGAACAATACGGCGGTTTTGGAAAAAATTTCATTACCAATATGTTAACCACTGAAAAGTTTGGAGCTGCACATTCATTTGCCGTTGCTATTTCTGCTCATACAGGAATTGGAACTTTACCAATTGCTTTATACGGAAATGATGCTCAGAAAAAACAATATTTACCAAATCTGGCTACAGGAAAATGGAAAGCAGCTTATTGTTTAACTGAACCAAGTTCGGGTTCTGATGCAAACAGCGGAAAAACCAAAGCAATGCCAACAGCCGATGGAAAACACTATTTGATCAATGGTCAGAAAATGTGGATTACCAATGCTGGTTTCGCCGATGTATTTATTGTTTTTGCAAAAATAGAAGACGATGAAAATCTATCTGCATTTATTGTAGAAAAAGACTTCGGTGGAATTCGCTTGAATCCAGAGGAGAAAAAAATGGGGATCAAAGGTTCTTCAACACGCCAGGTGTTTTTTGAAGACTGTAAAGTTCCTGTTGAAAATTTATTAAGCACTCGTCAGAATGGATTTAAGATTGCCGTGAACATTTTAAATATCGGTCGTATTAAATTATCAGGTGCAGCAGTAGGTGGTAGTAAAGCCATTGTTGACAATGCAGTTAACTATTCTAACGAACGTTTACAATTTGGACGTTCTATTTCTAAATACGGAGCGATTCGTCATAAATTGGCACAACAAGCTATTGAAATTTTCTCTTGTGAGTCTGCTACGTATCGTGCTGCACAAAATATTGAAGATTGTATTCATGCATATATTGAAGGAGGAATGGACAAAGCTCAGGCCGAATTAAAAGGTGTTGAGCAATATGCCATCGAATGTGCAATGATGAAAGTTCATGGTTCCGAAACTTTAGACTTTGTTGTGGACGAAGGTGTACAAATTTATGGTGGAATGGGATATAGTGCAGAAATGCCTATGGATCGTGCCTATAGAGATGCACGTATCAATCGTATTTTCGAAGGAACAAATGAGATCAACAGAATGTTAACTGTTGATATGATCCTTAAACGTGCTATGAAAGGTGAATTAGATTTAATGGGTCCAGCAATGAAAGTTGCCGGTGAGTTAATGGAAATTCCTGATTTTGGTGATGAGAATACTTCATTATTTGCTGCAGAGCATAAAGCAATTAAGCAATTTAAAAAATCTATATTGTTAGTAGCAGGTGGAGCCGTTCAAAAATTAATGCAATCATTGGCAAAAGAACAAGAAGTATTGATGAATATTGCTGATATGGCGATTAAAACATACGTTGCTGAGTCTACCCTGTTACGTGTTCAGAAATTAGTGGGTATGAAAGGTGAAGCAGCTTGTGCTGAATATATTGATATCATGAAAGTGGTATTCTATGATTCAGCAGATCAGATCTTCATGATCGGTAAAAATGCAATAAACTCATTTGCCGAAGGTGATGAGCAAAGAATGATGACGATTGGTGTTAAACGTTGGACTAAATACGAAGCCATTAACACTAAAGAAGCTCGTCAAAGAATTGCTACTAAAATGATTGACGCAAACAAATACTGTTACTAGAATTTTAAATTAATATAAATGAAAACCTCGATAAGAAATTGTCGGGGTTTTGTATTTCTTTGGGGGCCATTGCAGTTTTCGCTGCATCTTTTTTTACTGGCATTTTACTATGGAATGTAAATGTAGAAGACGGTCATGCTCCACGTACGTGAAGGATGCGGAGCAAGTTGACGTAAAATACCATGTGCAAACATAATCCCAGTGGGCGATCTTTTGTCTTTCGTCTTTTGTCCCTTTTTTCCTATATTTGAATATCATCAATCAATCATGAAGAAAATTATCTCTTTTCTTTTTTTGATTTTATTCTTAAATAAGGTAGAAGCACAATCTGACCCTTACAAAGATTCGCTTGCGGCATTAATAAAAACAGATCTTCTGATACAAACAAAATTGAACATCTCAACAGATTAGGCTGGGTAATGCAATATGAAAACCCCAAAGAAGCTATTCTGCTCTCAAAACAATCTATGGAAATTTGTATTGCACTTTTAGAATCTAACAATTCAAAAGCTGATGCAAAGGTTTCCCTCCGGTTAAAACGTTTCATGGCACAAACATTTAATTGTTTGGGAGTTTTCTATTGGATGGCGAGTAATTTTCCTGAATCAATCCGATGTCATGAAAATGCTTTGGAATTGCGAAGAGTGCTTGGTGATAAACACAACGAAGCAACTTCTTTAAATAATTTGGGTTTGGTTTATAAAGCGCAGGGAAATTTTAATGAAGCGATTAAAAATTATTTTGAAGCCTTATCTATTTCTGTTAATGAAGGTGATAAAAGTTTAATCTCAAATAACCTCACCAATATTGGAACAGTGTATCACGACATGGGTGAGTATCAAAAAGCGCTTGACTTTTATGCGATGTCTCTCAAGATGTATAAGGAGATTGATGATCAAATTGGTTTATCTATGACCTATAGTTATATCGGAAATGCAAATGTTATGTTGAAGAATAATGAGATAGCGTTGAAGTATTTTGAAATCGGAATCAGCATCAGTAAAGAATTGAAATATCCATTTCTCGAATCATTTCAATTGAACAATCGGGGAGAGGTGTATGCAATAATGCACGACTACGAAAAAGCCCTGGAAAGTTATCAGGAATCATTGCCTATGGCACGGGAGGTGGGTGATTTGGCATTGGTGGCAACTGTACTGTGCAACATGGGGCTGTCGTATTTTGATCTGGGAAACTATTTATCTTCCGAAAAATATTTAAAAGAAGGATTGGATATGGCAAATTCGATCAATGCATTACCGGAGATAGAAGTGAATACATTAAGATTAAGTGAACTGTATGCAAAAACGGGCCAGTTTGAAAAAGCATATACATTTCAAAGCAGATATATTGCGGTGCACGATAGTTTGTACAAAGATAATCGCACCAAAGAATTGGGTCAGTTAGAAACGCGTCATGAGTTGGCGTGGGAAGCACGTGAAGAACAAAGAGCAGAGGAAGAGAGAGCAAGGATTTTCGAATCAAGGAAAAAACGAGTGAATCTTTTACAATACATGGGAATTTCTTTAATGTTATTAATCGTAGGATTTGTGATAGTGGTTTTGGGATTAAAAAAGGTGAATGCAAAAATGGCGAGTGGCATTACGTTTTTCGCTACACTTTTATTTTTCGAATTTATGTTGGTGCTCTTTGATCCGTTTATCGATGGATTGACTAATGGGGAACCGGTCTATAAACTTATTTGCAATGCACTTCTGGCGGTATGTATTTTCCCGGTGCATTCTTTTTTAGAAAAAAGATTGACGAGGAAATTGTTGAAGAAGGAAATTTAATGTCCCCGACGGGAAGTGTCGGGAACTTCGGGGCGTCTTTTACTGACGCTTCGGTTTGCACCTCCAACGATATATTTTGAATTATCTATTGATTGAAACCAAAGTTTATTGGTTTCGATATAATCAATTAGGATTTTTGCTTCTTCGACTTTGCTGAACTTTGTTTTTTCCGCGTCTGAAACTGACTTCTTTTTTCCTCTAAGGAAACTTGAGAATGATTGGATAGAATCTCCGTTCTTAACTGATCCATTTCCAGAAATGATATTTTGTAATTCATGTTTTATGGACATTTGTACAAATTTACGAAATTTCGAGAGTATTTCAAAATCTTAGAATACGGACTCCCAAAGCGATTGAGAAGATAAGCCGTTACCTAACTCCTCCTCCCATATTGCCTCCCAATCTTATCATTTCAGGTTCTTAGAAATATAACTTCTTAGGCGTATCGTCTAATTTACACCCCGTGCCATTTGGAATATGGATTAAAGTTCCGATATTTAAAAAATATCAAGAGATATACAAAGTCGTTAACTGGCCTTCTTTAAATTGATACCACTTCATACAATGAAAAAAATATATTTATTCCTCCTCACTATTTTACTGTTAAACTTCTTGAGCTGTAAAGAAAAGGTAACCGTTAATGATCTTAAAAAGTTTACGGCAACGGAAACGTATCCTGATGATGTTTTTTTTGATAGTATAGCCAACAAAAAAGCTTTGATTATTGTTGCACATGATGATGATGACTGTGCTATGTCGGGAACAATAGCTAAATTAACGGCAAAAGGTTGGACTATTCAACAGCTAAGTTTACAAAATCATGTTTTGAAACAAACAGGTAAAAACCCAGCAGACATTATTTGTATAGGCAACGAACTTATTTTAAAAGACGGCAACTATCGGATTGTGTTAGACACCATGAAGGATCCTTATTTGCCGATTCCCTATGAAAAAATAAAGGAGCAATTTCTTACTGAAAAGGTGGCCACCGAAATCATTAAAAGAGTGAATGACTTTAAACCTTCCGTAATTTTCACCCTTGACAATGAAAAAGGTGGATATGGGCATCCTGAACACATTTTTATCAGCCAATTGGTAAAAGACCTTTTTGAAGAAGGAAAAATTGTTATGGAGAGAATTTATCAATCTGTTTACACCAACCACATGGAAGAGGAAATTGTAGATAAATGGTTGGCGGCGAAATTAAAAAAATGGGGGTATCCAAATGCAAGTCAAATGGCCAATGAAATGTATGGGATAACTGGAATGCCTGAACCGACGGTTCAAATCAACATTACAGAGGTAGCAGATATAAAGATGAATTATTTGAGAGCTTATGATGAAGATGTAAAAAAAAACCTGCGAAAATTTATACCCTACTACGAAGAATTTGATGCAAAGACTTATTTCGGAATTTTTGACAGGGAGTTTTTTAGGGTAATAGAAAAACCGAAACATTAAGCGGATATGATAACCACAACTCAATGAAAGCAGCCATCTATACCAAATACGGTCCACCCGAAGTAATTCAAATTAAAAAGATTGATAAACCGGTTCCGAAACCCAATGAAGTTTTATTAAAGGTGTATGCTTCTACTGTAAATAGAACCGATAGTGGCTTTCGAAGCGCAGAATATTTTATTTCAAGATTCTGGAGTGGATTGTTCAAACCTAAGTATCCTGTCTTAGGTTGTGAGTTTTCGGGAGTAATTGAGTCAGTAGGCGAGAGTGTTACTAAATTTAAGACCGGAGATAGAGTTTTTGGCTTTAACGATAAAACTTGTGGAGGTCATGGTGAATATTTAACCATTGCAGAAGACGCTGCGATTACATATATGCCTTCGAATCTGGATTTTTATGAAGCAGCAGCTTTAACGGAAGGAGCACATTATGCTTTGGTTGATATAAGAGCCGCAAAAGTTAAGGCCGGGCAAAATGTAATGGTATATGGAGCAACGGGAGCCATTGGTTCGGCAGCAGTTCAATTGCTAAAACACTTTGGTGCAAATGTTAGGGCTGTTTCGAATACCAAATGCGTCGAAATGGTTAAATTATTGGGAGCTGATACTGTAATTGATTACCAAACCGAGGATTTTACAAAAACAGAAACAAGATTCGATTTTATTTTTGATGCGGTTGGTAAAACTTCATTCGGAAAATGTAAACCGATTCTTACCAAAAAAGGAATTTATATTTCTACTGAACTTGGTAAAAATTCCCAAAACGTGTTTTTCGCATTAACTACTCGCATTGGAGGAGGGAAAAAAGTCTTATTCCCAATTCCAACAATTACTCAGGATGATGTGATTCTTTTTAAGGAATTGGCAGAGAAAGGACTCTTTAAACCTGTTATTGATAGACATTATAAACTGGATGAAATTATGGAAGCTTATAAGTATGTAGAGTCTGGGCAAAAAACGGGAAATGTGATTTTAAAAATTGTAGAATAAAATTAAATGATAGATAAAACAACAGGCCAATTTAAGTTTTCAAAAGATTTTGTTGTTTCAAAACAGTCAACACCTGATGAACTCATTCATTATTTTGGAATGGAAAATGTTGAAGCCAAAGGGATGGGTCTGGGATGGGGTCAATATACTGTTCGTAACATTCAAATAGACCATACATACTTCATTATTACATTTTACTTCAACAACCACACACTGGAAATTTTTAATTTTATTGTAAGTGATAAATTTATTGAAACCGGCTCGTGGGACGATTGGAGTGAAAAAAGGGAATTAGAAAAACTGGATTATTACAACAATTGGTTAACGAGCCAGATTGGAGAAGAAAGACAATTTCCTTGGGGATCGATCGGCTCATTTTTTGACAGTAAAGGTGGATCTTCAAATATTATTTTAAAATATGTATAGCATTGATTTCACTTCCACCGATTGGAGCAACATCGAAAAAAAAGAATACCCGGGGACCACTGGTAATGCTTTTTGGAGAACTCAGTTATTAGATGGTCTTAGAGTTAGAATAGTTGATTATTCTGAAAATTATTTGGCAGACCATTGGTATCAGAAAGGTCATATAGTTCATTGTATCGAGGGAGAATTTATTTCTGAAATGGAAAACGGAAAAAGTATGGTTATGAAGAAAGGTATGACTTATATCGTTTCCGATGATTTGAGTTCACATAGATCTCTTACAAAAACTGGAACGCAATTATTGATTATTGATGGTGAATTTTTAAAACCTTAGAGTTGGTATTTGAGCTTCGGATTGGGGGATCCCGGGATTCCGCTTTTTCGCGGATACGGAATTCCGGGATCCCCCGTTGCGAAGCAAGATTAACAGGCAGATGTATTAATAGTACTTCGTAAATCCCAAATTTACTGTGGGTGATAAATCCTCGTTGCATTCGCAAAAATAGAATCTTTATTCAGGGTCATTTTTTTATACTGCTGGTTCACAAACATTTCCATTTGATCATCGTAATGCGGACTTTCAGGATGATTAGAGGAACCATAACAATTCACCGTTTCTATAATCGGACCATCTTTGTCGTATTGCACCAACATAATATACGATTCACCTAAATTGCCCTTTAACATTCCTTTTTTATAAGGTACGGTGTACATCTGGCAAATGGTTTCGGGAAGTCCCCACAATGGCAATTCCTTTTTACCCCTTACCAGTTTTTGTAATTCTCCCAAGGCCGGAGTTTTTCCTTTGAAATATTTTTTGATATGACGTTTTGCATAGAGCAATGCTTTTACAAAAACTTCTTCGGTTAAGTTTTTGTTGTAATCAGTTGTGCCATTTTTGTTGGTTGTCTTTAGCAAATATTGAATGGCCAATGAAAAAATAGAAGCTTCTTTATTATCAATGGTAGCCGAACCATCCCATCTTTTCATTGCTTCAATTTCATTTTTAATTTGAGGATACTTTTCAGGATCAAGAGTTCTTATCAGATTTAAATCTTCAATATTCCTAGTGTACATGGGAATATAAAATTTAAGATCAGATTTTATTTTTTTAAAATCAGCATAAGTAACCTGATGGTACTCTTTAATCAATTCCTTAAATCGTAAACTTCTGCTTACATCTTTTTTCTGAATTCCCATAGTTGGATTAAAATCAGACGCTTTTAAATTTTCTTCATCACAGGTTGCATTGAATGGGGTATTGTTGCTATTAAATAAATATCCACATTCAGGATCGAAATAGGAGGGAAGACTATCTATTGGATAATATTCATTTGCTTTCCATAAAGTAGCTGAAGTATCTCCGGGTAAAACCTGGTTCCATGTATAAGCCGGGTTTCGGTAAGGTGCATGAGAATTACTCAACATATAAATATGATCCTCTTTATCGGCGTAAATAATATTGAAAGCCGGAATTCCTTGGGTTCTGCAAGCATCTTCAAACTCTTTGAAGTTGGTTGCCTTGTTCATCATATACCACTGCTCAGGGTAACGGATCGACATATTGGCCGGAAATCTTACCGAATAATATCCATGTTTGTTTTTTAAGGTGGCACCATAAACACTTTTATAAAACGTTTTACTCACTCCAATTTTTATTCCCCCAAACTTTACTTTTAATTTTGCTTTGTACTTTTCTAACTTCAACCATTCTCCATCGAATTTATAATACCCTTTTTTTGTTGGATGCATGGTGAGTTTATATACATCACTCATATCGGAATAATTTATGGTATGCGCCCAACCCAAATTTTCATTGGTTCCAATGAAAGGACAAATCCCTCCCGGAAATGTTCCACCGAGCATATTCCACCCTTCTTCACTATTAACATGACATTCGTACCACGATAAATTTCCTTCAAGCGGTTGATGTGAATTGATATTCAAGTAAGTTTTATCATCCAAAGTTTTATTACTATTAAAAGCGTAGCCATTGGACCCATAAGCGACTTTCCCTTCCTGGTTAATGATGTTATTGTCAAATATCCTTTTTATATCAAAGGCTGCCCCACTAATGAGGGTCATGGCCACCATATAACTTTCGATAAGGTCATGATGATCGATGGGAAAAACATTTTTTAAGAGAACTTCATCAGGATGGGTCGCTGCATATTTATTAATGCCCTGAACGTAGGCATCCATTACTTCTTTAAATGCGGGGGAAAAAGCAGAATCGTATTGATTTTCAATGGTTTCATCAGCAAAAATAAGTTGACCCACCAAATCCAACAAGGCTCCTTTGGTTCCCTGAACTTCGCTTAACCGGGCCTTTGCTCCCAATAAGTTTACTTGGATGGTATAAAAATCGTCTTCTGCATGGGCCCAGGCCAGTCCATAGGAGGCTTCCGCATCAGTTCTTCCGTAGATATGGGGGATTCCAAAGGTATCTCTTACAATGGTAATATTGGCCGGGTCGATGGGTGTAAACACATGCTGGGCGTTGGTTTTACACACGAGTAGACAGGCAAGAAAAAAAAGTATAGGTGCTTTAGCCATTTAAAATCAGTAGGATAGCGCCAAATTTAAAAATTAAATTTTAGTAAAGACCCAATGCAACTATTTTGAGCCGGTTTCAATCTATAATACCGTAATACCACACAATAATTAAATGAAGTATTTATACATTTTAGTGATCCTTTTCTCAACCGCCACCTTTGCCTCAGCTCAAAACAGGTTTGGAAGCACCAACGGCTTGGATGAAATTATAATGAGTGGTCATGATTTCGTTCAATTTGATCTGAATACTAAGAAATTGTTTTGGGCAGTTGACCTTAATATTTTTAATGCAGATCAAAAATCTACATTTCAGGAATTTGTATTTAATAGTGAGACCTTAGTGGCATGTTCTGTGCCTGATCAAAATAATTATTGGTATTTATCAAGTTTAAAAACTTTCGAGATCGATGTTGTAATAACAGAGCTTCAAAAACTGATTGATAAGGCCAAGACTCTTCAAATCAATTCAAACGATAAGTATAAATGAAAAAGCTGATACTTATCATATTAATTTCTTTGGGTGCAACAGGGGGGTATTCTCAAGCAAATGCACTTTGCGAAGGAGCAATTCCATTTTGCAGTGACAATACTTATAATTTCCCAATGAACACAAATGCTCCGGATGCACAAGCTGGTCCGGATTATGGATGTTTGGGGAGTGAGCCTAATCCTGCATGGTATTATATGCAGATAGATCAAGCAGGTAACATGGTTATCGATATTCAAAGTATTCAGGGAAATGATGTAGATTTTATTTGTTATGGGCCTTTCGGAGGTTTAACCGGAGCTTGCAACAATCTTACCGCAGGAAATACAGTTGATTGCAGTTATTCTCCTTCGGCGCAAGAAACATGCACGATTCCTGGTGCAGTTGTTGGAGAATATTATTTATTGCTTCTTACCAATTTTAGTAACGTGGCTTCCGATGTAGTTTTTAGTCAGTCGAATGTTGGACAGCCGGGTGCAGGATCTTCTGATTGTGATATCTTAAATGCGAATGCCGGAAATAACGGTCCACTTTGCGAAGGAGAAACTCTTGAGTTATATGCTGACAATGTGCCCGATGTTACTTATGCATGGCATGGTCCTGGAGGATTTACTTCTGCTTTAGAAGATCCCATCATTGTAAATGCTACAGTTGCCGATAGTGGAGTTTATGTTTGTTATATACATGGACCTTTCTTTCATGATACTGTACAAACACATGTGGTGATCAATCCTAATCCGGGTGGAATATTGCACGAGACTGCCAATTGTGAAGATCGACTTGCTACATTTAGTATTTCAGGAACAGTAGCAACAGTTGTAACTTATGCTTGGGATTTTGGAACAGGCGCAACAAGCAATTTGCCGAATCCTACCTATACCTATGCAAATACAGGTAATTATAATCTAAGTGTAATTCTAACAACAGCAGAAGGTTGTTCTGATACACTAACAGATATAGTTCACATTGGTCAGACTCCTGTTCCCGATTTTATGGCTGCTCCATTGGAAGGTTGTTATCCTTTTCCAGTTGCATTCACAAATCTTACAACAGGCACTGTACTTACATATTTATGGAATTTCGGAAACTTCGCTACCTCCAGTGCAACAAACCCAACTTATACTTATGGGAATGCAACCAGATTATATGATGTTACCTTAACTGCAATTTCACCTGAAGGTTGTGATTCATCTGTAACAAAACCTAATTATGTTTCTGTTCATGGTCAACCAATAGCAGGGTTTACTTATAACCCAACTTACCCTGATGAATTGTTTAACGTGGTTACTTTTCATAACATAACTGCATTGGGAGAAAATTTCTTATGGGATTTTGGAGATGGAACAACAAGCAATGCTTATGCACCATCACATCAATATCCTGCTGATACAGGAACATACACTGTTATTTTGTACGTAACGAGTAATTATGGATGTAACGATACTGTTTCATTGGTGATTCATGTTAAACCAACATACACCATTTATATTCCTAATTCATTCTCACCCAACAATGACGAGTTGAACGAATTATTCCTTGTAGAGGGACATAATATTAAAGGTGTGGTAATGGATATTTATGATCGTTGGGGAAAACCTGTATTCCATCAGGAAGGTACTGAGCCAATGATAAAAGGTTGGAATGGTATTAACCAGACAGGTTCTCAGGCATTACCACAAGGAGTTTACACCTATAAGATTGTTGTAACAGATATCTTCAACATTCCACATGAAGTTCTGGGCAATGTAAATCTTATCAGATAGGATTTTATTAACAGTATACGAATCTCTTCACTTTACGCTTCCTATTTTAGTAGTTTTATATCGTGAAAGATGAGGAGAAAATATTTGATTTAGCCACTCGGTTTGTACATTTTACCAATGAACATTTATTTATTACTGGGAAAGCGGGTACGGGTAAAACTACTTTTCTAAGATCTATCAAAGAACATTGTACCAAAAAAATAGCCATAGTTGCTCCAACTGGTGTAGCCGCCATCAATGCAGGGGGAGTAACCATTCATTCTTTTTTTCAATTACCTCCCGGTGGATACATTCCGGATAGTGATCAGTTTGGAGAAACCGAATCAGGTAAATTTATTTCTCATAGAGGATTATTAAAAAACATTCGATTTAGTGCTGCCAAAAGAGAGATTCTTCAGGAATTGGAATTACTGATCATTGATGAGGTTTCTATGCTTCGTTCTGATATGCTAGATGCAATGAATATAATTCTGCAAAGCATAAGAGGTAATAAAAAAGAACCTTTTGGTGGAGTACAGGTTTTATATATTGGCGATCTTTATCAGCTTCCTCCTGTGGTAGGAAATGATGAATGGAGTGTTTTACAGGCCTATTATAAAAGCCCTTTCTTTTTTGATGCAATCGTATTGCAGCATGCACCTCCTATCTATTTGGAATTAACCAAAATCTACCGTCAAAGTGATGCTGGGTTTATTGATGTTCTCAACAGCATTCGTAACAACGAGATCACCGAGGAGGATATTAATTATCTCAATCGGAGATATGATCCTTATTTTATTCCCGACGAAAATGATTCAGTCGTTGTTTTAACAACGCATAATTACAAGGCCGAAAAAATGAATCTTGGAGCGCTTAATCAACTACAAACTCAGGATTTTATTTTCAAAGGTGAGATCAAGGATGAATTCAATGAGAAAGTGCTTCCGGTCGACATGGATCTTCGTTTGAAGAAAGGGGCACAGGTAATGTTCATTCGGAATGATAAAGGAGACGATAGAAAATATTATAACGGTAAAATAGGAGCCATACAGGATATTGGGGAGGATTATATCAGAGTAATGTGTAATGGTGACGATGACCCCATCGATCTTAAAAAAGAAACCTGGGACAACATCAAATATGTATATAATCCTGATAAGGATGCTTTGGAAGAAGAAATTCTTGGTTCCTATTCTCAATATCCTTTGCGACTTGCCTGGGCAATTACAATTCATAAATCTCAAGGACTCACATTTGAAAAAGCTGTAATAGATGCGGTGGATTCTTTTTCACCCGGACAAGTATATGTTGCATTGAGCCGTTTAACAGGACTTGATGGATTGATTCTAAGTTCACCCATTCATGAAAAAGCAATTCAAACCGATGAAAGAATCTTAAAATATAAGGACCACATTATTCAACTTGATTCGCTGGAAGGGTTATTAGCAAATAAACAAGTTGTTTTTATTCAGCAAAGTGTAATCAGAAGTTTCCAATGGGATAAATTGATTCGCAAACTGGATGAATTTGTTACTCAGAAAAAATTATTGTTGATAGAAGATTCCGAGGATGTGAGTTCAAGGATCTCCCACATTAAAAACTCCACCTATCAATTAAAATCCGTGGGTGATAAATTTGTTGGACAATTGCAACGACTCTTTGCAACTAAAGAGGAAGGTGATTTTGCAGAGATTAATGATAGACTTTTAGCAGCATCGAATTATTTTAAAGTAGAAATTAGGAAGGTACTAGATGGAATTGACGAAACCGTAGAGATTTTAAGTAATAAAAAGAAAGTAAAGAAGAAGATTCAAGATCTACGAATCGTAAAAACATTCTTCATTAACCATCTTGATTATATTTTGCGTTCTCAAAAAATTGTGCAGAGCATTATTGATGAAACCGACATGCTGATGGCTTTAAAGCCTGATAAGAAAGAACCCGAACCTTCTATTATAGAAGTGAAGGAGCAAATAAAAAAGGAAAAGCAGGAGAAGAAAGAAAAAGGAGTTACCCAAAAAAATAGTTTTGACCTCTATAAATCAGGTAAAACCATTGAGGAAATTGCTATTGAAAGAGGAATGGCTATTACTACTATTGAGGGGCATTTGAGTAGTTTTGTAACTACAGGTGACATTGATGTTCGTAAATTTATTTCTGATAAAAAATTGCAAGAAATTCTAAAGGTGATTGTCGAAATAGGAGGGGAGCAATTAAGTGCAGTAAAACAATTACTGGGGGAAGAATATTCTTATGGAGAAATACGAATGGCTATGGCTTATCATAGAAAGGAGATTTAGAATAAAGCTTTTATGTTGTTACTGTAGCTGCGGAGCAGCGTAAGATTTATAGAATTATTAATTATCCAAAACATGAAGGTGCAGAGCACCAAATATTCATTAATTTGAACTTGGATTAAATATATGCGAAAAACAGTTTTAATTACAGGAAGTTCAACAGGAATCGGAAAATCTGTAGCTGAATATTTTGTTGCAAAAGGTTGGAATGTTGCGGCAACTATGCGTACTCCTGAAAAAGCTACTGACTTTATAAAATCTGAGAACCTTAGATTGTATGAATTGGATGTAACAGATGTAAGTTCTATTCAGAAAGCAGTGAATCTTGCTATGCAGGATTTTGGGAATATTGATGTGGTGGTGAACAATGCAGGTTACGGAGCAGTTGGGATTTTCGAAAAAGCTTCTCAGGCCGATATTCAAAAACAATTTGATACAAACGTATTTGGAGTAATGAATGTAATTCGAGAGATTCTTCCACATTTTCGTGAAAGAAAAGCAGGGACGATTGTAAATATTACTTCAATGGGAGGATTGCTTACGTTCCCTCTATATTCGCTTTATCATGGAACCAAATGGGCATTGGAAGGCTTTGGGGAATCATTACAATATGAGTTGAAACCATTTAACATCCGAATCAAAAACGTGGAGCCGGGAGCCATTAAAACAGATTTTTATGGACGTTCGATGAATGTATTTAAGAATGCAGAGATTAAAGGATATGATCATTACGAAAACGTAGTCTTCAATAATACCCAGGCAACTGAAAAAAATGCACCTGAACCTTTAGTAGTTGCCAAAACAGTTTTTAAGGCTGCTAACAGCACTAGTTATCGATTAAGATACCCGGTTGGTGGTCAAGGCCCATTGCTCTTGTTATTAAGAAGATCAATTCCACCAAGCTGGTACAGAGGGATTGTGAAAATAGTAACTGAGAAGGGAATGAATAAATAGTTTTTCCTATATTAGGCCTTCATCATTTGCCATGAAATTTGCCATCGTAGATATAGAAACCACTGGAGGGACATCCTATAACTCAAAGATTACCGAAGTTGCCGTATTTATTCACGATGGGAAACAAATTATTGACGAATTTCATTCATTGGTAAATCCCGAAACAGAGATTCCCAGATTTATTACAGGACTGACAGGAATTACCAATGAAATGGTTGAAAATGCTCCTTTGTTTTCTGAAATTGCTGAAGAACTTTTTCAAAAAACAGATGACTGTGTTTTTGTGGCTCACAATGTAAACTTTGATTATTCTTTTCTTCGTCAGGAATTTAAAGAAGCAGGTTTTGATTTTAAAAGAAAAAAAGCTTGCACTGTTCGTTTAAGTCGGGCTATTATTCCCGGTTTCCCTTCTTATAGTTTGGGAAACCTTTGTTCTAATCTGGGAATTAATATAACAGGTCGTCACCGAGCAAAAGGAGATGCTGCAGCAACGGTGAAGTTATTTGAGATTCTGTTAGCGAATGATAACGACGATCATATTTTAAAAGCAATAAATGTTCGGTCAAAGGAAGCCACCATTCCCCCAAACTTGAATAAAGATATTTTCGAAAGTCTTCCTGATGAAACGGGTGTTTATTATTTTTCCAATGCCGAAGGGAAGATCATTTACATTGGAAAGGCCATCAATATTAAACAAAGAATCTATCAGCATTTTACAAGTGCAAAGGGTGCCAAGCTTCCTTTTTTAAATGAGGTTCACGATATTACTTACACCCTAACAGGGAGCGAATTAGTTGCTTTGCTTCTTGAATCGGACGAAATAAAAAAGTACTTCCCAAAGTATAACAAAGCACAAAGACTAACAGGGAAATTCTTCTGTTTATATGACTATGTAGATCAAATGGATATTCACCGATTGGTAATTGGTAAAAAAGCGAATAATCTTTCTCCTGTTATGCTTTTTAATTCCTTTGATGCAGTCCGTTCATATTTATTTCAATTGATGGATCAGTTTGAACTTTGTCCTAAATGTTGTGGAATTGATACCACAGCTGCTGGACCTTGTTATGCATTCAAAGAAGAAAAATGTAAAGGTGTTTGTTGCAACAAGGAAGATGTGTTAGATTATAACGAAAGGGTAGAGGCCGCCATTCAATTTATCAAATCAGAAAATGGTGACAAGATTATTATCGATAAAGGAAGACATCGTGATGAAAAATGTATTGTTGTTATTCAAGATGGAAATTACAAGGGATTTGGTTTTGTATCCAATGATGTTCAAATCATGAATGTTAATGAAGCAATGGAATACATTACTTATTACCAGGATAATTCTGATGTGCAGAGGATCTTGAGGCAGTGGGGATAGAGGGGTTCTCTACTTTGGCAAAAACTCCTTTGGTAGCGAATTCTCTGGGGTTTCTTCCAACCAGATCAAGGAAGCTATCCACCATCTTCCTTTTGAAAATACCAGCTGTAATGAATTAATTCCTCTTTCTTTTTCCTCTCCGGAGACAAATTCATAAGTAGTAAATACATTTACCAATTGACCATAGGTATTGGTAGTTCTATGAATTTCTTTTTCTTCAAATCCATTATATAAAAAGTATGGATCATTACTTTTTATATAATCGTCGGGAGAAAAGGTTTTACAAACTACTACACCTTCCTTATTTTTGAAAATAGCTCCCATATCAGCCGTTGGTGTAAACAGATTCTTAAATCTTGCCCAATCACGTTGACCCGCTGGACCCGAGATCACATTATACATGGCTGAAACCATTTTATCAATTGATGAAGTATCATCAACAGTGGTTTGGCAAAAAACGGTACTGGAGGCAGTAAACAAAATAATGGCGAAGATTTTTCTCATGGTGATTTTTTTCTGGATGTTGAAAATAAAAAGAACCGATGAGTTGATCTCATCGGTTTAGATTTTTTAATGAATATTAATAATAGACGTACCTGTATTTTACCTCATATCCACTTGACCCATCGGTCTTTTCCATTTTATAATGAATGAGCAGGCCTTTGTTATTATAGCTGTATTTTACCTCGTAAAATGGCTTATTGGTTTTTAGAAAATAAACTGTTTCTTTTACAAGCTGCTTTTTTTCGTTGTGGGCATAAATTGTTTTTCTGTCGAACCTTTTAATCGTGTCAGCAGATGCTTCTGTGTAAACAATCGTGGTATCGTGGTTACTGAGATGACGTTCATAAACGTCATTGATGAATGAGAAAAGAGAATCTAAGTGATCCTTTCCAGAATAATAATATCTGGTTTGGCTATACACGTTATCGTTTGCATCAATCGTGGTGCTAAGGCAAACATTTCCGTTGTCATCGTATTCTGTAATATTTTTTTTCATATAATCTGGCGGCTCCGAAGTATCCGTTTGTTTAGTGAGTTTAGAATTTTTATACTCGTTAACGTATTTTTTTACTGAGGATAAGGTATCGCTTGAATAAGTGGAGTCAATTAATTCATCCCCTTGCTCATTGTAGTACCCTTTGATTTCCATTTCCATCATTACATCCTTACCCTGGTAAACCGTTAGCATCTGATTGGTCATTTTACCTCCGGAGTCATACTTGTAAAAACTGGTATAGTTTGGAGTGCTATCAACATTCGTATATGTGGTAAATGTGTTTAATCCATCTTTCGAGAATTCTGAGATTTCTCCTATGAAGAGTTTGCCGTAGGAGACCTCGTAGTAATACAGGTAATGTACTTGTGTCTTTTTCATCAGTTCCTAGGAACGGAATAGTCCCTGTGCTGATGCTTGAATGAATATGAGCCCGGTTAATAAGATAATAAACGTGATTTTTCTCATTTATGAAAAATTGATGAACCTGTATAATACGAATTAATTGACAAAGATACAGATGGATAAAAAATGACGCTAGCGGCCCCGGTTGCAGCGGCATCCTTTTCCGTTGCCCTTTGTCCGTGATCAGTTGGTCCGCAATCGCTGGCAAATGGCAGCAGGCAACGGAAAAGATATAGCGAAAAACGAGATAAGCCGCCTTAAAATCCTTCCCTCAATAAACAAGAGGCTCTACCCAATATTTGGCGAAATAGGTTCAATTACCCCTATTTTTAAAAGAATTTGATAAGGGCGCAGGATAATTCCAATAGTTTCGTCTAACCATTCAAAGCTTTATATGAGATATTTTAAAACAACCCTACTCGCATTGTTCTTCATCTCTGGTTTATCAGCTCAAACCGAAGGAGACGATTTTTTTGGCACCTCCTATGTGCATGAAATTCGGTTTACATTTAATCAGGCCAACTATTGGGATTCCTTAACCGATGGATATACAAATGATTATTATATAAAGGGCGATGTTGAGATCGATGGAACTTTAATGACCGATTGTGGTATTAAATTCAAAGGGAATTCTTCCTATAATAACCCAAGTATAAAAAAATCATTTAAGATTGATATGAACGAGTATGTTTTAGGGCAGGATTATGATGGACTGAAAAAAATAAACCTGAACAATTGCTTTAAAGACCCTACATTCTTAAGAGAAAAGATGATGAACGATTTCTTAAGGAATCATGGATTATATGCACCCAGAGTTCATTATACAAATGTTTACATCAACAACACACTTTGGGGTTTGTACACTGCCGTTGAGGAAGCTGATGTAAAAGTATTTCTTAGAAATAATATTGGTGATGACAGGGGGAATTTATTTAAAGGAGATCCAACTGGTGATTTAAAATGGCTTGGAAGTACAGAGAGTCTTTATTATTCTAAATACGAATTAAAAACAAATACCACAGCGAACGATTGGTCGGATCTGGTAAATTTTATCAATGTAATAAACAATACATCTACTGCAAATCTTCCAACTGCGCTTGATACAGTTTTTGGTGTAGATAATTATATTCATACCTGGGCGGTGCATACCTTATTCTCGAATTTAGATTCATATATGGGTAGTGGACATAATTATTTTATTTATCATGATTCTACCGATAGCAAATTTAAATGGATCACATGGGACGTGAATGAAGCGTTTGGGAATTTTTCGCAAGGGATGTCGGTTACCCAAATAGAGAATATGAGTATATTTTATTTGCCCTTGCCAGCAGCAAATCGTCCACTAAATAATAATATGTTGCAGGTAGCTGCATACGAACAAGCTTTGGCTGATGCAGTTTGTGAATATACTTTATATGATTTTAGTTCCGCCGCACTTGAGCCAGTGATTGATAGTTTAGCCAATTTAATCAGAACCTCAGTATATGCTGATCCGAATAAGTTTTTTACCGATCTAAATTTTGAGGATAATTTGGATGGAACGGTGAACATCCTGGGTATGCCTCCTTCAGGAGGGAATTTCCCAGGACTCAAATCTTTTATAGCTAACAAAAGACTCGCAGTTACTAATGAACTTGTTGGTTATGGTTGTTTTGTAGGTATTAATGAAACTGAAACGATATCTGCGAATGTTTATCCTAATCCTGCATCTAATTTTATTATAATAGATGGACTTGATAATATTAGCGATTATTCAATCGTTATTTACGATCAACTAGGGAAGACACTTTTAAGGAAGGATCTTCAATCAAATATTATTTCGTTGGATGAAATAGAATCAACCGGAATATTAATGATTGAGATACGTGAAAGAAATACAGCTAGCAAAAAAATAGTAAAACTGATTAAGATATAGATAGCTAAGCCATAATTGTCTGACTTTCATACATAGGTGTGAATTTTACTTCACCTGTTTTAATGTCGTAGATACCCCCTATAATTCCCACTTCCCCTTTATGGATCATCTCTGCTAACACTTCGCTGTTTTCAGCAATATGGAAAATATTATGGTGAACATTTAAACGAGTTACATTTTTCACATATAACGAGTTGCCCGAATTTCTTTCATTACGTGTTGCGTACTCGGCTTCAATGGCGGGTTTTATCTTTTGAAATAATTTTCCAAGATGGCCAAGATCAACATTGTCACATGCTCCTTTAATGGCTCCACATTCTGAATGTCCTAATACGACTATAAGTTTAGCACCCGCAATTTTGCAGGCAAATTCCATGCTCGCAATAATATCTTCGTTTACTACATTGCCGGCAATTCGTATGGAGAATACATCTCCCATTCCCATGTCGAAAATAATTTCCGTTGTGGTTCTTGAATCAATGCAACTTAAAACTACAGCTAATGGATGCTGACCATCACTGGAGGTAATGTTCATTTGGTCGGCAATATTTTTTTCGATCTTCGAACCTGCAACAAACCTTTTATTTCCTTCAACCAAAATACTCAATACTTCTTTTGGAGTAAGTAATTCCTGTAATTCTTTTGTCATTACATGAGCATGTTTCATCTCATCGTTTAGTCCGTATGTGTTCTTAAATCCTATCAAACTAACGGATATTTTTTTATCGGGCGCCATAATGTTCTTGAAATTCCGTATAATCTCGAGAATATCACCATCAATATACCTCGTGCCGGATGCGTCTATAAGGATCTTTGTGTTTCGTGGCACTTTGTTCAAAATATCTCTCATTTTTGCCTTGTTAATGAATGAGGCTATTTGGGGTAAAACGAGTCGGGATACTTCTTCGTTATAATGTTTTTCATCGGTAAGTTTTACTGCGCTTTGAATATCGTTTCTTAAAACCAGAATAATGCCCAATCCTAATCCAATCGAAATTCCAATTAGAAGATCGGTTGCAAGAATTGCGATTACTGTTACAATAAATGGAATAAAATGATACATTCCCTTTTTAAAGGTTTCAATAAACAAACCAGGTTTTGCTAGTTTATAACCTGTCATAATAAGAATTCCCGCAAGGGCAGCACGAGGAATTAAATTTAGATAACGAGGTAGAAACAATATGAATCCGAAAATGAGTAATCCGTGAATGATAGCGGTTTTTTTAGTTTCACCACCGGATTGAATTCCAACAGAACCACGAACAACAACCGAAGTAATAGGAATACCACCGACTAATCCCGCAGAGACATTTCCGATTCCTTGTGCAATTAATTCCCAACTTCCCGGAGTATTACGACTATGTCTATCCAATTTATCAACGGCTTCAATATTTAGTAAGGTTTCAAGCGAGGCCACTACAGCTATCGTTACTCCAGCTATCCAAACATCTATTCTTCCAATTTGTGTAAAGTTTGGATGTGTAAGCGATGCTATAAAATCCATAAAACCTCTGTTCACCGGAACATTTACCATGTGGTCTGCCTCTAAACGAAGAAGGTCTGAAGAAAACATTATATAGTGTATTGCAACTGCAACGATAATTACCACCATTGCACCAGGAACCAATCCTTTTTTTAGCGTCTTCACGTTATCCCATAATATCATAATAACCACGGCAAGAATACCAACCAACAGTGATCCGGGATGAAAATGAGTGATCATATTTTCAAAATTGTCAAACGGGTTTCCATCAAATATGTGAGCAGAAAACTCCATTTTCTTTTCCTGATCGAAACCGATAAGATGCGGAAACTCTTTATAAATCAATAAAAGACCAATAGAAGCTAACAAGCCTTTAATAACGCTTGACGGAAAATAATTGGCGATGATACCCATACGTAAAATCCCCATCACAATTTGAATTCCTCCACCAATAACAACTGCCAATAAAAATGTATCAAAAGCACCCAGATCATGAATGTTCGCTGCCACAATTGCGGATAAACCCGCAGCAGGCCCACTTACACTTGTGTGGGATTTACTGAAAAAGCCTACTAAAACACCACCAATAATTCCACTTATCAATCCGGATATCGTTGGTGCACCTGATGCTAGGGCAATCCCCATGCAAAGAGGAACCGCCACCAGGAATACAACAATTCCAGAAACTGAGTCTTTTTTGAGTGTTTTTAGAAAGTTATTCATAGAATTATAAAAGCAACACTATTTTTTTTAAATGAGAATAATACACTCCGAGGCTTTAGATCAATTTTAAAACCGTATGATTTCAAATATATTGGCCGCTATTCGTTTATCCAAAATTTGAATTAAAAAAAAATTAATTGAATTTCTAAGGTGGTGATTATCAGCGATAAAAAATTAGAATCCGAATGGCCTCAAACTGAGTAAATCGCTGTTTTTGACGAGAATTTTAATATTTTCAGTGAGAATTGTTGTCTAGGAATTATGCCAATAATTATTTAAAACATTGATATATAAATATTTATGTAATAATTGATAATGGGATCATTTCTGCGCTTAATTTTGAGTGATTGGTTTGCTTTCATACATGGGAGTAAATTTCACCTCTCCGGTTTTAATATTATACACTCCGCCAATAATTCCCACTTCGCCACTTTGAATCATTTCTGAAAGAACTGGGCTGTTATCTGCTATATGGAAAATATTATGATGAACATTTAACCGTGTTACATTTTTTACAAAAAGTGCATTACTTGAATTACGATTTGCCCTGGTTGCATACTCAGCCTCAATAGCGGGTTTTACCTTTTCGAATAACTTTCCAAGGCTTCCTAATTCTAAATTATCGCAAGCGCCCTTTATGGCTCCGCACTGTGTATGGCCTAGAACAACTATTAATTTTGCACCTGCAATCTTACAGGCAAATTCCATACTTGCTAAAATATCTTGATTCACGATATTGCCTGCAATCCGAATAGAAAAAACATCACCCATTCCCAAATCAAAGATAATTTCTGTAGTTGTTCTTGAATCAATGCAACTAAGCACAACCGCAATTGGATGCTGTCCATCCGTAGATGTTATGTTCATTTGGTTGGCAATGTTTTTTTGAATTTTAGAACCAGTTATAAATCTTTGATTTCCTTCTATCAATATATCAACAACATCTTCCGGTTTTAATTTTTGCTGAAGCTCCTTTGTCATTACATGTGCATGTTTCATCTCATCATTCAAGTCGTACTTGTCTTTAAATCCTACGATGCTTAGCGTAATGCTTTTTTCCGGAGCCATAATTGTTTTGAAGTTTCGAATTACTTCCAAAATATCCCCGTCAATATAAATGGCATATGAAGCATCAATGATTACTTTTGAATCTCTTGATATTGCATTTAAAATCTCTCTAATTTTTGCCTTATTAATAAATGAAGTTACCTGTGGTAGCTGAATTCTTTGAACTTCCTCATGATATTGTTTTTCATTTACAACTTTAACAGCACTTCTAATATCATTTCGAATTACAAATAAAATTCCAATAACTAAACCAATACTTATTCCAGTTAATAATCCTAAGGTAAGAATGGCAATGATTGTAATAGTGAAAGGTAAAAATTGGCTCCATCCTTTTGAAAAAGCCTCAAAATAATGACTCGGTTTGGCTAATTTATAGCCCGTAATAACTAATACTGCCGCTAGCGTTGAAAGTGGAATGTAATTTAAAACAAAGGGAAGAAAACTTACAAATACAAGTAGTAGTATACCATGAATGATGGTTGCTTTTTTTGTTTCTCCTCCATACGATACATTTAATGAGCCTCTAACAACTTCCGAAGTGATTGGAATTCCACCAAGAAAACCTGATGTAATATTTCCAATTCCTTGAGCAATGAGTTCAGTATTTTTGGGAGTATTTCGGCTATGTCTGTCAAGTTTATCTACTGCTTCAACATTTAACAACGATGCTAGAGATGCACTTAAAGCAATGGTAACTGCGGCAATCCATATTTTGGGATTAAAAATATTCCCGAAATCAGGATGCGTAAAATGATCAAGAAAATCCTGAATACTATGATTAACAGGAACACTTACTAATTCTTTTGTTTCAAGTTTTAATGGTTCATAAATTCCTAGTGCTAGACTTATTAATGTTCCAATAACAATAACCGCGAGTGGAGCTGGAATTTTTGTTTTTATCAGAAATTTATTCCTTTCCCAAAATAAAATAATCCCAACAGAAATAATTCCTACAAACAATGCCCCAACATGAAACCGTTGCATATAATAGTTGAAATTCGTTATTGGATTTCCATCTATTAATTGAGTTGAATATTCAATTTTCCTATCCATCTCGAATCCGAGTAAATGTGGTAGTTGTTTAGTAATAAGAATTACACCAATTGAAACCAACAATCCTTTTACAACTGCAGATGGAATATAATTAGCTATGGCTCCCATTTGAGCAATTCCCATAATTATTTGTATTACACCTGCCAGAACAACTGCTGTAAGAAACATTTCGTAAGAACCTAAAAATGCAATTTGAGTAATCACTACCGATGCAAGTGCAGCGGCAGGTCCACTTACACTGGTATGCGATCTGCTGCAAATTCCTGCAACAATGCCTCCAACCATCCCACTAATTAATCCGGCAAAGGGTGGTGCCCCTGAAGCAATGGCTATTCCAAGACAAAGAGGTACCGCTACCAAGAATACAACCAAACCCGAAATAGAGTCTTTTTTTAGAGATTCTAGTTTTCCGGTCATAGGCCGTAAGAATTTGAACGGTTCAACTGTTTAAAATTTGGGGCAGTAGGATTCCACCCAAAAAATATGTCATTTTTTGCCTTCATAGTAGGAAATTTTACCGTTTTAGTCGAAAAATCGACGATTTTCGATCTTGTTTACCAAATTTATCTGGTAGACTTCTTTTATCCAAACGTTCGATTAATTTTTTTTTAATTGAATGTTTAAGTGATTGATTTACAGGATAAAAAAAATCAACTAAAAAAATAAGAAAATGAGTAAAATGCTGTTTTTGACTAGAATTATGCAACTTTGAATGAGAATTTATTCCTTGAAGCTACTCCATCCTTGAGCCGTTAATGGAGCGATGTTATTCTCGCTGTCCACTAATTGGTAGCCACTGGTTGCTTCGGTTATAAATCCAATCACCGAAATATCACTCACCTTCATGAGCTTGTTATAGTCGTTTTGACTAAGCGTAAATAGTAATTCGTAATCCTCACCGCCATTTAAGGCAAGCGTAAAATGTGGTAAAGAAAGCTCGTCAGCAACATTCAGTGTTTCTTGGGCAATCGGTAATTTATCCGTCATAATGCGACAGCCGGTTCCCGATGCCTTGCAAAGATGGATCAGTTCGCTGCTAAGCCCATCACTTATATCAATCATTGAAGTAGCTTTAATACCTGCTTCTTTCAATGCCCTTATTATATCTAGTCTTGGCTCGGGCTTCAGTTGTTTTTCCAATACATAATCGTAGCCTTCCAGCTCTGGTTGCACCTTGTTGTTCTCCGTAAATATTCGTTTTTCACGGTCAAGGATCATTAAACCTGCATAAGCAGCACCCAAATCGCCCGATACACATATCAAATCATTTATTTGAGCAGTACTTCTATAAATAATTTCTTCCGCCGCAGCAACACCAATTGCTGTAATACTAATAGTAAGTCCTGATGGTGATGTTGTGGTATCTCCCCCAATAAGATCCACGTTAAAGTTTTTGCATGCAGCATTTATTCCAACATATAATTCCTCAATAGCCTCCAGCGTGTATTTACTCGAAATAGCCAATGAAACAGTTATCTGTTTGGGTGTGGCATTCATGGCAGCAATGTCCGAAAGGTTAACAACTACAGCTTTATAGCCTAAATGTTTTAGGGGAGTATATTGAATATCAAAATGCACCCCTTCCACCAAAAGATCAGTACTTACCACAGTTTGGAGTCCTTTAGAATCAATTACAGCACCATCATCACCAATACCATAAATGGTTTCGGAATTATAGATTTTTACTGAACTCTTAATTCTTTCAATAAGTCCAAATTCCCCAAGGGAATTAATATCTGTAAGTGTGTCGTTTTCAAACATGTTTTTCTTTGTTGCCCCAACGCTAAGGTCAGGAATGTTACGGCGGCAGTAACAGGCTATTCGCAGTAGTCCTCGCTTCTTTCCGGGCTACTTGCTGCTATCCCTGCCGCAATTCGACCACAAATATCCGCTTTTCTAGTGAATAAACTGCTTAAATTGTATTAAGCTATTTTATCCCCTTTTATTTGGCTACTTGCCATTTCTTCTCTACATTTGCTCTTTAGAATTATTCTAAATAAGCAAACAATTGCTTCATTTTTAACGTTTATACCGCATAAAGGGTAGAGTTATGATATCAATAACAGAAAAAGCAAAAGACCAACTCATAGTTCTCATGCAAGGTGAGAAAGTAGATACCAAATCCGGATTTGTTCGTGTTGGGGTTGAAGGTGGCGGATGTTCGGGTTTATCATATCAATTAAAATTTGATACTGAATTAAAAGACAACGACAAAGTTTTTGAAGACAGAGGATTAAAACTCGTGGTAGATAAAAAGAGTTTCTTGTACCTGGTTGGTACCGAACTTGATTTTTCTGACGGGTTAAATGGAAAAGGGTTTGAATTCCACAATCCAAATGCTTCCCGAACTTGTGGATGTGGAGAAAGTTTTTCAGTGTAATAAAAGTTCAATGTTCAAAGGTTCAATGTGAACCAACTTTGAACGTTGAACATTTGAACCTTGAACATATAAAATGAGTGATCAGGATAAAATAATAGACGAAGTTGTAGCTAGCGAATATAAGTATGGTTTCTATACTGATATAGAAATGGATACTGCCCCTATGGGTTTGAGTGAAGATATTGTTCGTTTTATTTCTGCTAAGAAAAATGAACCGGAATGGATGTTGGAGTATCGGTTAAAAGCATACAAACATTGGCTTACGTTAAAAGAACCCAATTGGGCTCACGTAAAATATCCTGCGATTGATTATCAAAAAATCATTTACTACGCTGCACCTAGCAGCACGCCCAAATATCAATCGTTAGATGAAGTAGATCCGGAGTTATTGGAAACATTTAAAAAACTAGGTATTTCATTAGAGGAACAAAAAGTTCTTACAGGTGTAGCAGTTGATGTTGTAATAGATTCGGTGAGTGTAAAAACCACCTTCAAAGAAAAATTATCAGAACTTGGAATTATTTTTTGTGCAATCAGTGAAGCACTTCAAGAGTATCCTGATCTGGTAAAAAAATATTTAGGGTCAGTAGTTCCTTATAAAGACAATTTCTTTGCAGCATTAAATGCAGCAGTTTTTAGTGATGGTTCATTCGTTTATATTCCAAAAGGAGTTAAGTGTCCAATGGAACTATCTACTTATTTTAGAATCAATGCGATGAATACCGGCCAGTTCGAAAGAACATTGATTGTTGCCGACGAAGGTTCTTATGTAAGTTATTTAGAAGGCTGCACAGCACCGATGCGTGATGAAAACCAATTGCATGCTGCGGTTGTTGAATTGGTTGCGATGGATCATGCTGAAATAAAATATTCAACGGTACAAAACTGGTATCCGGGAGACAAAGAAGGTAAGGGTGGAATTTACAATTTTGTTACGAAAAGAGGAGTTTGTCACAATGCGGCAAAGATTAGCTGGACGCAAGTTGAAACAGGTTCTGCCATTACATGGAAGTATCCTTCAGTCATTTTAAAAGGAGATCATTCAATCGGAGAGTTTTTCTCAGTAGCCGTTACTTCAAATTATCAGCAAGCTGATACTGGAACGAAAATGATCCATATTGGAAAAAATACAAAGAGTACAATTATATCTAAAGGTATTTCTGCAGGGAGAAGTAACAATAGTTACCGTGGAATGGTGAAAATCTCGAAAAGTGCATCTAAAGCAAGAAATTTTTCACAATGTGATTCTCTTTTGATTGGTGATCAATGTGGAGCACATACTTATCCATATATAGAAGTAAACAACCAAACAGGAATTGTAGAGCACGAGGCTACTACTTCTAAAATTGCTGAGGATCAAATTTTCTATTGTAACCAAAGAGGGATCAATAATGAAAAAGCGGTTGCTCTTATTGTAAATGGATATTGTAAAGAAGTATTGAATCAGTTACCAATGGAATTTGCTGTTGAAGCGCAAAAATTATTAGCGATCTCGTTGGAAGGGTCGGTAGGGTAGAATATATAAATGAAACTTTTCCTTAGCGTCTCAGCAGTTAATTTTTTACCGCAAAGACGCAAAGACGCAAAAAAATGGAATAGAAATGTTATCAATCAAAAATTTAAAAGCAAATATTGAAGGAAAAGAAATCCTGAAGGGTCTTAATCTGGAAGTAAAACCAGGTGAGATTCATGCAATCATGGGTCCTAATGGAAGTGGAAAGTCTACTTTGGCCTCTGTCCTTGCCGGTCGTGAAGAATATGAAGTTACCGAAGGAGAAGTTACTTTCAACGGAAAAAATTTATTGGATTTATCTCCAGAAGAAAGAGCCGGGGAGGGAGTGTTTCTTGCATTCCAATATCCTGTGGAAATTCCCGGAGTAAGCATGATGAATTTTCTAAAAACCTCGGTTCAGGAAATTCGTGGATATCGTGGACAAACACAATTGGATGCAAAATCATTTCTTCAATTGGTAAAAGAAAAACAAAAATTAGTTGAATTAGATACGAAACTCACCAACCGTTCAGTGAACGAAGGATTTTCAGGTGGTGAAAAAAAGCGAAACGAAATATTTCAAATGGCCATGCTTGAACCAAAGTTGGCCGTATTGGATGAAACGGATTCTGGTTTAGACATTGATGCTTTGCGTATTGTTGCCAATGGAGTAAACACCTTACATAACAAAGACAATGCATTTATAGTAATTACCCATTACCAAAGATTATTGGATTATATAGTGCCTGATTTTGTTCATGTATTATATGAAGGAAAAATAGTTCGTTCTGGAGATAAATCTCTTGCTATGGAATTAGAAGAAAAAGGTTACGACTGGTTAAAGGAAGTAACAGTTTAGCAGTTTAACGTTCAAAGTTTAATGTTCAAAGTTCATGGAACTTACAGAATCAAAAAATATCAATACCCAAATGTTCTTCGATTTATACGATGGAATTCTGGCTCATGCCGATTTCTCTCCTATTGATGAAAGAATAAAAGAATCATTCAATATGATCAACGGGCAAAGTGCTCCTGATATCAAAAACGAAGACTGGAAATATACCCCCATTACCAGGTATCTTTCTATATTCGAGTTTCAACCTCATATTTCTGAGATTCCTACTTGCGAACCTAAGTTCTCAACTGAAAATAAAGTAACCATTCAAAATGGTCATATTACTTCTATTGAGTTAACCAAAGAAACTGCCAGTAAAGTTGAAATTCTTCCTCTAATTGAAGGAATTGGAAAATATCCTGACTTAGTCGAAAAATATTTTTACAAAACACCTTTACACAACACTGATTATTTCACGCATATCAATCTTTCTTTTTGTTTGAATGGATTGTTCATTTATGTGCATGATAATTGTGTAATAGAAGAACCTATTTATATCCAACAGGATTGTTTTAATGAAAATGAAACCTTCCATCAAACACATAATTTGATATTGATTGGAAAGGACGCTTCCATGCATTTGATAAAAAAGGAGTTATGTACAGGCGATGGTGGAAAGGTGTTTCATAATCTTCTAACTGATGCAGTTATTCTTGACAATGGAAACTTTTCATTCAGCAGATTGCAAAATGAATGTAAAGACACTTATCAGATCACTCATTTTTATGCCAATTTATTGCCTCATGCAAAATTGAATGTAAACAATGTTACCATTGGAGGTGCATTTGCCCGTAACAATTATTGGATAGAACAAAACGGAGTTGAATCTTATGCAAAACTTCGTGGATTATCATTGTTGAACGAGCAACAATTGTCTGATAGCTGGGTGAAGATTCACCACAATGCACCGTTTTGTGAAAGCGATCAGTTATTTAAATCAATTGTTGATGATGAAGCTACTTCAGTATTCTCAGGTAGAATCTATGTTGCCAAACATGCACAGAAAACAAATGCTTACCAAAGCAATAAGAATATTGTATTAAAGGACACGGCTAACTCTTACAGCAAACCACAATTGGAAATCTATGCTGATGATGTTAAATGTAGTCATGGGAGTACTAGTGGCCAGTTAAATGATGATGAGTTATTCTACTTAAGAGCTCGTGGTATAAGGGAGCAAGAAGCCCGCAAATTATTGTTGTATGCATTTGCCGGAAATTTGATCGAGCAAATCGACAATGAATCTTTCAGAGAAGAAATTAAATTATTGGTGGATCAAAAATTCTAGATTGAATGCCAGTCACCAAAGAAATATCAATTCCGGTATATAGTTCCATTAATTGGGAAAAGATCAGGGAGGAATTTCCAATCTTAAAACGTGAGGTAAATAGAAGGCCATTGGTTTATTTGGACAATGCCGCATCATCTCAAAAACCACAAGTAGTTATTGATGCCATCACTCATTATTATTCTCATTACAATGCTAACGTACATCGTGGTGTTCATACCTTAAGTCAGGAAGGCACCAATGCATTTGAAGAATCCCGCAGACTTGTAAAAGAATTTATCAATGCGTCAAAAATTGAAGAAGTGATCTTTACAAAAGGTACTACCAATTCAATCAATTTATTGGCTTATAGTTGGGGAAGAACATATATTAAAGAAGGAGATGAGATCATCATTTCTTCTATGGAACATCATAGTAATATAGTTCCATGGCAAATGTTATGTGAAGAAAAGAAAGCTATATTAAAAGTAATACCAATCAACGATAAAGGTGAGATCATTTGGGATGATTTTTTAAAGTTGATTACCGATAAAACAAAGTTTATTTCCGCAGTTCATATTTCCAATGCGTTGGGAACTATTAATCCAGTGAGAGAAATTATAGAAGAAGCACATCGCAGAAATATATTTGTACATATTGATGGTGCTCAGGCAGCGCCTCATTTAAATATAGATGTTCAGGAAATTGATTGTGATTTCTATTCGTTTTCCGCTCATAAAATGTGTGGTCCCACAGGAATAGGAATTTTATATGGCAAAGAAAAATGGTTGGAAGAAATGCCACCATTCGAGGGAGGAGGAGAGATGATCAAAACCGTTTCCTTTGATAAAACCACTTATAACGATCTTCCTTTTAAGTTTGAAGCAGGTACTCCTCATATAGAGGGAGCAATTGTTTTAGGAACAGCTATCAATTATTTAAATAGTATTGGATTACAAAATATAGCTCAAAGAGAAAATGATCTTTTATCTAAGGCAACTTCTGCTATTTCGGAAATTGAAGGAGTACGATTAATTGGTACAGCTGAAAAAAAATCTTCAGTACTCTCGTTTTTAGTAAATGCTATTCATCCTTATGATATGGGGATGATTCTGGATAAAATGGGAATTGCAGTTAGAACCGGACATCATTGTTGTCAACCGTTAATGGATATTTATCGTATTCCCGGCACGGTGAGAGCTTCGTTTTCATTTTACAACAATGAGAATGATATAGATCGTTTAATTGAAGGAGTTCATAAATCAATTAAAATGCTAAGCTAATGTCGTCGATTGCTGAAATAGGGAATGAGATTGTGGAAGACTTTGAGCTTTTCGAGGATTGGGAAGGTAAATATGAATACTTAATTGAGTTAGGAAAAGATCTCCCTTTAATTGATGAGAAATATAAAACTGATGAATATATAGTTAGAGGATGTCAAAGCCGTGTTTGGCTTCATGCATCTCACGATGGAGATAAAGTTTTTTACACAGCAGATAGTGATGCAATCATTACAAAGGGTTTGGTAGGATTAATGATTAAAGTATTGAATGGGCAAAAAGCTTCGGATATTACAACTGCAGAACTAGGCTTTATTGATAAGGTAGGCTTGAAAGAGCATTTATCACCAACACGAAGCAATGGGTTGTTAAGTATGATTAAGCAAATGAAGTTGTACGCACTGGCGCTTGATAAAAGCTAAATGATTAAAATTAAAAATATAACATTTTATACGGAAACAGCCTTCCTTCCTGATGCAATTTGACCAGATGGATAAAACTCTTTACCTTTACAGTAGCAATGAGTGAAAAAGTAGATATAGATGCATTAAAGACAGACGTCATCGGTAAATTAAAAACCGTTTATGACCCTGAGATCCCCGTGGATATTTATGAATTGGGGTTAATCTACGAGATCAATTCGGATGCCGATGGAAATGTGCAAATTATTATGACACTAACATCGCCTAATTGTCCTGCAGCGGAAGAAATCCCCGCGGATATTAATACCAAAGTGAAATCTCTTGAGCAGGTAAAAAGTTTAGATGTACAAATTACATTTGATCCACCTTGGGATAAAGATATGATGAGTGAAGAAGCCCAACTGGAGCTAGGATTTTTATAGTTTCTTTTTCTAAATAATATTGCTTGATGAAATTATCATTATTTTTTTTAGTAGGAGTTTTGTCTTTAGGTGCCTGTACCTTTACACCCAAGGTTTCAATACACGCAGGAACAACCACAAATGGAAAACCTGAAGGTGATACACTTAAATTCCCGAAAGCGAACAGATGGGTCAATGATTTTAATAGTGTTCTAACCGAATCTCATGATGATAATTAGATAGCATTTGTAAAGCTTATGAGAAACAAACTACCAACCAATTAGTTGTTGCAACCTTAGATTCAATAGCACCCTACGATAATATTGAAGATTATTCAACCGATATGTTCAATGAATGGCAGTTTGGTACAAAAGAAAAAAATAATGGGGTACTTATAACTGTTTGGATCAAACTACATAAAGTTAGAATTACTACAGGTTATGGTGCGTAAAAAATTCTCACTAACGATGTTTGTGGTGAAATTATAGATAATCAGATTATTCCTAATTTTAAACAAGGTAAATACTACGAAGGATTAAAGGCCTGGATATTAGAAATTATTAATCGATGGAAATAATCACATCAATCTAATCATTCCCTTTTTCTTCCTTCAGTTTTTTCAAACGAATTTTAATCTTATTCTTTTTAACCTCAATTATCCTTAATCTTTCATCTAAAAGATTAATCTCGATTTTTAACTTATCAAATCTTTCTGGTTTCATTTTAGCTTTTTTTGAATCAAGTTTGATTCTTAAATCACCAAGTAAACCAAACATAAAGCCAATATTCGTTGTTAACCGAACACAAACCTGATCGTATACAACTATTCTATCTTTTTTGCCTTTTCCTTTACATTCGTAAATGTCACCGGGACCGAAAAGCCAAATAACCGTTTGTGTACCATACATTTTTTCATGTTTATGATGGCCATGGTGCCATCCATTGTCATGTGAATTTCCTTTTTGGTTCCCCCCGAAGTCGATCTTTAATTTGTCATTATTACCGTTCGATTTTACTTTGATCTTTACATTGTTATTTTTGATTTTAATATCGACCTTTTCATTTTTATTTCCTCCGCCTTTATTATTTCCTCCGCCTTTATTTCCTTTCTGCGCTTGCATAGTTGTTCCTAACAAGAAAAGAATAATTACCAATATATAGCTTACTTTTTGCATGGTTATTCGTTTAAAAGGTTATCAATACTATCAATTTTCTGATTTACTTCTGAGGATTGTTCTTCCAGATTTTTCAATTCTTGTTCCAATTGTTCAACGCTGGCTGTATCAATGGATGTAGTACCCACGTCCGAATTCTTCTCGCCCCCTTTACCACAAGACATAATTGCTAAAGAGCATCCGACCAATGCTATGTAAATAATTTTCATAGTTAAGTAATATGCTTAAAGTTAATAATTTCTTTTAGATAAATGAATTAAAATTTCATTTAATTCTTCTTTATGCGGTGGGTTTTTTCCAGTATCATTTTAATTTTCCCACCCTGTTTATCCCAGAAAACTCCACCTGTAGTAATTTCAGCCATTTCAATTGTATCATTTAAAAAAACAATTCTCTCGTCAGCAATTACCTCGGATAGATCAACTCCAATATCACCATATTTTCGACCTCCTCTATCTTTTGCATATCTTTCGTATCGAATGTTATCGTATGGAATGATTGATTTTGAAATTTTATTTCTATAATAGGTCTTGTAGTCGAGCCCCATCACTTTCGTATCATCGTAAAATTCAACCGCCACGATAATTTTTTATTTTTATTTCTAAAGAAAACTGCTGCTGAAGCAAATATTGGAATCAGAATAACAAAACCCCAGAAATTCTCATGAAATTCTGGAACATCTTCAAATCCGGATTTACCGACTACCTTAATTCCCAATCCAGTAGCTAAAACTGGCGTAAATACAATAACCATCAAATGGATAAGAATGGCAGTTGCCATCGGATTTGATTTAAAGTTGGAGCTTTCTATTCTCATATTAGTTTTACCTCCCACAAAATTATCTTACGATCATCACTTCCGCTTACCAGATGATTGTCATCTAACCATACAATCGAATTCACACTATTGAGGTGTCCATTAAAATCCTCTTTATTGATTCGCGTAAGGATCTCAAAATTCTCATCCCATAACTTGATTGTTTTATCCCTTGCAGCAGTAGCATATATTCTCAGCGAAGGATTAAATCTCATTTGATAAATCGCATAGTTATGTGCAGGAATGTTCTTGATCATCTCAAACTCCTTTTTTATATCCCATAGCCTTGTATGAGCATCTTTTGAAGCTGTGATCAATTCATCTTTTTCTGAATTGTAATAAACCGCATTGCAAGACCATGTATGTGCCTCGAATTCGTAAATCTTTTCTTTTTTGTTGATGTCCACCACATACACTTTTGTATCTGCACATGCAGCATATAAATAGGGTCTGGTTGTGTTAAATGCAACGCTTCTTATTTTCTCGTTGGATAATTGAAGGGTCTCCAAAATTTTAAATTCCTTGGGGTCAATAAAGATCAAGCTTCCTTTAGCTGTCGATGCAACAATAAGTTGATGTTCCGTTGAATATTGAATATCAAACACACCTTCCCCCGGAATTTGAAAATATTTGATCTCATTTTTTGTTGCTAAATCAATTACATGAACAGCACCTTCGGAGGTCCCTGCGAGTAAATAATTCCCGCAAATACACATACTGTAAATGGTAAAAAGTGTTTTTGCAATCGGAATTCCTGTAGAGGGATCTTCAATATTCCATTCAACAACTATCTTGTCTCCACCTGCAGAAAAAAAGCGGCCCGGTTCAGGGGCCGCTATCAAAGAATAAATGGGATTTTGATGACCCGTAAATTCGGTCAGTTTTTTTACTTCAATATTATTGAGCATCTTCTAGGAAGATTGCTTTCACAATCGTTTCAGTTTTTCCAGGAGTTTTTGGTATAAGAACTTTGTCTTCGTATGGAGCAAAGCCACTTACATTTACACTTACAGTATAAGTTACATCTCCTTCAAGCACGATTAAGAAATCTCCTGATTCAGAAGTTTCTAATTCATCCACCACATGTCCTTTATCATCAGTAATTTTCACAGTTGCTTCTACCGGAGTTCCTTCTTTGCCATCCAATACTTTTCCTTTAAAAATGGAAATAGAACCTGAGGTAATAGTATTTGATCCTTGATTGATTCCTTCCGGATCAGGCAAAGTATAGTTGCTCATGTCAATCTCATAAATGTCAAATTCTCCTTTGGTATCATCGCGGTGCGATGTGATATACGCTTTTTTACCATCAGCAGTTAACGAAAATTGTTTCTCATCACCTAAAGTGTTGATTGGATATCCTAAGTTAATTGGAGTTGTCCATTTTCCATCTTTTAATTCTGATTTAAAAATATCATATCCACCAATTGAATTTTTCCCATTGCTGGCAAAGAAGATCGTTTTACCGTCAGGGTGAACAAATACCGAAACCTCATCATCTATAGAGTTAATGATAGGACCTAAATTAACAGGCTCTTCATATTCATAGCTTCCTGATTTTTTTGCCATCCAAACATCTGCATTGCCCAAACCTTTTCCGGGTCTTTCACTTACGAAGAAAATAGATTTTTTATCGGCAGTAATACATCCGCTTGATTCGAAATAAGTAGTATTTACTTTTCCTTTAATTGGTTCCGGTTCTCTCCACTCACCATTTCTACGTTTTTTTGAATAGTAAAGATCTCCACCATTTACACTTTTATATATGAAAATTACATTTCCATCCGCTGAAATGCTTGGACTTGCATCATGGTCTTTTGAATTCAACGCACCACGAATAATCTCTGCATCCTGCCATTCACCTGTAACGCTATCTCTTTCACTCATCCATATATCCTGATAGTAAATACCAAATGTTGGATCTTTTAATCCACCTGTATTTTCCGGGCGACAAGTAGAGAAGATCAATACTTTTCCATCAGCTGTTACCGAAGGATTACTCTCAATATATTCTGAATTGATGGTTTCTCCCATGTTTTTAATCACAACATTAACAGGAACGGCCATATATTTTTTTGCTAAAGAAACTTGATGGATATAATCATTTACAATATCAGTAGTTTGACGTTTCCCTTTTAATGTTTTTCTATATGCTTCGTAATTCACAAGAGCTTGATCAAGCAATCCTTCTTTGTGTTGGGCCTGACCCAGCCAGAGCTCAAGATCTTTTACACCTTTCGGTTTATTTTCAGCTGATGTGGTTAAAAAAGTAAGAGCCTCATCATACTTTTTTAAGATCAAACAAACTTTACCTGCTTTATAACTAATTTTTGAATCAGTAGGATATTTACTGTGCAATTCTTTATATAAGCCGTAAGCAGCGTCCCAATATTCTTTTTGATAGTTTTCATCCGCATCAATATATTTTATACGGTCGCCAACCGTCATTTTAATTTTTGTTTGTGCAAAAACAGGTGCGGATAATGAACTCAGTGCCAGGGTCGAAATCAATACAATCAGAATCTTTCGCATCGTGAAATAGTTTATTGGTATGGTATAAAATTAAGACATTTTTTTGATTTGTTAAAATGCCTATTTGTAAATTTCCTTTTTTGCCGATTTCATGGTATTAGCAAGGAGTCCAGCTATCGTCATAGGTCCAACCCCTCCTGGGACCGGTGTAATAAATGAGGCTTTTGGAGCCACTTCATTAAAGTCCACATCTCCCTTTAATCTCCAGCCTGATTTGGTATCTGGTGCATCAACTCTTGTTGTTCCCACATCAATAATTACAGCACCCTCTTTTACCATGTCACCTTTTAAAAACTCAGGAATCCCCAATGCCGCTATAATGATATCAGCTTGCAAAGTAATCTCCTTTAGGTTTTTTGTTTTACTATGGCATAGAGTTACTGTTGCATTTCCAGGATTTGTATTTCTACTCATCAAAACGCTTACAGGAGTTCCAACTATGTTGGATCTTCCAATCACTACACAATGTTTTCCTACAGTATCGACGTTGTAATATTTCAAAAGTTGCATAATCCCAAAAGGAGTAGCCGAAACATAAGTTTCTAACCCAAGCATTAACTTACCCAGATTTACTGGATGAAAACCATCCACATCTTTCTCTGGGTTTATATAGTTGGTTACTTTATCAACGTCTATATGTTTTGGTAAGGGTAACTGAACAATCAATCCATCAACATCTGCATCTTTATTGATTTCATCCACCTTTTTAATTAATTCCTCTTCGGTAACTGTATTAGGGAATCGATACATAGAAGAAACATAACCTATGTTTTCGCAAGCTTTTATTTTTGCAGCAACATAAGTTTCACTTCCACCATCGTTGCCAACTAGTATTGCGCATAAATGAGGAATCTTTCCACCTTTAGATTTAATTTCTTCAACTTGTTTTTTTAAATCTTCTTGAATGGAAAGGGACACTTTTTTTCCATCAATAAGTTTGGCAGCAATTTCTTCGGTTAATTCTTTCATTTTAATTTCTTGCTCCTTTCGGCATATTGCGCATCATCTTTTGCATATTCTGTTTGTTTCCCATCATCTTCATCATTTTGCGCATGTCATCGAATTGCTTCAATAACTTATTTACTTCTTGGATATTTGTTCCGCTTCCTTTTGCAATTCTTTGTTTACGACTTCCATTCAAAACCGTTGGAGTGGTTCTTTCCTGTTTTGTCATTGAGCGAATAATGGCTTCAATGCTTTTGAATGCATCGTCATCCACATCAATATCCTTCATCATTTTCCCCATTCCCGGAATCATTCCCATCAAATCTTTCAGGTTACCCATTTTTTTGATCTGTTGAATTTGATTTAGGAAGTCATCAAAATCAAATTGATTTTTTGCAATTTTCTTTTGAAGTTTATGAGCTTGCTCTTCATCGTATTGTTCCTGGGCACGTTCAACAAGCGAAACGATATCTCCCATTCCCAAAATACGATCTGCCATTCTGCTTGGATAGAAAATATCCAATGCATCCATTTTTTCCCCCGTACCAACAAACTTAATTGGTTTTTGTACTTCGGCTTTAATAGTTAGCGCAACCCCACCTCGTGTATCACCATCTAATTTTGTAAGGATCACTCCATCAAAATTCAATCTTTCGTTAAAGGCTTTTGCAGTGTTCACAGCATCTTGTCCGGTCATTGCATCTACAACAAAAAGAATTTCATCGGGCTCAACTGCTTTTTTTACTTTCGCAATCTCATCCATCATCTGCTCATCAACAGCAAGCCTTCCAGCAGTATCTATAATTACAACCTGATATCCCTTTAATTTTGCTTCTTTTACGGCATTCTTTGCAATCTCAACCGGATTCTTGTTTTCTCTTTCGCTGTAAACAGGAATTCCAATTTGTTCTCCTAAAACATGTAACTGATCAATCGCCGCAGGACGATATACGTCGGCAGCACATAACAAAACTGATTTATTTTTTTTCGTTTTTAAATAGTTTCCAAGTTTTCCGGTAAAAGTTGTTTTACCCGAACCTTGTAAACCGCTCATTAAAATAACTGCAGGATTTCCTTTTAGTTGAATATCGGTTTTATCACCACCCATCAACTCCACCAACTCTTCATGCACGATCTTCACCATCAATTGTCCCGGACTTACGGATGTAAGTACATCACGACCCATTGCTTTTTCTTTTACGACATCAGTAAAACTTTTAGCAATCTTATAACTAACGTCAGCATCAAGCAATGCACGGCGCACTTCTTTTAATGATTCTGCAATATTGATCTCGGTAATCTTTCCCTGACCCTTTAGACCCTTAAATGCTTTGTCAAACTTTTCTGATAAACTTTCAAACATAACCTTATAATTCGGACAGCGAATATAGGCAATTTAGGGGGATTATAGGGGGGCTTGTGATGAATTTATGGTACTAGCTTAGCTTTATTCAGACCTTGATACCTCATTTTACTTGATATTGTACCTTCCCAGCGCTGGTGCTTTCTTTAAATTTTAATTTGGATGTAATTACTGCGTTTGCTGTTTCTTTAAAAACGGTTTGAAAAAACCAACCTGATATTCTCTCTTTACAGCTTCTTCTCTGGTAAGATTTGGGGGAGTAAGGTTTCTTCCTTCTTCCGAAACAACTTGATAGCCTTGGTTTGTTTTTACAATCATCGCTCGTTTATTTAAAGTAAACCTAGCAAATGCAAATAATGAAGTCAATATGTCTACATATTAATTATGAACTGTTAATTGTTCGTATTGACTTTCCTATCCTAATGGAGGCTTACAGCAGTTTTTTGATATTTTATGAATTCAATTAGCCAGTCTCTTATGCTCTGGTCAAAAAATCCAACTACTTTTGCACTCGGAAAAGTATGAGGACTAAATTTCGAAATGCGGATTTGTATTAACAAGTAAATTAGAAAGTATAAAATCCACATTCATTGGAACGTTGTAAATGGCTTTGAATTTTTTATAGACCTTATGAATAAGTTTTTTCTTTTAGTTTGCTTTACCATTATTGCGTGTTCAAGTTCTTTTTCTCAAATTATAGTAGGATATAATAATCCACCGGCTGCAAATTGTGTTAATTCCAATACTATAGGCACTTTGGTGTGGCAGTCTCCAGGGAATGTATCTACTTCCAACGACTCTAGAGCATTCAATATTTCAGGTCAGCAAGGTGTTACCAATTATTTACAGACCACTAACTTTGGTTTTATAATACCTCCAACATGCCCAACATGTGTTGTTACAGGCGTAGAAGCAAGTGTAGAAAGGAGAGCTGCGTTCCAACCTGATGTTGCAATTCTTAATAACTGGCTAGCATTAACCAAGTCGGGAGCCGGATACAACTATACTGTTACTCCAGGAAACCCTCCAGCCATTATGAATAGAGCTCTAATAGTTGTTATTGGTATTGAAAATGGACCAAGACCACTTCTTGAAGGAGGTCCAATTAACCCACCTGCTGCAGGAAATGATAGCCGTGATGTTATCTCAGTAACTTATGGCGGTGTTCAAATGATGCAAGCTTGCGAAGTTACTTATTCAAGTATTATAAGTGGTACTAATTTTTGGGCACGAAATGAAATTTGGTTTTTAAATGATGCTGGCATCACATCCGCTGTTGGCAACCAAATTGTGATTACAAATCCCGGTAATAGTTATGAATACGTTGAGTTGGTGTCGGCTGTTTCTTTTCAAAATGTAGATCAGCTAGCTCCGGTTTTTGCGTCCCGAACAGATACTGTAGTAGGAAATGTAAATCCTTTTGCATTAGGAAATCCTGCACCTATGTTACAAGGAAGTTGTGGTGTAACATCAATAGTTTGTGGAAATCCAGGTTCGTATGTTTTTAATTCAGGTGGTGCCAGTGGATTAGCGGGAGTTAACTTTATTGAAGGAACTGATCAGAACGGATTATTGATACCCGGATATGGATCATCAACCCCAACAATGATGACAGGACATGCTATTGTTCCCGATGGAATTAGTGGGAACGTATCACCAACATATCAATATACAGGATATGCCGGTAATACTCCAAATCGTCAGGTTATATCAATGATTTGTGTTCAGCGTGCAAGAGATTTTGATAATCAAGTGAGATTAATTAAAGGAGGCATTGTATCAGGAAACAATTTATCTATTAGTACAACTTATCCTAAAACAGATGCATATCAATCGTATGGTGGAGCAGGAAATTTATGGGGTCTTAGTCTAAGTCCATCTGATGTTACTGCATCAAACTTTGGATTTGCAATGTCTTCACGTGTTCAAAACAGACAAATTGAAGTGGATCATATTCGAATGCGAATCTTTTTTACAAATCCGTTACCAGTAGAGCTCATTGATTTTACAGGAAAAAGAATAGACAGAAATATAGAACTTACCTGGAGTACTGCTTCAGAGAACAATAACGACTATTTTGAATTGCATAGATCCGAAGATGCAATTCAGTATCAAATAGTGAATACAATAGATGGAGCAGGAACTTCAAACAACATTTTGCAATATATATATGACGATGTTGATGCAAGTGAAACCGTAATCAACTATTACAAAATTCGTCAAATGGATTACAATGGTAACTTCAAATGGTATGGACCTATTTCGGTGGAACCAGGTGAAAGAGAAAATTCTTTCAACGTATTTCCGAATCCGGCTATTACCTCAATACAAATTACCAATATGAATGTGATTGATCAATATTATATCTATAACAATAGCGGACAATTGGTTCAATCAGGTAAAATGGAAAATGATCAGATCAATGTTGATGAATTAACTCCTGGGGTTTACTTCATTTCCATTGCGGATAATGGTCAAAAAATAAAATTCCTGAAATTCTAAATTATCAAATCAAGGGAAGTGGAACTTAATTTCTTTCCCCAATTTGTTGTCTCCACATAGCGTAATACAAGCCTTTTTCTGCCAGTAGCTTTTCATGGGTTCCGGTTTCAACCACTTTGCCTTTCTCCAAAACATAGATTCTGTGTGCATGCATAATGGTTGACAAACGATGGGCAATCAATATGGTAATTTGTTCCTTTTCATTTGATACAGCTCTAATGGTTGTATTGATCTCTTCTTCGGTAATTGAATCCAATGCTGAGGTTGCCTCATCAAAGATGAGTAAATGTGGTTTACGCAACAATGCACGGGCAATTGAGAGTCTTTGTTTTTCGCCACCGCTTAATTTTAATCCACCTTCTCCAATCATTGTTTCGAGGCCTTTTTCAGCCCTTTCCAATAAATTAGTACAGGATGCTTTGTTCAATACATCATTCAATTGTTCGTCGGTTGCTTGAGGGTTTACGAAAAGTAAATTCTCCTTAATAGTTCCGGAGAATAATTGAGTATCTTGTGTTACAAATCCTATTTGATTTCTTAGATCATCATAACTAATCTCATTTGAATCCAAATCATTATAAAGGATTTTTCCCTCTTGTGATTTATAAAGACCCACTAACAATTTCATTAAAGTGGTCTTGCCTGATCCTGATGGACCAACAAAGGCAATAGTTTCTCCAGTCTTAACATCAAAACTAATATTATCGATAGCCTTATAAGTAGCAGATTGATGTTGAAAACCTACCTGATTATACTCAAGATGGGTTATGATTCCCAGATTCTTTGGAGAATCAGGAACTGATTCAGGTTTTTTATTCATCAATGTATTGAAGTTATTTAAGGATGCTTCAGCCTCCCGATAGGAGAGTAGGATGTTTCCAATTTCCTGCAACGGACCAAAAACAAAAAATGAAAACACTTGCATGGTTACCAACTGACCAGCATCCATTTGCTTCCCGAAAATCAAATACATTAAAATAAATAGAATTACCTGACGTAAAGTATTTACAAGCGTTCCCTGTATAAAAGAAATACTTCTGATCCTTTTTACTTTGGTTAGCTCAAGACCAAGAATTTTAAAAGTATTTTTATTAAGCCTGCCAACTTCCTGATCTGTTAATCCAAGACTTTTTACCAATTCAATATTTCTTAAAGATTCGGTAGTGGCTCCTGCTAACGCAGTTGTTTTACCTACAATTGTTTTTTGAATGGTCTTTATTTTTTTGCTCAATACATTTGTAATAAATGTAAGAACCACTATTCCAACAATATATGCCACTGGAACGCTCCAATGAATAAATAGAGCTGCATAAACAAATACGAAAGCCACCCCAACAATAATTCCGAATAGAACATTGATAAAATAGTTCATGAACTTCTCAACATCAATTCTTACTTTGGTTAAGATTGATAAAGTTTCACCGCTTCTTTGGTTTTCAAATTCCTGATATGGAAGTTTCATTGCATGACGAAGTCCATCAGTAAAAACGGAAGCTCCAAATTTCTGAATGATCACATTCAGACAATAATCCTGGAAGTTTTTAGCGATACGGCTAATCATAGCCACAGAAATTGATAAAATAATAATTAACCAAACTCCTGGACTTTTAAAGGAAAAAGAGTTAAAGTAAGTATCACCCGACATGGGTGTTGTCCCTTTCAATGAATTAATATAATCACTGGCAAGGTTAATTAATCTACCCAATAAAATAGGGTCAACCATTGAAAAACCAGTATTAACTGCTGCAAGCAAAAGAGTAAGAAAGATTAGCCAGCGATAAGGCTTTAGGTATTTGAAAAGAATTTTCATGGTGCAAAATTAGAGAAACTGGGATTTAATTGTAATTTTATTTTCCAATAAATGTAAAATCCATGAATCTAAAACCAGCCTTTTTTTGCATCCTTTTCATATCAATGCTTTCAGCTCAAACCACCGTTACTGTTTCAACTCCGGTTGAATTACTAAAAGCCATTGGCTCCAACAAAACCATTTATTTGAATCCAGGGGATTATGTTTTAACATCGGCGGTTGGAGAAGGATCATCAAATGTGACTTGGGAAGACGAATACGATGGATCACAAATCTTAATTTCAAACGTTTCCAACCTAAAAATAATAGGAAAAGGTACAGCCCGTGTTTTAGTTGATCCACTATATACGTGGGTTATGAAATTCTATATGTGTAATAATATCACCTTGGATAATTATACCCTAGGTCATACTTTAGGTGGGTCTTGTACGGGTGGGGTTATTTATCTGGATAGTTGTAAAAATGTAAAGGTGACTAATTGCAAAATGTTTGGAAGTGGCACTTACGGAATGGGTATTTATAATACCGAAAATGTTACCGTTGAAAAATGCGATATTTATAAATGCACATACGGACTTTTACAGCTTTCAAACTCAACAAATCTTTTATTTACCCATACAAGATTTCGTGAAACTGGAGAGTTTGATCTTATCTCTATTACTGGGTGTAAAACGGTAGCATTTAAAACATGTGTGTTTGAAAAGAATGGTAACACTACTTATAGTGATTATGATTATTCTTACTATTGTTTTTTTAAAATAGACGATGGATATAATTATAACTATAATGGAGATGGTTATCAGTACGGAGTTTCTACCAATCTATCTATCAATAATTGTCAATTCAGGGATAATAAAATCGCATACTTTACCAATGATTATGGAGCTGCTTTAAGAATTGGTGACAATCGTTACGAAAGAAATGGTTTTGCGAATCCATTGCCTACCTCTACCAAAATTGGAACTAATACATATACTGAATTTAAATACTAGGCAAACATTCCGTACATCAATCTACCAATCATAAAGTAGATAAAGATTCCCGTAATATCGTTGAGTGTTGTAATAAAGGGGCCTGTTGCCAGAGCGGGATCTATTTTAAATCTGTTTAAGGTTAATGGAATAAAAGTACCAAGCACAGAGGCCACAATAATTACCGTCATTAAGGCAGTACTGATGGTAATTGCCAATGGGAGTTCTTCCATAAAGATTCCATAAGCAAATACAATGGCGGCTAAAACAATACCATTTAAAAAAGCAACGGAAATTTCTTTGGTAAACTTACTCCAGGTTTCGCCTTTTCTTAATGTATTATTTGCTAAACCTTGTACAATAATCGCCGATGATTGTACACCTGCATTTCCACCCATCGCCGCAATTAAAGTGGTAAAGAAAGCCATTTCAGGATGAATATGAAGTTGATCTTCGTACGAACTTATTACTCTTGCACCCACAAGGCCTCCCAATAATCCTACCACCAACCAGGGCATTCTTGCTCTGGTAAGAACCCAAACTTTATCATCTGATTCAACCTGCTCGGTTAACCCCGACATTAATTGAAAATCTTTGTCAGCTTCTTCGTTGATTATATCCACAACGTCATCGATGGTAATTCTTCCCACCAATCTTCCTAATGAATCAACAACAGGCATTACTACTAAATCGTATTTTGTCATGAGCTCTGCTACATGCTCTTTTGTGGCATTTACATCAACAACCTGAATCTTGTTGTTGTACATGTTTTCGATTAAGGTAATCTCCGGCTCAAGTAATAGTTTTTTAAGAGGGAGAATTCCTAAAAGTTTATCATAATCATCAACTACATAAGTGGTATAAACGTTATCAATATCATAAGCCTGTTCTCTTACTTCCTGGATAACTTTTTCACGACTCCATTTTACGTTGATCTTTACCAGCTCTTTGGCCATTAAACCTCCGGCCGTATCTTCTTCGTATTTTAATAGGTCGGTAACATCACTCGCTATTTCTCTATCCTGAATTTCAGAAATTACCTCGCGTTGTCTTTCTTCAGATAATTCGGATAAGATATCCGCTGCATCATCAGAATCAAGATTTTCAACGAATTGTTCTGCAATTTCTTTAGATGATAACCGTGCAAGGAATTTCTCCCTTGAGTCTTCATCCATCCAGGTAATAACCTCGGCGGCTTTTTCTTCCTCAATAAGTGTATAAAGGAATCTAGCCTCATCAACACTTATTTCATCAAAAATTTCGGCAATGTCAGTAGGATGTAAATCCCCTATTATCTCCAGAATTAATGGTTCGTCCTTTGCCCGAATACCACTCTGAAGCTTCTCGATAAGCTCATTGGTGATTTTTTGTTCCATTGTCGGGGGACGTCCATTTTATTGTTGTGTATTTATATCTTTTGAAAGTTGAATCCAATTATTTACGGAGAGTTGTTCGGCTCTTTTATCCAAAATAGCAGGATCTATCTTTTCAGGCTGCGAAAGTATGCTTTTTAATGCATTTCTCAAAGTTTTTCTTCTTTGATTAAAGCCTGCTTTTACATGTTGCTTAAACTTCTTCTCATCCAGTCCTTCTAATAATTCATTTTTTCGAACAAGTCTTATTACTGCTGATTTAACTTTTGGAGGTGGAGTAAATTCATTTTCACCAACGGTAAAGAGATATTCTACATCGTAGTGAATTTGAGTTAGAATACTCGTTATTCCGTATGTTTTGCTCCCATGCTTGGCACCAATTCTTTCTGCCACTTCTTTTTGAAACATTCCGGTCATTAGTGGAATCTTTTCACGATTCTCCAGAATCTTAAATACTATTTCGGTTGAAATATTATATGGGAAGTTGCCAATGATAGAGAATTCCTTTTCAAAGTGCTTTGCAAAATCCATGACCAAAAAATCGCCATGGATTAAATGTTTGTTGTCTACATTGAATTTAGATGCTATAATTGGAACAATATCGTTATCAATTTCACTGATAAATAATTCGTGTTCGGTATTCTTTAAAAGATATTTAGTAAGGACTCCTTCTCCCGGACCAATTTCAAGAATGTGTTTTGTGGAGCATTTAGAAAAAAACTGATCTACAATATCAGCCGCAATAGTTTCATTATTGAGGAAATGTTGTCCGAAATTTTTTTTATGCTGGAAGGCCATCTTGTTGCAAATTTACTTAATTTAAAATGAATGGTTTTAACTTTCGTTTTTTGTTGGGACGGACGATTGCCTGTCCACCGTTACGGATAAAATGATTGTTTGGAACATCCATTGCGGCAGGGATAGCAGTAAGTAGCCTGCGAAGCAGCTACTGCGAATAGCCCGGTACAGCCGCCATTAAATTCCTGACCACAGCGTCAGGACTATTTAATATTTGCAGGATAATCGAAATAAACAGCCTTAGCCTTTTCTTTTCCTAACCTTTTCCAACTACTTACCTCTAGAACCGCAATACCTGTTGTTGGAATGTTATCGATCTCAAGATTGGAGGCATAATTTACAAAATTAGTAAGTCCCGGATTATGACCGAATATGAAAACTACATTATACTTCTCATCAATTTCCTTTGCCATCTTTAAAATGGTAGTTTCGGAAGCATGGTAGAGCTTTGGTTCTTTCCAAATATTCTTTTTATCAACCTCAAATACCTTGGCGAATCTCTTACAAGTGGAATTTGCACGTTTAGCAGGACTTGTAATCATTAAATCGGGCAACACCTTTTTTTCCTTAAATCTTTTAGCCATTAAAGGAGCATCTTTTTTTCCTCTTTCGTTCAGAGGCCTGTCAAAATCCTCTAAAAGCGCATTGCCCCAGCTTGATTTAGCATGTCGTATGATTACCAGTCGTTTCACAGTTGGCAAAAGTAGAAATCCAAAAATGAAATGAGAAAAAAAACATATTAAGTTTTAGGACTATCTCTTTTTAAGTAAAATGCCGTTATCTCCTTTGCCAGCAAAGGGTTTCCTTGAATTGTAAATGATAAGAGTGATTAATAAAAATGAAGAAAGAAATGGTTGAACCAATATTTATTCACAATTGAAGACCCCATTTTGTGAATTATAAATAAATATTCCTCCACTTTTTAAGTAATCAATCGCATACTTTTACATCCTTATTAAATACTACGAATATGGCCTCAATTGACGAATTAAAAAGTATCAGCAATCAAGTAAGAAGAGATATTGTGAGAATGGTTCATGGCTGCCAATCGGGCCACCCAGGCGGTTCTTTAGGTTGCGCCGATTATTTAATAGCTCTGTATTTTGAGGTAATGAAATTGAATGCTCCTAAGTTTGATATGGATGGAACCAATGAAGACATATTCTTCCTTTCAAATGGTCATATATCGCCGGTATGGTACAGCGTATTGGCCCGCAGAGGTTATTTTGAGGCGAATGAATTAGGGACCTTTAGGAAATTGAATACCCGTTTACAAGGGCATCCGGCCACTGCAGAGCATATTCCGGGTGTTAGAATGGCTTCAGGCTCTTTGGGTCAGGGATTATCTGCGGCAATTGGAGCTGCTACAGCTAAAAAATTAAACAATGATCCACGTATTATCTATACCCTGCATGGAGATGGAGAATTAGAAGAAGGGCAGATTTGGGAGGCGATGATGTATGCTGCCGCTAAAAAGGTGGATAACCTAATAGCTACAGTGGATGTAAACGGTCAGCAAATAGATGGAAGTACTGATGATGTGCTAAGTTTGGGGGACCTGAATGCAAAATGGCAGGCTTTTGGATGGGAGGTATTATCAATGAATGGTAATGACATGACTGATGTGGTAAAAACTCTGAAAAACGCAGGTTCATATATAGGAAAAGGTAAACCTATCGTTATTTTGATGAAGACCGATATGGGAGCTGGTGTTGATTATATGATGGGTTCTCATAAATGGCATGGAATAGCACCTAACGACGAACAATTACAAAAAGCCCTTGACCAGTTACCAGAAACCATTGGTGATTATTAATCATCATATAAAAGCATCGAAAATTAATCGATTCATTTGCTTATTTGTATTAGCATGTGTACTTGGTGGATTTTCATTGAAATCTTATGCCCAGCAGCAAAAGCAAACGGTAAGAATTTTATTTCTGTTTGATGCTTCTCAAAGTATGTTGGGTAAATGGAACTCAAATCGTAAAATTGATGTTTCTACCCGTTTACTAAAACAGATAGTAGATTCTTTAAAACCATTAACTCATGTTGAATTGGCATTAAGGGTGTATGGGCACCAAAGCCATGTTCCACCTCAGGATTGTGAAGATTCCAAATTAGAGGTGCCATTCGGTAAAGGAAATCATGAAAAAATAAAAGATTTTTTAACGGACCTAACTCCGAAAGGAACCACCCCCATCGCTTATTCGCTGGAACAAGCTGGAGGTGATTTTCCGAAGGGAGCGGGAAGTCGCAACATTATTATTCTTATAACTGACGGGTTGGAAGAATGCAAGGGGGATCCTTGTGCTATATCGTTGGCACTGCAATCAAAAGGAATTACTTTAAAACCATTTATCATTGGAGTTGGCTTAACAACTGATATTATTACCACTCTTGATTGTGTTGGAAAATATTTTGATGCCGGCACCGAAGAGTCATTTCTGGATATTTTGAATGTAGTGATCACTCAAATCTTAAATCCTACCACAGCTCAGGTAAATTTGCTGGATACGTATAATAAGGCAAAAGAAACCAATGTACCCTTTACACTTTATGATCAGAAAACCGGAGTAATGGTGTACAATTATTTACATACGTTTAACTCAGCAGGTAATTCTGATACTTTATTTCTTGATAATGGAATTACATATCGCTTAAAAGTGCACACCATTCCTCCAGTAGAAAAGATGGATATTATCATTACTCAAGGTAAACATAATATTATTGCAGTAAATGCTCCTCAGGGAAATTTGAGTTTAAAGGTAATGGGAACCAACCAATACGGAAGTTTAAAATGTATTGTTCGCGAAGCAGGCAAAACCAATACACTGCATGTAATGGATTTTGGGTTTAATGAAGAATTTTTGATAGGTGATTATGATCTGGAAATATTAAGTACACCGCGACTTTATCTCAAAAAAGTAAAAATAGGGCAGAGTAGTACAACCACTGTTGAAATTGAAGAGCCCGGGCTGCTCAATCTCCAATTTGGCTCAACTGGTTATGGAGCCATTTATAAGTTGAGTGGTAAAGACATGGAATATGTGTGTTCTATAAATGAAAATGCAACACAAATTGCCCTTGTAATGCAACCCGGAACCTATAAAGTTGTATTCCGATGCAAGAGTTGTGTTCAAACCTTGCAAACCAAGGAGAAAAACTTTACCATAACCAGCGGTGTTTCTACTGCGGTGAGCATGAAGAATTAATCTAGTTTCGAACGTGGAACGTTCCACGAAAAATAAATCATTTTTTTCTTGCATTTGCAGTTTCAATTTCGGAACCTTTATAGTGGTTCTTATCAAAAAAATATGAAACTGCTAAACGAAATCCGATTTCTGTCTGTTTCTACACTCGTTTTTATGCTGGTTAGCGTAATCTCTGTTTCGTATCTGTATTTTTATTCAGATACACCTCACCACTTTAGTAACAAGGAAGAATTGACTGACACCACAAATGTTGATCAAACTTTAACTGCCACCGCCGCCAAAGGGCAAATCCTTTTTAAACAAAATTGTGCCAAATGCCATTACAAAACCGACCAGAAAAACGTTGGTCCTGGTTTGAAAAATGTAATGCAGAGAATTGACGAAGACCAATTGGTAAGTTGGGTTCAAAATCCTACTCAAACAATTAAAAAGGATAAGTATTTTAAAAAGTTAGTGGAGAATTATAATGATAGAATGCCTTCATTTAAATTAAGCCGTGAAGAAATTTTATTGATTAGGGAATATATAGAATCTTAAAAAACTATTTCATCCCTTCGTATGCTTTAATTCTTTCCTTCCATTTATCGGGCATAACTATGCTTTTGTTTTCCTGATAATCGAAGCAAACCATTATTGTTGACCCTTCGCAACAAATTTGTTCTTCACCGTTTTTTGTAACTACAAACTGATATGAAAAATTAAAGCTTTTGCTACTGATATGATCTATACAAATTTTTACAGATAAATCATCTACTAAATAAATGGGTCTGCGGTAATCGATTGTTGCCTTGGCAAGGATTACACCTTCTTTGTTCCAATCTACCGCATCGGATATCACTTCATTGAAATAACTAATTCGGGCAAGCTCCATAAACGTTAGGTAATTTGCGTTGTTTACATGACCCAACATATCGGTATCGGCAAAACGTATTTGTATATTAGCTTGATGCTTCATGCTTTTTAAGTTGAAGGTTTAATGTTGGAAGTTTAAAAGGTTTATTGATAAAAAGCATGAACTATCAACTCAATGGATTCAAAGATAAACTAAAAATGATTGTTCCTGTGATTGCTTTTCCGTAATAAAATTTATCTAACACTTCGTAAATATTTTTTCCTGTAAAATAGGAAGTATGTAGATCACTTTTATCAGTAACAGCCCATTGAATGGTATAGGTGCTTTTGGTGTTTTTATTTTCCGCCACATAATCCAACATTTTATTCAATGCATCCATTTCACCGAAACCTGTAGTTGTATGAAATAAAAATGTTTGCTGATGTTTTGGATTAAGTGTGGTAAGTTCAAGAGTTGTGCGACCCTCGTCAGTATTATTGTAATTGAATGTTAGAAGACTTCTGTCAAGACCCAACATTTGAGAAATGTTAATATGAATCTTTTCTAACTCTGAATTTAATTCCGGTTGCATGATGTAAGTATTGAATTCAAAGATATAAACTATTTAGTTTACCAGGAATTTGTTATAAATCAACAAAATGCCCTGTTTGCTTAATTTTGGCTGATTTTAACAAGAAATAAAGGCTAACTTGTTTTTCTTTTTCTAACTTTCGCCTTTCAAACATTAACCAATTTAAATTTATTTTACTATGGGTCTATTTGACAAAATTAAACAAGCCACCAATTTTATGACAGGTGGTGGCGCAAACGTAACTTTAGCACCAGAGGGTTCTGAGTTCGATAAGGCTTCTACAATTAAAGTAAAAGTAACTGCACAAATAAAAGATGCACCTTTGAATGCTACCGCAGCATATTTGGAAGTTCGTGCCAGGGAATATGTATCATTCCGCCATCAGGTAGATGGAAAAGAGCATAATATCAACAAGGATCATGTAGGTTTTACCCATAAAGTTCAGACGGTTATCACAAATGCGTTAGAAGGAAAACAATCCTACGATTGGGATATGGAATTTACCTTGCCATCAAATGCCCAACCTACTTATCACGGTACTATGGGTCACCAGGTATGGGAAGTAAGAGGATCATTGGATGTAAAAGGTAATGATCCTGATTCTGGATGGATCGAAATCCGTGTTCGATAGTTGGGTTTAAAAATCGTCGATTTTTTTCGTTGACTTCTAACTCAAAAGTGCTCATTTACTTATGTAAACTCTGCATTTTTCGTTCTTGTCAGCCTCAAAATCCTTATCTTTTTAAAACCGATAATTTTTAAAATATAACCAGTAAGCCTGTTCGGATGAGCAGGCTTTTTTATTTCACAAAGGTTTTTAAAATTAAAAAAGGGTCCGCCAATTGCTTGGGGACCCCATTCTTCCACTTTTTCATGTTATATTTTAAAGCAGTTCGGTAAGCTTATAGTCTTTACCGTTCATATCGCTTGTTACTTCGAACCATTGTTTCCCACAGCTAGAACCATCTATATAGTAGAAGTCCTGCCCCGATGAATAGCTAAATGACTTGGTTGACCCGCTGCTGATGTAGTTGTGTCCACCGTTTACACAATATTTAAATTCTGATACTGTATTATTAGTAATCTTAAATTCAATATTGCCCATTGAATGGTCAACTAATTGATTCTTTGCAATTGGAGTGCTGTATGAAGACATTCCGAATACCAATATCATTCCTAATAGTGCAGATGATATAACAGCTCTCATTTTTCTCATTATTCAGTCATTTAGTACATCAAATTTAAGGTGGAAGCCCACTGTTTGCAAGTGTTTCGGAGTGACTTTTATTATCTGATACGGTTTAGTTATTAATCGATAAAAACGGCCATATAATCGATTTAGGTCCATTTAGCTTACCCAGTCAGTTTACTCATAAAACATGTCCGTTAACCATAAATATTTCCCTTAAAACCGGAGATTAATGAGCTTTGAAAAAAAAGTTATGGTTAAAAATATCATATTTATAATTCTGGGACTACTTACGTTTGGAGCAGGTTTTGCCATGTTCGTAATAGGAAATTCAAATTCAAAATTATCTGAATTAAAAGACTTTTGGTTCATGCCTATTCCTTTAGGATTGATTTTTTTGATTGCTGGAATTGCCGGAATGCTGAAAAGAATGTCTGCAATTAATAAACAATAGAGATCTAAATTTCCATTTTTAAGATTTCCGCGAAAGTCATTCCCAAGGATAGTCCTTTTACGGTTTTTGCAATTCTCTTGGCTTTTGTGGATTCAGTTTTTGCTTGCTCGACCCAATTTGAATAATACCGCTGATGAGAACCCGGCATTGAATTAAATGCTTTATTTGCTTTTGGATCGTCTTTTAAACAAAAGATTAATTCCTCTGATATTTTCTTCTCTTCTTTATCTTCCTCAATGGTTACTGTTACTTTTTCCCCACGTTTTTTTTAATGCCTTTTCGTATTTCCCCATTCAATGGCATTATAAAATCACCTTCGCCCATTGGGAGTAAACTAAAACCTTTAATTTTGAATTTATCTAAAAGCCCCTTCACTCGAAAACTTTTTTTAATTCCTGGCTTTATTTTTTTAGCTACTTCTGACGGAATGAGAATATAGGTCCATCCGGTTTTTTCACCCTTGTCCCCAAATTTTTCTATAAGAGTAGTATAAGAAATCATGTACTAAAACTAACCAATTTTTATTGATGTCATAGTAAGTGATCCATAAATTGCTTTATCATTGAATATGCTTATTTCGTCTTTTGATTCCTGAAGTGCTCAGCTGTACAATAAAGGGTAATAATGATCGGGCGTTGGAACAGCCAATTTAGCTGAGGCATGTAGTTTTTCATATTCGATTAAAGCCTTATGATCTCCATTGAGAATCTTCGTTTTGAAAATTTCATTTAATTCAAGAGCCCAATCTTCTCCCTGGTCGGGTTTTGAGAAGTCTGTTCTCCCAAGATTATGAACCATGTTTCCACTTCCAATGATAAGGACCCCTTTTTTACGAAGGGATGATAATTGCTTGGCAAGATCATAATGGTATTGAGCTGGCTTGTAGTAATCAATACTTAATTGTAAAGTTGGAATCGTTGCATCCGGATACATGGGTCTTGCAACAGACCAAGCACCGTGATCTAATCCCCATTTATCATCCAGCAGAACTTCTTTTTTATCAAAGAGAGAAACAACATCATTTGCTAATTCGGGGTCTCCTGGAGCCGGGTATTATACCGCAAATAATTCTTCGGGGAATCTGCCAAAATCATGGATAGTTTCGGGATTCATTGTGGATGAAACAAAGGTGCCTTTTGTTAACCAATGGGCCGACACAAATAATATGGCTTTGGGTTTGTCAATTCCTTTAGCAATATTTTTCCAACTGAGAGTAAATTCGTTTTCTTCTATTCCATTCATGGGGTTACCATGACCAATGAACAATACGGGCATTGTACTGCCGGTTTCATGCAACGATCCAGCCAATGTTTTTAAGTTTACAATACTCATAAATCCAATAGATGCCGTTAAATTTTCAATGAATTTCTTCCTGGTCATCATGCTTCAAATATAGGCCTATCCTTACTATAAAATATTAATGCAGGTTAAGAAAAGGTACCAACTCGGTTTTTGGCATAATTTTAATAGCTTTGTTCTATAAACAATAGATATGAAATATTCGATAGTATTAGTATTAGCAGCTATTTTCGTTTTTGGAGGAACAAGCTTGCATGCTCAAAAAGACAACACCAAAAAAACAAAAGGTAAAAAAGTAGTATTAAAAAATTCTACTGACTCATTAAGCTACTGTATCGGAGTGGCGGTAATGAAAAATATCTCTGATCAAGGAGTAGAGACTCTTAACATGGATGCAATCATGCAAGGATTTAAGGACGGTTTGGCTAAAAATACGGCTATAACTGCTGATGCCGCCAATCAATACGTTAATGATTATTTCTATAAGCAATTTGCGTTGAAATCAGAGAAAGATAAATCGAAACAAACAGAATGGTTGGTAGAAAATAAAAAGAAAGACGGAGTAAAAGTTACAGCCAGTGGACTACAATACAAAGTGATTACTGCAGGAACGGGTCCAGTACCGACCGAAAAAAATACTGTAAAAGTTCATTATAAAGGTACTTTGATAGATGGAACTGCATTTGATAGCTCATACGATAGAGAAGAACCTATTGAATTTGCCGTAACGGGAGTTATTAAAGGTTGGGTAGAAGCATTGTTGATGATGCCACAGGGAAGTAAATGGGAATTGTATATTCCTTACGATCTTGCTTATGGTGATAAAGGAGCAGGTGGATCTATTCCTCCTTATGCAACTTTGATCTTTATTGTTGAATTGTTAGAGATTAAATAAGAAGACAAAAAAGACGGAAGCCCGAAGTTGGAAGATGATCTCACAAATTTCTTCCAACTTCGGGCTTCCGTCTTTTTTTTAGTTTAAAGTGTAGTACTTGTATTCTTCATTTGCAGAGAAATTTGCTCTGCTTTTTTAAGGTCACGTGTATTTTTCTGCACTGCGATTGCCGCGAACAGACTTAATACGAATGCGATTCCATAAAACCCTCTTTCACTTAAAGGAACGCTGGCATTCCATAATCCGATCACGAGGAGTAAGAGTGATAAAATAGTGGCTGTCCATGCAATACCAAAATAAAGTGGTGTTACAGGAATGTTTTCCATTTTATCACGTACTGCTTTTTGAAGGGATACGGAAGCGAATAATCCAAACATGAGGATAGTAAAGTAGTAGCCTTTCTCATTTAGCTCTATGTTTTTTGCGGTCCATAATCCAACGTTGTAACAAACAATTCCAATTGCCAGTGCAACCCATGAGGAAGCAATAAAGGCCGGTGATGGTTTTTGACTCATAACGCTTGTGTTTAATAAACCCGGGGTTTAGTTGTTTAACCGGATCTTGGTTTATGAGCACAATTATACGGAGGTTATGAAAACTGAAAAGTCAAGAAGTCTTAACGTTCCCCAATTTTTAGCTTTGTTTTGTAAAGAGAATAGAAATGTTGTTAATGATCGGTTAATGAATTAGCTCTTATAGACTGATTCTATTCTTTTTTTCCATCCCAGTTTTTCAATTTGGTCTAAAGGAGAATTTGTAGATTCAATATCCATTAGCAACTGAAGATACATTGGATCATGTCTTTTCTTTTTCTTCCGATTATTATGTAGTACAGCGATCCAATAAAAAAAGAGAAGTTGGTGAAGGGTACGGAGTATATCTGTGAAATTCCTGCATCTCAAATTCAAAATCTTCCATACGTTTTTTTATATTCTCCCGGGTCATTTTAATAAGCTTTGTATTTTCTAATAAAATCTTCCATTTCTAAACGGTATTCTTCAATGGCAACGGTGACTTCTACTTTATCAGGCATGATTTTTTTTGATAGACGAATATACAAATAACCCAGCATCTCAAGCTTGAGGGTATACCGGTTATAATAATTAGTATATTTGTTAGAACCAGTCTGTTCGAATTGATGAAAAATCTATTTCTTCTGCTCGCTTGGACCACCCCTTTTGCTTTATTTTCCCAACAGTACCCGTTAACTATCATCGATTATAATGATGGATTAGCCCGTTCATCAATTTACGAGGTAATTAAGGATAAGCAGGGTTATATGTGGCTTGCCTCGGATGCTTCGGTTGTAAGGTATGACGGTGAAATTTTTAATTACTATTCTTTTAGAGACGGATTTTCGGGAAATTATGTTTTAGATATTGATATAGATAACCAAAACAGATTATGGTTATCTACCTATGGTGGAGGTGTTGCATGGTTCGATGGAACTCGTTTTCACTCGTACAACACAACCAATGGCTTTCCTGCAAACTATGTTAGAAGTACATTATTTACCAGCTTTGGTGAGGTATGGGCTGCAACCGAAGACATGGGAATCATTAGAAAGAAACATAATGAATTGCCCGAAGTATTGTATAAAAAAGATGGATCTACTTATTTTAATACATGGAGCTTAATTGAAGATAAAATTGGAAATATTTGGACTGCTGGTATTGATGGTGTTCTGTGTTTCGAAAAAATAAATAATTATAAACCCGTATTAATATATAATACAGGCTTTACTATTACTTCTGTTTCTGAAGATCCAAAAGGATTTATTTGGGCTGCTGGTGCATATTCTTTTGCAAGAATATCTTCCGACACCATTATTGATTATGGATATTTACTTCCGTCAGGAACCATCGTACTCGATATGCTGGCTGACAGTGATAAAATTTATTTAGCCAGTGTCGGAGGGTTGATCACGATCAAAAATGATACACTTAGTTTTTTCGATAAATCAAACGGTGTTGCAAATCATCAGTTCTGGGATATTTATAAGGATGAGAATAACGAGATTTGGTTAAGTAGTGGGGGAGGAGGGGTCGTAAAATACGACAAGAGAGGAGTTGCCATTTATGATCGACAGAATGATATAAGTTTTGAGTCGATGATCTTGGATATTGTTGAAAGTAATGATGGAAGAATTATTTTTAGCACAGAGCTTAACGGATATTTCTATTTTGAAAATGGCCAATTCAAGAAATATGAAGATCCTACGATTAGCAAAATTCTTTCTTCTTATTCAACAGGATATGATAGAAAATCCGGCACCTTAGCCTTAACAAGTACTACTGGTGGAATTTACTGGATGAAAAACAATCAATTGATTCATTCCTATGAACCGGATAAAGTTGATGTAAAAATTGCTTACGGAATAGATTTTATCGACAGTTTAAAACTCATGGTTTTATCTGATGATGGATGTTATACATTGTCACTGGGTATGAAAAAAATGGAAAGGATGAAAGAGATTCCTGAAGTTTTTTGCAGATCGGTTTTTAGAGATAATAAAGGTAATTCATGGATCTTAGGGGATAAAGGAGAGGTCTTTAAATGGAATGCAGGCAATGTTGAAGAAATGCATGACCTTATCAATCCGGAGAGATATAATTTCTTGGAAGGATACTATGATGCGGTGAATGATCTATATTGGTTTTGTACAAATTCTGGATTAATTGTTTGGGATGGCCTTCATTCAATTGTTTTACACTCGAAGAACGGATTGAATTCTGATCTTCCGGTTTCAATTACTCAAGATAAATGGAACAGAATATGGGTTGGTCATGACAAGGGACTTAGCTGTATTGATGTTTCAAAAAAAGAGATCAAATACATTTCTCATGACCAGGGATTCAAAACGATTTCGGCTAATTTAAAGTCGATTGAGGCAAATGATAAAGGTGAATTATGGGTTGGTTCGGCACATTATATGTACAACATTGATATCTTGAATCTAATACCCAAGAATAAGCATACTCGCTTAAGATTACAGGAGATTAGTTCAAGAAATGATATATATTTCAAGGAAAATTATTTTCAGGATTCTATTATTTCAGTTGACTTGGATTATGACGAGAATAATTTTCAGATCAAATTATGCGGACTTGATTTTGTGAATTCTCAAAATGTTCAATATTCCTGGATGCTTAAGGGGTATGACAAGGATTTTATGCCCTATACTTTTTCGAATGAGGCCGGTTATACAAATCTTCCTGGAGGTGATTACGAATTTATTGCGAAGGCAATTGATTCTGACGGTTATGAAACCAATACAATTTCTGCTTTCATCCATATAGAAAAGCCATTTTGGGAAAAAGTTTGGTTCTACATATTGGAGATTGCGATTTTTGGAATCATTGTATTCCTAAGTTTTACGTTTTCTTCACGTTCTTCAAGCAATCGGTTTGGTCAGGTGATGACATTTCTTACCATTATTATTCTCTTTGAATCTGCAATATTTTATTTATCGGCATTTATAAATCCATTAACTAATGGAATTCCAGTGTTTCAATTGGTGATGAACATTATTCTAGCTGCGATTCTTCAGCCAATGGAGCAGATTGTAAAGAGATTGATGAAAAAAGGAATGGCAAAAAATAGAGAGTAGGGGATTAAACACCTATCAATACTCTATAAAACCAGCAGCGATTGCTTTGGCCTTATCGTTCGGGGTAACGGTTATATAAATAGTACGGTCACTTGGACATGTACATGCCTGACAAATCATTTCTGTATTTGGTGTTGTTACAACCTGAATTTCTACAGCTTCAATACTCTTAGATTGTAAATAATGCTTGATGTTATTTTTGTGGACATTCACATCAGGATCATAATTCCATTCATCAGCGCACTGGGTTTCTACATATTTCATTTTGGTGTAGCTACTGCAACTTGCCAAAAGAAGACACAAACTAATGAAGAGGAAATATTTCATGCTAGCTGATTTTACTTATGTATAACTCAAATTGCATGATTCTATTGTAGTATGATGAAAGAAGCTCCCGAGAGAGCTTCTTTATTTTAATTGAAACCTAACGCCTGAGCCTCTGCAACATCAGTATCATCTACTTCAATGGTTACTTTCATTCCTGACGGACACTGGCAGGCCAAACAAGCCATAATTGAATCATTGTCAATTTCTAGTTCAGTATTCAAAGAATTAACTCCGTTGGCCGTTAAATACTGATTGATATTGGTGATGTGTTCGTTGTCATTAGAACCATGACCGTAAGCATCGGCACATTGAGTTTCGTAATACGTTAAATGAGTGGTACTACGTTGACTGCAGCCAGCCAGCAGAAGCATAAATACCACCCCTGCTATTAATCCATTTTTAAATAATTTCATATATCGATTTTGAACAGTAGACAATCGTATTTTTAAAATGCTGCATCGAAAATATAACGAAAAACAAAATTGGGGGTAATATCTTTCAATAATACCCCCAGTTTTACCAATCATAATTTATCCCTACTTTAAATCTTTTACCAAGGTAAATTGAATGTTTAATGGAATTAAATTAGTGGTTAAATCTTTTTCGAACAAGGCCCATTCATTAGCTGTAGTCGTGGTTTGGGTTTTTACATTGTAGATGGCATATACACTTCTTATAGAGTCTATCTTCATCTCCTTTACCATGCTGTTCATCAAACCGTTTTCTTTTATTTGATTCGAGAAGTCCTGTTGAATGGGATGAGTCTTAGCCAAAATAAAATCATTGTACAAGGCAAATTCATAAATGGTTGGCTTAATCACTTCCTCTCCCCATTTGTTTTGTTTAACCTTGGTTGAAATGTATGATAGCTTCGGAGTTTTCATATAGAAATAATAATCACCAATAATATTTTTCGAATAAGTAATATCAGCCAGACGTTGTTTTTCACGGTACTGACTAAGCATAATCATTCCTCCTGCAACTACAACCAAATAAATGATAAGAGGTAGTGCGTTTTTCATTATGCTTTCAGGAATTGTCTCAATACATAATTCAAGATTCCACCATTCTTGAAGTATTCTACTTCAATTTGCGAATCTAGTCTTGATTTTGTTTTGAATTCGGTTACCACCCCTTTATCATTTACCGCTTTTACGTTGATGATTTGTTGAGGTTTTAATCCTTCTTCAATACCTGTAATGGTATAAGTTTCATGACCTGTTAACCCTAAACTTTCAGCGTTTTGTCCATCCATATATAATAATGGAAGAACACCCATGCCCGCTAAATTAGATCGGTGAATACGTTCGAATGATTCTACGATTACAGCTTTTACACCCAACAAATTCGGACCCTTTGCTGCCCAGTCACGGCTGCTTCCGTTTCCATATTCCTTACCACCTAAAATAATGGTTGGAATATTTGCTTGCATATATTTTTCAGCCGCTTCAAACACAGTGGTTTCCTCTTGTGTTGGATGATATAAAGTATATCCACCTTCTTTGATTGCTAATTTATTTTTGATACGAACATTGGCGAATGTCCCTCTCATCATTACTTCGTGATTACCACGGCGAGCACCATAACTGTTAAATTCCGATTTGGTAACACCACGTTCAATTAAATATTTTCCAGCTGGTGTAGTTTCCTTAAACGAACCTGCAGGCGAAATATGATCCGTAGTAATTGAATCACCTAATACCAACAATGTTTTTGCATCCACAATATTTTTTGGTTCATCTACTGTTTCCGAAATATTTTGGAAGAATGGAGCTTCTTTTACATAGGTAGATTGTGCATCCCATTCAAATAATTGTCCGGTAGGGGCATTTAAAGCCTGCCATGCCTCATCACCATCGAACACAGCAGAATAGTTGCTGGCATAGTCTTTAGGATCTAAAGCGGCGTTCATGGTATCGGCTATTTCTTTATCACTTGGCCAAATGTCTTTCATGTAAACAGGTTCGCTGTTGGCATCAAATCCAATGGGTTCGTTGTAGATATCGATATCCGTTCTTCCTGCAATGGCGTAAACAACCACCAACATAGGTGATGCTAGGAAATTCATTTTAACCAATGGATGCACACGGGCTTCAAAATTTCTATTTCCACTTAATACCGATGAAACAGCCAAATCATTTTCAACAATGGCTTTTTCAATATGTGGTGGAAATGCGCCAGAATTACCGATACAACTTGTACAGCCGTAACCTACCGTATGAAACTTTAATGCTTCCAAATATTCGGTAAGACCTGCTTTTTCTAAATATTTTGTTACCACTTTACTTCCTGGCGCTAACGATGTTTTTACCCAAGGTTTTACATTCAACCCACGTTCAACCGCTTTTTTAGCAACCAATCCAGCCCCAATCATAACGCTAGGATTTGAAGTATTCGTGCAACTTGTAATAGCTGCAATTACAACCGAAGCATCGCTTAATTGATATTTAATATCACCCACTTTAATAGGAACACTTCTTAGTTTTCCATTGTTGGCAAGAATATGTCCTCCATCATCAAGCCATCGGTCTGCATCAGCTACATATTCACGTTGATAAGTTTCGGCCAATACTTTTCTTACTGTTTTATCTAAATCTTTTAATAATATTCTGTCTTGTGGCCGTTTAGGTCCGGCTACTGCAGGCTCAATAGTATTCAAATCAAGTTCAACTACAACAGAATATTCGATCTCTTCTTCATTTTCTCTCCATAACATATTTTCTTTACAATAAGATTCAACTAGTTTCAATGTTTCTTCGCTGCGGGCTGTTCTGCGCATAAAATTGATGGTTTGATCATCAATAGGGAAGTAGGTTATGGTGCAACCAAACTCAGGGCTCATGTTAGAAATGGTAGCTCTATCAGTTACCGCCAAATTATTTAATCCATCACCAAACACTTCTACAAATTTCCCAACTACACCTTGTTTACGAAGCAACTGTGTTACTGCTAAAACCAAATCAGTGGCAGTAGCACCTTCAGGTAATTTACCTTTTAGTTTTAAACCGATTACTTCGGGCATAATAAAATAAGATGGTTGCCCAAGCATCGCAGCTTCCGCTTCAATACCTCCAACCCCCCATGCAACAACACCAATACCGTTAACCATAGGTGTATGACTATCTGTTCCAAAGCATGAATCGGGAAAAGCAATACCATCTCTGGTAAGCACCGCTTTGCTTAAGTATTCTAAATTTACCTGGTGGCAAATTCCCATTCCAGGAGGAACAGCCGAGAAATTATTAAAAGCTTTTTGCGCCCATTTCAAGAGCATATATCTTTCGGCATTGTTCTTATATTCTAAATCAACATTTTTCTTTAATGCTCCACTCGTGCCATAAAACTCAACTTGCACAGAATGGTCAATAACTAAATCAACCGGAATTAATGGGTTGATTTTACTTACATCTTTTCCTTTACGGGCCGCTTCTGCTCTAAGTGAAGCTAAATCAACAACACAAGGCACACCTGTAAAGTCTTGCAACAAAACACGGGCGGGCATAAAAGGAATGTCCTTATCGCTGACCTCTTTGCTTGTCCAACCTAAAATGGTTCTTACATTTTCTTCGGTAACACGCAAACCATCATGATTACGCAATGCGTTTTCAACCAATATCCTAATAGAGAAGGGAAGTTTGCTAATGTTAAAGCCTTGTTTTTGTAATTCTTTTAAGCTGTAATACTTTACTTTTCCTTGAGCTGTGTCAAGTTCTCTAATAACACCAAAGATATCCTGGTTCATGTGTAGGGATTTTAGAAATTTAAAAAAACGTTTTTCTATTCCCACAAAAGTAACTTTTTGGAATAATTATCCAAAGGTTATTTTAATAACAAAAGTTAGATTTTGGGGCCTTATCAATGATGAAGCCGCGTAGTAGCTTGTAATGATCCCGACTGCAAGCGCCAGGGATCGTGTTTCGCTTTATCCCTGCGCCCTGTTGGTAAAAAGCGCTAAGTGTATAAAGAGCTCGCTGCCGTTCGCTTTTATAAACCAAGCGCTTCTAAATCGGCAGTAGCAGGAGATATCGTTTCACCCGGGGCCCTACAGGTCAACAGAAAAGCCAACAGATAATAGCTGTTGGCTTTTTATTAATAAATAATTTAAGTGATTCATTCAGTTATTACGAACTGTGCCTTTGAGGTAAGTTCACTTTTTTGTGTATAACTGGCAATCGTAATATCTTCCAGATAAAATTTACTTCCAGGTTCCAAAACATCCAGTTTTTCTTTCACAAATTTATCCAATGAATTACTCTTAATTTTTTTAGAAAAATAGCTTTCACTTCCTTCATACATCATCTTAAAGCTTATCGTATATTCTTTAATTTCTCCCAAATTGCTGGCCAAAAGATCAATGTTTACTAAATCCGTTTTAGAGATTGAATAAAATTTATCGGCTGAATAAGTGGGTGTAGCCATTAGTTGATGGTTATTAACTAATGTAGAGGTTTGTGCATTTAATCCTATTGTTACAAACAGGACCGAAAGAGTGATAACAATTGCGGGTTTCATAATTGATAGAATTAAGGATTTACTACAATATTACGTTAAAAAGACGATTAAGATGCTATTTATTTCTCAAAAAAAATTATTTTAGCATTCATAATCCCACTTAACCATGAGAAAACTCCTCCCGTTATTCTTGTTAATGCTTAGTACATCCGTTTTTGCACAACGTCAATCCTATAAAGAGGTGGATGAATATGTAAAAACCATTAAGCATCCTGTACTTACCGCCAAAAATATGGAATCAACAGCACATTTAATAGCTGATAAATGGAATTCTGATTCATTAAAAGCAAGGGCCATTTTTGATTTTGTGGCGAGTTATTACGATTACGATTATGATATGCTTAAAGAGGGTTTTGGAAAAGCTACACAGGAAGCCTTAGGTGTTTGCTGGCAATACTCCCAGTTATTTTGTGATTTGGGGGATTTTGTTGGATTAGAAACCCGAATGATCTATGGTTGGAGCAAGTCTTCTCATAAGGATATCAACCACATTAACAAGAAATCATACCATGCATGGAACATGGTTAAAATAAATGGAATGTGGCGACCTCTTGATTGTACCTGGGCCAGCGGTTACATGGATAAAAAAACCAGAGAATTTGTACACAATCTTGAGGCACATTATTTCTTAACCAACAAAGAATTATTTTCTACAACGCATCATCCTGATTCCGGATTTCAATACATCGCATATTCTGCACAGTCTTTAGAGAGTTTTCATGCAGCACCATTATACATTACAAAAAACTTTCCAAAAGATTTTTATTTCAAACCGTGTGGAGCAAAATTTGTTGATTATTCAGGCTCTACAACTCCCACCGTTTCTTTCGAGTATGTAGGAGAGATTAAGCCGGGAGCATGGACATATACTGATGTAAAGGAAAAAATCGATTTTCCTTTACCTTCTGAGGTAAAGGATGATACAATTACATTTACCTTTCCAACCGAATTAGGAGTAGAAGGATACGTTTGTATCCGTTATTCTAAACAAACCTTGGTAACTTTACAGATACAGTAATACTTGTAATTAGGTATTGACATTGAAACAGGATTATTTTAGCTTTGAAAAAAAATATACCATGAAAAAAATTATTTATTTGTTGGGAGTATTTGTAGGATTATCAAGTACCCTAAGCGCTCAGGCTTTACCATCGTTAAAAGTAGGTGATCAATTGAACTATTTGGTTGATAAGGGCGATCAGTCGTATAATTTTGATATTACCTTAACAGAAGTAACAAATGGTATAGCTTTTACTTGGACTATGTCGGCTCCCGTAAATAAAACCGGTAGCATAACCATTACTGCAAATGCTTTAAAAACAGCCACTACCTATTTTAACTATTTTAAAGCAGAAGATAAAGTGTTGGAAGACCAAACATGTATATTTATAAGTGAAACAAATTTTAATGAGATCGTAAGTAAAAATAAAACCTCTATGGACATGGGGGAGGGTAATGTAGGTGTTTGGAGTGGAGCTGCTGATGAGAAGTTGATTACCTATAAGGGCAACACCGGATATCAAAAGGTATATTTACTAAAACTAGAAAATTCAACCAAAGAAATGACCGTTCTTCCAGTTAGCAATCATCATATCATTGCTAAAATGAATTTGCATTTTACTGTATCATTGGTTTCTATTAAATAAATTCGGAACTATCTTAATTTCAACTCTAATTTGTAAAATTGAAGTAGATCTTTTATTCACCCGTTTTAGGGTTTATATATTAAATCAACAATTGCCGCTATGAAAAAAATCAGTTTGCTTATCTTATTTTTTGTAGGGATACTTTCAACGAATGCACAAAAAAAGCCAATGTCATCTCCTCGTTATGATTTTACCTATTATGTTCAGGGCGAAGGTGGAGCAAATGGGTTAACTGTAACCTATAATCCTGATAAAGGCTATTACTATTGCATACAAGCAGGTAATGCTGATTACCCTCTCGAAGTATTTAATGCGAATGGTGAAGCTATTTATGCTACATCTGCCAAGAGAGATACACGTGGATTTTGGTACAATGGCAAAACAAAATGTTTTGAAGGCACAATGTACATGGGTGGTACCTTCAAGGAATTGGTTGATGCAAATGGTTATCCAACCAATCCTATTTTACAAAGTAATTCAATGAATTTTGTTCCACCAACCGATCAGTCGCAAGTAGTTTGCAATGTTGCAAAAGGAGAAATGTATTCTTACAACAATGGTGTAATCTATGTTTACTCTCAAAAAAACAACAAATTGAAGAAACAGATTCCGATAAAAAATAGTCCAGTAAAAGCTGACTATTTTAATCCTTATGCAATGATGTATACAGGGTATAAAAACTATGAGTTCGGCTTATACGATATTGTTAATATGAAGATTCTCTTCTTTAACTCAAAAGGGGTATATGCCCAATCACTTCAAATGCCATTTGATGCCCCTGTAATAGAATGGTTCCGCATTGGTTTTGCTAATGATAGGGTTTTTATTTATGATGGAGAATATAGGGCTTGGTACTGTTACAGGATCTTTACCGACACTTCCGGGAATTAATATTCAAGCTTAATTTGTGAATACGGTAAAATAACTTTCAAATTACCTGATGGATACTTACGGAACGGTAGTTTTATTATACTTTTGGTAAACAGTTTCAATTAGACTGTGTATTCATTATATGAGAAAAATTTTTCTGCTTTTATTATTAGGTGTACATTTTGGGGTGTCTGCCCAAAAATCAACCCAACCTAAATTAATTGTTGGTATTGTTGTCGACCAAATGCGCTATGATTTTTTATATCGATATTGGAATAAATATGGTGAAGGCGGTTTCAAATATCTTTTGAAGAATGGTCGCTCATTCGAAAACATGCATTATAATTATACACCTACGTATACCGGTCCGGGACATGCAGCAGTTTATACTGGCACTTCGCCTACATACAATGGAATTGTTTCTAATGAATGGTTCGATAGGAAACTGAACAAAATGGTTTATGTGGTGGAAGATCAAAATGTAAATACAGTTGGGAGCAATTCTGAACAAGGAAAAATGTCACCCGACCATTTGCTTACTACAACTATTACGGATGAACTTGAAATGTTCACCAATAAAAAATCAAAAGTGATAGGCATAGCATTAAAAGACCGTGGTGCAATTTTGCCTGCAGGTAATTTGGCCGATGCCGCTTATTGGTACGATAAATCAACAGGATCATGGATCTCTAGTACATTTTATATTGATCAATTACCCGAATATGTAAAAGCATTTAATGATAAAAAAATACCCGATGCATATTTGAATCAAGTATGGAATACTTTATTACCCATCGATCAATATACCGAGAGTACAGTTGATGAAACCACTTATGAGCTTTCATTCAAGGGAGAAGCCAAACCGGTATTTCCACATGACCTTAAAGCCATGCGTGATAAATATGATTTTTCTCTTTTAAATAAAACTCCTTATGGAAATACGTTTACGACCGATTTTGCCTTGGAAGTTTTGCGAAAAGAGGAAATGGGAAAAGATGCGATCACGGATTTTTTAGCACTGAGCTATTCTTCCACCGATTATGTGGGTCATCAATTTGGGATTAACGCTATTGAAACGGAGGATACTTATATCCGACTGGATCTCGAACTAAAAAGACTTTTTCAATATCTGGAAAAGAATGTGGGTAAAGGTAATTTCGTTGTTTTTTTAACGGCCGATCATGGAGTTGTAAATGCCCCAGCATATTTAGCTGATCAAGGAATTCATACGGGAGCTTTTCAAAGAACAAAATATGAAGCTGATCTTAAAGTGTTTTTAAATACAGAATTGGGAAATGATAGTTGGATTTCCGCTTATGAAAATCAACAGGTTTATCTAAATCGTGATTTGATCAAAGCAAATAAATTGAATTTAAATGAAATTCAGGACAAGGTGGTTGAATTTACCAGGATGTATGAAGGAGTTTCAGACGTAATTCCGGCTTACCAAATGTCGGTTTCTGCATTGGGAAATCTAATGTTCCAAAAGATCCAGCGTGGATATGATTACGATAGGAGTGGAGATGTAATGATCGTTTTGGAACCACAATGGGTTGATGATGACAATGCCATGAAAGGCGGAACAACACATGGTAGTTCCTATGCATACGATACACATGTTCCGTTTATTATTTTGGGAAAAGGTATTGTTGCGGGAACTACAAATCAGGAAGCATATATTACTGATATTGCTCCAACCCTGGCTAACTATCTAAAAATAATGGAACCAAGTGGTTCTACCGGAAAAGTGCTGGATTTGAAATAGAATTTATTTCGAAAGAAATCTACTAACCTGAGTAGTTTTAATCAAACTATTGATCAGAGTGATTTGCAAATTTTCCCCAATCCGACAAATAACTCATTTAATATCATAACTGAAAACCAGTCGTCCATATCTACTATTCAGATGATGGATATATTTGGTGGTGTTTTTATCGAATGCCGAAACCCAGATAATTCAAATTATGATATTTCGTATTTAAAAGCGGGTGTGTATTTTGTTAAGATTTATTTTGGCACAGAACGTTGTACAATAAAACGCTTAATTATAAATTGATTAAAGACTGGCTAAACTGAATCATAAAATTACTGATTGTCCATTTAAGCAATCAGGCATACCATTCAATCATTGAACGAGACCGATTAATGGATGAAGTATTTGGCTATCAACATTTATGGAAATTTGCCAATAATTATTATTGTTGTCAAGTTTCTTTGTTGTTTTTCAATTTAATCTGAAAATATTTATAATTTAATCTATAAATGTATAATAAAACATTAAATTTAATAACCGAAATTACGAAAGGATACTCTGGCAACGTCTTTCATATCAACTACCAAGATGAAAAACAAAAATTTTCAAAAAAAGAAAAATCTATGAAAAAGTACAAAGCCCTTATACTGGATGATGAGATATATGGTAGGGAGAATCTGGCACTTATGCTGGAAACCAGGATGCAAAATATAGAAGTAATTGGCAAAGCCTCGGACGTAGAAGAAGCTGTAGAATTAATAAATTCTATTGTGCCAGATATTCTTTTTTTAGACATAAGGTTAGAGAATGGGATTGGGTTTGATCTATTGGATAGGTTCCCTCAATTGAACATAGCTACTATTATTGTTTCTGGCTATGATCAATATGGTATTACTGCTTTAAAATATGGTGTAATTGATTATGTTCTTAAACCAATAAATGAGGATGAATTACAAAGGGCAGTAGCTAAAGCCATTTTGTTTATCAATGAGCCTCAAAAGAATGACGTTGAAGTCAATCGGAGTGAGGTTACTAAGTTGAAAATTTCAACATTTAATGGATTTACGCTCATCGAAATTAAAGATATTATGCGACTCGAATCGGATAGCAATTATACGCAGGTATTTATGAAAGATGGTACTAAGCTTGTTGTTTCTAAAACAATGAAGGAATTTGAACCATTCCTGCTTGATGATGTTTTTTTTAGAGTTCATAGGTCGCATATCATTAATACAACCTGTATTAAAGGTTACTCTTCAAAAGATGGAGGATATGTTATTTTAACTGATGAATCAATGGTGGAAGTATCCAGGTCAAAACACAAGGAGTTTATGGACTTTGTTGCTTCTAAATTTAACTCAATTTCCTGATGAGATTAAAATATATATTTTTAGTTTTCTTTTGTATCAATCTTTTACCGATAAATGCCTTTGTGTTTAAACAGTACAATAGCTTAAATGGCTTGTCAAATGATAATGTTTATGACGTGGTTCAGGATAAAGAGGGATATATTTGGATAGCAACCTCAATGGGTTTAAACCGGTTAGGACCAAATGGGATTAAGAATTATTATACATCTGATGGGTTATATACTAATATTATTTTGTCGTTAGACATTGATGAGAATAATATTGTTTGGTTTGGAACGACCTTAGGGTTATGTGCTTTCGAGAATGGTGTGATTGTAAAAAAGATGGACAACGAATTTATCAATGCGCCAATAGAATTAATAGTTAAACTTCATTTTATTTATTATGTGGACCAGAGCGGCCATTTATTCAGATATAATAGAGAAGAAATGAAGCTTGATCAGATCTTCGATACTAAAAATGTTTCGGATGAGGGTCCTGTTCGAAAAATTTGTCGATCAAAGGATGGTTCTGTGCTAGCGGCCACTTATAATGGATTGTATAGATTAACAATGGATAGAATTGAAAAGCTGGAAATTGAAAATTTAAAGGATAGTTCATTTTTGCATGTGCAAGAAGCCAGCGATGGGGTAATATGGCTAACATCAGCGAGTAGAGTTTATTCAATAAAAGATGGGCGAGTATATAAAACGTTTTCATTATTTGGATCTTCTGAGGTAAAAATAAAAAATGTAGCGCCAGATAGTTATAACAAACTTTGGTACTCTGGAATCGCCAATAATCCATTTCTATATATGAACCATAGAGGCAACAAGTATGATATAAATTATTATTTGGGTATGAGTTCAGTGGTTAACTCTATCTTTATTGATAAAAATGATGATGTTTGGTTTGGAACATTTGGTAAAGGAGTATATGTGCTTAGAAATGAACCTTATGATTATTATGACAGCCATAAAGGACTAAGTACTAATTTTATTACAGATGTTAATTGGTCGAAAAATGCAGTTTTTGTAGGCACGAATATATCGTTTAATTACAAACTTAATTCAGATTCCATTTTTCAAGAGGTGAAATATTCTAAGAATGGTAATACTGAATATGTGAGAAACATTATTGAATTTAAAAATAAGTATTTGATTTCGATATATAATCAGGAGCTATCCAATAATATATTCTTTTCTGATGACATTGGCTCTGATCAATGTTTTTTCTTTAACGGAAGGTATGTCTATGGCGATGATGATGTGAATATTGTTATTGCAGACTTGTATAATGATTCATTAAATATTTTTGATTTTAAAAATAATACTTTTAAAATTCGAAGTAAGGTCGATTTAATTAAACCACTTGGTGAGAAAGCGAACTTAAATCGTATTGTTAAGATTGAAAACCATTATTTTATTTGTACCCGTAGGGGTTTAATGGTAATTGATTCTTCATTCAAGAAGAATAATACTTATCTCAAGAATCTAGCTATTTATGATGCCGTGCTCTACAATTCAAAACTAGTGCTTTCGGGTGAGTTTGGGCTGATAATTTATACTTTTGAAAATAAAACTTATCAATTGGTAGGTGAAGCCAATAAAAAAAGTATTTTGCCCACAAGTTTAGCCTTGGATAAAAGAAATAGATTGTGGGTAGGAACCACAAATGGCGTTTATGTTTATAGTAACAATTCCATCGACTATATAGGCTCAAATGAGGGCCTTCCTTCAATTCATATTTCAAATTTTAGCTATAATGAAGCCAGCAATGATATTTGGTTATCTACCTATGATGGAATTGTTGTAATTGATTTAGACAGTTATGACAGCTTTATGCATCGCAAAAATAATAATTTTATCATTGAGGAGATTATAGTTGATGACAAGATTTATTTGCCAATAGATTCCGGACTTTTAAAATTCCACAGCAGACATTTGCAGATTAAGACAGCACTTTTTAATTTTGTCAACAACAAAGGTTATTCTTTGCGATATAGGATTGACGTTAGCCCTTGGATTAATGTGCAAGGCAATAGTATTAACATTTCGTATATTAAACCAGGGTTGCATGAAATTGAGATTCAATCATTAGAATCTGTTTTTGCGCAATCCAGTTCAGTAAAGCTATCCTTTTACATAATTCCTTATTGGTATGAACGTTTATGGCTTAAACTCCTTGTGGGAATTGTATGTATTTTGATTCTGTCTTTGCTTGTTTTCATAATAGTTAAAATAAACTCTCAAAAGGCAGATAGAAAGATTGCCTTCGAGAGAAAAGTAATGGATCTTAAAATGCAAGCATTAAATGCTGCCATCAATTCTCATTTTGTTTTTAATGTTCTTAATGCCATTCAATATTTTGTATCCAGCAAACAAGATATAAAAGCATCTAAGTTTATAGCGGATTTTGCCAGATTTATGAGAATCATTATTGATAACAGCAATATGACCATTATTCCAATTTCTGAAGAAATTAAACGTATTCATCTTTATATTGGCCTGGAAAGTATGAGATTTGAAGATAGATTGTCATATCAGGTTGAAATTGATGAAACAATTAATCAGGAGGAAATTATGATACCCAATATGGTTATTCAACCTTTTGTAGAGAATTCAATCCTGCATGGGATTTTGGCATCAAAAGACAAGGGAAACATTAGTATTCAATTAAGGGATCTTGGGAAGTCCATTCAATTAATTATTATTGACGATGGTATTGGAATTAATGCAGCCCGACAAAAGCGAAAATTATTTAATAAAAAGTCTATAGGCTTGAAAAATGTAATTCAAAGACTTGAACTTTTTTCTGGGGATGATGTGTTTGACTACAAGATCATAGATAGATCAATTGAAGGGAGCAGGGGAACGAAAGTGGAAATAGTTTTCTCAAAGATTAGTTTTGAAGACTTATAGTTAGATTACTGCCATTCACTCATTGGATGCGACCTTTCGCTCATTCTGAAACAGGGTGTTTTAGCAATCATTAAATTTGGGATAAATTGAGGTATATGAAACGAACAACTTTTATTATATTGTCTTAGCCCCCTATTAACCAAACAGGTGCGATTCCAAACTCATCAGCTGTACTGGATGTCTCTGCTACCAATAAAGGAATGCTAGTTCCGCGGCTTACAACTGCTCAACGAACTATTCCTGCAGCTCCTGGGGGCATTCTTAATGCCTCGGGGGAACTGCCACAAGCAGCTGAAGGATTATTTGTTTATGATCTCAACTTGGATCGATTCTATTATAATATCAGTACTACTTTAATACCAAATTGGATTTCACTTACGCCATCCTCGTCAGAATGTCGTGTTAATTCCTTTAAAGGAATCACGAATGATGATACATTTGACATGCTGGATTCTACTTGGTATACGATGGATCAAATGGTAACAACATATACACCAACAAACAACGTAATTCATGTTCAGTTTCAAACACTGCTCCGAGGTGAAGATCCATTTGCCAATGGATGTGTAGGCTTGTGTTATTCGGATATCCTTTTTTACGATTAGCGTTAATGGTGTAATGCAGCCAAATACGACCAGGGTTTATCCCAGAGGTTTTTTTACCTCAAATTCAAATTTTTCCCATGAAGTGAATTTTACTTTTCCTGTATTTGTAGCTCCAGGAGTTGCTAATACCATTGAGATCAAATGGGCCGTAAATAAGCCTTATGATGTTGTTTGTTGTGCATGGTCTTATAATAGCATACAATTGCAGCAGTTCACCAGCTATGCTGATTTTGGATATCTATACATCAATAGTGGTTGGACTGTGCCTATTGGATATCGATTGATGACAATCTATGATTGTCCGCAGTAAATAGAAGAATTACTTGGTATTATTTATGTAACATATTTGTTTCAGCGATTTTCTATTCTCCAATTGCGAATGACCTAATTGATCTAGTTTTGTTGCAAAACATCCTGCTTCGCTGAAGCAGGCAACAGATTTATATGAAATCATAATCTTCCTAGAGTAAGATTTTCCGATTCATTAACGCTTAGAATAATAGTTGTATTGCGGTTATTATATTGCAGAATTCCCAATACAGCATTATTGGACAATAAGAAATTATTGAATCCACCTTTGATCATTGTTTATAGCAACTTGCTAATCAGTTTTGTCTATTTGCTCAAATTCAAATTATCGTTTTGTTCTGGAATCTATATTTGAATTAAATAAAATTAAATCATATCATATGAGAACAAATATTTTTACTCAATTTATTTCTAGACTTACAATAGGGTTGTTGTTTAGCTCAGTTTTGTTTGGAGGAACATGTAGCAATTTGTTGGCCCAATATAGCATTGATTGGCAATGGCATGATGCTTTTGGAAGCACCGGGAATGATTTTGGAGAAAAGGTCATTATGGACGATGATGGAAACCTATATGTTACTATTCAGTATAGTGGAACCATTGATGTGGATCCCAGTGCAACAACAGTGAATTTAGTTTCAAATGGTAACCTGGATTGTGCAATTGTTTGTTATGATACTTCTGGAAATTACCAATGGGCCAAAAGTATTGGAGGTACTGGAGAGGATCGGATATGGGAAATTGAATGGAAGAATAATCACCTGTATTTTGCCGGAAGTTTTTCAAATACCGTTGATTTTGATCCTGGAGCAGGAACTGTAAACAGAACTTCGAGCGGAAATCTTGATATTTATTTTGCAAAGTTTGAAGACGACGGTGATTATGTATGGGTAAATACAATGGGAGAATCGGATAGAGATGAGGGTTGGGCAATTGCAATTGGAACCAATGACGATGTATATATTGCATGTGGATTTAGAGGGACCATGGATTTTAATCCTGGGGCATCAAATAATAATTTAACTTCATTAGGCAATTATGATATGGTAATTGGGAAATATGATAATAATGGAAATCATATTTGGGCTAAAAGAATCGGAAATACTGGCTTCGATTTCTTGTATTCTATGGATTTAGATAATGATGATAATCTTTTTGTTGGTGGTTTTTTTGAAGGAACTGTGGATTTTGATCCGGATGCAGGTACCCAAAACCGAACTTCAAACGGCAATTGGGATTTTACGGTTGCCTCATACGATAGCTCTGGAGCTTATCGATGGGCCAATACTACCGGAGGTACTGCCGAAGATAGGGTTTATAGTGTAATTGTTGGTTCTAATGGAGATGTTTTTGCTTCTGGATGGTTTAGCGGATCGAATATAGACTTTGACCCATCTGCAGGAACTGCCAATTTAAGTTCAAACGGAGGCAATGATTTATTTTTTGCAAAATATGAAAACGATGGCGATTTGTTATGGGCCAAAGGCATTGGAGGCACAGGTTTTGACGGAGCATTTTGCGTATATATTGATAATAGCGATGAAGTATATGTTACTGGCCAGTTTACGGGGACTAATGTTGATTTTAATCCCGGTGCAGGAACTGATAACTTAACTTCATCAGGAACAGACATATTTCTTGCCAAATATGATGTAAATGGAGACTTCATTTGGGCAAGGAGGCCAAGTGGAACGGGTAATGAAGATAACTTAAGAGGATTAGTAGTTGATGAGAATAGTCATTCAATTTATTCAACAGGACACTTCTCTAGTACCGTTGATTTCGATGTGGAGGGCGGTACACAAAATGCTATCTCAGCAGGCAGCTACGACTTTGTATTGGTCAAATATATTCCTTCCGCGCTAGATCCATTGCCGGTTGAATTAAGTTATTTTTTATCTGAATGCAATAATAGTAAACGCTCCTTTTCATGGGCAACATTAACGGAGATTAATAATGCATATTTCACCATAGAAAAATCAACCGACTTAATCCAATGGACCGAGTTTTCCAGAATAACTGGCGCAGGGAATAGTAATCAAGTTATAGAATATTCTTATCAATTCGACGCAGATATCTTTACGTCAAATGAAAGTTATTTCAGACTTATTCAAACTGATTTCAACGGCAATTTTAAATTATATTCACCTATTGTATCTCAATGTAGTGTTAATACGTCAGTTAGCATTTCAATGTACCCCAATCCTACTGTTGATTTTATAAATGTATTGATGAATGGAGCAAAAATAGAACGAATAGAGGTGATTGATGTTAATGGATCCGTCATAAAAGTCATTGATACATTTGAAAATTCTGTAAGTGTTGATATATCCGATTTAGCTCCAGGATTATATTCAGTTGTGATCTATTCAAAACAAGAGGTATTTATAAATAAACTGGTAAAGCTTTAGAAAGATTAATCCGCAAAAATTAAAACTTTAAACTTTAAAAACAACAACTAAAACAACAAAAAAAGAATTTATTAATAAACATGGAGAATTTAGCTTGAATGAACTATCAAACGTAATGCTTGCAGAAGCTTGCCATACTCCAGAAAAAGCAAATGAATATGAATCCATTTTTTCGCTTAATGGGAAAATGTATAATCATGGTTTTTTTAACAATAATCTTGATTTTGAAAAATTAGACACAAATTGGGATTTGTTGTCTGAAAATATTGAGTTTTCAATAAAACTTGAATCAATGTTGGAGGACATCGTATTTTCTTCAGATATAGATCAACCCTATAAACCATTTCTATTGATCGATTTTAAGTATAAAACGGAAAGATTTTTACAAGAATTTTTTACAAGAATGGGCCTTTACTTTAAAGCTGATGGAATTGATGTTTATATAAACCCTCTTTTTTCTGAAATACAAGTAATGGAAATTAGCAATAGTGATTCCCTAATGATGGATAACGAGCCATTTGCTTATTATTATGAAGATGTTGAGATAATGAATCAAGTGGATACTCTTTTTAAGGAAAATCTAGAAAATATTCGCAGAATTTCATTTAATAAGTCTTATTCTTTTACTGGCACATTTCCAACTTTTTTAATTGGAGAGACAAAGGATGGAAATAATTTAGTTGGATTATTTAGTGTGGGTACCTACACATAAATTAGTTTTACATAAATGATATGAAAACCAACTCACAACAGCATATAACCTACAATGGACTGAACTATATAAATGATGATTTGAGTTTCAAATTGCCACCTTCTGCTAGCTACCAAACGCTATGGGCAAGTTTAAAAAGACCGACATAAGAACCAACAAAGAAAAGCATAAAGTATCTGACAGTTTTGACCACAGACAAAAAAAAGTAAAAATAAAGTGGAGTGCAGCGACCACTGAAATAAACGGGGCGACATCGAAAAGCCATACGAGTAGAAACGAAAAATAATAAAAATGGAAATAAAAGAATTAGTGAAGCTTTATGATGAGTTTTTTAGCAAACTCAGTGAAATCCAAGTAAGTTATTCCGATATTAAAGATTTCAACAATATCGATGTCTCTTTTTTAGGGAATGGAATTTATACATTATGCATTAAAACTGATGATTCAGTCATTGCCAGAAAAATTATGAAACAATAATACGAAGCCATTTTTTAACGTCTAACATTTACATTATGAAACACAAATGCATTATATTTTTATTTAGCTTGGGATTTTGTTCGCATAGTTTTTCTCAAACAATTGCAGGTGGATCGAATCATACACTTCTATTATGTAATGAAAACATTGTACAGGCTTGGGGATTCAATTATCATGGTCAACTTGGGGATGGAACAAATTCCGACAACTACCTTCCGGTTCCGTTGAGTTCACCAACCGGCGTCATTGGCATTGAAGGAGGTTCTATGCATTCACTAGCCTTGAAAAATGATGGTACCGTATGGAGTTTTGGAGGAAATAATTCAGGCCAGCTTGGAATCGGTAATACTATCAGTAGCAACGTACCCGTACAGGTTAATTTATTAACAAACATTACTTCTATTTCGGCAGGGTGGGAACATTCGCTTGCGCTAAAAAATGACAGTACAGTTTGGACATGGGGATTCAACGAATATGGTCAACTTGGAAACGGAGATACAGTAAATAGCAGTCTTCCTTTGCAAGTATTTGGATTAACTACCATTACAACCATTGCCGGAGGAAGACATCATTCCCTCGCAATAAGTGATGATGGGACGATTTGGACTTGGGGATGGAATGCTTACGGTCAATTGGGTAATGGAACCAATAATGATAATTATAATCCTTTTCAAATACCAGGTCTCATAGGTATTACCGCTGTTGCTGGAGGAGATGGCCATTCAATTGCATTGAAAAATGATGGCACCGTTTGGGCTTGGGGATTCAATGGCTATGGTCAGCTTGGTAACGGCACATATACTCCAAGTACTATTCCTATTCCTGTTTCCGGACTTTCAGGAATTGTTGCAATTGCAGCTGGAAGACTTCATTCAATGGCACTTAAGAATGATGGAACAGTTTGGGCTTGGGGATCCAATTCATATGGCCAAATTGGAGATAGTACAAGCTCTTTTAGTACGAATGTTCCTCAACAGGTTGTACAGTTGTCGAACATCAATTCGATTGCAGCGGGTGGCGAACATTCTATTGCATTAATGAACAATGGTTCGGTATGGATCTGGGGGCTTAATGGCAATGGTCAACTCGGAAATGGAAGTAATATTGGAAGTAATTTCCCTATTGAGATAAACGGATCATGTACCGGAAAACCGGTTGGAAATGAAATCTTTGAAACAATAAAAATTTCGATTTATCCCAACCCTGCAGAAGATTATTTATCAATCAGTTCAGAAAACTTAATCAAAATAAATAATATCTCCATCTATTCTATTGATGGTAGAAAAGTTACGAATTCTATAGATTACAAATTAAATGAGATGTTAGACCTGAGAGCACTAAATCCGGGAACATATCTCTTATTGATTGAAACCGATGAAAGCAGTATTATCCGAAAGATCATCAAAAATTAAATAATCCATTTTAAAAACCGGTATCACCGGTTTTTTTTATTTCTGCATAGATGGAAGCATCATAAACCGGACGGTTCGTCCACGATTTTTATGAGAAATTGAAATGCACCCATTACAATTTACTCAAAATATCTTACCTCTTAATCATTGAAGTAAACAGTTCACACATCTACTGTTTTTAAGATATTTTTATCATTTATTTTTACTGTATAAAATAAAAACAACATGGAAACAACTCATCAAGTATCAGCAATAGGAACCAGTAAAAAAGGTTTAACAATTCATTTGTCGGTGAAGAAATTAGCAATTCTCGGATACGTAGGGGTTAAGCTAGGAATTATTTACCTGTTTATCTATTTAGGTTATTAAAAATATTTTAGATAAGATTGAAAGTGTCTATTGTCTAACACTTTTATCCGGTATAGCGGTGTTTTCTTTTCTTATACTTTCCGAAATGATCTAACCATCAGCACCAGGTGCAGAAGATGGAAAAGAATGAGAAAAATCAGAAAATAAATATGAAGCTTTTTCTTGTTGGGTATAAGAGTTGTGTGATCGGGCATAAACGAATATAAATAAAATCCTTTTACTTCGGAAAGTACATCATCATTTTTGAATGATCATTGTACACTACAAGATATAAATTCCCTCCAAAAGGTTGCAATACTTCTCTTCCCAGCAGATCATAATAATGAGTAATAAATAATTTTTCAGAATGATATTCTTCATTTATAGAAGATAAACATTCTATTGCCGGATTTGTAATAGTGATTGGAAATGAACCCATCATGCCATCACCATAATTCATCCACACCTGGTAAGTACCTGCTGTATTTACAAAAATTGATTGAGTGGTTTCACCTGTATTCCATTTATAAGAGATAAAACCTGAGGGAGCTGTTAATTCTAATTGTATACCATCATTACTACAAACAATTGTTTGTCGCTGAAAATTGAAATCAAGGTTGTAAAAAGGACTCCGGTAATTCATTACTGGATCCTGCCATAAACATTCGGCAAGTAACGTTTCGGCATCATCGACCAATGCAAAGCTGGGTCTTGGTCGATAATTCAAACTATAATTAATTAAATGATATGAATTTGGGGTAACATGATGATTTCCCATAGCAACGGAAAAAAAAGAAGGCGTATAAATATATTCCCATGTTCGGGTTGCTGTCCATAGAACTGTATCGAGTGAATATTCAACTCCTCTTGATCGATGGGGTGGAGGATGGTTGTTGGTGTTATCGAACAATGAAATGTTTCCGTTCGATAATTTTCTTGCATCGTGCTGACCACTATGTCCAACGTCGTTGGTATAAGTAAAACTACTAGACTCTCCCCCTAAGACCCAGATTACATTTCCTGTTGTATGATCGATCTTATAAACCGCATCCAAATGACGAAAGGAGATCAGCAAATTTCCATCGGTATCCTGTTCTATTGAATTACCATGGCAATAATCAAATCCATTTACATTGTAGCCATAAATATCATAGGTTTCCGTAGGATATATATGATCAAGACTGTTTCATTCAAAAACAAGATTATGCCCACTATCAAATTCCTGAACTACATATGCTTCTACAATGGTATTGATCCCGGCCATATTACCATTGAAGGTATAAGCACTTAGATCCATTACACTATCTCGTATAGCTCCCAATATATAATTTTCATTTGGAAGAATTTGAAATTCATGTGCATCTGATTCGGTACCATTTGTATTTGAGATTGAATCTATAATATTAAGATTCATATCCAATATAAAGTATGTGGTTACTCCTCCGTTATTTCTATAAAAACTGAATTTTGAATGATTGGAATGAAACTTAAGATCACTGTTACCGGCAGCACCATTTTGTAAATACCAAACTATATATCCCACTGAATCAAGTATTGTTGGACAGGGAGACTTAAAATTGGGATTGGACGGAGGAACACCAATTTTAAATGGGCTTGTAAAATAATACCCTTGAACAGAGGCATAACTTGTAAACTGATACGTAAAAATTTCAGGCGGGACAGGACGGTTATTGTATTGTCCGTATATACTTAGGTGCAGCAATGAAATAAATAAAGGGAAGATTTTTCTACGCATTATTGATGATCGGTAACATAAAAGTAATGATTTAAAGTCATTCTAACCTATATCTTATCGTTGTATCAATATTTTTTTTGTGGCGAAATTCCCGTCGATATTTAAAATCAATGTATAGAACCCGTTTGGTAGCAAGGGCAGTTGAACCTTTAGACTACTAACTTGCCCGGATGAAACGATTTTCCCTGTAATATCTATTAACCGATATTCTGCATCATCAAATTCATACGGGAATCGAATATTAATCAAATCCGTTGCCGGATTTGGAAATACGGTAGTCATATCAGAGATATCTATCGGGTCAATTCCTATATTCATTTGATCACATTGCTTAATGAATGAATCGTTTGTAGTATGTGTTGCATACCAGGTATCATGTTTTTCTGTTAATGTTGCCCATACCACTTTATTTTGTGCAACGTACATATCCATTGTTCTTAAGAAAGAGGAAATTTTATCCACCATACCAGGAGAATCAATGTGTTTAAAGTTGAACATTACGGTTAATGTATAAAAGTCGGTAGAAGCATTTCCATAAGCCTGTGCATAATTAATTAAATCAATTACCTCATTAATCACGTCGTTAACGTCTGTAGTATCGAAGATAGCATATTTATCTCCGCAATTGGATCCTATAACGGTTTCATAATTTCCGGGGGTATGAACATAAAATGTACTTGATGTTGGGCCTCCTGGTTTCCATATTCCTAAGGTATTAGAATCATCACAATGGCTGGGAGAACCACCTCCCCAAAGTACAGTTGGCCTCCAACTTTCCAGTGGGAATTTATTTCCATTCTCGCTTCCTGAGTTGTAAAGGCTCCAGTTTTCTGGTATTGCAGGGTTAGGAGGAGTACATTCTGACGCAGCAAAATCTCTCCAAATAAATCCTCCTACATTATTTCTATCTATACCTATCAGACAGGAATCCACAAGTAAATGATTAAGATCAGTTTGATTGTATGGGTTGGCGATTGGATTAAAATGGTTGTGTGGATCTACTTCTATATAGGTTTGATCATCTGCCCAGTTGAGTAAATTATTCACATTTGTTCTTGCTGTATCATGTGCAATGCAACCACGAATAAAATTTGCATCCACCTGCATGTTCCATTTAGCTAAATGTATTTCAACCGAATCGGCTATTTGCAATATGAGTGTTTTAGCCAATTCATAATCGGCGTAGGTTGTTTGATAATGGAGGGGGTCATTGGTTTCATTATGAGATCCCAAATTTAAATATACAGGGGCTTGAGCAAACAACAAGGAAGTTGAGAAGAAGATAATTAGGATGATGGTTTTCATGCTTTTCTATTGATTAGTTAATTCTAAGATATTCACAAAAGAACTCATTCGGCAATTTTCAAGGTGAGTATATTTTTTTCTTGAGGGAGTTGAGCTGATAATTGAGTGAATGATGCATCGTTTAATTTATTAAGCGGCCCCGTTACGAAGGGTAAAATAACCCGAAAGTCAAGAATTTTACTCCCAAATACCTATATATCAGTAATCTCGTCATCCCCTTTTTTATATCCCCAAAAAACCTTATTTTTACTAAGTTAACATGAGTACCCTAAATTCCCCAAGTTTAAAAGTGAATTTATTGCCTTCAAATATTTTCTCTTTTGCTAAAAAAGCATTTGCCTTTTTTGGTGTTTTTATAACTGTCTTATTTTTTTCAACCAATGCTTATTCAAATTGCACGAATATTAATTCTTCGTTCACTACATCCCAAACTATTATTTGCGGTCCTGGAGTTCAAACTATTTCTTTTGTAAATACAAGCACAGGTGCCGGAGCTGCTGGAGCAAATTATTCATGGTATTTAAATGGTGTTATGTTTTCATCCACTAGTGGATTAATAGCTCCAGGGACTTCGAATATTTCTGCGATTGGAACATATACATATATGCTGGTTGCTCAAGATACTGGAACACTCTGTTTAGATACTGCTATTGTTACCGTCTTTATTCGCCCAGTTCCTGTTTCATCATATACGTTTTCACCAAACAATGATTGTGCCGGTTCTACCATTAGCTTTACAAATACTTCTACAGGTACTGGAGGATTTACTAATTATCTATGGAATTTCGGTGATGCTACTACATCAACATCTGTAAGTCCAACTCATGTTTATACAAACGGTGGATCTTATAATGTTACTCTTACAGTTACAAACGTAGCAGGTTGTGTAAGTACTTCCACCCAAACGGTTACAGTTTTAGCCCGACCTAATGTAAGCATTGCTGGTGACGATGGTGATGGAGATACTTTTTGGTGTTTAGCACCGATCGATACAAATACGAATGATGTTGTTACATTTTTTAATTTAACCACAGGTGGAGTTTCTTATAGTTGGAATTTTGGAGATGGAAGTCCTGTTTTTAATACAGGTTCCACAGCAAGTTTTACGCATACTTATACCGCATACGGAACTTACACGGTTACCATGACAGCAACCGGTGCAAATGGTTGTACCAATAGTGCAACGCTTACAGTTGTGTTCGATAAGTTTGTTGCGGCATCATTTACCGTTCCCTTGGCCCAGTTTTCAGGTTGTGCTCCGCATACGGTAACACCCTTGAATGCATCTCAAAATGCAGATACCTATGTTTGGAATTTTGGTGATGGAACACCATCGGTAACCACTACAAGTTTTATAGCTCCCACCCACGTATATGCAACAGGTGGATCATATACTATCTCATTACAAGCAATTAATAGTTGTAACTCTTCAAACTCAACTGTTGGACCGATTGTAATTGTAGGTGCACCTATCATAAATTTTACAGCGACCCCTGTATTAGGCTGCGCCCCACAAACAGTTAATTTTGGAAATACAACAACGGGAGCTTCACCTATCAACAATTACTATTGGGATTTTGGAAATGGAAATACTTTAAATGGTGTAAAATTTCCTCCACCACAAGTTTACGGAGTGGGAACATGGACCATCATGTTGATTTCGGGTAACGCATGTGGCACCGATACTATGTATAGAACAATTGTTGTTGATACTGTTCCAACTGCAATTATTACTGTGAATCCAACAATTGGATGCACTCCGCTTACTGTTTCTACTGTTAATAATTCTATTGGAGGGAATCTTACTTATCAATGGTTTATTGATGGAATTCTAACTTATACAAGTATTAATATTCCGAACCAGGTATTTACTGCTCCTGGCGGAACTACCCCGGTGAACCATACAATTCGATTACAAGTAACCAACGGTTGTGGATTTGATGATAGCTTGGTTACGATTACCGTCCATCCATTGGTGGTTGCCAACCTTACTCCTATCACTTCAATTATATGTGCCGGAAGTTCCGTAACATTTACTCAAAACTCACAAGGAACAAACCTAACCTATCTCTGGGATTTTGGAAATGGAAATACATCAACAAGTGCTACTCCACCTGCGCAAGCATATCCAACAGCTGGAACTTTTCCGGTTTCATTAATTGTTACGGGCTTTTGTGGAAGTGATACTGCTTTTGGAACAGTAACTGTCAATCCAATTCCTGCGGCACCAGCAGTTTTAGGAGATACCATTTGTGCAGGAACCTCAACAACATTAACAGCAACAGCACCAGGTGGAACTTATCAATGGTATGATCTTCCTATTGGAGGTACATTGCTACAAACGGGTGCATCATACACAACTCCTGTTTTAGGAGCGACTACAACTTATTATGTTCAAACAACAGTACTAGGGTGTGTTAGTGCAAGAACCCCTGTTACTGTAACTGTAAATATTGCACCTGTTGCACCCACCGTTTTAGGAACTATTATTTGTGCAGGTAACACTGCCACATTATCTGCAACTGCTCCTGGAGGATTTTATCAATGGTTCAATTCACCAGTTGGTGGTTTACTTCTTGATACAGGAGTTACGATTACAACTCCACCATTAATTACCACAACAACTTATTATGTTTCTTCAACTGTAGGTGGATGTACGGGTCCAAGAACTCCTGTTACCGTTACAGTAAATCCTATTCCTGCGGTACCAACTGCTCCGGGAACCAGTATTTGTACAGGTAATACAGCAACATTAAATGCAACTGCGCCGGGTGGAACTTACGAATGGTTTGATCTTGCTGTTGCAGGAACTTTATTGCAAACAGGAGCATCTTATACAACACCGGTTTTAACGACAACCACAACTTATTATGTTCAAACAACAGTTGCGGGTTGTACGAGTGCACGAACTGCTGTAACGGTTACTGTAAATCCAATTCCAGTTGCCGATTTTACTCCGAGTGATACCACTGGTTGTCAGGGAATACTGGTAAGTTTCAATAATAATTCAACGTTGGGAGGAACTTATGCATGGACATTTGCAGGTGGTACTCCGGCAACATCTGCATTATATACTCCACCTAATATTACTTTCAATACTTCAGGTTCTAATATGGTGCATTTGGTAGTGAATGTCTTAGGTTGTATTAATCATGATACTGCATTTATAAATATTGCACCATTGCCAACTCCTGCATTTACAGTTTTACCGAATGCAGGTTGTTCTCCAGTATTGAGCACCATTAATAATACAAGTGGAATAGTTGCAGGAGATGTTTGTGCATGGACACTTGGAAATGGAAATACCAGTGCAGCATTTAACCCGGCGCCACAAAATTATACCAACACAGGAACATCGATTGATAGTATTTATAATATCAAATTGGTAATTACAGGCGCAAATGGTTGTAAGGATAGTATTACGCATTCTGTTACCGTTCATCCAAATCCAGTAGCATCATTTACGCCGAGCATTGATACTATTTGTGCAGGAACAAATATTGTTTTCTCAAATGCATCTGTGGGAAGTAGTTCTTATGCATGGAATTTTGGAGACGCAGGAACCAGTGCATTGATTAATCCAAATCATACTTATCCATCTCCCGGAAATTATACAGTGCAACTAATTTCAAGTACCGCATTTGCTTGTGCAGATACTACGTTTCAATTAATTGTTGTAGATACTGTTCCAGTTGCTGGATTTACCAATTCAACAGAATGTTTAGGATTCGCTACTCAATTTACCAATACTTCTTTAGGAAGCAGCGTTACCTGGAGTTGGAATTTTGGAGATGGATCTCCTCTTGGAACTACTCCTAATCCAACGCATAGTTATACATCCAACGGAACTTATAATGTTGTTTTAACGGTTACCAATTCTTTTGGATGTACAAACTCGATTACACATTCGGTGATTGTAAATCCTGTTCCTGTTGCAAATTTTACAAATAGCACTGCATGTTTTGGAACGGCAACTATGTTTACTGATATTACCAGTGGTGCACCTATCAATTGGATTTGGAATTTTGGTGATGCTACTCCAACATCGAACACGCAAAACCCTACACATACTTATGCAACTGCCGGAACTTACGTAGTTACTCTTGTTGTCTTTGGTGGTGCAGGATGTTCCGATACCATACAACATAACGTGATCGTAAATCCGGTTCCTACTTCCAGCTTTACGTTTACTTCCGTTTGTGCAACTGATACTACATTCTTTAATAGCACTTCTACGGGAGCTCCCAACACCTTCCTATGGAATTTTGGAGACGGGTTTACCAACAATACAAATAATCCGACACCAATTCATAATTATGCATTGGCGGGAACTTATAACGTAGTTCTTACAACAGGATATTCTGCAACTGGTTGTACAAATTCAATTACAGTTGCAGTTGTTTCATATCCAAGAACAGTTCCGAATTTTACAAGCACAACTCCTTGTTTAAATGCAGCAACATCTTTTAATGATCTTACAACAAATACTCCAATTATATGGACATGGGATTTTGGTGATGCAACACCAAGCAGTGGAACACAAAACCCTACGCATACTTATGCTGCATCCGGAACTTATCCTGTAATTCTTACAACAGAAAATGTTTTTGGTTGTGTGGATGTGTTTACGATTAATACAGTTGTAAATCCATTACCTGTTGCCGCATTTGATTTCGATACCATTTGTTTAAATACGACAACTACGTTAACTGATCAATCCACTTCGGCGGTCGGTTGGAATTGGGATTTTGGCGATGGAGGAGTATCCGCTTCCAATTCTCCAACACATTTATATGCATCAGCCGGAACTTTCAATGTAAGATTAATAGTTACCAATGTATTTGGTTGCGTTGATACTATTTTTCATTCTATCATTGTAAATCCGAATCCCGTATCATTATATACGGCGACAACTGCTTGTCATACTTATCCAACATTCTTTACGGATCTTTCAACAGGTCCGGTAACATGGAGTTGGGATTTCGGAGATACTTCTCCATTTGATGCAACACAATCTCCTCAACATTTATATGCAAACCCAGGAAATTACAACGTTGATCTTTTAGTAACGAATATTTTTGGTTGTACAAATTTATCTACTCAAGCAATAACTGTTCTACCACAACCGCAAGCAAATTTTACGTTTAGTACGGTTTGTGCAGGACAGTCAGTTACATTTACTGATCAAACTGTAGGTGCAGCTATGACAAGTTGGACATGGGATTTCGGAGACGGAACTCCGGGAAGTTCTTTACAGAATCCAAACCACATGTACACTACAGGAGGTAATTATAATACTATATTGATCTCACAAAATTCAGCAGGTTGTGCTGATACAATTGTTATTCCTGTTGTGGTAAATTCGGTTCCTGTCCCATTGTTTGCAGCAACAACTACATGCCAAGGAAATTTTACTTCGTTTACCGATCTTTCTACGGATGTTGTTACTATTTCAAATTGGTTCTATGATTTTGATGATGGAAACAATTCATTGTCACAAAACCCAAATTATATTTTCCTCGCTGCAGGAATTTACAATGTATCGCTAACCGTTACAAATATTAATGGTTGTGACAGTACATTTATTTTACCAGTAGTGGTAAATATTGTTCCTGTTGCTAATTATGTAGCAGATACAGTTTGTATTGGAACACCAACATCATTCACTGATTTATCAACTGGACTACCGAATTCATGGACTTGGGATTTCGGAGATGGAAATACAAGTGTTATTGGTCCTAGCGAAACGCATACTTATTTAACCCCTGGATCTTTCCTTACATCATTAACTGTTTCAAACGGACCGGGGTGTTCTGATCAAACATTTAGAGTTGTACAGGTTATTGCGGATGTGGCAGCAGATATCAATGCTCCCAACGCAGCATGTTTAAATTCTACAGTTACTATTAATGATGCGTCTACAATTACATCTGGTTTTATTGCCAGTAGCAGTTGGGATTTTGGTGATGGTTCTCCGCTAGTAAATGCATTAAATACTACACATACTTATACAAGTACAGGAACATTTATTATTACTCATTTTGTTTCTTCCAATGGTGGATGTGTAAGTACTGCAATTGATACGATTGTAATTAACCCATTACCTATTGCTGATTTTACAACAGCGAACACATGTCAGATCCAACCTTCTAATTTTACTGATATTTCCACCGGACCTGCCGTAACATGGAATTGGGATTTTGGAGATGCAGGAACTGATAATGTCCAAAACCCATCACATGTTTATTCAACATTTGGAAATTACAATGTTACTTTAATCATTACAGATGCTAATGGTTGTGGTGATACAGTTATAAATCCGGTAACAGTTTACGGTCAGCCTACGGCTTCATTTACAAACAATATAGTTTGTTGGGGGAATACAACTACGTTTAACAATACTTCATCAACACCAGATGGAACAATTATTTCAACGGCATGGGATTTTGGTGACGGAGCAAATTCAGGAATTTACGATCCAACACATACTTTCCAAACTTTGAATGATACATTTACGGTGAGTTTAATTATTACCACTAGTTTAGGTTGTATTGATACCGTCACTCAATTAGCAGTAACCCTACCGATTATTGATTTCAATTTTGGACCAACCGTAGCTTCGGGTTGTGAGGATTTTACTTCGGCATTTAATGATCTTTCTACCGTACTGGGCGGAACTATTGTAAACTACTTATGGGATTTTGGCGACAGTAATAATACATATACCGCAAACCCAGCACATACATATTATGATGCAGGAACTTATACTGTGGTTCTTACTTTAACATCGAGCTATGGATGTACCCAAACAGATACTTTAAATTATCCTGTAATAGTATATCCTCGTCCGGTTGCGGAATTTACTGCTGATCCGTTGTTCATTGCATCTATCTTTACACCCACTATTAATTTCATTAATCAGTCTACAGGTTCAACGGCTTGGGATTGGAACTTTGGAAATAACAATTCAAGTGTAGATCAAGATCCCGTTTACATTTATCCTGACACGGGAACATATCTGGTAACGTTAATTGCATACAATCAATTTGGTTGTACTGATACAGTTTGGCATCCTGTAAATATTCATGGCGAACAATCTATCTTTATTCCAAATGCTTTCTCACCGAATGGAACAGAGTTAAATGAGATTTGGTTCCCAGTAATGCACGGATTTAAACAATACAGTTGCAGTATTTACGATCGTTGGGGATTAGAGATATTCTTTACGGAGGATCAAGCACAAGGATGGAATGGAATCTTTGATGATAAGCCACTAGCCCAAGATGTTTATACTTACAAGATTTTCGTTGTGGATATGATGGATAATGCGTACACTTATTTCGGCAGAATTACATTGTTGAGATAGTTTTATTTTCTGAATCCGTCTTTGTTATATTCCCTTTTTTCGTCAAAGTAATATATTACCAAAGGGTCCTTGGTCCAGTCAACACTTTCTATGAGCATATAACCTAATTGGAGAGAAGAAGTCCGAATACTGAACTTTATTTTCTTTCCATTAATATTTAGGTAAATCATTTTTTTTCCTGCAATATCTGATTCATCAAATTTAAAAACAGGAGGAACATATACCGGATATTTTATTCTAATGGGTGGACCGTATTCAACATCATCCGGTCGTTCAGTTTCAACATACCAGGTTCCGAATAAAGAAGGAAAATAAACGGTATCTTTTAATAATTGATCAATGATATTTTGATCGAAAGTATCTCGTACATAATAATGAAAACCTCCGGTCCACCGATTCATATTACGAATAACTAGTGTGTCATTTTGAAACCAAGCATTACATCTCGTATTCCAATCTGAATTTACTTCGAATAATTGGGTTCCGTAAAATTGATTAGGGTATTCGAAATACCAAATGGAATCATTTGATAATCGAATGTTATTATTTGGAAGATCAGGTTCATAATACTCCTCCATCATATTTCGATCCCGTTTTACACATTTCCAATCACCTTCCATTTCTGCCCGGGCTGCAAGTCTCCTGTTTCTTGTTACCGCATCTTTGAGAATGAATTTAAACGGAACTATATAAGACGTGATTCTGCTACTGGGTGGAAACTTGGGCATGAGTTCTAAAACCCTTAAAACTTCCTGATTTAAGGTGTCATATCCCTTTCGAAGAAATTCAATATTAGTTATGGAGCCATTAGTTTCAACATTAAATATCGCATACTGAGTGTAGGTTATTCCCATGTCAACGCAAAATTGGGGATAGCTAATATTATTCGCCATGAATAAAGTTATCGGATCAGGATATCCGTCAATCGTAACAGTTGGATGTACAGAGGTATCAACGACTGATGCATAATGATTTGAATATATATTACTAACGGGTATTGGTTCGGGAGAATATCCTGTAATAATTATTCTTGGCAGGGTAATGGTGTCTTGTGAAAAGCCAGAAATAGGGATAAAAAAAAATAGAACATGGAATATTCGTCGCATTAATTTTTAGGATAAGGTCTTTTAAATTTCAATGGAGCGCCTTCCCATGTAATTGCATTTCCAGATGCATCCATTAAACTAAATTCTACTTCGAAGTTGGTTCCTTTTTCCAGATAAAATTCACCTGAACACATTCCGTGACCGATGCTAATAATATTTTCATCGGGTTTTAAGTAATAACTTGATTCAGTCCCATTTTTAATATCATTTACTTTTGCTTTAATTAGATACTCTGAAACATCCTCAACACCAAAAGTAAAGTTTACGGCCACTGCAGGACCGCATCCATATTCAACATAGTTGTTATCTTTATAAACTGGTAAATTTGTCCATGAAGGAACTTCAGTATCCTTACCATCTATTACTTCCCAGATAATTTTTTCATATTTACTTGTTTTGGAGTTATACCTATTCAATAAATGACTCACATTCTCAACACCGTCAATAACGAGTTCATATTTTTTTCCTGCACTTAAGTTTGTTTCGGGTTTAAGAATCACTTGAGTAAGATTAAATTGACCATAGCAGATTTCGATTGGGTTTAATTTAATTTTTTGCGTTCCTGATACTAAATAAGCTTTACAATCAGATTTCAACATGGTTTCCTGGCTTTGCCCATAAGCATCAATCACGATCAATGAATTTTCTAGAATTTTATTTTTAGAAGGCCAGAAGTATAAAGCTTCAGACATGCAGTCGCACCATACATTCCCTACAGTTAGAGCATAAAGGATAAAAAGAGTTGTTTTCTTCATGAGTTATTTATCAGACGGTTTCGTAGAAATACAACTGAATTAAACTTTGGTTCAACGACCAATCTACCTTAAACTGTTTATATTCAAACGAAGGTATGGTTTAGTTCTTCTGGAAGATCTTTTGCCAGAAGTTTTTTTTATCATCAGCTACATAACCCTTGCAGTAGCATCCTGATTCTATGAACTTTCTACCTCTTGAAGTGATTTTGTAAAATCCTACTCCATCAGGAGATGAAGTGATCAATCCTTCATCTATTAATCTTTTCATGGGAGGACCTTCGGGTATAGATCCTGTGTTTTGTTTAAGAATATCTTCTGTAATCTTAAATAGAGATGCTGATTTGGGATAAGCCTTATTCAGTTCGTTCAGCATTTTGTTTTGTAATTCGTCCAGGGTCATGGTTGGTTGGTTTTACCTGTTAGATTTTACGTTGAATTCAATTAATTATACACTACAAATTTAATGGGATAAACTTCCATTTCTAGTGTTTAGTTTCGTGTTTGGGATGAAATACCTATTAATAGGGATGAACTGCGGAAGGGTAAGATTGAAAGTTTAAGGTTTAAAGCAGCGATTCAATAAATCACCTTATCGCTTTTTATATGCTCGCTTACTATCTTGATAGTTCTGTTCTTAATATCTACCTGAATGATCGCAGATTCTATACCCATATATTTCCATTGGAAGGTAAATACATCTCCGTATTGCACTGCATTGGGACCAGCAATCTGTTCCTCAAGTGGCCATGAATCAGACTCTCCCTTTTTTAAACTTATAGGGTCTCCAAAAAGCCCGTTGCTCAAGGACATTTGCATAGCATCATATCCATTAATATAAATTTTCAAACCTCCCGTTTGTCTATATCTGGCAGTTTGAATATCCGGAATCAAATGAGAGCTATTGTTTTTGATTGTTAGTGTAAATTGCACCGCATCCTGTTCTTCTTTCTGGTCATGGTATTTGAAACGTGTAAAAACCGCTTTATGTTCAACCACAATAGAATCTTTATCAATTATGTATTTTCTTGTAACCCATCTTGCCGAACTTTGGGAGAAAGAAGGGATCAATACTATGATTGCCAGTATGAAAAAGGAAATACGTTTCATGCTAATAGGATTTGTTTGGGTAGTTACACGTAAATTGAAGAATGGTTCATAATAACAAAGCGATTCTCTTCTCAATACTCGCTTTCTCCGTCTCCGTCATTGCTAATTCCATTGCCTTCGTTAAGTGTGATTTCACCTTAGCTGAATCTATTTCATCATAAAGATTCGCCAATAACAAATGATATAAATGATTTGTATCAAGATGTAACTTTTCAGCTTCTGCTATGGCTTCTTTTTTACTATTGGCCTTTGACAATGCATAGGTACGATTCAAAGCTGCCATTGGAGAGTATTCCAGGTGTAAAAGTTTATTGTACAACTGCAATATACTTTCCCATTTCTCATTCGTGTCAGTCTTATTTGTATGCCAGTAGGCAATGGCTGCTTCTAGATGATATTTAGACAATTTGTTTCCTGCATAAGCCAGATTCAAATCCATAATCCCTTTTTCAATTAACTCCACGTTCCATAAATTTTCATCCTGGTCGTCATATAAAACCATCTCTCCCTGAGAATTGGTTCTCGCTTCAAATCTGGAAGAATGAAAACACATCAACGACATTAATGCTTCCACTTCTCGGGTATTAGTCATTTCATTATCAGCCAGCATAAGAGTTAATCGCATGGCTTCAATACAAAGATCCTTTCGGAGAATAATATTTTGCGATGTAGAGTAGTAGCCTTCGCTGAATAAAAGATAAAGCGTAGTTAATACCGTTTCTAATCTACAATTGATCTCTGTTTTATCAGGAAGTTCCATTTTGATATTCTCCGTCCGTAATTTTTCCTTCGCACGGGTTAATCTTTTATAAATGGAATCTCTATTGGTTAAAAATGCATCCGCAATTTCGTTGACACCAAATCCGCACAGGATATTTAATGACAATCCTACCTGAGATTCAACAGGAATGCTTGGGTGACAAACCGCAAACATCATTTGAAGCTGACTATTCGTAATGTTCGTATTGGAAAGATCTATTTCTGCTTCCTCTTCATGAGTTTCGTTTTTTTTTAATTCAACCGAAACTTTTTGATTGAAAACAGCCTGATGTTTTAAAAAATCTTTTGCTTTGTTTTTTGCAACGGTATATAACCAAGCGGTTGGGTTTTGTGGTAATCCTTGTAGACCCCAGGTTTCTGCAGCTTGTAAAAACGTATCGCTTACAATATCTTCGGCAGTTTCTATGTACTCAATACCAAATAACTTACAGAGTACAGATGTAATCTTGCTATATTCTGTCCTGAATAAATGTGGTATGAGGTCTGCGTCCTGCATAAAAAAAGAGGCGCCGAAGGCGCCTCAAAGTTTCTCAAAGAATTAATTTTCCATTGGAATAATAGCTCGTACTTCTACCGAACCACCTACATGTAAAATAGGACATCCTTTCGACATTTCAGTTGCTTCTTCCAGGCTATTGGCTTTTACAATCGTGTATCCACCCAACACTTCCTTTATCTCAACGAAAGGTCCGTTGGTAATAAGGTTGTTTGGCTTTACAACATTCCCATCTGATTCTAATCTGCTCCCTGCGGTAACCAATTTATTTTGTGCAGCAATTCCACCAATCCAATCCTGCCATGGTTTCATCATCGCTTGTATTTCTTCGGGTGACATTTGTACATCATCACCGCCAGCTTCTCTTCTAAAGATCAATAAAAAGTCTTTACTCATAATTTTTGTTTTTAAAGTTTTCGTGAGCTCACCTCGGCTTAGCCGAGGTTCGGTTCATAATATTTCTTATTTATTTGAATGTAGCGCTACTGTATTTCCCTCCGAATCTACGAAAATTGCCATATATCCAATCTCATCGCTGATTTTTGTTTTTGGCAATGCTACTTGTCCACCTGCTTTTTCTACATTAGAAAGGGCATTGGCCAAATCAGGATTCGCATTCAAATACAATTTAGCACCTTCAGTACTTGGTTTATGCATTTCACCTTGTACCAAACTTCCTGATACTTTTCCGTTCATGTTTTCAGATGGAAAAAATGCCATTTGCATTCCCATTTGTTCTGTTTGTGGCATTTCAATACCAAATATAGTTTCGTAGATTTTTTTAGCTCTTGTAATATCAGATACTGAAATCTCGAACCAGTTGATTGAATTGTCTGTTGCTTTCATCTTTTTAATTTTTTGTTGTTTTATACCACCAATATCGATTGGGGGAGGTGGGATTTGACAAGCTTAATGAAATAAATTTTACATTAAAGATAAGATGCTGATTTATAGAATGATATTTTTAAAAAAGCAAGAGGCAATAAGCAATACATTTTTATAATATTTGCCCTTTGCCTATTGAAAAGGGCTAGCTCATGAACCCACAAGGTCACGGACATAAAAAACTTAGTCGTACAGGTAAGGTTCGGTAGAATAGATAAAGTTCAGTGTACTATCAGAAGAATTTAAGCTCATTCCTATCCATAGTGTTTGATGCAGATCGAAATGTTCTGTATAAATAAAGCCATTGTTCACATTCACTTTTATTTCGTGGTTGCCATAAGGTTGTGTGGTGGAATCAACATCTGCAATACCCAGAAGATTATTGGTATTAACGGAATCATTGTGATAAACCTGCACGCCGTCGATATCTATTTGAACATCATCGTAGTTAAATCCACCCTGGATATGTAAATATGCTTTTTGTGGATCGTGATTAATTTCTTCAGTATGGCATGAAGACATAATGAGAACAACTACAGTGATGAGGGCTAATATTCTTATCGGTTTCATATTTAATTGTATCAGTTATCCTTTTAGACAACATTATTCTAAAAACGCTGCATATCTTGAATTCTATCCGGAGATCAAATTAGAAGGCATCGTTGAACCTACGCAAATAGCAGAACCAATGATAAACATCACAGTTATTATTAACAGTTCTTTTTTAGGATTAAAGTATCTGGCATCTGCAGGTTTAGCAGGGTTATAGCTAACCTTAATATTTTCACCGATTGGAATATTAATCGTTTTTCCAACCAATACCAGTGCTTCATGGTCTTGCCCATTTACATTGATTATTATTTTTGCATGTTTTTGATTTCCACCAAATCCAAACAAATCGGTTTTTACTTTTTGGAAAATATATTCTTTAATGGGAAGTTCAGCTTTTGGTCTGCCTTAGGCAATTAAAAACTTAATGAACATCATGATTGAGATCACGATTAATGCAGTTCCACCGAAAAATAGCATAGTAGTTATTTTAATTGATCCAAAGTAAATGCTTTTTTTTGAACTACCGAAGTTATCTCCCTGCCAATTGTTGAATCTGTGACTTATTCTCCTCAAAAGGAATGAATTCTATTTCAAAATGCCCGCCATGGTACTTTTTTAGTTTTTTGATAGACTCGTTACTTGCCATGTATTTATTACCGTCTTTATCAGTTACTATTACATGCGCAATGTTCTTTTTGGAATAGATAAAAGCTGTTCCATTAAATTGAAATACTCCGGGAGTGGTCTCGTCAATTATTTGCGCAAAATCGAATCCTTTTAATCTTTTTCCTTCCGCTACGTAAGCAGGATTAATCATTGTTCTTTGAGGCATCAAATATTTTTGATCGATATTGGTTAGCCCCAGTGTTCTCATGTTCAAGTTGGCATACATTACGTTTGAACCTTGTTGGTTTGTTGAATCCAAGGGGCCATTTACAATCACTGATATGGCACGGTCACGGTACATGATGAAATCTGACATTTTTCTGGTAATGTTGGCGTCAAACTGATCTTCTTTCTTTTTATATAGTTTGTCGTATTTTCTAACAAGTAGTTTTACCAGTTTGGTGCTTTTTTTCTTACCGAAATGCGGATAATAGGGTTGGATCTCAATTTTATTAAATCCTTGTTTTGATTTTAGTTCTACGATAAAGTTTACACCGCCTTCGTAACTAAAGCTAACATCGTTGTATTTTTTATAAGTAAAAAAGTTTTTTCTAAATTCTTTACGGCTTAGATCTGTTGGGATCCACATTCTATTTTCAAATACATGTGCCTCGGGATATCTTTGATAGAAACGATTATTGAAAGTAATCTTATAATAACTTAAAGTGTCGTTTACTTTTATCGCATCCAGAATTGGACGAATAATATTTCTGCCGTTGTATTTCTTTTTAGGAAGAATAACTGTTTTGCTAAAATGACCATTTGAATAATATGGGATACCTCCGATCTCTTCTTTATTATCTATCAGGTTGGTGTATGAAAGATCATAATAACGGTTTTTAAATTTGGTGGAATCACCTTCGTATTTAAAGGTGTTGATTAATGAATCTCTATTGATCCTTTGGTTGAAGATGGATTTGTTTTTATTGTCATCCGTCACTATGGGTAATGATTCAAAAACATCTGATTTGTTTTCTTCCAATGTTCCTAATTCATCCCAATTATTTGAATCTTCATTGAAGCTGTACAAATTGAAACCTGAAGGATCATTTATTACTGTATATAGAATCCCGATGGATTTATCCTTAGCAATTTGAAGTTCTTTGTTGTTTTCATCATAAGCTCTCATTTCATACATTCCATTGGTAATATAAAATACTGTATCCCCGGTATTTTCTATTTCATATAAAGGAAGTTTACTATCTAACATTTCGGCGGTACTGTTCCATTGTCTGTATGTAAAATCTACATAACCTCTATAGATGGCTCCGGTAGAAGTTACAAAAGCATCTTTGGGAATATTGATATACGCACCATCTGTTGTTTTTAAAACGGTAAGTTCATTTGTTTTTAAGATACAGTTATCCTGAGGAACATTTTGAATGGAAAAGAATTCTGCTTTGTTTTTATAGCGTTGTTTAAATTCATTTGGCACAATCAGCTTTTTAGTATCACGGTTTTCATAACTCATGGCATTTACTTCTCCGAAGCCATCCTTAAGAAAGTTGATTGCTTTCTCGGGGTCTACTTCGAGAAAACTTTTATTGATGTATATATTTTGCATCTCATCATCCTTCGCAAATTCTATATAAAATACCTGGTCGCTTTCCTCAATGCAGGTAAATTCAACAAATTTGGATTGGATATTATTTACTGGAATTTTAAATAAGTCAGGAAACGAATCCACATTTAAGGATACATAATCAATGGTTTTCCAATTGATCTTCTCTATGTTTTTAAAATGGGAGGCATTATCGAAACCAATTTAAAGAATGGAAAGATTCTTTAAACTATTCAAAACACTTTCGGATGGTTCATCCTGAAAACGAATCGAGAGTTCGGTCAGTGGTTGTTTAGTTAATATGATAATGATGTTTTCAAAATCTGAAGTTGGTAAAGGATACTCAATATAAAGTTCGGTTATTTCTAATCCCTTCTGAGTTTTAGCGGGGTGATATTAATATGTGGTGGAAATGGGAAAAGGTAACCCGATAGATTTATTTACTCACTTTTTGAATTTAATATTACCTCATTTCTTCGCAATACCGGATCTCAGCGGAAGCGGGGATGATGGTTGTATATTACAAGTAGTTTCGGCCAAAATATTTGGCCGAAACTACTTGTAATAATTAAGGGGTCATCCCATCTTCAGATGGGATCTCAAGCTACGAAGTAGAAATAAAAGGTTTAACCTATTGTAATAAATATCATAACTTTATTTAATTCTTGGCACCATGTTTCTTATTTAAAAGTAGGCCGCAGCCCCGATAACAGCAAGTAGCCCACAGGCTTGGCGCAGCCAAGACGAGGACTACTGCGAAGAGCGGGAAATGTCTGCCCAAGCCTTATGAAAAGGCCTGACGAAAGGCAAATTGACAAACGACGAAAGACTGACTACTGGGATCTTCCGTCAACTTGCACCATATCCACCACATCCATGACGAAGCTTTGCTTGTTAGGATACTACCTCAAGCGTCAGCATTCATGGTGGATGACGACAGCTAAGAAAAGGAATTTCGAAATGGTTGATGGCGTCTTCGTCATTCCCTGTGTCCCGATTGCCATCGGGAGCTGGGGGACCCGGGTCATTTAATGGAAAATGCCAAGTACCACAAAAAGATTTATCTTTGACTCCCTTATAACACGAAAATAAAATGTACAGATCACATACTTGCGGAGAATTGCGAATTACAAATGTTGGAAATGAAGTTACACTGGCCGGGTGGGTGCAAAAAAGCCGTGACCTGGGTGGGATGACCTTTGTTGATCTTCGTGATAGATATGGAATTACTCAGCTTGCCTTTAATATGGAGAACGATTTTATGCTGGCTGATCAAGCTCGTAAACTGGGTCGTGAATTTGTGATTATGGTAAAGGGAAAAGTAGCTGAACGTTCTGCAAAAAATAATAAAATGGAAACAGGTGATATTGAAATCATCGTTACCGAATTACATGTATTGAATGCTTCTGATACTCCTCCCTTTACCATTGAAGAAAATACTGATGGCGGCGAGGAGTTGAGAATGAAATATCGTTACTTGGATTTGCGGAGAAAACCTTTGCAGAATAATTTATGGCTGAGACATAAAGCAGCTTTGGAAACCAGAAATTATTTAAGCGGTTTGGGTTTTATGGAAATTGAAACTCCTTTCCTTATTAAATCTACTCCTGAAGGAGCCCGCGACTTCGTTGTACCAAGTCGTGTGCATCATGGAGAATTTTATGCGTTGCCACAGAGTCCGCAAACCTTTAAACAATTGTTGATGGTGAGTGGTTACGATCGTTATTTCCAAATTGTTCGTTGTTTTAGAGATGAGGATTTACGTGCTGATCGTCAGCCTGAGTTTACTCAAATAGATTGTGAAATGGCTTTTGTAGAGCGTGAAGATATTTTGCAAACTTTCGAGGGTTTACTAAAACATGTTTTGAAAAATGTAAGAGGGATTGAGATTAGCGAAGTGCCACGCATGAGCTACGACGATGCCATGAAATATTATGGTAGCGATAAGCCTGATATTCGTTTCGACATGAAATTTGAAGAGATTACCGAGATTGCGAAAGGAAAAGGTTTTGCGATTTTCGATCAGGCTGAAATTGTTGCAGGTATTTGCGCTAAAGGTGCAGCTTCTTACACTCGTAAACAATTGGATGAATTAACGGAGTTTGTAAAGCGTCCGCAGATTGGTGCAAAGGGTTTGATTTATGCTCGTGTAAATGTAGATGGTTCTGTAAAATCATCAGTAGATAAATTTTATACAGAAGAGCATTTAAAAGATTGGGCACGCCAATTAGGAGCCGAAAAAGGAGATTTGATCCTTGTAATGGCTGGAGATACTGACAAAACCCGTAAACAATTGAACGAACTTCGTTTGGAAATGGGAAATCAACTTGGATTAAGAAACAAGGATGATTTTAAACCTTTATGGGTTTTGGATTTTCCTATGTTTGAATTTATAGAAGAGGATAATCGTTGGTATGCTATGCACCATCCATTTACTTCTCCAAATGCAGAGCATATTGATGCAATGATGAACAACGAACTTGGTAGAGTTAAAGCCAACGCCTATGATCTTGTTTTAAATGGTACTGAAGTAGCAGGAGGTTCAATACGAATTTTCAATAAAAATTTACAGGCAAAAGTTTTTGAAGTTTTAGGTTTTACCAAAGAAGATGCTCAGGAAAAATTCGGGTTCTTAATGAATGCATTTGAATTTGGTGCACCACCACATGGTGGAATTGCATTTGGGTTCGATCGTTTATGTTCATTGATGGGTGGATCTGATTCTATTCGTGACTTTATTGCTTTCCCGAAAAACAATGCAGGGAAAGATATGATGATTGATAGTCCAAGCCATATTGATGATGTGCAATTGAAGGAATTGGGGTTGCAGGTGAAGAACGAAAAGTTTTAATTGCTGAGGCGAAGAAAAGGTTTCCCACAGAGCTCGCTGATTTTTTTTATTCCCACAGATTCCACTGATAATGGTGACGTCGCGGCGTACCCGACGGCTACTAAATCTCACCGAAAGGCTCGCAAGCGAGCCTGAGAACAAATTTAATTCGTATTAATTAATCTGTGAAATCCGTGGGAGAAAAAACGAATTCTTGCCAAGAAAACATTCAACTCATCTGGAGTTGTGTTTTATTATAAAATTATATTTCAATAGACATTTGACCTCTCTGAGGTCATTTTTGCAGTAAGAGAGCTCCAGAGGAGTTCTAATGTCTATAGACGAAATGCCACCCACAAGAAAACAACTCCGGAGGAGTTGAATGTACAGATGCTATTCGCATTCTCTCCCGAAAAAAATAAACGTTTGTTTCTATGAACATTGGATCTTTCGGAGGTACTAGCGGAAGCTGGAATAGTCTAAAATATTTTCTGGTTTTTGAAGGTTTTCGTTTGCAGATACCGAAAAGCCTTCGCTTTTATTTTTAGGATTTGTAAACGTGTATCCTCAAATATCTTAAAAGCTAAAAAGGTTCGACCACGCAAGTTGATCGAACCTTTCTACAAATCTTTTAGACTCTAATTACGCCTGCGGCACAGAATCTGCATATTTCTCTTTGTCGTATAAACCTTCTTTTAGTTTATGCGCAACATCTGCAAATGCTTTGATTGTATATTCAACATCTTCCATTGTATGAACCGCTGTTGGGATTAACCGTAAAATGATGATTCCTTTTGGAATTACAGGATACAATACTGCCGAACAGAAAATTCCATATTTCTCACGAATGTCGTACACAACTTGTGATGCTTCTTGAGGATTTCCAGTTAATATAACAGGGGTAACTGGTGAAGTTGTATTACCAATATTCAATCCTACATTTCTTAATCCGGTTTGTAATGCATTTACTATTTTCCAAAGATTTTCTTTTAACTCCGGACGGGTACGCATCATATCCAACCTTTTTAATCCACCAATTACCAATGGCATTGGCAACGATTTTGCAAAGATCTGTGAACGGGTATTATATCTTAAGAAATCCATTACCTCGGCTTCTCCTGCAATAAATCCTCCGATGCTTGCAAATGATTTTGCAAATGTTCCGAAGTAAACATCAATGTCTTTTTGAACTCCCTGTTCCTGACCTGTTCCTCCTAAATTATGACCCATGGTACCAATACCATGTGCATCATCAACCAACAAACGGAAATTATATTTCTTTTTTAGTTCAGCTATACCTTTTAAATTTCCCTGAGCACCTGACATCCCAAATACACCTTCAGTAACAACCATAATTCCTCCTCCAGTTTGGTCAGCCACATGTTTAGCATGGTTTAACTGTTTCTCAAGGCTTTCCATATCGTTGTGTTTGTAAACAAAACGTTTTCCGGCATGTAAACGAGCACCATCCACCAGACAGGCATGTGATTCGGCATCGTATACCAATACATCATGACGACCCAATAAGGCATCAACAACCGACATGATTCCCTGGTATCCGTAGTTCAACAACATTCCGGCAGGCTTCTCAACGAACTTTGCTAATTCTTGCTCAAATTGCTCATGATACCTCGATTCTCCCGTCATCATACGAGCACCCATAGGATAACTCAATCCCCATTCAGCAGTGGCATCAGTATCAACTTTGCGTATTTCAGGGTGATTGGCCAGGCCTAGATAGTTATTTAAACTCCAGGTCAATACCTCACGTCCCTGGAATTTCATACGTGGGGCTATCTCTCCATCTAACTTAGGAAATGCATAATAACCATGCGCTACTTTAGCATACTGACCGAGAGGTCCAGGATTTTTAAGTATTTTATCGAATACGTCACCCATAAATTCAAGTAATTAATACTAATTTTGCGCAAATTTAGCAGTTACAAAACATCTTTTACGTTTTTCTGAAATGTAATTTTAACAAAGAAAGTTCAAAACCGCCAGAAGGCCTTGTATAATTTAATTAGGTTTATGTCGTTGTTAGCTTGCTAAGTATAAAAGGAATGAAGCAAAGACTGGTATATATTATCATAGGGATCCTCGCCCTTAGCTCCTGTAGTGAGTATCAACAGATATTGAAAAGTACTGATCGTCAGGCCAAGTTTGACTATGCTATGAAGATGTATGAGAAGAAGAAATATGGCCGGGCAGTAGGTGTTTTTGAGGAGTTGTATACAACCAGCCGGGGAGATGTGAATGCAGAGAATATCCATTACTACTTCGCTAAAAGCTATTATGGAGCAGGTGATTATCTGTTAAGCAGCTATTTCTTTGAGGATTTTCTATACAAATTCTCCAACAGTAAATACATTGAGGATGCGGCTTATTATAATGCCATGTGCTATTATAAAGATTCTCCGGATAACCCATTGGACCAAACCAGCACCTATAAAGCCATTGAACAGCTACAGCTATTTGTTGACAGATATCCACAAAGTACACTGGTAGCCCAATGCAATCAGCGTATTGAGGAATTAAGAGAAAAGCTGGAAAGCAAAGCATTTAGAGTGGCATTTCAGTACTACCGTATGGAATACTACCAGGCCTCATGTGTAGCTTTCACCTTGTTACTCAAGGACTTCCCAGATACAGATCGTAGAAGCAAGATAAGCTATTATATTATTAAGAGTAGTTACGTTTTAGCTATAAACAGTGTAAAAACGAAGAAGGAAGAGCGATTGGCGGGGGTTTCGAAATATTTTGATAAATTTGCAAGCGGAATCAAAGACGAGAACGACTTCAAGGAAGCGACCGATTTGAACGATAAAGCGAAAGTTCTTTTTAAGGAAGCAAGAGGGTTGAGAGAAGCGGCTGAAAAAGCCAAAAATAAAAAGGCTATAGCAGTGGGTGACAAAATTGAGTACAAAAAGAAACCTGGAATTGTAGTTTCTTTAGTAAATGAACAGTTTGTAATGATAAAGCTGGATAATGAAACAGAGAATATTAAGGTTAACCACCTGAAGCTTGTGAAAACTAATTAACAGGATTAAATAGAAATAATATCATGAACTGAGGTTCATCAAAGCATTTTAAAAGTAAAAACTATGAGTAATTATAAGAAAGTAAACGCCGAACTAACTACTATTACCAGAGATACTGCGAAGTTGGAAGCTGTAACCGGAAATTTGTATGAAGCTATTTCCGTAATTGGCAAAAGAGCAAATCAGATAGCTGGTACCATGAAAGAAGAACTTACTGGTAAATTAGAAGAGTTTGGTTCTCATTCTGATAGTTTGGAAGAAGTATTTGAAAATCGTGAGCAAATTGAAATCTCTCGTCACTACGAGAAATTACCAAAACCATCTGCTATTGCATACGAAGAATTTATGACCGATCAGATAGAGTTCATCGGTAATGAGCCAACTGAGGAAACAGAGAATTAATATTCTTTCTTACCCAACAAACATGTTACAAGGCAAAAAAGTATTGGTAGGAGTTTCGGGCGGAATTGCCGCTTATAAAATTCCTTACCTGGTTAGACTTTTGATAAAAGCCAGAGCTGAAGTAAAAGTTGTGATGACTCCTTCAGCATCTGATTTTGTTACACCTTTAACTTTGGCCACAGTAAGTAAAAACCCCATTATTTCAGAGTTTTTTCATTCGGAAACGGGTGAATGGTATAACCATGTTGAGTTAGGTCTTTGGGCCGACCTTATGGTGGTAGTTCCCGTAACAGCTAACACATTGGCGAAGATGGCTAACGGGCAAGCCGATAATTTTTTAATGGCTACATACATGTCAGCGAAATGCAAAGTAATGTTTGCACCAGCAATGGATCTTGATATGTATAAACATCCAAGTACCAAGATTAATATTGACAAACTAATTTCCTACGGAAATATTTTGATTCCTGCTACCGCAGGTGAATTAGCCAGTGGATTATCAGGCGAAGGACGTTTGGAAGAACCTGAAAGGATTTTCGATATTATTCGTGATTTTTTTTTGAAAGGTAATTCCCTTACCGGAAAAAAAGTGGTCGTAACCGCAGGTCCAACATTTGAGGCAATTGATCCTGTGCGTTTTATTGGAAACCATTCAAGTGGTAAAATGGGAATTGACATTGCTGATGAATTGGCAAGTCGTGGAGCCGATGTAGTTTTGGTTTGTGGTCCATCAGGGATAGCCAGTAAGAATGGAAAAGTAAAACGAATCAATGTTACATCATCAGACGAAATGTATGATGCAACAACCGAAGAATTTAAAAATGCTGATGCCGCTATATTAGCAGCCGCAGTAGCTGATTATAAGCCAAGGGAATTTTCTGAGCTTAAGATTAAAAAGAAAAGGGACGATATGAAAATCGATCTAATAAAGACCCATGATATATTAGCGGCTCTTGGTGAAAGGAAAAAAGGGGGTCAGGTATTGGTAGGTTTTGCACTTGAAACTAACAATGAATTGGAGAATGCGAAAGAGAAGTTACTTCGTAAGAATCTTGATTTCATTGTGTTGAATTCTTTGAATAATCCTGGTGCAGGATTTAAGCATAATACCAATCAAATTACCATTGTACATAAAGACAATAAAGTGCAGGATTTTGAGTTAAAATCAAAAACAGAAGTTGCAAAAGATATTGTTGATACCCTCACAGAAAAACTGAAACTATGAAAGGATGGTTAGCCATATTTATTTTTTGTGGAGGAATTAGCTCCGCTACCTTTGCTCAGGAATTGAAGTGCAACGTAACCGTTAATAGTAGTCAGATTCCTCAGGTTGAGCAAGACATCTTTGTAGCTATGCAAAAAGGTATTTACGAATTCGTAAATAGTACTGCTTGGACCAGCGATGTATTTGCAGAAAATGAAAAAATAGAAGCAGCCATTCTTATCAATTTAACTGAGCAACTAAAGGATGGTCAGGGACAGGTAATGGCTGATCAATACAAAGGAACCATTTTAGTTCAATCACGTCGCAGAGTTTATAATTCTACTTACGATTGTCAGTTATTGAATTATCAAGATAATAGCTTCACATTTACGTATGCACCCTTCCAGCAATTCTATTATTCGGAAAGTACTTCAATGAGTAATTTAACGGCTGTAATTGCATTTTACTGCTACATGATGATAGGATTAGATTACGATTCATATTCATTAAATGGTGGTGACCAATATTTGAACAAAGCGATGAATATTGTGAACATGTCACAAAACTTACCTGAGCCGGGATGGAAAGCAAGTGAGACCACTAACAGGTATTATATGATCAACGATTATTTGAATCCTGCTTTTAAACCATTGAGAGAATTAGAATACAATTACCATAGACTGGGTTATGATGTGATGGCATCGGATCTAACCGGCGGAAGAAAGATTGTTTTTAATGCACTAAAAACATTGGAAAAAATCTGGAGCCAAAGACCGAATGCATTCTTATTACAAATCTTCTTCAGTACCAAAAGAAATGAGATTATGGATATGCTGAAGGAAACCAAAGCGGTTGATAAAGCTGAGGTTATTCCTATACTAAAAAAGGTTGATCCATCACAGAGCTCTAAATACGATGCTTTAGTGGGAGATCCTCAGATATAGATTTTAATTTCTTCTAAATTTTTTCTCCGGTTGATTTTTTTTTCAAGTTCGCTGCTTTCTTTCGTTGTGGGTGCCTCACGGCTTAGAAATCTCACGAAAAGACTCGCCTGAGTAGTATTAAATATTTGAGATTGTTGAAGTATTTCGTTTAAAGATCCCGAAATGAATTCGGTATGACTATTTAACCGGTTTGTAGATGGTGAACAAAGTTCACCATCTACAAACTCTACCCACCGTCTTCCTGACCTAGTTTTAGGATCTGTAAACGAGAACTTTCTTTTACCTAAAAAGTTTGATGGATTAAAAAACTCACTATATTATCACTATAAGTTCTGCTTGAAAACTTGTCAATCAGTTGAAAACTGATGGTAAGTATTCGGGCAAAACTCAATAGATTTTTTCGTACTTATTTACATTTGTTGAACAATGCTTCAAACCCTCCACATAAAGAATTATGCACTCATCGATGAGTCTCGGATTGAGTTAAACAATGGAATGGTTACCATTACTGGAGAAACCGGTGCAGGTAAATCTATTTTATTGGGCGCATTAGGTTTAATTATTGGTAACAGGGCCGATTCAACGGTACTTCGTGATAAAGAAAACAAATGTATAGTGGAGGTTGTTTTTGATATTCAGAAACTGCATCTCAATGAGTTTTTCGCAGAACACGAGTTAGATTATGATGATATGTGTATCATCCGTCGGGAAATTCTTCCGGGAGGAAAATCAAGGGCATTTGTAAATGACTCTCCCGTTCAATTAAATATTTTAAAATCATTAGGAGAGCTATTGATCGATATTCACTCTCAGCATGAAACTTTACAAATTAGAGATGAAAGTTTCCAGATTGAGACCATCGATCTATTTTCTGAAAATCAATCCTTGTTGGTTGAATATAAAGGTCTGTTAAAACAACTTCGGTCAAATGAGAAGGAATTGATTGATCTAAAGGAAAAAGAATCCAGGATTCGTTCGGAGCATGAATTTATCTCATTTCAGTATACTGAAATGGATCAGGCAAATTTACTAGAAGGAGAGCAAGATAAATTGGAAAATGAGTTGGGTAGGGGAGAACATGCAGAAGAAATTAAGAATGTTACTACCACAGCTATATCCGAAATTTCCGAATCAGAAGATAATCTATTAGGAAGAATCTATTCTATTCGTGGATCGTTGCAGAAAATTGCAGAGTATGATCCCGGTATTGCAAATGCATCGGAGAGAATGCTCCAGTTATATAATGAGTTGAAGGATATTCTTTCAGCTATTGAAAGCATTGCGAATAGCACCGAGTTTGATTCGAATAGAAAACAATTTATTGAAGATAGATTGGATCAACTCTATACCCTGCAAAAGAAACATCGGGTTCAAAATATTTCCGATCTCTTGAAATTAATGGCGGCTATGGAATCTAAACTTGAATTAGGCTCTCATTTCGATGAGCATATTGCTAAGTTGGAGCAACAAATTGAAAAAGATACCAAAACCCTTTTCAAACTAGCAGGTGATATTAGAACTAAAAGAGAGAAAGCTTCAGTTGAATTTGGAAAAGATGTGGTGCAAACTTTAAAAGTGTTGGGAATTCCTGATGCCAGATTAAAAATCTCAATTGAACCTACCGAGCAACTTAATAAATATGGTGCTGATAAGATTCGTTATCTATTCTCAGCTAATAAAGGAATGGATACGGAGGATGTAAATAAGGTAGCATCGGGTGGAGAGATCTCCCGTTTAATGCTTTCCATTAAAGCATTGGTATCTGGTAAGAAGAATCAACCAACTATTATTTTTGATGAGATAGATTCAGGAGTATCTGGGAATATTGCAGATAAGTTAGGAGTTGTTATGCAACGAATGGCAAAGAACCAACAGGTTATTGCCATTACCCATTTACCACAGATAGCTAGTAAGGGAGATTTGCATATTCGGGTAGAGAAAAAAGAATCAAACAAAAAGACGGTATCTGTTTTAAAAGCCCTTAACGAAAAAGAACGGATCAATGAATTAGCCATCATGTTAAGCGGCGACATTATCACCGATGAGGCCATCAAAAATGCCAGGGTATTGTTGGGGGTTAATTAAATCCTTTTTTCTCTGCCGTTTTTGTTGAGATCATCAATAAAAATGTTCCGGAGGAATGGGTTTTGTGGTACGATTAAGATGCACATGCTTAATTGGATTGACGAAGGTAAATAGCATTTGTACATTCAACTCCTCCGGAGTTGCTTTCTTAGGGGAAGCATTTTGTCTATAGACATGAGAACTCCTCTGGAGTTCCTCCTTTGTAGCAAAAAGACCTCAGAGAGGTCAAATGTCTATAGAAATATAATCGCAAACAAAACACAACTCCAGAGGAGTTCTCATGTTTTCTTGCCAGGAAATTCATTTTTTTCTCCACCACTCAGATAGCTATCGGAGCTGCGGGAACCCCTTAGTTGGTTTTAGAAGTTTTAAACTGGAGACAAAAAAGAAGCACCTGCTTACTTGGTCTAATTTTTTATTCTTTCAGGTCGAGCCTGCGAGACATTCTGTGAGATATAGTAGCCGTAAGGTATCAGCAACCAAAGGTAGTTGAGACGAAAGAAAAAAGATCTGCGCATCCTGCGGGAACCCTTAGTTGGCGGCAGCAATTTTTGAATTGCGGGAGAAAAAAAATGTTATTTTAGTGCCTTAATTCAATTATATGAGTCAGATATTAAAAGGTAAAATAGGAATTATTACAGGAGCCCTTGATGAAAATTCAATTGCCTGGAAGGTTGCAGAAAAAGTGTACGAACAAGGCGGTCGTTTTATTTTGAGCAATGCACCAGTTGCTATGCGTTTAGGTAAAATAAACGAACTGGCAGCTAAATGTGAAACCGAAGTAATTGGTGCTGATGCGACTATTGTTGAAGACTGGGAGAAACTTTTTAATGAGACCACTCAGAAAATGGGAGGCAAAGTTGATTTCGTTTTGCATTCAATAGGAATGTCGCCTAACGTTAGAAAAGGCAAAAAGTACACCGATCTTAATTACGACTGGTATTTAAAATCATTAGATATATCTGCGCTTTCATTTCATAAAATGTTGCAGACCGCTTTAAAGTTGGATGCAATTAACGAATGGGGATCAGTAGTAGGTCTTTCATACATGGCAGCGCAACGTACCTTTCCCGATTATAGCGATATGGCAGAAGCAAAAGCAGTATTAGAAAGTATTGCACGTAGTTTCGGATATCATTATGGCGTTGCTAAAAAGGTGCGTATCAATACCATATCACAATCACCAACAAAAACAACCGCAGGAACAGGAGTTGGTGGCTTCGATGCATTCTTCGATTATGCTGAGAAGATGTCCCCACTAGGGAATGCTTCGGCCGACGATTGTGCAAATTATTGTATAGCTATGTTTAGTGATTTAACCCGTATGGTAACCATGCAAAATTTGTTTCATGATGGTGGTTTCAGTAGTACCGGAATCAGTCAGGGAATTATAGAAAAAATTAGTAAGTAGATTTTAAAACTAATATAATAACGACAAAGCCTCTGTATTACGAAAGCTTTGTTATACTGACGTTTCAGTCAGCATCCTGATAAGCTTTGCTTCATCAGGGTTTGTACGTTATCCGGCTTTTCCAAGTAGTCATGTCTTTTAAAAAACAAGTACACATAAAAAAGGAGTTCTTTTCAGCCACTCTTTTTTATGTGTATTTGTAATTTAAAAAATTCCATGAGCTACTTTTTTCAATCCGGCGGAAGCACTAAAAATGAATTCCCTTAAAATTAAATTTTTGCATAAAAAATTTGTTTACTTAAAAAAAGAATTAAATTAGTGCCATAATTAAACCATCACCCAAAAAGAATGGCCAACAAAATCGAACAATGGATTCCTAAACTTGCAACAGATTGGAATACAAAATTCGAAAAGTTAGATGATGGAATTACCTGGGCCATCGACGTTCCTTTCAAATTGAATAGTGATGGATTTCGTTACCAATGGGTTTATTTAAGTTATGGAGTTGGAGTGGCAAAAGGAAACGATATCTATGATGTTCGCAGTAAGGTGGGGGATTATTCATCAGGTGTGGATCTACACGGATTGTTACAGGAAGCAAAATATGGTTTTTATTCAGCCATCTGTATCAGAGAGTTAAATAGGGATGGAAATCAAGTTGAAGTAGTTTTTGTACAGGCAAGTCCTTTGGCGGAACATGTGAATACTTATGAGCAGTTTAAATTTATCATAGAGGAAGTGGGAAGTACTGCTGATATATTGGAAGATAAGTTTTATGGTGGCATTGATAAAACGTAATTAATAAATAATCAAATCAAACAAACATTCAGTAGTATGAAAACAGCAAAAGAGTTTGTAGATGAGGCAATAGCTAAGAACTACAAAGTAGAGACACTAGAAGGTGGTATTTATATGATGGACTATCCATTGTCTTATCAAGAAGGAAACCGTTTCCAAAGAGTTTATATTAGAGACTGGTACGATGAAAGAAACAAAAAACAAACTTTCTTCATCAATAGCTACATTTCTGATTATACCCGTAATTTCGATTTAGAGCGTATTCTTAGAGAAGCTGAATTTGGTCGTATGAGCATGGTATGCTTAAAAAAAATACCTGATGGACAAGGTGGAGAGAAAGAGGCTTTATACACTCAAACTACAGTTCCTTGCTCGTACATTAACGATAACTATGAAGAGTTTATGGCAGCGGTTTTCGAAGTAGCAGCAAATGCTGACTATATTGAGAAGATTTTCTTTACCAATGATGTAAGCTAATTTAAAATCTATCCGGCACACGTAAAAAGGGCGTTTCCAGTGATGGAAATGCCTTTTTTTTGTAATTGGGTTTTGCACTTTGAACTTCTAAGTTGGACATCGGGTTGCGAAATGCTCATCCGCCGCGGCGGACTCCGCTTTTTTTCAATCGTCCGCCTTGAATTTCTTTGTGCAAAATCCAATTACAATTTGAATGACATTGGGGAGGTTAGATATCTATAGAAAACGTATGCCTAGTTATTACACAATCCGCCATAGGCGGATTGAATGTTGGTTTCATAATTATTGCCGTGTTTTCGAAAAACAAAATGTCGCCCCTCTGGGGCTTTGTATTTTGTACGATATTTGGTGTTGCCAAAATATCGTTCCTAAGGAACTCTGAAATGAATTCGGGATGACTTTAGTTGGGCATGAGAAGGCGAAATGAAGTTTCGCCTTCAATAAGAGGACTCGTCATCCTGAACTCGTTTCAGGATCTGTAAACGTGGAGATAAAATGACCTTGCTGTAAAATCAATCTTCCAGATCAACCAAAACGAAAAGAATAAAAATCTTATTTTTACACCATGTCACGCTACTTCCTAGAGATTTCCTACGATGGAACCAAATACCACGGTTGGCAGGTACAACCAAATGGAATTACTGTTCAACAAGTAATAGAAGAAAAAATGAGGATCTTAATGAAACAGGACATTCAGATAACTGCTTCAGGAAGAACAGATGCCGGTGTGCATGCCATGAGACAATTTGCTCATTTTGATTTTGAGGAGCTACCATGTCCTAAAGATGAGCTCATGTATAAACTCAACAGAATGTTACCGTATGATATAAGTCTAAGAGATATTCATCCCGTAATAGATACGGCTCATGCCAGATTTGATGCTACACTTCGGTCATATCATTATCATATCAGCTATGTAAAAGATCCATTCAGGTATAAATACAGATACACCTTATGGCATCCGTTAAATGTGAGTGACATGCAAAAGGCTGCCAAAATGCTTTTTGAATATGATGATTTTGAATCCTTTTGTAAATACAATCACGACGCTAAAACTACCATCTGCAAACTCCAAAAAGCAGAATGGGTAGAATCTCCGGGTCAATTAAACTTTATTATTAGTTCCGATCGTTTTTTAAGAAACATGGTTCGTGCTATTGTTGGAACAATGGTTGAATTAGGAAAGGGCCAAATTACATTAGATGATTTTCGTCGAATCATTGAAGCAAAGGATAGGGTAAAAGCAGGATTCTCATCCCCTGCATCAGGATTATTTTTGGCAGAGGTTCATTATCCGGAGAATATTTGGTTAAGAAGTTAAATTTCTGATGATGAAGATTTATCCAACCAAATCATTTTCATTTATAACCCTCTTGTCTAAAGATCAGATTTATGAAAGATTATGGTCTAATTCCAGAAGTAAATTTGATGTGACTCAGGTTTTTTTTTGTAAATCTGCAGCTTTGGAACTGGGTCATCAATACCTTCGGGATTCATTAAGTCTTGATTTATTTCCAGCTAAGAATGTTTCTCCAGTTCAAAAATATAAATGTGAGTTAAGTTCTGTTGATGTCTTAACAAGTGTTACCATTGAATCGTCAATGGGAATGCAACAAAAGCTTTCTATAATTTTGTACAGCCTATTTACCGGATTCTGTTCTATGCTTGCCATAGGAACTTTAATCCTTTCGCCTGATTGGACCATGAATGAGTTTCCGATTTTTGTTTTATTTATTCCTTTTGTCATGTTCGTATTTGGCCATATTTTATTAGGTATCAATTTGGCAGGCAGGCTGATTTTGCCATAGAATATTACAAAAATATTTTTGTGGCTAAAGAATAATTTATACTCCTCCAAGCGCCCCGTGGTGAAGCGATACCCCGAAGCTGTAGGTTTTAACCTACAGTGAGGAGTTTAGCGAAACACCAGTAAAGGCGCCCAAATCGATTTTTTATTTACGATTAACAGCCATTGTATTAATCGTATTTCGTAAATCCAAAATCGTAAATTTGTACCGTGTCAGAAAAGTCTTCCACCGGCAAATCCTTCGATTTTAAATTACTCAACCGGGTGTTGAAATATACACGTCCGTATAAAACAAAATTTCGCCTTACTTTATTTTTGACCGTTTTATTGGCCTTACTCGGACCTGTTCGTCCATACCTCATAAGTTATACTGTCGATCATTTTATTATTACTCCCGAATTGACTCAACTCACTATTTTTTGTTTGATCCTTCTTGGAATCCTGGGAATTGAAACGGTAATCCAATATTACCAAACGTATAACTCCGGTTATTTGGGTCAGCAGGTGGTAAAAGACATGCGACAACAATTGTTTGTGCACATAAGTAAATTCAAACTGAAATATTACGATCATACACCCATTGGTACTTTGGTAACACGGGTAATTAATGATGTGGAAACCATTGCGGATGTATTTTCGGAGGGATTGCTCAACATATTAGGCGATGTACTTAAACTCGTGGTGATTTTTGTATTTATGTTTACGCGTGACTGGCAATTATCTCTTGCTTGTGTGATTCCCGTTCCGGTATTGCTAGTGGCTACAAATATTTTTAGAAGAGGAATTGGTAAATCATTTAAAGAAGTTCGGAATGAAGTATCTAACATGAATGCATTTACACAGGAACATATTACAGGGATGCACATGATTCAGGCATTCAACAGGGAAGAGATTGAGATGAAAAAATTTAAGGAGATCAATAATAACCATAGAAGAGCAAATGTTAGGTCGGTTTGGTATTACTCCGTTTTCTTTCCTATAGTTGAGATTTTATCAGCTTTATCAGTTTCTTTAATGGTTTTCTGGGCGGCACGTGATATGATTATGCATACAGTTGCACATTCAACTCCGGGATTAATTATTGAATTTATCTTATACATCAATATGATGTATAGGCCGATGAGACAATTGGCAGATAGATTCAATACTTTGCAAATGGGAGTGGTAAGTAGCGAAAGAATCTTTAAGATTATAGATAGCGAAGAGTCATTGAAAGATACAGGAACTTTAACGGCTGAGGAGATTCATGGAAATATTCATTTTGAAAAAGTGAATTTTAGTTATGTAGAGAATGAACCTGTTTTACATGATTTTGAATTGAAGATTAATAAAGGGGAGAAGATTGCCATTGTTGGTGCTACAGGTTCGGGTAAAACAACCATTATTAATTTACTCAGCCGAATGTATGAGATCAATTCGGGTCATATTTCTTTTGATGGGCATGATATTAAGAAATTTAAATTATCGGAATTACAAAAGAGTGTTGGGGTTGTTTTACAGGATGTATTCCTATTTTCCGATTCTGTTACCAATAATGTTACTTTAAAAAATGAGCTGATTACGGATGAGCAAGTGATAGAAGCTGCACAAGCCGTGGGTGCTCATGAATTTATTATGAGATTGCCCGGTGGTTATGCTTACCAGATAGGGGAGAGGGGTGCACAATTATCTGTGGGTCAGCGACAGTTGTTGAGTTTTATACGGGCTTATGTTTATGATCCTAAAATTCTTATTTTAGACGAAGCAACTTCATCGATTGATACCGAAAGTGAATTACTGATTCAGAAAGCGACGGAGAAAATTACAGAAGGAAGAACCTCGGTTATTATTGCGCATAGATTATCGACGATTAAAAACGTTGACCGCATTTTAGTAATGGAAAAAGGGAAGATCATGGAAACGGGAAACCATAGCGAGTTGATTGCAAAAAACGGGATCTATAAGAAACTATTTGAACTACAATTCAACGATAAAAACTAATCATGAGCCGAATCACTATAAAATCATTTATAGCGAATAATACAAATAAGATAACATCATTATTATGAGTACAACTACAGGAGAAAAATTCAGTTCAGCATTAAAAACCTTTGCAAAAATTGGTGGAGCAGTAATTTTACAGATTGTTCTGTTCACGGCTGTTGGAATTGTTTTGAATCTAATCTTTCTTCCATTCTTATGGCCCGAGATGAAAGCAATAACCCCAGGTGGTTCAAATCCAGGCGCTCGGGCAGGAGGAGCAGCGGCACTGTTGGTTGTTTTAATTTATATACTACCGATTATTGGGTTGCTTTCATTATTTCTTGTGTTAATGCCATTGATATTTTTCTTCGTTGGAAAGAAACAAGGAATTAAAGCAGGCATGAGTAAATTGATTCATGAAAAGGGTGATGGAATGGTTGGATTTATTGTTGGGAAATTTACTGATCGTATGGCGAACAATCCTGAATGGAAAGAGAGTATGCAGAAAAATGGAGTTGTTGTAACCGTGAGGAAATTCTTTCCCGGATTTATAAAAACACTCAATGGATTACCTTGGATTTTGAAACGTCCGTTAAAAGTAGTTTTTGAAGGAATTGATTTTGCAGGAGCGGTGGAAGCTGCTTATGCAACACGTCCGCATGCACCCATTAATTCTCCTGAGACAAATGCACATATTACGGAAACAATTGCAAGTAAATTGAAGTTGAAATTTCCGGCACCAAAAGGAAAATTGTTGCTGATATTAGTGGCTGTTAATATAATTGTCTTCATTTTAGTTAAAATAGTTGTGTAGCACGTCTGGACTATGTTTTCCTGGACTATGTTTTCCTGGATTATTCTTTTTTCTATTCTCCGACAAAATCATTTTATTGTTTTTAACTATTCTACAATTGTGCTGTATAATTGAATAAAATTATAAGCGGATGAGTGCAAAATTGTATATACCAAAACCATGTCATGAGAACTGGGACAAAATGACTCCTGCTGATAAAGGAAGACATTGTGATGTTTGTAGTAAAGTTGTAAAGGACCTTACGGGATTGAATAAAATCCAGGCAGTACAAATCCTTGCAAATTCCGGGAAAAAAGAAATTTGTGGAAGGGTGGATACCGCTATTCTGGATGTTCACTCCTCGAAATGGGATACCTTTTTTACTTATATGAAAAGATATGGAATCAGGGCTCTTGCCTTCATTGGTATAATTGTGATGGATCAAAAAGTCAATGCTCAAACCGAAGTATTCTATCCGACCACGGGTCTTATTTCTATGCCAATAACAAAGAATAAGGTAGAATCAAAGAAATATAGGATACATGTAATAATAAAAGATGAACAAGGGGTGAATGTTCAATTTGCTCACATTGAAATATCTGGTAAATCACAAGGTAAAGTTGATGGCATGACGAATCAAGAAGGTATTTCAAATATTCATTTCAACGAAGATGAAATGGGGGGCAATGATATTACCATAGGTATAAGTTGCATGGGGTTTGAAACAAAGATTTTGAATGGCCTTTATATTACAAAAACCAATACTACGCTTGAGGTGATTTTAAAAACTCAGGTTACCGAATTGCCTGAATATAATTTAGTCGATAATAAAAAAATAATATGCGGAAAAAACGAACATGGGCACACAGCAGGAATGATGGTAATGTATAACATAACTTCCATGGGATTAGTTTCGGTTGATGGGGTCCGTCGTGTTGATTCCACATCAACTGATGAAAGCCTTAATTCAGGGTTAACTAAAGAACCCCTTCAATTCAAATGTTATCCTGATCCAACTGATGGCATATTCATAATTGAATGTAACAAGAACCATGTTTTTGATCTACAAATCTTCGATAATTCAGGCAAAATGTTAGCTGTAATGTTTCAGGTGGCCAATCGTAAAGAAATAGATTTATCGGGGAATAGCCCAGGAATCTATTACGTAACCATTTTGGAGAATGGAAAGGTGATGGACACCAAGAAGGTTATATTGGTCAAATAATTTTTATTACTTCAACTTTCTTGGCTATATTTATATTTTCATGAAAGGATTTTATCTCTTAATATGTTTTGTTTTTTCCTCGACTCTCCATGCCCAAACATGGTCGCAAGTTGTTGATTTTTTAGGAACCGCCCGAGACGATGCCGCCAGTTTCTCTATTGATGATTTTGGATATGTGGTTACTGGAATGCAAAACGGATTTCAATCCACTAATGATGGATCGAAATATCATGCATATACTTATATCTGGTATCCCATTGATTCTTTACCTACAAATCCACGCCAATACAGTTGCGGATTTAGTATCAATGGCAAAGGATATATAGTTGGGGGATTAAATGGAGCCACTTATTTAAAAGATTGCTGGGAATATGATCCTCTATTGGATAGTTGGATCCAAATGGATTCTATTCCATCTTTTGGAAGATCTGCTTGTACCTGTTTTAGTATAAATGGAAAAGGATATATTGGAACAGGAGCCACAAACGGAAATGCATTAACGGATGAATGGTGGGAGTTTTCTCCTGATTCTTTAAACCAATGGACCCAAAAAATAAACTTCCCAGGTGGACCAAGAAAAGTAGCAGCAGGATTTGAATTAAATGGAAAAGGATATGTAATTGCAGGAATTGATACCGATTTGGTGATGCACAAAGACGTTTGGGAATATGACCCCATTGGGAATTCGTGGTTACCAAAGAATAATTTCCCAGGAACACCTCGTTTTTATGCAAAAGGAATGAACGTAAATAGTACGGGTTATATAATGACGGGTTGGGATTCAACCCAACTTTATACCAATGATCTTTGGAAATACAATGAAGGATCGGATAGTTGGACAGCGCTTGATACAATTCCGGCTGTGGGAAGAAAAGGTGTAAGTGTGTTTACCGTAAACGGAAATATTTTTGTTACAACAGGAATTAATCATGATAATGACCGTCTCACCGAAACCTGGGCCTATGGAGAAAGTATAGGTTTAGAAAAATGGGAGAACGGACATTTCAAAATATTTCCTAATCCTTCGTCCGGGGAGATATCTATTTTCAATTTATCCAATACCGTTTCTAATTCGATTAAAATAATCAACGCTTTGGGTCTGCCGGTTAAAACTTTTTCGAATATTACTTTTCCAATTCGTATGGAGCTTTCAGCAGGGATTTATTTTATTATATATCAATTGAACGATCAAGACTATTCTCAAAAATTTATCATTAGGTGAAAGTTTCCGATAATCTAACTCCGGGTTCGGTAAGCAGTAAACCCAAAAATGCGATCAATGAATCACTGAAAAAAACTGCCTGTGAAAACTGGATTACACTTAGCATTCCAATAGCTCTGTTTGTAGCAGCAATTTTCGGAATCTGGTTGGATGGCACTATCATCATTAGTTTTTTATTAGTGATTGCCAATATTTTCTCGAGTGTATTTATTTATTTCAAGATTCAAAGCAATCAACAAAAGTTTATTGTAAAGTATAGAGATGATATTGCTAGGAAGCTATTACTACAATTAGATAATACCATCGAATATGATCCCGAGTCTTATATTGGTGCAAGAAACTTTAATGCAAGCGGGATGTTTAAAATGATTCCCAATATTTATAAAGGTGAAAATTACATCAAGGTAACCGAGCCTGATTATGTAGCGGAACTCTCCTATATAAATGCGACTAAAGGACATACAACGATTAATGAGGATGGAAGCAAGAGCGGTAGTTTTGATCCAGTTTTTGAAGGTGTCTTCTATTTATTCTCATTACCAGTAACTATTTCAGGAATTACCATTATTAGAACCGATAAAACCCATGGGATTCTTGGTTTTTTTAATGAAGAAGAAGAACGCATATACGGGAAGTTCAACAAAGTAGTTTTAGCCGACAAAGATTTTGAAGTTGATTTTGAGGTGTACAGCAACAATTCAGCGGAAACTTTAAAATTGCTTGAGCCTAGTATGAGAGCTTTATTGGTTAAAATCAAAAGAGACCATCCAGCAGCTCTTCAAATTTCCATCATTGGGCAATATGTATATGCATCTTTATATACCAAGCAGCGATATTTCTTTCCAAACTTTATTTTGAGTGGCCGCTCTAAGTTGCTGAAAAAAAGCGAAGACGATGCTAAATTCCTGCTGGAATCGGCACTTTGGTTTAAGCCGGTTATTGGAAAGATTATTATGTACGATGTCTTTAAAAAATAAAAAAAGGCTTGGATTTGAATATATTGGAATGAATGGCTAAAATTTCAATTAATTCTTAGTCGTTTTTTTGAATACAATTAAGGCAGTTTTCGTACATTAGATTATCCCCACCTCTTTTTTTTATTGTTGAATACTTAAGGTGGAACTATGAGCTTGAAATTACAGAAAGCACTTTTGATTGATGATGATTGTCTTACTAACTATATACACCAGATTGTATTAGAAGAATCGGGTATGTTCGAAGAAGTGGAAATCGCTGAAACTGCGATGGAGGCATTAGATAAATTGGAAAGTGAAGAAAGTTTGCATCAATCCAAACCGGCGATCATCTTTGTTGACATTAATATGCCCGGTTTAAATGGCTGGGATTTTATTAATGAATATAATAACCAGAAGACAAATTCAGATAAACGCACGGTGATTGTTATTCTTTCCTCTTCTTCTAATCAGGAAGAGAAGATGAAGGCGGTGTAGGCAAAAGGTGTTTATGCATTCGTAACGAAACCACTTACTGCTGAGAAATTGATGGATGTGGTTGGAAAATATTTACATTAATAAATATCCGACATGGGATATTTATTTTCAAAAGAAAAAGCCCCAATCCCGATAGCTATCGGGAGAAGGGGCTTTTTTTCTTTATTTCGTTTATTGATTAGTCTTCTGTTGGAGGAACATCATCCGTAACTTCTGGATTTTCTGTACCACTTAGATCTATATCAGGATTTGTTGTGTCACTACCTAGATTGATATCTAAATTAGAAGCATCAACGCTTTCAACTGTTTCAACGGCGCTCAAATCAACTTCTTCTTCATCAACAGCTTCTTTTCGTACGCGTGCAATTGCTGCGATCTCATCATCCTCTCTTAGGGTAATTAATCTTACACCTTGTGTTGCACGACCCATTACTCTGAGATTAGACACCAGCATACGAATAAGAACTCCTTTTTTGGTAATGATCATTAAGTGATCCCCATCGGCAACAGGTTTAATAGCTACCAATGCACCGGTTTTTTCGGTTACATTAATTGTTTTCACCCCTTTGCCGCCACGTCCGGTTACACGGTATTCATCTTCTCCTGTTTCAGGATCTGTTATGAACGAACGTTTACCGTAACCTTTTTCAGAAACAACTAACAGGTTGGTATCTTTTAATCCGGTTTGTGGTGCAATGATCATACCTACTACTTCATCAGTAGCGGATTCCAAAGTAACCCCTTTTACTCCCGTAGAAGTACGACCCATTGGACGAACTTTCGCTTCGTTGAAACGAATAGCCTTCCCTGATTTTTTTGCAATGATTACATCGCAAGTACCATCAGTTAATTTTGCTTCTAGCAATTCATCATCCTCACGAACATTAATGGCGTTGATACCATTTACCCTCGGACGGGAATATGCTTCCAGACTTGTTTTTTTGATGACACCTTTTTTGGTACACATCAAAACAAAGTTATCATTCAGGTATTTTTCATCTGTTAGGTTTTTCACCGGCATATAAGCTTTCACTTTATCACCTGGCTCAATACTTAAAAGATTTTGTAATGGACGCCCTTTCGTTGCTTTTGCTCCTTCCGGGATAGAATACACTTTTAACCAATGACATTTACCTTTCTCGGTAAACAACAATAAATAATTATGCGTTGATGCAATGAATAAATGCTCAAGGAAATCTTCATCCCGGGTAGCTGATCCTTTTGATCCGGTACCGCCACGGCCTTGTGCTTTATATTCAGTAAGCATTGTACGTTTGATGTAACCAAGGTGAGAAATAGTTACTACCACGGGCTCATCAGCAATTAAATCTTCAATTGAAAGATCATCGCCACTATATTCTATATGAGTACGACGTTCGTCACCATATTTTTCACGAATAATTGCTATTTCTTCCTTGATGATATTCATACGAAGAGTTTCACTTGCAAGAACCTCTTTATACCAAGCAATCTTTTTCATTAACTCATCATACTCTTCGCGAATCTTATCACGCTCCATTCCGGTTAATCTTTGCAGACGTAATTCCAGAATTGCTTTTGATTGCTCTTCGCTTAAGCTGAATGATTCCATCAATCCTAATTTTGCAATCTCAGGATTTGCAGAAGCACGAATTAATTTGATTACTTCATCTAAATGGTCTAAGGCAATTAAGTATCCTTCTAATATATGAGCTCTCTTTTCAGCCTGATCCAATTCGAATTGAGTACGACGTGTAACCACCTCATGTCGGTGATTTACGAATACTCTCATCATATCCTTTAAATTAAGGACGGTAGGACGACCTTTCACTAGAGCAATGTTATTTACTGAAAATGAGGATTGTAGAGATGTGTATTTATATAATTGATTAAGAACGATGTTTGCAACAGCATCTCTTTTCAATTCAAATACGATACGCATTCCTTTTCTATCCGACTCAATACGTACATCGCTGATTCCTTCAATTTTCTTATCATTTACCAATTCTGCGGTCTTCACTTGAATCTCAGCTGGGTTTACCTGATATGGAACTTCGGTTACTACGATTTGTTCACGGCCATTCTTTAATATTTCAACAGTCGATTTGGCACGCATGACAATACGGCCTCTACCTGTTTCAAAGGCTTGTTTAACTCCTTCGTATCCATATATAATACCACCTGTAGGGAAATCAGGAGCTTTTACAAACTTCATCAACTCTGCGATGGTAATATCGTTGTTATCAATATATGCAACAATACCGTCTAGAACTTCAGTCATATTATGAGGTGGCATATTTGTTGCCATACCCACGGCAATACCTGAAGAACCGTTTACTAAAAGAGTCGGGATCTTTGCTGGAAGAACGGTGGGCTCTTCCAAGGAATCGTCGAAATTTAGTCTCCAATCGATGGTATTTTTGTCAATATCTTCTAAAAGTTCCTCAGCCGCTTTTTTCAAACGAGCCTCGGTATAACGCATTGCAGCTGGACTGTCACCTTCGATAGAACCGAAGTTACCTTGCCCGTCAACCAAAGGATATCTTAACGACCATTCTTGAGCCATCCTAACCATTGCATCATAAACAGAGCTATCACCGTGTGGGTGATACTTACCTAGAACCTCTCCTACAATCCTTGCTGATTTTTTATGGGCTCGGTTTGAAGCGACCCCAAGGTCCAGCATACCATATAATACCCTGCGGTGCACGGGTTTCAGACCGTCACGTGCATCAGGTAGGGCACGGGATACAATAACCGACATCGAATAATCGATGTAGGCCGTTTTCATTTCTGTTTCAATGTTAATGGGAATAATGCGTTCTCCGCCCCCCTCATTCACTGGATCATCTGCCATTTCGTCGCTGTTTTTTAGATTAGCACACTATTTGATTTATAGTCGTCAAAATAACAAAAATTACAGGAATTTTCAGTATAATTTTTAACATAGTTATGTAACAATTACCAACATTTTTGTGTTAAAAATCATAAGGCCAAAATAGTTAGAAATACCAATAATGAGTTACATTTGGTTGCTGTAACTATATGAAGCAATAAACCATCTTTAAATAGTATTTAGATAACTGAAATTATGGAAGCAAGATTTTCGCCCAGAGTAAAAGATGTACTCACTTATAGTAGGGAAGAAGCGATACGACTAGGGCATGACTATATCGGGACAGAGCATTTAATTCTTGGAATGATAAGAGACGGAGAAGGAGTTGGGATTAAAATCCTGAATACTTTGGGTGTTGATGTAAACGATCTTCGTAAAGAATTAGAAGCCACCATTCGTCCACATTCTAAAAATAATGTGAATATGGCTAATATTCCCATTGTAAAACAAGCAGAAAAAGCATTAAAAGTTACTTATCTTGAAGCTAAGCTTTTCAATAGTTCTATTATTGGTACCGAACATTTACTGTTAGCTATCTTAAAAGACGAAGAAAGTGTTGTTACAAGGATCTTAAAAAGATATAAGGTAGACTATAACATCGTAAAAGACGAAATCAGCTATATGATCGGAGAAGGACCAAAATCAGAATTTCCAGGAAACAACCCGAACGAGGATGATCCGGAAGAAGGTAACATGGGCTTTAGCTCAGGTAAAAAACAAGGTGACAGTAAATCGAAAACTCCTGTATTGGATAATTTCGGTCGTGACCTTAGTAAAATGGCAGAAGAAGGGAAATTAGATCCTATCATCGGTCGTGATAAAGAAATTGAAAGGGTGAGTCAGATTTTGAGTCGCCGTAAAAAGAATAATCCTATTCTGATAGGTGAGCCTGGGGTTGGAAAATCTGCTATTGCAGAGGGTCTTGCTCTTCGTATCGCTCAGAAAAAAGTATCTAGAGTACTTTTTGGAAAAAGAATTGTTTCTCTTGATCTTGCTTCGTTGGTTGCAGGTACAAAATACCGTGGTCAATTTGAAGAAAGAATGAAAGCATTGATGAACGAATTGGAAAAATCTCCGGATGTAATTCTTTTCATTGATGAGATACATACCATTATTGGTGCCGGAGGTGCTTCAGGTTCTTTGGATGCATCAAACATGTTTAAACCGGCTTTGGCTCGTGGAGAAATTCAATGTATTGGTGCTACTACATTAGACGAGTATCGCCAGTACATCGAAAAAGATGGAGCTCTTGATCGTCGTTTCCAAAAAGTAATGGTTGAACCAACCAGCGAAGAGGAAACATTACAAATCTTGAACAACATCAAAGATAAATATCAGGATCATCACAATGTAATTTATACTGATGAAGCTCTTAAAGCTTGTGTTACTTTAACCGGTCGATATGTAACTGATCGTTTCCTTCCTGATAAAGCTATTGATGCTTTAGATGAAGCAGGAGCAAGGGTACATATCACCAATATTAAAGTTCCAAAGGAAATTGAGAACATCGAAAAAGAAATTGAAGATGTAAAAGTTGAAAAAACAGGAGCCGTTCGTGGTCAAAAATATGAAGAGGCAGCTCGTTTAAGAGATAAAGAACATCAACTATATACCAAACTTGAGAAAGTAAAAGAAGAGTGGGAAGAACAAACCCGTAACAATCGTGAAACGGTAACTGAGGACAATGTTGCCGAAGTAGTTTCTATGATGACGGGAATTCCTGTTCAAAAAGTTTCTCAAAGTGAAGTAAACAAATTGAGCAAATTGGGTGACCTCATTAAGGGGAAAGTAATTGGTCAGGATGAGGCTGTGAAAAAAGTGGTGAAAGCCATTCAACGTAATCGTGCAGGTTTAAAAGATCCGAATAAACCAATTGGGACATTCGTATTCTTAGGTCCTACAGGAGTTGGTAAAACTCAGCTTGCAAAAGTATTAGCGAGAACCATGTTCGAAAGTGAAGATGCATTGATCCGTATCGACATGAGTGAATACATGGAGAAGTTTGCTGTAAGTAGATTAATTGGAGCACCTCCCGGATATGTTGGTTACGAAGAAGGAGGACAGTTAACTGAAAAAGTTCGTCGTAAACCATATAGTGTTGTATTATTGGATGAGATCGAGAAAGCGCATCCTGATGTATTCAACTTATTGCTGCAAACATTGGATGATGGGATGTTAACTGATAGTTTGGGTAGAAAAATCGATTTCAAAAACACTGTTATCATCATGACATCTAATATTGGATCTCGTGAATTAAAAGATTTTGGTGGTGGAGTTGGTTTCAGTAGTACTGCTAAAAAAAGCAATGATGATTATTCAAAATCAGTGATTCAAAACGCTTTAAAAAGAGCTTTTGCTCCTGAGTTCTTAAACAGAATTGATGATATCATCATGTTTAATGCTTTGAGCCAGGAAGATATTCATAAGATCATTGACGTTGAATTGGTAGGTTTAGTAAAACGTATCGAAACTAACGGATATGTATTGGATATTACCGATACAGCGAAAGCATTTATCGCGGTCAAAGGTTTCGATCCAAACTTTGGCGCACGTCCTTTAAAAAGAGCTATACAGAAGTATATTGAAGATCCTTTAGCTGAAGAGATTATCAATGAAAAGTTAGCAGAAGGTGATACCATTAAATTGGATTTGGTTGAAGGAGAGATTAAGATCAAGATCTCGAAACCAAAGAAAAAGAAAACAAAAGACGAAGAGTCAAACTCTGAAGAGTCAAAATAAAAAAAGACCCTTGAGAATATTCTCAGGGGTCTTTTTTTTGCCTTAAATTTTTGAATTTATTTACATAATTGAACCCAATCCCATACATTCCTTTAAATATTACACTCCTCGATATTTCCGAATGGATTGGAGTTTCTGTAACAGGAGTTGGCTTGCTCGTAATGGGCATTTGGTTTTTTGGAATAAAAAAAAGAAAAGGCAAATCAGATCCTGTAAGTATTTTCTCCAATTATAAGGATATAATTGTACTAAGTAACGTATTCAATAGTGGAGGAGATGGGGATGCTTATAGAGAAGGAAGAATAGTTTTCATAGATAAAATCAATGGAGAATTAACCGGCAGGATTCTTTTGAGCGATGAAATAAGAGAAGCAAAGATTTATGGACATCTTATTGTTTTGGATTGTGGTTGCCGTCTCTATGTATTGGATCAAACAACAAAAAAATGGATTTTCAGTAACGCGATACTCTTGAAAAGTTATCCTTTGCTTAAAAATGAGGGTATATATTCAATCGATTTTAATCAAGAATCTCAAAGCTTTTCTATCAAATCAAAAAAAGACAATAACAGTACAATCACTCTTCAATCTCTAACGGATAAACATATTGAGATCGAAGCTATAAAGAGAACCAAAGAGATCAATTATTTTTCAATCATCGGTCAAGGTAAATTGGACTATAAAGGAACACTATTCGAGGTAGATGTGGACCTACTCAAGCCAAAAAAGATTTTTGAGACCGAAGAGTTTTGTGTGGTTATGAATAGAAAGGATATTACCGAAACGGGAGATTTTTCATTGGTAAAATTTGGAAATGACGGTAAAACTCAATGGATTATTCAGCGATCTAAGATCTATAATCTCTTCCCGGCGGATTTTAAATTGAATTTTGTTGAGTCTAATGGAACCGACCTTATTGTTGGAATAAAAGCTAATTGGTCAAGACTGTTTTGTATAGATATCCAAAGCGGCAAGATCAATTGGAATTATAGGATATAGTGTTTCGTCGACTTAGCCGTGTTTCGCTTAATACCTGTGTGCCTGTGCCTATGCCTATGATTCACAACGTGATACCACCTGCAGAGGCTCATGTGCTTATGATCTTTTTATCAAATTATTTTCCAATTAAAACCTAAATATGCTCGAGACTATCAATCTATGGCTGTTTATTTCGGATCACCCGACGCAACGGTACTTGCTTTGCCTGAGAAAACACCAGTGGAAACTTTTCTACCAGTACGTTGCTTGAATCGAGCCCGTATGCTTTCGGTTCAGATAAACTCAACTTCTTGATAGAGAAATATGCATTTAATATGACTCTTTGAAATAGGGGTAATTGATTGTCGTAAGAAAGGTATTTTTGAATTACCACAAACCTAAAGTCACCTACTACTTTATTCTGGTTGAGAGATTGATAGCGGCTGGTAATGTCAATATCTTTGTTGAGCACCATGTCTTCTACCACCTGTCTAAACATTTGACTTATGCGGGGCTGCACACGGAATCCTAAACTAAAATCTATTCGGATCACGTCCTCCTCATAGAAATGAGTTACTTCGTAATCGGCTCTGTATGGCTCTTCAACGGTATTTACATGTATGAACCAATAAATATCAGCTCTTTTAGGCTGTTTTTGGAAAATAGAATGAACAATCTTTTCTTCTATTTCATCATTACGTTCAGCACCCGTCATGAAAACCAAATGTGTTGAATATTTTGGAATACTCTCATCACCCGATAATTGCTTAATAAGGGTTTCATAATTTTTAAGCTTTACCATTTCCACATATTTTCTACCAATAATTTTCGCTTTTATCATGATATACATAAGCGCAACCAAAAGTCCTCCTATACCGAGGGTAATATAGCCTCCATGAGGGAATTTCTCCAAATTGGCAATAAGGAATGCAGATTCGACTGTAAGAAAAATCAAAGCAAGAGAAATAATTACGGCAGGATTCCATTTTTTACGGATCATATAATAGGTGAGGAGAAGGGTAGTACTTAGCATGCATAGAATAATAGAGAGTCCGTACGCAGCTTCCATGTTCCCTGATTTTTGAAAATACAAGACAACTCCAATACATCAAATAAGTAATGCCCAGTTAACCGATGGAATATATAATTGTCCTTTTATATCGGAAGGGTAGTTGATTTTTGCTTTGGGCCAGAAGCCTAAACGCATGGCCTCGTTTATCAATGTAAACGAACCACTTATTAATGCTTGGGATGCAACAATTGCCGCAGCGGTTGCGATAATAACTGATAGGAGTAAAAACCAATCAGGAATAAGTAAGAAGAATTGTTTAAGTTCTAGAATGGTTTTTTCTATTCCGCCTGTATGATCAATAATTTTTATTTGTTGTGCTTCCATGGTAAGAAGTTTAGCTCCTTGTCTAAAATAATTTAACAACAATGCTGTTTTTACAAAAATCCAACTGATTCTTATGTTGGGTCTTCCGCAATGACCAAGATCACTATACAAAGCTTCTGCCCCTGTTGTACAAAGAAAAACACCTCCTAATAACCAAAATCCACCCGGGTATTTTACCAATAGTTTAAATGCGTAAAGAGGATTGATCGCTTTTAAAATTTCCGGATTTTTGAACAGAGCAATAGACCCAAAGATAGCCAGCATTGCGAACCAGGTAAACATTACGGGACCGAAAGCTTTTCCTACAAACTTGGTTCCGAATTGTTGGATCGTAAACAGAACGATCAATATTCCAATAACAATTGGTACGGTTGGAATCTCAACTCCTTTATAATAAGTTTCTAAACCTTCAATAGCTGATGCAACAGAAATAGGAGGGGCGATAATGCCATCAGCCAACAAAGCTGCACCTCCAATAATTGCCGGAACAATGAGCCATTTTTTATATCGTCTAACAAGTGTGTATAGTGAAAAAAATCCACCTTCACCTTTGTTGTCAGCACGAAGGGTAATAATCACATATTTGATAGTGGTTTGTAAAGTAAGGGTCCAGAAAATACATGAAAGTGCTCCTAGAATAAGCATTTCGGATATCTTTTTTTCTCCTATAATAGCACTCATCACATAGAGTGGAGATGTTCCAATATCACCAAATATGATTCCGATTGTGATTAAGATCCCCGCTGCGCTAAGCTTGTAATGCGAATTGTGCTGATTCATTCCTGCAGTAAAATTATTACAAACAAAAGTACAAGGTATAGTATAAAGATTTACTCTAAATTCTTTTACCTACAAAGAGGTATATCAATTTTAGTGCTTCATTCATTATACCTACTTAATTGAGCGTATATGAAACAGCTCTTCATTTTTTTGACCATTCTATTATGTTCCTTTTTAAGAGCTCAGATTCTTGATACATTTCCACCATTAATTCTGCATAGCGGACCATTTCTGGATGCGGATGATAAATTTTCAAATCGATCTTATTATTCTGGAACAGCCGATTATGCTAAATACGATTCAAATAAGTTTAACCTATTTATCCAATATGTTTATACCCCCGCAATGGAAAACAAAGAGGTGAGTAAAGCCAATAAAGCACTGCTTGAAGATCTTAAAACATATTTGAGTTGTAGTGATCCCACGGATGCCGGTATTTGTGGAGTTGATATTCTGCCTATATGGCCTGTGTACGATTTTGGTTACAGGATTAGTAAAGATGATGAAGACAATGTTTATCAAAATTATGTAATCATATTTACCGAATTCCCTTTTTATGAAATGGAGTATCACCGCGATTTGGATGATACAAAATTGCATCATGGTCTCATGAAAAAGAAAATGCATGTGGTTTATTCGAATCATAATAAAACTGTAGCATACACTATTAAGAAATATGATGATTTTAAAACAGTTTGTGAGATGATGCGAACCTTTATACTTCATAAATCCGATACAAGTGATTTTCGGAAGCCTGCGTTTTGTACTCCGTATAATTTGGATCTTGAGTATGGATCAGATACTGTGATGAACAAAATTTTATATGACTATAATGATTGGGATAATTCGGGTTCTTATTGCTATGCTTCACAACACCAAGTAAGTTTTGCCCAATTAAAAAATGTTCCGTTTTTATATTTTACCACTGATGTTGATCAGGATACCTGGTACACCTATTATCCTACGCGTGGAATTTATTTAAAACTCAGTAATAATATGATCGTTCGTCTATTTGATTTTAGAGTAGAAATGGTTGAATGTTCGTGTATATAATGAAAATGTTTTACACTCCCATAATTTAAAATCCACAATATCCCACCCATTTCTCTCGTAAAGTATCTCCCTTCATAATCAATTCCATATCTACATCATACCAAAAGGCACTTTGCATCTTTTGGTTTCCTGGAATTCCTTTTAGCATTAAAAGGATGCTGTCATTTTGGTAAGTTTCGGTCCAGGCTTCTCCTTTTTTCCTTTTTTTGGCTATAGGGATTTTTAATGGGAGAGTCGTATTTTCCTTGTGCCCTACAAATTTTATAAGGCCACAATTCAATACCGTATCTGTGGCGAATATAAATTGCTGGTTAGAGTATTGTTCTTCCGTTTGTCCAAATCTGGCATTGCTGCGCATTACACCTTTATATGCAAGATCAATGTGAGCCAGTTTTGGAGGAGGTGAAAAGATAAAACAGAAAAGGATAAGGGCAATGCCAATTTTCATTTAAAATAATTTTGTATTAGTAAATATACGTAGGTTTTCTATTCAGAGAGAATCTTAAACGATCATTTCCCCATTCAAATCTGTAGTAAGTACTTCACTCATATAATTAAAAAAAGGTCGAGTAGCTTTGAATAACCTATCCACTTCTTTCCCAAAATTAGGAGACAAAACCTCAGCATTCGTAAAGTCATGACGAAATACAAATTGTTTATGTTTGAGTAATTCAATTCCTTCATGTTCTTTGGAAAACCCTCTTGGAGCTGAACCTAATTTTTCTCCTTTTAATTCATCAAAATTATCTTTGATGCTTTTTGTTTTCAATAATTTTTTCCAATCAGGATAGTTCATTTCAATATCCTGTCTAATCCTTTTTAAATCTTCGGGATTGGGTGAGAAAAACCCGCAAGCCAGAAAACTGTTTCCGGGATTTACGTTTACATAATATCCTCCCCGTCGTAATTTGGTAGCTCGTTGAAAACGAAATGCAAATCTGGGACTATAAGGTGCTTTATCCTTTTTAAATCTTACATCACTATAAATTCTCAATAAGCTCTTTTTACCTGTTTCATTGGTGAGTTCATCATGTTTTTTCATTTCAACCAGAATGGAGTCTACAACATCACACATGTTCTGATGAGCCTTCAGATATTTATTTTTATGGGCATTGAACCATTCTCGGGTGTTATTTTTTGAAAGGGTTTTTAGAAATAGGAGAGTGAATTTGTCGATTTGTGCTTTGCTCATGTCTGTGAAATTGTTTGCACGATAAAAATACTAAAATTAGATTGATGCTATTTTCATCTCAGTAATTAGTATAGTTTGAACAAATATTTCAGGAATCTAGCCTTTAATTAAAAAGACCTCGCGGCCCCGTCTGCCGAGGCGGAGCCGCGGCATCCTTTTTATTGCGCTTTAAATATTTAAATTGGTGTACGGACGTATCAAGATACGTCCATGTTGAAAGAAGTAGAAAGCGTTAAGCCGCCCATTAAAAACGGGTCTCTCATTACTAAGAAGACCCGTATACCCAATTCAAGAACATCCTACCACTCAACCCAGCTTCCACCCGGATTTTTCCAGATTGATGAGGTTGGTTTTCCATTGAACATGGTATTCATATTAATGCCTGCATAATCTTTTCCCATATAATATTCCATCATTCCTTTTTCATTCATCCAAACATCCAATCCTAAAACTTCTAATGCTTCGGGCGCACTGGATGCTGCTAAACGAACAAAAAACTGATGTGATAAATGCCCCAATGATCTTGAGATCAACACATTTTTTGCAATACCTGCATTATGGATTTCTACGGCTTCATCTAAAGTTTTTACAAAACCACGAATCATTCCTACTACTCTTTCATTATTTCCGGTTGGTGCAGGAAAGGCGAAATTCAAAAAATTATCAAGGGGATTCCAAACAACTGCCTCACGTGTTTCAAACATCATATTCGCTCCGCCTTGTACTTGTTCATCGCTAAAGAATTGATTCATTCCTTCCAGATTATTCCATATATCAAGAAATAACAGTTGGCCATCGAATTTTTGATCAACACCCACAGGCATATATGTCATGTGACTTAGATCGCCCAAATGTTTTGCGGCGGCTACACCCTCAGGATGTCCTGCAGTATTGTTATGTAATTCACGAACAGCATTTACATCCTGTGGTTTTACTTTACCGATTACGGTAAGTAAGTTAAAGGTCATTTTTGGTTTCATCGTTTTATTTAAATTGGATTTATACCACAATGACGATTGGGTATCGGGGGATTGGACAAGACTTGTAAAATATTTTATTCGTGTTTCATTAATTGAAAGATGCACATATACATATGTATACTGAGGCTATGATCAGGACAGGTGCGGCCCGGTCCGCCGCGGCGGAGAAGCGGCATCCTTTTTTGGTTGGAAGCTATAAAGCCCTTTCGAAGCCGGTTGTAGCGACGGGCGATCGCCCGTCGCTACAACTCGACAAGATGCGACTGGTTTAGCAAGCATATCAACCAAAAAAGATATAGCGGAAAGGGGGTAAAGACGCCCAAATTATTATATCCTTTAGCACAGCGACACGAATATTGACTTTACATTATGTTTGAATCATAGCCCGGGGTGATGTTTCATTAAAAAAGGGTTAAGAGTTTGCTTTTTGAGAAAAAGATTGTATTTTTGAAACTCATTAGTTAAACAACCGTAAAAGGATACTAAAATCTAAAAGGCCTATCGATAGACGCATACTCTGAATTCTTATTCAAATTGTAAATCTTACAAATCTTAGAGTGTATGCGGTACGAACAAATGGATGATCAACAACTGGTAACTGCCTATATTGAAGGCAAAGAATACTGTTTTGAAGTATTACTAACCAGACACAAAGCCAAAGTGTATAGCTATATCTACAAAATGGTGAAAGACCAAGTAATTAGCGAAGACATTTTTCAGGATACCTTTATTAAGGTTATTCGCACCTTAAAAGGTGGCAAATATACCGAGGAGGGTAAGTTTCTTCCATGGGTAATGCGAATTTCTCACAACCTCATCATCGACCATTTCCGCAAAGCCAAGAAAATGCCGATGTATGAAAACAAGAACGAAGACTTCGACATCTTTAAACTCATTAAGATCGCTGATACAAATGCAGAAGATCGTATGATGAAAGAACAGTCATATAAAAACATTAATCGACTTATAGAGAAGCTTCCAAAAGAGCAAAAAGAAGTTCTATATATGCGCCATTTTGCTGATATGAGCTTTAATGAAATTGCCGAGCAAACCAATGTAAGCATCAATACAGCACTGGGCCGTATGCGTTATGCCCTCATTAACTTAAGAAAGTTAATAGAGAAGCATCAGTTGCAACTGGTTGACTAAGACTACCTAAATGATTTAATATATAAAAGCCTCGATGAAAGCTTTTTGTTTTGGGCGCCTTTTACTGACGCTTCGGTCAGCATGCGCCATCCGGCTAGCCGCTATAGCCGCTTCGTAGCTGGGGCGCCTACGTTTAACATGGTTGGACGGGCAATCGCCCGTCCCTACTGCTGTGTTCCAATTATCCCTTATTTCTTAAGGCACTAATCCCATTGCCCCTTATTCTTAAAATATTTTGCCTTTCGTATAATAATGTAAATTAGTATGCGTTTTTGAGTGTATTAAAACCATAAAAATAGAATCTAAGATTGCCTATGATGCATACATTTACTACTTCAAAAACCCAAGACAACGAAAGAACAGACCTAAAAATTAAACTGCCAAGCCAGTTCTCATTAAAAATGATTATGGGATACTCTGCAGCTTTAAAAGTCGTGAATCTTCATACACTTGGACAAATAGAAGTGATCTTAAACTAAGATCCTTCTCGAAAAAATAAAGATAGCCTCCAAATTGGAGGCTTTTTTGTTGGAATACTACAACCCCAGTGTAGTTGACATGTATTGAATATATCGTTTTCTATAGACATCAGACTCCTTCGGAGTCTGCGTTTCCCAAATGGAGAGGACCTCGGAGAGGTCAAATGTCTTCAGAAACCGAATTTCCCTTGATAAACACGACCCCGCAGGAGTCGTATGTTGAATGAATATTAGATTCTTATACCGCATTTTATCTAAGGATCTCACTAGAGATAAGTACGTCCCTTTTTTTTTATTACGTTTGTGCATGCTGAAAAGCAAAGAAATAAAAGGACTTCTTGTTTGTGTATTTACTTTAGTTATTGTTAGCTGGAGCAAATTATTATTTACCGGGAATATTAAGGTAGACAGCAACCCCTTATCTACATTTCATGGAATTCTTGTAATCATCCTTTTTTCGGTTTCTCTTTTTACTTATGGCAGGGTTTATAGCAAGTTCTATAAAAATGCTGCTGACCTCACTATAAGTCATCGGCAATTAAAAATTTACGGATACATTCACATCGTTCTGGCAAGTTTAATGCTGCCCATTCTTTCCAACGACATTTTTTTATACCTCGCCTATGGTGATTTGAGTAACATGGGTCATAATGTTTTTACCTCGCAAGATGTAATGATGCAAAGTAAATGGGCCAGTTATGTTGGGAACTGGAAAGATTCTCCTTATTTGTACGGACCTCTAACTTTATGGATCTCGAAAATCACTAACTGGATTGGCGGCTCAAATATTTTTATGGTACTTGGGGTATTTAAAATCATCTGGGCTTTAATCGCTATTTGTTTTTTAGAGATTATGAGTTTAACGGTAAAAAATATGGGAGATTTTATTCTTGTTTTGTTTACACCGGTTTTCTGGTTGCAAAACGTAGCTGGAATTCATTTTGATCTCATGGCAGCCTTCTTTTTACTGATTTCCGTTTATTTCATCACCCAACAAAAAATTGTTTTTTCACTGGTGGCAATTTCCATCGCATGTATGTGCAAAATTGTGTTCGTTATATTTATTCCATTTGTGCTTTTACATTACTTCTTTATAAACCCAAACAGAATTACCTGGAAACCAATTGTTTATTTTTTAGTGGGAGTAATCTTGTCAGTTGGAGTGGTTTTACTTAGTTATTATCCTTACTGGAAGGGAATGCAAACCATTACTGTTCCTTTTAAATATTTGAGTGATCAAGAACCTTCCAAATCATTTTCGGAAGTATTGGGTGAAATATTCAATGCCATATTTGAAGATAAATTTCACAAGAATGAAATTACCAATATGGATGATAGTTTTGCTAAAATTTGGTGGTGGAAACAGTTAAGGATAGCTTTCAATATCATTGGATTTGTAATGGCCATTGTGGTTTCGATTGTCTTTATTGTAAAAACGAAATTCGTATTCTATAAAACTGTATTGGCAGAGTATTGGATAAAACTTTCATTGGTATTTTTCTTTTTCTATAGCCATATTTTTAACGCATGGTATTTAATTGCATTGTTACCTTTTCTACCTTTGATTGGGAACAATGACCGATTAAAAAAATATTTTGTACTTATATCTGTGTTCTCTTGCTTACACATGATCTTTCTAAATATTGGTCGCGATTCATTTGCTTATTATTTATTGCCCCCTATTATTTTCATTAATATCAGCCTTTTCCTTTGGCAGTTCAAAAAGAATTTCCTTACGGTTGAATCTCATTTGATTAAAGAAGTATGAGTGGGCTAAATACAAGCACTAAAGGAGCATGGCGTGGTATGATTGCTGCGATTCTTTTGTTACTGATGTTGGGTTGGTTAAAAACCGGAATAACTGAAAATATTAGGGTAGATCACAATCCATTTCCAGCTAAATGGGGATATCCGATTTTTATTACGTTTGTTATAGCTGTATTTATTTTTTCCCTCAATTATTGGAAGCTCATATGGAAAACGGAATTGGATAAACCCAATTATAGGGCTGCGGCATACCTAGTTCTGATTTTGAGTTCATTGATAATTCCTTTTTTATCAAATGATGCGATCATCTATTTAGGGCATGGTTATTTAAGTAACCATGGTGTTGATGTTTTTTCAAACAAAAATATTCTTCAACATTCACTATGGGCACCTAATATCGATGATTGGAAGGATGGACCTTTCGTATATGGGCCCGTGAATCTTATTCCGGCAAAATTGGCAAATTATATAGGCGGTAAAAATATATGGCTCACTTTTATGAGCTATAAACTATTGATGCTTCTTGTTGGAGTAGGAATTATAGAGTTGTTAAATAAAATCGTAAAGCAACCAAAGGATTTACTTATAGCGGTGCTGGCACCTGTATTTTGGCTTCACAACGTGGGCCATTTACATAATGATATTATTGCTGTTCTTTTCGTTTTATCGTCGGTTTATTTTGTCTTGAATAAGCAGATTATACCATCTGCCATATTTATTGGAATTGCATTAGCCTGTAAGGTTTCAATAGTGTTGTATGTTCCTTTTATTTTTATGCTTTATTTTTATACATCCGATTTCCGAATAGGAGGGAAGTTGTTGAATGGTTTGATAGGGGTTCTTGCAATGGTGTCTGCTATTGTTGGATGTTATGCCATTTATTGGACAGGGCCTTCAAGCTTAGAGGTTCCTTTTAAATATCTCTCCAATCAACAGCCTACCAAATCATTTTCCGAAATATTAGGGGAGATTCTTAATGTTGTCTTCAGTGGAGTTAACAAGGCAAATATAGAATCGGAAGTAGCCCTGGAAACCGTTCCGCTAAATGATCCTAAACAATATTGGTGGGGAATATCCAAAACCATTTTTAATGTAATTGGAATTCTTATGTTCTTTATTACCGGACTGATCTTTGCAATTAAGACTAAAATGAAATTTTCCAAAGAGCAGATTATTGAACTGTTTATCAAATTCAATTTTATTTTCTTTTTTATCTATTTACATATTTTTCAAGCCTGGTATCTTATTTTAATCATGCCCTTGGTAGTTATATCAGCCAACGAAAGAATAAAAAAATATTTCATGGTGCTTTGTTGCTATTCTGGTATCCATACAATTATGATTACCATTTCCCGACCTTCGGCATTGTTTTATATATTGCCCGTATTGGTGATTATAAATAGTTTGCTGTTTGTATGGCAGTTTAGGAAGAACTTCTTAAAGGTTGAATCATAGATAAATGATTGAGCAGACGTCCATAGGTCTTACCAAGCGTGAAAGAAATTTTATGTGGATTGCTTCTTTTGTTTTATTGGTGCTTATGGTTCTCAATTCAATCAATAGCATTAACTATTTTAATCCGGACGAGTATTATCAAATCATTGAGTTTGCTGCGTATAAACAAGGCAAAGTGGTGCAACAAGATCTGGCATGGGAGTTTAAGGCCCAATCCAGGCGAGCTATTCAACCTTTTGCCTGTTATTTATTGTTTGAGTCATTGGATAAGATTGAAATTTCAGAACCAATTCAACAGATTCGAACCTTAAGAATACTAACTGGTTTGTTTTCGGTATTTTGTATTTTCTTATTTGTGAAATCAAGCTTAAAGTTTTTCAAATCACCTTTCAGACTTGCCTTTATTGCTGTTTCGATGATAGCGTGGTTTGTGCCTTACTATTATGTAAGGTTTACCTCGGAATCTGTTTCTCAATCATTGTTTTTATTGTCTTTATCTTTGGTGTTTAGGCGAGATTTAAAATTTTTAGGATTGTTGTTATCAGGTTTTATTCTGGGTATTGCATTTTACATCCGGTTTCAAACAGCCTTTCTTTTAGCAGGTCTTTTAATAGGAATGATTTTTATTGAAAAATATTCTGCCAAACAAATTTTCATCATGTTATTGGGTGGCATATTTGCGCTTCTTATTGGTGTTTTAATTGATAAATGGTTTTATGGCAATTGGGTATTTACTCCATGGACATACTTCGATCAACAGATTTTGAATAGTGTAGCCAGTCAATTCGGGGAACAACCTTTTTACTATTACGTTACTCAATTGTTCTATTTCTCTACTCCCGTAATAGGAATCTTAATTTATCTATCACTTATTATCTCACCATTATTAAAAAAAATAAACACCGTTTATGTGGTTTTTATTGTTTCCCTGATTGGTTTGTCAGTAATCGGACATAAAGAGTTTAGGTTTTTGGTCGCTATCATTAATTTATTACCCTTCATCGTGGTCTATTTTATTCAAGAACTTCGGTTGCAGAAAGTTTTCTTTTCCGGGATATTTACGAATAAGTGGTTCATTATTGTTTTACTTGTTTTTAATACAGGAGCTATTACTCTTTCTACGGCGTATAATAACAATTTATTTACGGATGATAATAAGTCCCTTAGTTACGTAATTTCTCGTGATTACAGGGACAAAAAAGTGCATTTGCTCTATTTTAATCATAGGCATCCCTTTAAGGATGATGTTGAACTTAAATTTAAAAATGACACACTGCATCTGTATCAGCGATTTATTATGCCTCCCCGATTTACTGATCAAAGACTCTATGAGTTGGATAGTTCAACACTGACTAAAAAACCAGGAACGGATGTTCAATTGCTATATGTGAGAAAGAGTGAATATCTTAAACTTCCAAATAAAGAATTGGTGACTAAATACGGGTATCAACTCAAATATATATCGGCTCCTAGGTGGCTCGAGAATTTATTGAATAGCAATAAGGTATTGGGGAGTCAGTATAACGATTGGGTAATGTATATTTTTGAGAAAAATTAAAGTTACCTTTGTTTCCAATGAAGTCAAAATTCATATTTTTTATAGGTTTTGTTTTATTTATTGTTGCGGCTATATGTAGTGATGGGTATTTTCATCCTGACGAGCATTTTCAGCTACTTGAGTTCGCAAATTATAAAATGGGAGGGATTCCGGGAGAACATCTTCCTTGGGAGTTTGATGAGCAAATGCGTCCCACATTTCAGGTGTTGATTGTGTATGGGCTTTGCCAGTTTATGAAAACAGGTGGATTCTTTGATCCGTATACGGCCTCTATGATCCTTCGTTTGTTTACTGCGGTAATGATGTTTTATGTTCTATACTTTTTTTATAATCGATATAAAAACCAACTAAATTCAACCAAAGGTATTTGGTGGTTTGCTGCTCTTACCTTTTTGTTATGGTATATTCCTTTTGTATCAGTAAGATATTCTTCTGAATCATTCGGAACCATATTTATGTTGGCGGCCCTGTTACTATATGATGTTCCCGATAAACAGAAAGGTAATATCTTAAATTCAATATTGATTGGTCTGTTTTTGGGAGTCTCATTTATAAGTCGTTTCCAAATGGGATTTATGATCTTTGGTTTTGGAGCATGGGTGTTATTCATCAAACGTGAGAAACTAAGCATTATACTCTCTATGTTGGTTGGGTTTGTTTTAATGGTGGGAATTGGTCAGCTTTGTGACTATTGGTTCTATGGATCATGGGTTTCCAGTGCCTATAACTATTTCTATCAAAATCTGGTTGAGAATAAAGCGGCCGGATTCGGAGTATCTCCATGGTGGTACTATGCATCATTAACTCCGGCATTGGTATTTCCTCTTTTGGGAATCATTATTGTTCCTGCCTTTATTTATTTCTTCATTAAGTATCCAAAACATATTTTTACCTGGTTGTTAATTCCTTTTTTGGTAATCCATCATGCCATAGGCCATAAAGAACTCCGTTTTTTATTTGCTGTAACTCCATTTATTCCTTTCATCATCATAATCGTTCTTGAAAGAGTGAAATGGATGAAGTATTTGAAATTTTTCAAATATGTTTTTTGGATCATTAATATTCCGGCTCTTTTTATCATGTCTATTAAACCAGCCTACGATAACATGGAAATGTTCAAGTACATCTATCGTCATCAGCCAAAATCGCAGGTTTACTATATAAGGAATACCATGCCTTTTATGATGTATCAATTTGAGCTTACCAATAAACCTTTTGTTAAGGCAAAAGATCTTAAGTTGGCATTCTTTCACCAACCCGGATTTCATCCGAATCCTATTGATACACTTTCTTCACTTATTGATACAGTAAGAAACTCAAGCGAGCCAATCATTTTTGCTGTAAGGACTCCTCATTTTATAGAATTGTATAAACAACAATTTGCAGAGGCTCAAATAAACTGCAAAGTAGTTTATTACACGTATCATACTTGGTTATGGCCCATCAATTATTATCATTGGATCAATCGTGATGATGTTGGCGCCTGGACAGTTGTAGAATTATCTAAAAAATAAGATATTTATTCTTTGGATGATACAAGGATCATAAACATTCTATAATAGAAATATGCGATCCAATTTTTAATTCTTGAAAATGGCCCTGTCTTTTTATTGTGATCCGATTGAATTACCCTCGTGCATTTTTCGTAAAGAATCTTTTCCAATTCTCCTTTGAACATACTTGAAAATTGGTTGTCTTGGATGTCTACATTTAATTCAATGGTTTTGTACTTGCTTAAATTATTGAGGTTGTATGAACCAATGGTTGACCATTCGCCATCAATTACTGCCGCTTTTCCATGTAAAACTGAATCATTCCATTCATAAATTTCAATTCCATTGCGCAAAAGATAATCGTATAAATATTTCTCTGCATTGTGGAAAAGAGGAATGTCAGATACTGAGCCCATCATTATTTCGACCTTCACACCTTGTTGAGCAGCACGTTTAAGCATTCTTAAAAACCGAAATCCAGGCATAAAATAACAGCCAACTATTGCGATTGATTTTTTGGCCTTGCGAACGGAGCTCTTATAACTTCTATTAACCTCACTTTTTCCTCTCAGCCAATCATTTCTTCTAAACCTAACTTCAACTCCTTCACTTGGGAGTTCATATTTTATATTTTCCCAATGATAGTTTTTCTTTTCATAAATCATCTCGCATAATCCTTGTATCATTTCACAACAAAAACCTTTGATCAAAACTGCAAAATCAAGCCATGCCTTTTCATCTTTCGTCCCGTGATAATGATCTCCAATATTAATTCCTCCAATCAACATTTCTTTTTGATCTACCACCAGAATTTTATGATGAAGTCTTCGTACTTGTGAAATACTTTCAGAGGAAAAGAAAGGTCCAAAAAACCTGAAGCGGATTCCGGCATCTGTTATAGATTGAATAAACTTGGATGATAGTTCCTTAGAACCATAACCATCAAGAAGCATCGTGATGCTAACTCCTCTTTTGGCGGCAGCAATCAATGCGTTTACCAGATTCTTTCCGGTATCATCTTCGGCGAGAATATAGGTTTGCAGATGAATCTCTTGTTTGGCTGAATCAATCAACTCATTACTCAGTTTAAAGAAATGTTCTCCACTGTGTACAAGTTCTACGCTAGTTGCTTTTATATATCCATCCATTAAATGGGAATCACATTGATTGATTCTAAATTAGTCAATTATACGAAATCCTGTGGTATAAGTGTGCTAAGAAAATTTAAAAGATAATTAGGCAGGTTGTAATTCTATCAAGGTAATTTCCGGACGAATCCCGATTCTACCACTATAGCCCAAACATCCCAATCCACGGTTTACGTACAGATATTGCTTTCCGTTTTGATATAATCCCGCCCATTGTTTATATAACCATTTGCTAGGGCTCCATTTGAATCCCGGAATTTCAATACCGAACTGAAACCCGTGTGTATGTCCTGCTAGCATTAGGTCCATGTCATTATGTTCTTTTACCACCTGAGCATCCCAATGAGATGGATCGTGAGATAAAAGGATTTTAAAGGCTATGTCTTCAGTACCCGCTCTTGCTTTAGAAACATCCCCTTTTTTTGGAAAGCGGAATGAGGCTCCCCAATTTTCTACCCCAACAATGGCAATTTTATCACCGTTTCTTTCAAGAATTACATTGTCGTTGTTGAGTAATTTCCAACCTAGATCTTTGTGCAATTGATACATGGCCTCCATATTTTCAACTTTTGCTTCAACACTTGGCCATTTTTCATAATCACCATAATCATGATTCCCTAATGTGCTGTAAACTCCCATAGGGGCCTGCAATTTTTTCAATGCTTCAATAAATGGATAAGCTTCTTCGGTTTTATTATTTACAATATCCCCTGTAAAGAAAACTGCATCCGGATTTTCATTCAATGTAAGGCTAATAGCTTCTGCTAATTCATCATGTTTTAAAAAACTACCTGTATGGATATCAGAAAGCTGTACAAATTTAAAACCCGCAAAAGCTTTTGGGAGATTTGGAAACTTCAAAACAATTCGATGGATTTTGAAATCATAAGCTGTTTTAAACAACCCGAATAGCATAGTACCAAATGGTACAGCCATTATAACCAATCCCACGTTTGCCAAGATCTTTCTTCTGCCCAGCGAGACTTGTTCCGTTTTTGGTTTTGATATAACAGAACCTATTAATCTAACCAAGTCACCAATAAATACCAAAATGCCTGTAAGCAGAATAGAAAAGAAAAATATCATGACAAGATTTGTAACCAACAATTTTCCTGTTTTACCCATGGAAGGAGCTAACAAAGAAAAGATGATACATAAAAGTGGAAGTAAAAACCAAATGATTGTAAATACTTTCATCCCTGTGGATTTAGGGGAGAAATGCACTCTAAAAACACGATATAAATAAAATTCTATCCCCATAAAGAGGATTATAAATACAATTAAACCAACTATTCTATTCATATCTTATAATTGGGTTTTAACCGAATCCCATTTTTTCATCTGCCATTTTGTGGTAGCGGTACAGATATGATTTTTTTCAAGATCATATACTTCTGTTTTTAATTCTACAAAAACAGAATCATTCGTTTCCAATGGCTTTTTTACGGTAGTCTGAAGAAATTCTTCGGTTAACTCATATTTTACTCTTACAGGCATTTTTGCCTGATAAAAATATTCCATATTCATTTCTTGCATAATCAACCTATATTCCTTGAATCCCAGTTTTCTAATCAACGTTAAACCTGCACTTAATTCACTTAATGTTGCTAATCCGCATGCATGTAATCCTTTTAAATGGTTAAGATTTTTTCGCATGTATGGCATTTCAATCTCAAATCCATCATCAGTTATGTTAACTATTCTAAACCTATGTGGTCCATTAAAAGGAATAAATTTTCCAATAAATTTATTTAATATCCACAATTGGAAATTTGATTTTCTTGCTTTTTCTATGGCGGCGGTAAACTTATCCATCTAAAACGTTTCATCAAAATTATCTAATTAATGGTTGACACCTTGCGTTTTATCGTTTTTTAATAGACATAGACTCTGTTTTGACGCTATTAAACCTTCATTACCTTGCTTAGTATGGTGTAGTGTTTAAAACGGATAAGAGCATTGTAGAATCCTCCTGGCCAGTCTTTCACTAATATCGTAATGGTTTCGTTAGATGAAGTTCCTTCATAAACAATCCTTCCATCTATTCCGGTTATGGTTACGGTCATATTCTCAGAATTAGGATTAGCAATAGATAAATACTCTGTAGTTGGATTAGGGTAGATAGCAAGATCAGATTCTTCTTCTATGCCTAAGGGAAGTCCATAAGGCATAAATGAATAGGCAAACCATTGATACCCGATCAGGTTAATATTAGCCTTCCATGAGCCTGCATCACTTGTAAAACCATTCGTATAAATGGGATTTACATTTACCTCCGGATTTATGGCCAACCATGGACCTGAAAAAGCAGGTTCAGAAGAATAAATAGGTATTACATCAACAATACCCGGAGTGTTTCCCAAATACATCAATCTTAATTGTGCATAGGAATAAACATTGTTTACGTTGTTGACATAACTATGCAACAAGATCCGATCTGCTTTTGATTTCATTTGAGTTGCCTGGTATTGATTGAACCAACCCACATAAATTTCACTTTTTAGACCATCGATGGTTGCCAAAGAATCTATTGATTTTAATTCTTTCATATAGAATGCAAATGCACCCGAGGTATCACAACTAAATCCTCCCGGAGTTAAATAAGTAGTGCAATAGTATTGACCGGGACCAACGGTACCTATGTTCCAAAATTCGAATTCCAGATTATATACATCAAATTGTTCATCAGGATTTGGATGAATAGAATTATATACACTGGCAATATTATCGAACCACCAGAAATTTTCACTGCAGGCACCTACTTCAGTTATTCCATATACCGTTTTTGCTTTTAAAATAAATGCAGCAAGTGGAGCAGAGGTAGGTACGGTGGTTAAATTATTGGATGCATGAACCAGATGTAGTTCATAAAGTGCTAAATAAGTAAATCCGTTTTGTTGTGCATAGTTCAATAAACTATCCTCTTTATTAGTGTTGCCTAGTATAGATGCAAATCCATCTACATACAACCCTTTTACAGCGGACAACTGGCCACAACAAATAATGAAAAGAATAAATAAAAACTTTTTCATTGTTGTAAATGTAGCATAATATAATAATTACTTATATTTATATTATGGAAATAGTATTACTTATAGCTCTTGCCATTGCTCCCTGTGCCGCACTGGTGGTTTTTATTTATTTCAGAGATAAATATGAAAGAGAACCCTGGAAATTATTACTGGTTTCCTTTTTACTGGGGGTGCTTAGTATAGCACCTGCAATGGTTCAGGAGTTGCTGTTTCAAAAGGTCCCATTTATTAACGACCATGTATTTATCAGCGCATTTGTTGGCGTTGCTTTTGTCGAAGAATTCTGGAAATTGTTTTTCCTTTTATTGATCCCATTCCGCAGAAAATCGTTCAACGAACCTTTTGATGGAATTGTTTACGCAGTATTGGTGTCAATGGGTTTTGCCACTGTAGAGAATATTCTTTACGTAGTTCAGGGAGGATGGGGAGTGGGTGTACTTAGAGTATTTACCGCTGTTCCGGCACACTGTATGTTTGCTGTTGTAATGGGATATTTTGTGGGTCTTGCCAAGTTCACTAAAGGCTCAAAAGTTGGATATATATTATTAGGATTTGTTCTGGCTGGAATTTTCCACGGCACCTACGATTATTGTTTGTTCGAGAAAAATTATGAAGGGGTTTGGATTGGTGCTTTCTTATCTTTGATCGTTGGATTGATTCTTTCCTTACGTGCAATAAAATTACATCGCAAACGATCGCTTCAGTTAATTGAACTGGAACAAAAAGCTATGCAAGCACAAGCTAACGCAAATCTTTTGGAGGGTATGGAGCCTCCTGTTTTATAAGGAAACAGTAGGCAGCAACAGTTACTGCCACTGCCTACTTGGAAACTGCCGCTTAGTTACAACAGTTGCAACCACAAGTACATCCTTGGCCAGGGCAACCATCACCGCAAGTACAATGGGTACATTTACAACTAGGTTTACCACAGTTACACGTTAGTTTTTCGTTGTTTCTTTTAATTTCTGATGCTGTGTTCATTGTTTTAATTTTTATGTTAATTGAATGATACAAAGGTAAAGCGACACCATCAGGAGGCCGTTATAAAACTTTGGGTGGAGTTTATATGATTTTGGGTTGAACCAAAACGTCGCACCTCTGGTGCTTTTATTCTTTTATCTTAGAGTGTTACCAAAATATCGCATCTCTGATGCTTTCTTTTATTGCGAATTACTGCCGAACTACACATACAAGATGTTGCATCCTTGTTGCTAATGAAAACTATTTATTGTTGTCGAATGGAGCTTCAATAAATCTATATTTATGATATTGTTCTTGGGCTTCAGAGAAGCGATATTTTGATAAAAAGGAGTGAGGTAAATACAGATCAAGCCTCGTAGGGGCGACATTTTGGTTTCTGAAATTAGATCTTATCTATCGATTTTCTCTTTTTATCTCCAATACTTTTAAAAAAAGTAGGAGTAAGGCCTATTGTTTTTTTGAATTGTGCAGAGAGATGTGCTACCGAACTATAATCCATTTGAAATGCAATCTCTGATAAGTTCAATTGATCGTACACCAATAATTCTTTTACTTTTTCAATTCGTTGTTCGATAAAATAATTCTCAATGGTTCTGCCTTCAATTTCCGAGAATAAACCACTTAAATATGTATACTCGTTGGGAACATGATGAGTTAGATATTTTGAAAGCTTCCATTTTTTTTCTTTCTCATCGATTTCATTCCTGGCTTTAAGAATAATTAATTGCTTGATTCTTTCTATTAATGCAGTTTGATGGTTATCTATTAATTCAAATCCTATTGAACGAAGTTTATTGTTGAGAGAATCAGTAAGTTGTTTTGAAAGTGGTTTATTCAGTTCAACTTCTCCAATACTTACTTCCGAGTAGGCAATCTTTAAATCATTCAAAATTGTTTCAACTGCTAATACGCAGCGATGACAAACCATATTTTTAATGAGAAGATTAGGCATTTTTCTTCCGTAAATCTAAAATTATTTCAATTTAACTGCAACGAAAAAGAAGTTATTATATGCAGCAATAATTTCATAGTCTACTCTATAAGCATCTACAAAATTTGTAAACGCCAGAAACTCGTGCTTTGGTACGGAAAACTCATCGAAGATGAGCATATCACCCGGTTTTAAGTAGGGAGCAAACATCCCCAATACATACATCGTGGAAGTAAACAAATCCGCATCCAAATGAATGATTTTCCTTTTAGAATTATCTAGAGTTTTTAAAAAATCGGGAAGTGTATCCTGAAAAAGTCCTTTGATGAATTTACCGCGGCTATCTTCTATTTGCGGAACTGCATCATCGGTACTCATATCTCCGGCTTTAAATGGTCCCCAGTCTTCAGGTAATCCTGTAAACGTATCGAAGCCATAAAAGCGTGAATCAGCATTTTTATTTTTATCTAGCCACCATTTAAAAGAAAGTCCTTTAGCCACTCCAAACTCCATATAATTCACTGCACCATCTAGTTTTTCGTGTTCGAATATTTTCTCGTATAAAGTATAACGTTTGCTATAATCCCATTTATGACTATAGAAATCGTTGTATGGGATATTTTTTTGTGAATGAATGAATTTTGAAAGCTTGCTTAAATAGGCAAGATTTAAATACAAGGGATTAAATGGCAGAAATAATTTATGCAAGGCCAGTCGGTAAAACAAAAACTTTGAACGTCGTATGAATTTTAATTTGCCTTGCATGTATAATAATTACAGGATCAAAGATAAGATTATTTACCCTTTCTGATCATTATATAGTTTTTAAAGGTAAAGATTTGCTTGCCCCCTCGCAGCTTCTGTTCGATGAATGTAACCAGCCTATATTTAAGCCTGTCATGCTTGTGTTTTTCTCTGTTTGAATTCAGTTCTTTCTCCGTATAATTGAGTTGGTCTGCCCAGTTAAAACGTGCTATCATTTTTTTCATAACAGCTGGATGTGTTCCTTTAAATAAGGGCATTCTATTTAGAATTCCATAATCGTAAGAGTTTGACCGATCCTTGTACTCTTCTTCCACAGCTTGCACTCCTTTATGAATGGTATTAAGAGATTTGTTTTTGCTCTGCATAATATGAGGAGGTCGAACCCATCCGTAATGAAAAATGGAAGCATTTATATCTGCCACTTTCAATTTGAATGTATTTTTTTGTTGGCGGTAATCCTTGCCATCAAAGTTCGGAATTCTTCGAAAAGATTGAGCCGATTCCCAGGAGTGAATGTCTGGACTGTTTCTAACAATTCTTATTTCATTTTGATACCATCCATGCGATATTAATCGATGGTTGTAATCTCCCCAGAAATGGACGTATTTAAATAGAATTCCTTCCACCTCGGTGTCGTTTAAGAGGGCTTCGCATCTTTCTTTGATAATGGGCAGATCATTTTCATGTACTACTTCGTCAGCCTGTAAATAAAAAAGCCAATCACCTGTACAATGCTCTTTAGCGATATCGGTTTGATGCGCATTTTCGGTACCTCTTGTATATTTCTCAAGGTCCCAAACAGTATGAATAATCTTAATTTTTTGCGATTGGATGCTATTGATTTCTTCTAATGTTTTATCATCAGGATCACAATCGCCAAGGGCAATTATATATTCATCTACAATTGGTAAGATTGATTCAATAGATTCCTTAATGGGATAATATAACTTGGTTACATTTTTTACCATTGTGAATCCGCTGATCTTCATAGGTCAAAAATAGGATTTATACCTGAGGATAGGCAGGGAATCCGCCCAAAGTTTTGAAACTACCAGCTGAGAAATCAATTTCATAGCAATAGTGTTTGAGCCCATTGGTTACTGCTAAATATGGGCATTTAAGCTGGGAATTATAGTTTCCGGCCTGTTCCAATGTGGATTGCCGAATGTTGATTGAAGGCGCCTTACACTCACAAATAAGCCAAGGTTTTAGGTTTTTATCCATTACTACCAAATCAAATCTCTTATTTACTTTCCCAACTGTAATTCTACATTCAGCCTGCATGAGTCCAACAGGATAAGCTAATACATCTGCGAGATAACGAATTAGATTTTGCCGAACCCATTCCTCGGGAGTTAAAACTATCCATGATTTTCGGATGGGGGCCCAAATATAACTTGAACCATTTTCCTCTTTGATTTTATGCTCAAATTCAGGAAAGTTGAGTTCAGCAAATGAGAAGCTCATTAGATTCCTAGTGTAAACCCACCTATTACATTAAATTGCTGAGTAGGGTAGTTGTACCAACGGTTATATCTCCATGCAGCCATGTTATTAAAATTCACCCAAACCGAGATATTTTTTGTGATTCTATATTCAGCACCTAGATTTAAATCAACCTGTGGATTCAATTCAACTACGATAGGAGATTTTATTCCGGTAATTGTATCGGTTACAAAATCCCTTGCAAATTGCCCCCCTCTGAAATAAAGATCAAGAGTAAAGATTAATTTGTTTCTTAAGTTATATCTAGCACCAAGAGAAGCATCCCATGCCGGACGATGATAAACGACCGACATTCCTTCAGGTGAATAATTATGATAGTTTCCTTTTGCCGTTACGGTTAATTTTTCTCCCAACATATAAGCCAATTCTCCATAAATGTTGAAGTAGGTAGCATTTGCATAAACCACATTAAACCCACGTTGAAAATAGCTCGTTGTATCGTTTACATAAAAATGAAGATCGCCGATATAACTGAAGTTGATACCTACATTATATGACATGTTATCAAAAAACTGACCTTTTACACCCGCCTTCAAATGAATAAACTCACAAGTGTTGCGCATGTTTACTACAGGCATAATAAATGGATTCTCTTTGCTCATCAACAGGAAGGAGTTTCTTTTGTATTCTCCACCTGCTTCGGCATATAAAGTAATGTACTGGCGGAAGATGTTCCAATGGAACTTAATATCAGGGAATGCTCTAAAATGTGGAATAGAATCAACTGCCAATGTAAATTTTGCGCCTACAGTTACTCCCCAATTATCACCACCCACTCTCATGTATGGATTGAGGTCAACGAAATGAGAATTTCTATCTCCAATTGAATCGTTGTGAGTATTCAAATACGTATAACCCAGATTTACACCCATAAATTCACGGGCAAAAAGATCTGTCATTTTGTTGAATCCACCATATACAGAAACCTTTGTTTCATAAGAACCAAACTTATCGAATATATGATAGAAGCTTATATTGGCATTATGATTCCAATTAATAGAATCTGTTCGGTAACGGGAGAAAAAGTTAACATCAAGATTCCAAGCATTATAAATCTGTTTTGTACTGTCACGATTCGTAATTAAAGTATCCAATGTTGGATTATAACCATAATAGTGAACTACATTTCTTTTGTATTCTCCAGCCAATTGAATGGTGTGTTGTTTGAAGATATGTTTATAATCAGCGAATGCTTCATTGTTACTCATCCATGGAGAACCAACACCCGAAATAATACCTTGGGAGCTTAAATGCTTATATCGGAAAGAGTAAGCATCCGTTTTATGACGAAGAGAATTAATAGAAACATCCACGTATGGAGTAAGGTAATTTCCGAACCCTGCTTTTAAATAGAATCTATGCAACTTAGCCAAAGGCTCAGATTTCATTTTTACTGCTGAAATAGTGTCAGGTCTGTAATTTGCTTTTACTTCTTTAGCGTTGATCTGATATGTTTGCCCTTGAGCAGGCTTTGTAGTATCGTTAATCACCGGTTGATCACTCATTTTTTCTGAATCCTGTAAACGTGGATCATAACCTGTAAGAAGAGTAACACTATTGGTGGTTTGTGCAAAAGAATTACTGGCTAATAATAAGCCTAAACCAACAATGATCGTATTTTTTATCAATGCTTTCATATTAGTTAGGAATATTATTTTTGTTTTTAGGTTCTTGATCCTTGTTGTTCAAGTCAATCTCGGTATCACCGTTATAGTTCGACTTATTTGTGGATCTCTCGTTGTTCATAATGGCATCCAGTTTTTGTTGGGCCAGATCTTTTAATTCTTGCGAATCAGCTTTATCAATTACAGTTTGCAACAAAGATTTTGCCTGAACCAGATCGTTTAACTCTACATAAACATCACTCATTAATATAAAGCTTCTTGCCAGCCAATCTTTCTGGCCTCCCATGTACTTCACTGCTTTGTTCAATGTCTTTTCAGCATCTTTAAATAATCCTTTATTGTATTGGATAAATCCAATTGAGTACATAGACTCAGGATAATATTCAGACGAGGTTTTGGTAGAGAAATATTTGAAAGGAGTAAGAGCATTGTCATATTCTCCATTTTCAAAATACGATTTGCCAATAATGAAGTTGGCTTGTTGCTCCTGACCCGGATCTAAACCTCCACCTGATTTTACCTGAAGAGCATAAGTAAGCGCCTCGCTGTATTTTTTTAGTTTGAATTTAATTCGCATTAAGCCAATCCTCGATTTTTTAAGCAGGGCCGTGGTAGGGTTACTTTGTTCAAGCAATTGATAGGTTCGTTCCAGATTTATATCATCCTTATTGAACTCATAAATTTCCACCAGAGTAATCAATGCATCTTGTGAATAATCATTGACTCCATAATTATTTAAAATATTCTCTAAATGCACCGCAGCCAGCGTATATTCTTTTTTATCGATATGGCAATTTGCTTTGTAATGGTTTGCATCAAGACTAAAAATACCACGAGGATATGATTGAAGGTATTTACCCATTACATCAATTACTTTTCCGCAATCATTACTTTTTAGGGCACTTTCAGTAGCATCCCATGCTGTTGAATCAGCCTCTCCTGCATTGATTGAAAGATTAATGCTACTTGCATAAGCCAGCCATGAATCATTGTCGCCCAACTCAACATAAATCTTTTTAATGTACCCAACGGCCTCGGTCATATAAGGTGTATTTGGATATTCATCAACAACCTGTTTGAACCAACCTAATGCTTCACGGAAATTATTTGCATTGTAATAGATCAGCGCGATTTGAAGCATTGATTTTACACGATACGGACTCTTTGGCTTTTCGTTTACCAGTTTATTGAAGGTTGTGTTGGCATCGTTAGGTCTGTTCAACGTTAAATATGTTTTCCCTAATTCATACCAAGCTCCTTCCATATAACTTGAAGTAGGATAATCGGATAATATTTTTTCAAGTGCAACAGCTTTTTCGCCATAACGATTATCCAATCCAAGGATAACTGCTTTTTGTAGCAACGCATAATCACTTACAGAACTATTCATGCTGATGGCTTTTTCATAACCTTCAATAGCCTTTTTATAATTTTTGGCCATGAAATAACAGTCAGCTACACGAACATAAGCGTCACTTGTTTTTCTGTCATTATAAGAAGCTTTACCTGTGAAGTTCTGAAACTCGATTAATGCTTTGCTATAATCCTTTTGTTTAAAGTAACAATAACCAAGATTGTAATAACCATCATTATAAATAGGAAGATTCTTTGCACTTGGCGTTCCTAAAAACTCGTTGAACACAGATGCTGCCTGAGAATAATTTTTTTGATGATAATAAGCATCTCCCATCCAGAATTTGGCCATAGCAGCAATCTGAGCATCCATGTTTTTTTCGATTACCTTCTCAAAATGCTGAATAGCCTCAGGGAACATTGAACTGTTGAACAATTCCATACCACGATATAAATAGATCCTTTGCTCGGCCATTTTCAATGTAGTACTCTTTACTTTTATTTTAGCTATAGAAGCCAACGCATTCTGGTAATTATGGGTATTCATATAAATATTGGCTAACAACTCATAAGCTTCATCCTGCTTTGGGTCATTCGGATATTTCAAGATAAATGCATTCAATGCATCGATGGCTTCATTGTATGGATCGTAACCTAACTCATAAGCTAAACGGGCAAAATTCATTAAAGCTTCTTTTGCCATGGGTTTATCAAACTCATAGGTATGGGCAAAATGTAAAGCATCTAGAGCAAGTCGTTTATTATCTGCTTTGATCAAACAATCCGCAAGATAGTAATAGGCGGATTGTGACATCGAGTCTACTTCGCTTGTAGCATTCTTTAAATGATCAGCTGATGTAGAATAATCTTTAGTGAAATATGAGGCCAATCCAAATTTATAATGACCAATACGATCCAGTGTGCTACCTGATTCAAGGACTTTGTTATAATAATTTACACTCTGATTATAATTCTTTAATTCAAAATATGATTCGGCCAGAATTCGTCTAACAATGCCTGTATTTGGACCTTTTAAGGTATCAGCAATGGGTGTTGCATAATCAATTACCTCTTGATATTTTTTCTGAATGAAATAAATCTGAGCAATGTAGAAAGGAACTATCTGAGAGAATTTCTTTTCATCTTTGATCAATAAAAAATGCTGAAGAGCAACTTCGTACTTCTGCTGTAAATAACAGATGTGGGCATAATAGTAAATGGCAGCAACCTGATAAAGATTCTTTTCATCCTTGATCTTGGCAAAATACAGGAGAGAATTGTCATAATCCTTAACCATATAATAGCTATAACCCAACTTGAATGAATGTTCAATGTATTGTTCTTTGGTAAGTTGGTATATATCAGTAGAAGTTAATTCTCTTATGGCACTTTCATAATCTTTCTTACGGAAGAAGATTTTTCCTAAATGGAAATGTGCCAATGCTATTTTCGGACTTTCAGGATAATTGGCAATGAACTTTTTCATCAGGTCCTCGGCATCATCCTGGAACATTTCTACAGCGCAGGCAGCATAATAGTAATTTGCATCAGAAACAGCGTAGCGGGTTGGAGTGCCTTTTCCGATATAATTATTTTGATTCAGGTAATCTTGAAAATTAGTTTGCGCAGTTCCGTATAGTTGTTTTTGATAGAGATCGATACCATCTTGAAGGACGCGTTCGCTATCCTGAAAGTATTCACTTTTTTGCGCTGACAAAAATTGACTCGCAAAAGTCATCATCAACAAAAAGTACAGAGAACTAAACCTTTGTATTACCACAGCCTAAATTATATAGTTACCAAAGGTAAAATGGAAGCATAGTTATTAAGGGTTAATTGACAATAACTTATTAACGTTCAACTTTTAATAATTATTACACACTATATCTCATATTCACAGATATAATGCGAACATTTGAGGAAAATAGAATAAGTGGATTCTCCAGTAATATCAATAAAGGGTGGCGTTATCATGCAAGGCAAGACATTGGTGCTTAGCAATGTGAACTTTGATGTGCAGGCCGGTGAATTTGTATATCTGGTGGGTAAAACTGGGAGTGGAAAGTCAAGTTTGTTGAAAACACTCTATGCTGAATTGCCTTTGCCAGAGGGAGAACTTTCGGTTTGCGGATATTCGTTAGGCAATTTGAATTCTAAACAGGTTCCTTTTCTCCGCAGAAAGCTTGGGATTATATTTCAGGACTTCCAATTATTAACCGATAGAAGCGTTGCGGCGAATTTTATGTTCGTTTTGCAAGCTACTGGTTGGAGCAATAAGTACGAGATGGAACAAAGGATTGATGAGGTTTTAACCTCAGTTGATCTAAAAACAAAGGGTTTTAAATTCCCTCATGAGCTTTCTGGTGGGGAGCAGCAGCGTGTGGTTATTGCAAGATCATTACTCAATCATCCGGAGTTGATCATTGCAGATGAGCCTACGGCTAATCTCGATCCGGATACTTCAATGGAAGTTATCAGAGTTCTACTCCAAATCAGCAAAAAAGGTACAGCAGTGTTGATCTCGACTCACGATAAGTTTATTGTAGAACAATTCCCCGGAAGATTTTTAAAATGCGAAAAGAGTACCATTATGGAGTCTCAAACAGCGTTTTCATAAGCTTTTGTACCGAAATGTCATCAAAAAACGGAGATAACATTATTTCCCTTTCCTTTACATCCTCCTCCGTAAATGATTCACCCATTTTTTCCTCAATCAATTTGAGAAACTCAGACTTATTATCCTGATCGAATATAGTTACGGTATCTTCCAATTCGGTTCCTTCAACCATTGTTTTATTTACCACACAATGGCGTCCATTAAACAAAGCGTTTAGGAGTTTCAATTTTAAACCTGTATTCTGGTAGGTGATCAATGCATTGATTTGTGCATTCGCAATCAGGCCATCCATTTCAGTTTGGGTAGGGTTGGCCATTAACATGATATTTGGGAATGAATTGGCTAAATCTCTTAGTTCCTTTCTTGGAGAACTTCCCGCAATTACAAGCTGGAATGGTTTATTGCCCAGGGTTTCAACCAAAAGACAAGCCGCTTTATTATTTTCTGCAATGGATAAATTACCTTGGTACAGAATATATTTCCCCAATCCGGGTTTTGAGCTTACTGAATTATTTCCATGAAATGCGGTTACCGTTTTTACGGTGTGATGGAACTTGTTGAAGTATTCTTTTTCCTTTTCGGTAATAGCTATGATTCCGGAACTATTAGCTAGAATTGGTTCATACTCTTTCAACTTGGTACTTTCGTTCAGGAAATAATATTTCTTGAAAAGATTCTTTTCTGCCTTGGCAAGTTGTTCATAGTACTCATGTTCTATGTTATGGGTACGAACCATAAACTTTCTGTTTGGCCAATATCTGTCGAGCAACCAGGTACAATGAAGTCCCTCAGCCAAAATTGACCAACTGTTTTTTTGAAGATTTTGAACCAGCTCCTCCGATTGTCTGGAAATAACAATATAAGGTTGTTTGTGGAATAGTAATCTGCTCGATATCTTTCGTGGATAATAGTAAACCTTTTCACAAAACTCGTCTAACTCGGGGGCAGGGGGGCGATGATATTCAAAACAATGAAGATGAATCTTTACTCCCTGTTTATGCAATGCCTTAATCTTATAAAATACATCAATCACTCCACCGTAATCTGCAGGGTAGGGTATATCAAAAGAAATGATGTGAAGCTTGTGGCTCATGGTTGAGTATATCAATGCTAATCAAATTTTTCACGATTGCCAAATACAGTCTACAGTCTACAGTCTACAGTCTACAGCCTACAGTTGGCAGTCTACAGTTGGCAGTCTACAGTTGGCAGTCTGCACTGTGAGGCTATTGCCTTCTAAGAATATGGCGTTTAGGATCGAGTAGGTCCGAAACTCAATAAATAACAAAAAACAATTCCCCAACATTTGTCAAAAATTCAAAATATTGCTTCCTTTGTGTATGCAGTTCGACTTGTTAAAATCCTTTGTTTTTGAACAGCTGGAAAAAAATCTTGCCACCACGCTTTATTACCACGGAGCGCACCATACTTTGTATGTGTACAACGCCGCATTAAAGATAGCTGAGCATGAGAATGTTTCTGGTGATGATCTTGTGGTTTTAATGACTGCAGTTCTCTTGCACGACTTTGGTTTTTTGGAAACTTATAATATGCATGAGGAAAAGGGTTGCGAAATAGCCAAGAATATTCTTCCTCAATTTGGATATAACGATAAACAAATTGAATCGGTTTGTGCCATGATCATGCGTACAAAAATCCCTCAGATAGCTTTCAATAAACTAGAAGAAATTATTTGTGACGCTGATCTGGATTATTTGGGAACTGAAGACTTTTTACCCATAGGAAACCAACTTTTTAAAGAGTTTTTGCATTATGGAGTTGTAAAGGATGAAGAGGACTGGAACAGGCTCCAAATGAAGTTTCTGGTGGCGCATCAATACTTTACAAGCTACTCTAAAAAGTTTAGAGTAGAAAAAAAACAACAAAATCTCAAATTAATTGCTGATATTGTACATCAGTATGACATAAATACTAAACACTAAAACACTCTACCCTTATGCTTAACAAAGAAAAAAAGGACCTTATCATTTCACTTTGTGATTTTACCCCGGAAGCAGAAGTTGCTTTGAATCATGCAACAAAAATTGCTGAACAAAGTCATGATGAAATTAGATTACTTCATATCATTAACAATGAGACCAAAACGAAGCTAAAAAAGAGTAATGAAACTGAAGAAGTGGTCTATCAAAAATTGAAAGAGATTTCAGAAAGAAATTACCAGGATCATAAAGTGCTAACCAGCTATCATGCCGAAGAAGGAAGTATTTTCACTTCGGTTGGAGAGTACGTAAAGGAAACAGAAGCCGGTTTGGTAGTATTTGGAACACATGGTGTAAGGGGAATGCAGCATATTGTTGGTGCCAATTCTTTGAAAGTAATCCTTTCATGCCCGGTTCCAGTAATCGTTGTACAAAAGAAAAAGGCTGATTATCATGGATACAAAAAAATTGTATTGCCAATTGATCATTCAAAATTCGGAAAAAATAAAATTGGTCATGCAATAAGTATGGCGAAATACTTTAAATCGGAAGTGGTAATTTTTGAATCTTTAGAGAAAGATCCGCATCTAACTAATCTTATAAAAAATAACGTGACCTACGCTGAGAATTTATTGAAAGCAGAGAAGATCAATCACACTCATCATACTGAAGATCCTACCAAAGGAAACTTTGCGAAACAGATCATTAAACATTCTGCAGAAGTTGATGCTGATTTAATCGTGATTACCTCACAACATGATACGGATACTATCGGGGATTTCTTTTTTGGAAATCATGAGGTAGATATTATTAACAATGATGCGCAAATTGCAGTAATGTGTGTTAATCCTGTGCAAAATGCGAATGTGAGTATTGTTGGGGTGAATTAATCCTTTAACAGGCTCATTGCGACAAGCTATTTATCAGGGCGATGTTATCTAATAACATCGCCTTTTATATTTTTTGGCTAGCTAATTCCCGATTTTCTTGATAAAACCTTTTAATTTCAAAATAGCTTTTTTATTTGCTTCAGGTAATGGACCTGTCCATTTCATACCTCTCTGCAAATAATACTTCGCAAAATCACCCGGAGTGATTCCCCATTTTTTTAGAAATAGTTTTTTTCCGTCATTATGTTTAATCCTACCGGTACTTTTTGTTCCGAAATGATAAACCCGACTTTTTGAAACACCTTTGAAGTAACGAATTCCTTCCTGCCATAATTTTATAGATAGATCTGGGTCAGAATACATTCCGGGCGAATATTCTTCTCCTAAGCCACCCACTTTTAAATAAAGTTCTTTATGAATTAAATTAGGTGGCCATGTAGACCCATTCCAATTTTCTTTTTCTAATGATTGGTATTCTTTTAATAAATTCTCTTTATTAAAATTATTGAGATCACTTCCATAATCTTTTACAATTACGCATTTATTTCCTGTATCAGTGGGTTCAATCATTGTGGAGGAAACAAAGAAGTTATTATGTCCGATAGCATTTATCTCTTCCAATAATGCAGTGTCCCATCCTGGCAGAACATACATGTCATCGTTGAGATACAGGAGATATTCGTTTTGTGCTTGGAGTGCTCCTTTGTTCATTGCAACGCAAATACCCACATTCCCATTGAAGTGAATGTGTTTTAATCCTGCTTGCTTCTCAACCCATTCTTTTGACCCATCACTTCCATCATTGATAAGTATCAATATTTCATGATCTAAAACAGAATGTTCGAGAATACTTTTAATACAAAGCTGAAGAAAGCCCAGATTGTTCCAGGTGGGAATAAGAATGGTGAATCCTTTTTGTTTCACTGGTTAATTTTTCCCGTCTTTTAAAACCATATCAATGGTTATAGCAGCTGAAACTATAGCTACTTTTTTATGATATTCCATATCAGAGCGATCGAAGGTAACCATGTATTTATCAGCGGTAGTGAAAATTTCTTTCAATCCACCAGCCCATTTTTTGTTCACTCTCCCTATTTCACTTCCACTCATATCAGTAATAGAGAAGTTCCAGGCTTTCCAATCACCACTTATCTCACCAATCTTTTGTTGACTGCTGTCAAGAATTATGAAACCGGCACTTAATAATTTAAACCGTTGTTTAATATAAAATGGGGGAGTGCCATCAGGCATAGTAACTGTAATCTTAGACATGAAAAAAGTAAACCCTCTGGAGATAGTCGCTTGTACTTGCTCGTTAACATCTACAATCTCTAACTTAAATGGTAACATAGCTTTGTTTAAAAACAAGCGGAGTATAACTGCACCTCCACCCACTTTTTCTTTTACTTTTCCAATAGGCTGACCAGAATCATCTAAGACTTGATATTCATTCGCAATTTTTAAAAATTGAACTTTTTGATTGATAATGTAATTTTGATGATCGAAAAATTTTTTCATAATAGTTGATTAGTGTTTGTTAAGTTTGTTTTGTTCTTTTCCAAGTCCCCCCAAATATTCGCAGTTGAACAGATCCTGCATATTTGTATAATGAACTTCGTCTTTCTCGTAACGGAATGCCTCCACCATTGTTACAGTTCTGTTATTATCCCCGCAACTTATATCAATATCTTTCATTTTCATTTGACATGGATGTTCATATCCGCAGGCATGAGTCATTTCAAGGGTTTCTTTACGAAGAGTATTAATATATTTTGCAAATCGAACTGATTTTAGAGTTGGATCAATTCCGCTGCTAAGCCATTTATTTTGTGTAGCAATTCCCGTTGGACATTTATCTGTATGACATTCCTGAGCCTGAATACATCCAATAGAGATCATGGCTTCGCGAGCTACGTTAACCACATCAGCACCCATTGCCAAAGCTTTCATTACCTCACTGGGGAAACCAAGTTTACCCGATCCAATAAATACAATGTCTTTTGTAAGGCCTGCTTTTTGGAATACTTGATACACTTCAGCAAACCCAAATACCCAAGGAAGAGCAACGTGATCAGCAAACGAAGGAGGTGCTGCACCTGTTCCACCTTCACCACCATCGATGGTAATAAAATCCGGACCGCGGTTTTCATTTTTCATTATCTCCGCTAATTCATACCATTGATCCAAATCTCCAACCGCAGACTTTATTCCTACAGGTAAACCAGATTCAGCAGCAATTTCTTCAATAAAATCAACCATTTCTCTTACATTACTAAATGCGGAGTGATAAGTTGGAGATAACACATCTGTATATGGTTTTACTCCACGAATGGCCGCAATCTCCGGCGAATTTTTTTTAGCAGGAAGAACCCCGCCTTTTCCGGGTTTAGCACCTTGAGATAGTTTTACTTCAATTGCTTTTACTTTTGAATATTGGTCAAGCACTAATTTTTTAAACACATCATGATCGAAATAACGTTGTCCATCTTCTCCTGTTTTTCCGCATCCAAAATATCCTGTTCCAAAATGAAAGATCACGTCTGCACCCTTTTGATGATAAGGAGATAACCCTCCTTCACCAGTGTTATGATATGCACCCACAATTGATGCTCCAATATTTAAGGATTCCTGAGCTTGTTTTGAAAGCGATCCATAACTCATGGCAGAAATATTGATCAGGGAATATGGACGAAATGGGTTTTTACGTCCATGAGCCAGTCCCATAACCTTTGCACAAGGCATAAAATAATGATCGTTTTTTGAATTATTGATATGGGACGATTCCACCCGAAATGGGAACATTTTTGGATTGATAAAAACATGGTTGGGGGCAAACAAATCTTTGTCAGTTCCAAACCCCTGATAGTTATTTTCTCCTTTGGCAGATGCATAGATCCATGATCTTTGACCACGGTTAAAAGGAAGCTCCTCACGATTATTGGAAATAAAATATTGGCGAATAGGGGGACCGAATTTTTCCGCTATATATCTTCCTCTTCCAAGCAATGGAAAATTCCTTTTAAGGGTTTGTTTTTTCTGAGAAAGGTCTTTAATGATAATAAATAGTAGGGTTAAAAAAACTGTCCCACCAATAATGGCCCAAATGATTGGAGTTGTCATAGTTGTTAGTTTGGTGAGTTAAATGTAGGGAAAAAGTTGATTGAAAGAGCTAATCTGACCAGATTTACTCCTTAGAGTATCAAGAATTAAACTCTTTTTAAAAAATAAAGGTACTGACGGCACCGCCAGGACCTTTATATATGTAAATAACACTTAAAAAATTGCTTATTCTAGGATCATTTTCTTAAACATGGAATGACCATTTTGGGTTACTTTGATGAAATAAACTCCACTTGCATTGTTACTAATATCAATCTCGTTTTTATATGACCAGGTAAAATCAGGAAGATTCTCTTCGTACCATTTTTTCCTTCCATATTAAAAATCAACACTTGAGTTTCCCCTTGTTTTGGAAGTGTAAAACCTAAATTGAATCTGCCGTTATTCGGGTTCGGATAAAAATTCACTTGATCCACTTTCAAATTATCATTTGATAAACGACCGTTGTCTTTTAATTGTTTTCTATCGTCTTTGTTGAGGTCTTCAGTGTTACAGTTTTTGATGACCACCCTTACTTCCATTTTATGTGTTTTTCCTTGTGAATTTGCATTTTCCTTCTCATCATCTTCAATAATCATGATCTTATCCATTTCCGGATCATCACCTTCTATAATGCGAATCACTACATTTGAGTCGTTCATTCCATTTATATCTATGGTCTTTACAATTATATGATTTCCACCTTCCATAGAGTGGACACTGTCGATCTCAATTTCTATTTGTGGCATATCATGAATTCCTTGTATGTCGGTCCATTCTCCGCCAACGATAGTTGTATCAAAAACGGTTTCAACTCCATTAATGTTTTTTACCATTTTAACTCTGATCGTTTTTTCTGTTGTTGTTTGATTTTGGTTAGTTTGGCAGTACGCAGAGTTCATTCCCACTAAAAGAGCGGAAAGTACAAGCAGGTTTAAAAAGAATTTCGGTCTCATATATTTTTTGCATTTGTTTAGGACAAAACTATTCCGGATGCCATTGAGTATGGGTTATAGCGAGGTTAAAGCCAGTTAAGGAAAAAGTTAAAGTTGGAGCGTTCAGTTAAGACTATGTTTACATTTGTAATGAATGAATAAGAAAGTTTACAATAACATCATCCTGTTTACCGGGTTTGTTTTGTTGGGAATTGTTGTCCTTCAAATTGTATGGCTTAATAATATGTCGTCTATTAGAAGGACAGAGTTAGTGACTAACACTCAACAAGCCTTAACAGAAACTGTTAACCGTCTTGAAAAAGATGAAGAAACCGATTTTATATTTACCCACATGGATGAGGTATTACCCGATAGTATAGATACGGAAAAACTTGGGAAAGTAAAGGTGGTGATGAATAATATGGACAGCATTCAAACTATCAATATTTCCAGCCAATCACAACATGGATCTTTGAACGGAACCATGACTCACGATCCAAACAACGACGGAAGCAGAAACCATCAGGTGGTTACTACTAGAACCATTACCTATTCCCCCGAAAAGATCGAAACTAAAACAAAGAATATTGACAGCATAGTTCAGCACATGATAGTTGAAATGGATAGCAAAGAACTTACCGAAAGAATCCATTCAGATAGCATAAGAACGTTATTGGTACATACGCTTCATAACAAAGGAATTGATGTTGGTTTTGAATACGCTATACTACAGGGTGATTCCACCGTTTATAAAACTGATCATTATATTCCCTCAAGTATTGCGATGACTTTTGAGGCTAAACTTTTTCCCAATGATATTTTTGATAAGAACTTATAGTTCATCATGTATTATCCAATGAATTCTTCCAATGGATATCTATTTTCCAAAATGAAAACTTCCTTAATCCTTACAGGGTTGTTTACGTTTGGAATTCTAATTGCATTTTATCTCACGGTAAGAACCATTTGATACCGAAGTTTTACTTTATAAGCTCAAAGCAATTCTTAACAGAAAGGACGTTGAAGAGAAGAGAACCGAAACTTTGCATCGCATTGGCTCCCTGGAATTCAATTATAAATTACGCACCATTAAATATTCCGACAATAAAGAAGTAAAACTCTCTTCGAAAGAGGCAGAATTACTAAATCTTTTATGCAATCATAAAGACGATGTGCTTCCAAGATCAAAGGCTTTAAATATGATTTGGAAAGAGGATAATTATTTTACCGGAAGAAGTATGGATGTATTCATTGTAAAGCTTCGGAAATATTTGCAAGTGGATTCAAGTATTGAAATTGCTAGCTTGCATGGAAATGGGTATAGGTTAGTTGAGCGGTAGGGCGACAGGCACTAAAAAAAAAGATCCTGTTGAAAAGTGTCAGGATCAATCTCCTTGATTTAAATTGGGAACGGATTATAATCCGTTCGTGTTGCAAATTCGGATAATTATCCGTCTATTCATTTTATCCTAAATAGGATTTCAATAATCTATTTCGCGTTCCATGTTTTAATCTACGGATTGCTTTCTCTTTAATTTGACGAACACGTTCACGAGTAAGGTCAAATCTTTCTCCGATTTCTTCTAATGTCATAGCAGTTTCTCCGGCTAATCCAAAGAACAAGCGAACTACATCAGCTTCACGTGGAGTTAATGTGCTCAATGATCTTTCAATCTCTTTACGGAGAGATTCTACCAACAACATATTATCAGGACTTGGAGATTCGCTGCTTCTTACAACATCGTACATATCTCCATCTTCACCTTCTTGCAAAGGAGCATCCATAGAAACATGTCGACCTGAATTTTGCATGCTTTCTTTTACTTCGTTTTCAGTAATTTCTAAAGCCGTTGCAATTTCTTCCTGGGATGGTTCACGTTCAAATTTTTGTTCAAGTTCACCAAACGCTTTGTTGATCTTATTTATAGATCCAATTTTATTTAATGGTAAACGTACTATACGTGCTTGTTCTGCCAAAGCTTGTAATATACTTTGACGAATCCACCACACGGCATACGAAATAAATTTGAACCCACGGGTTTCATCAAAACGTTGAGCGGCTTTAATCAAACCCAAATTTCCTTCATTAATAAGGTCGGGCAATGTTAAGCCTTGGTTTTGATATTGTTTAGCTACCGAAACCACGAAACGCAAATTGGCCTTTACCAATTTTTCCATGGCTAAATGGTCACCTTCTTTAATACGTTTAGCGAGTTCTACTTCTTGCTCAGCATTGATTAATTCTACCTTGCCGATTTCTGTTAGATATTTATCGAGGGAGGCTGTATCTCTGTTAGTTACCTGCTTTGCTATTTTTAATTGTCTCATACCTGGGAAATGGTTAATAACTGGGTTATATACGGCCATAAGCCAAAAAAGGTTGCCGAGGCAACCTTTTTTTAATATATGTTGTTATTAACAATTCCTATTCTGCAGCAGGGGCAGTATCAATAGCAGGCTTTCTATCACCCATGCCTTCAGGTTTCGGTAACAAAGCTTTTCTGCTCAAACGGAATTTGCCGGTTTTAGGATCAATCTCTAATAATTTGATTTCTACCTTATCACCTTCTTTTAAAACGTCGGCAATATCATCTGTTTTCTTCCAATCGTATTCAGAGATATGTAACAATCCTTCTTTTTTAGGAAGGAACTCTACAAATGCTCCAAATGCCATTAGTTTCTTTACTGTTCCAGTATAAACACTTCCAATCTCAGGAGCTTGAGTAATTCCTTTAACACGGCTCACAGCTACATTTACTTTTTCAGCATCAGATCCTGCGATCTCTACATAACCTTTTCCATCTCTTTCTTCGATGCTAATAGTAGTACCCGTTTCTTTTTGTAATTCCTGGATATGTTTTCCACCTGGACCAATTACAGCACCAATAAATTCAGGGGCAATTTCCAGTGTTACAATTCTTGGTACAAATGGTTTGTAATCTTCTCTTGGTTTTGCAATAGCTTCATTCAATTTACCTAAGATATGTTCACGACCACTTTTTGCCTGAGCTAAAGCTTCTTGTAATACATTGTATGAAAGGCCGTCAACTTTAATGTCCATTTGACAAGCGGTGATTCCCTTAGAGGTACCACAAACTTTAAAGTCCATATCTCCCAAGTGATCTTCATCACCTAAGATATCAGATAATACAGCATATTTATCACCCTCTGCAATCAATCCCATAGCTATACCACTTACGTGTTCCTTAATGGCAACACCAGCATCATGTAAAGCTAATGAACTAGCACATACAGTTGCCATAGATGAAGAGCCATTAGATTCCAATACATCTGAAACTATACGAATAGCATAAGGGAAATTTTCAGGAACGGCCATTTTTAAAGCTCTTAGAGCCAAGTTGCCATGCCCTACTTCACGACGGCTTGTGCCTCTCATGAATTTTGTTTCACCTGTTGAAAATGGCGGGAAGTTATAATGTAAAAGGAAACGGCTTGTTCCTTCTATTACAACACCATCAATAATTTGCTCATCTAATTTTGTACCTAAAGTTACAGTAGCCAATGCCTGTGTTTCACCACGGGTAAAAACTGCCGAACCATGCACTGATGGTAAATAATCCACTTCAGACCAGATTGGACGAATCTCGTCAAGATTTCTGCTATCAAGACGTTTACGTGTATTCAATACACAATCACGCATAGCTTTTTTCTCAACATCATGATAGTATTTGCTGATTAAGAATTTCTTTTCAGCAGCAACTTCAGGATTTATTGTTGCGATGTATTCTTCTTTAACTTCTTTGAATTTTTGAGATCTTATTTTTTTGTTTGGATTTCCTTCAGCAGAAATAGCATAACATTTATCATAAGAGAAAGCAAGAATTGCAGCTCTCAAATCCTCGTCATTATTTTCATGACTGTATGCTCTTTTTGCTTTACCTACCATTGCAGCAAGTTCGTTTTGAGCTTTCACCTGAATTTTTATATGATCATGAGCAAATTTAAGAGCCTCCAGCATGTCTGCTTCAGAAATTTCTTTCATTTGTCCTTCCATCATGTTGATGTCTTTTTCATTGGCAGCAACGATGATATCAAGATCCGAATTCTGTAATTGTTTCGGAGTAGGGTTCAGTATCAATTTACCATTTACTCTACCAACTCTTACTTCAGATATGGGTCCGTTAAATGGGATATCGGAAACTGCAAGTGCAGATGATGCAGCCAATGCCGCTAAACTATCTGGAAGAATATCTTCATCATGTGACATTAAGTATACCAAAACCTGAGTGTCGGCATGGTAATCATCAGGGAACAAAGGACGCAATGCCCTGTCAATAAGTCTTGAGATCAAGACTTCATAATCAGATGCTCTTGCTTCTCTTCTAAAGAAACCACCCGGCCACCGACCTGCAGATGCATATCTTTCCTGATAATCAACAGTAAGAGGCATAAAATCTACATTTTCTGCAGCTTCTGTTCTTGAACAAACTGTTGCTAGCAAAACGGTGTTACCCATTTTTACAACTACTGACCCGTCAGCTTGTTTGGCCAGTTTTCCTGTTTCGATTGTGATGGTACGACCATCTCCAATATCGAAGGTTTTTGAAATCAAATTATACATAAATATTTTATTGAAATGGTTGAGCTAAAAACTAAAAAAGGCATCCGGGTTATCCTGACGCCTTTTTTCGCTTCGCGAATATTATTTTCTAAGTTTTAGCTTCTTAATGATAGCTCTATATCTTTCGATATCCTTAGCTTCTAGATACTTGAGGAGTTTTTTACGTTTCCCTACCATGCTGATCAATGATCGTTCTGTAGCGTAATCGTGTCGATTTTTCTTAAGGTGTTCGGTTAAGTGGTTGATTCTTTCAGTAAACAATGCCACTTGGCCTTCTGAGTTACCTGAGTCTTTCTCAGATTTACCGTACGTTTTGAAGAGTTCTTTCTTCGCTTCTGTATTCAAATACATCTTTAATTCTTTTTTTACAAGCCGCAAAGCTAATGTTTTATTTTAGAAGTGCAAAATATAATTAAGAGAAAGCAGAAGACTAACCCATTCTTTTTTTTCATTAAAATTCACTTTAAATTGATGTATTGGTATTATTTTTTTATTTACTTTCGGCTCGAACAATAAAATCAAGCAATAAACACTTGATTTTACATGTAAATGAGCCTGTTAGGTCCATTTATATGGGTTCTAAAAAACATCAAATTACCCTTCTTTTAAAAACAAAAACATGTCAGAAATCGCTAAACTAGAGCTTCAGGGAAAAACGTACGAACTGCCTGTAATTGAAGGAACAGAGCAGGAAAAAGCCATTGATATCAATGATCTTCGTGCTCAAACGGGTTATGTAACCCTTGATTCAGGTTATAAAAATACGGGTGCCACGGTAAGTGGAATTACCTTTTTAGACGGTGAACAAGGAATTCTTCGTTACAGAGGTTATCCTATTGAACAATTAGCTGAACGTTCTGATTTTCAGGAAGTGGCCTACTTGCTTATCTATGGCGAACTTCCAACCAAAGAACAGCTTCACGATTTTACAGAAAACATTAAACTTCATACACTCATTCACGAGGATATGCGTCGTTTTTATAGCGCTTTTCCAACATTTGCTCATCCAATGGGTGTGGTTTCATCTGTTACCTGCGCCTTGTCATCTTTTTATCCCGAGTCGTTAAATCCGAACAGGGGAGAGGTAAAGATCAATTTAACGATGACCCGGTTGTTGGCCAAGTTCCCAACGATTGCTGCTTGGGCATATAAAAATTCAATTGGACATCCGGTTATTTACCCAAAAAACAAATTGGGTTACGTAGATAATTTCTTAAACATGATGTTCTCTATGCCCACTGAAGAATATGAAATGGATCCGGTTGTGTCAAATGCATTGGATAAATTATTAATTCTTCATGCGGATCATGAGCAAAACTGTTCTACTTCAACTGTTCGTTTAGCGGGTTCATCTCAAGCCAATTTATATTCATCAATTGCTGCTGGTGTAACTGCACTTTGGGGACCACTACATGGTGGTGCTAACCAGGAAGTAATTGAGATGCTGGATAACATTAAAGAAGATGGTGGCTCTGTAGATAAATGGGTTGCTAAAGCAAAGGATAAAAACGATCCTTTCCGTTTAATGGGATTTGGGCACAGAGTTTATAAAAACTTCGATCCACGTGCCAAGATTATCAAAAAAGCATGTGATGATGTATTGAATCGTTTGGGTATTAAAGATCCAATCTTAGATATTGCTAAAAAATTGGAAGAAGTTGCTTTGCATGATGAGTATTTCATCGAACGTAAATTATATCCGAATGTGGATTTCTACTCGGGAATTATTTACCGTGCAATGGGAATTCCAAAGGATATGTTTACCGTATTGTTTGCCGTAGGTCGTCTTCCGGGATGGATCGCTCAGTGGAACGAAATGCGCTTAAACAAAGAACCTATTGGTCGTCCAAGACAAATTTATGTGGGCCCTAAGGTGAGAGATTATGTAAATATTACTGATCGCTAGTTTCAATACTTCAAAATAACTAATAAAAAGCCGCTTATAGCGGCTTTTTATATTTAGGGCACTTTAGCGTCAATTTGTCATTCTTTTCGCCTTTGGCCACAATTTTGTAAATTTAATGGTATGAAATGGATCAAGGTTACTGGAAAGTTTATACGAAAGTTCGCCTGGGCTTTTGTAGTGGCCTATATGATCGCATGGCATAACGTTTATAAGGAAAAGTCAGACATGGTGAATACCATTGAATACCACATGGAGAATGACAATGAGGCAGATTCAGGAACACCACTTACTTAAATATACAGACCTTCTAAAACCCAGCTATGAAAAAACTAATCATCTTTTCTATTTTATTCTTCACCGTATCATCATTACAAGCTCAATTAAGAATACAGGATCTTACAGGAAACTGGAGGATCAAATCATATACAAAAAATGGTGTTGCTCAAACCTTTGACAATACTTATTTCAGATATTTTGAATCTGATGTAGGTGATCCAATCGTGGAACAGGTATTACAAAAAATAATAAAGAACGTTGTAATGCAACCTGCATGATCTCAATTGATGGTAACAAAGCATATCATGATTATTTAATGAGTTCTATTGAGGATGATCCCACTTGCAGTTTCTGGATCCCCGGAGAATTTACTTACGAGTTAAAGAGTGGTGTCCTTAAAATATCCGACAAGGAAATTGTAATGGAGTTACAGAGAAAATAATTACTTCAGTATCCGATATACATTCACATTCAGATCCTGGTACTTCGTTGCTTTCCACCATTTCATTCCATTTCTCTGAGCTACATTTTCTGATGGTACATTTCCTTCATCAATAATGCTTACTATTTCCGAAGTATAATTGTTTTTAAAAGCAAGATCCTTAAAATAACTGGCGGCTTCGGTAGCATAACCATTTCCCCAATATGGATTGAGTAAATGATAACCAATCTCCACCACAGGTTCACCGTCTAATTCCTGAGATAATAATCCACACATCCCTATGAATTTACCATTCTCTTTATTGATCAGAGCCATTAACCCAAAACGATTTTCTTCATAACGGGACAATTGTTTTTCAATCCAGAATTCAGCTTTTTCTAAATTGCTCATTCCAGGTTGAGGAGGAAGTGGAAGATGTTTTAAATGAATGGGATCAGCGAAAAATTGTTGCCAGATAAGTGAATCTTCTTTGGTGAGAAGACGAATTGATAATCGCTCGGTTGTACGTCTTCAAACCAATTTGAACTTTCATAGTTAAAAATATTTGGACACTTTCCGATAATTAAAGTTAGTTAAATTTATTTGATTGATTGTGCAATCGTAAATTTATTTCCGACTTCGGACTCTGGTCTTTAAATTGACCAGTCCTTGTCAGAATAAATTTACTTACCGACTTGATGTAATTTTGTTTTCTGTCTCTTAGCGTTTTCTCTTTTATTTTTCTCCTCCTTTCTAATGTTTTCGATGCTTTCCCATAATACTTATCGGCTGGCACAACATTTTTTAATGATTCATGATAGCGTTCGTAATTATAATAGTGAACAAATTTTCTTAATGCCTGCTCCAGTTCCATTGGGCTGTAATACACATCAAGTTTAATTACGTTTTTCATACTTCGATGATATCGTTCGATTTTCCCTTGCGTTTGCGGATGACGAACACGACCTCTGATGTGTTTTATGTCTTGTGATTTCACATACTCTTTAAAATCATTTGCGATGTAACACGAGCCATTATCACTCAGCAGTTTGGGTCTTTCACCGGGTTTAAGATTTGATTTTAACATCGCGTTATTAATTGTGTCTTCTACATCGACTGATTTCATAGATTTACAAAGCTGCCAATGAACAATAAAACGAGAATAATCATCAAGCACTGTACTTAAGTAATACCAGCCCCATCCTGGGATTTTAAAGAGTAAGTAAAATCGGTTTGCCACATTTCATTTACTCGAACTGTTTTGTTTTTGTATTCATCACTTGCACTCAACATCGTAAATGCTGGTGTAGTTAACAACCCTTTTTCTTTTAAGATTCGATACACAGAACTCTCCGACACAAAACGCTTATGAATATCTGTAAACAGGCAAGCTACTTCTCTTGGCGAACGATCAGGGTACTCCAGAGCCAATTCAACAATGCCTTGTTTTTCTTCATCAGGAATTTGATTCCAGTATTGTTTTCGAACGCAAGGTTTATTCGCCAATCCATCGTAGCCATGCTCTAAATAAGCATTATACCACTGATAAAACGTGCTTTTGTGAATGCCAAATTCTTTTAACGTAGCATTAACGCCAATCTCCGACTTTTCAACGAGTTGAATGATCTCGAATTTCTCACTTTGATTTAACCGCATGTGTTTTTCCATTTTAGGGCTTAATCCAAACCGGTTAAACTTTTTTTTAGCAAATCATTATGCAGATATAAATCAGCAAGGGCTTTTTTTAGATTA